>ENA-OYYD01000002-OYYD01000002.1-human-gut-metagenome-genome-assembly--contig:-NODE-2-length-336680-cov-24.967079_pt1 | contig 336680 bp, 230 predicted proteins | sample MGYA00244062_ERZ653446 | MGnify/ENA primary metagenome ERZ653446 (study PRJEB26926, sample SAMN06165031) | human gut metagenome | biome: ENVO:00009003; feature: ENVO:2100002; material: ENVO:00002003...
CCAACCTTTGTTAACCTTAAATCTAATACTATGAAAAACACATTGCAAAGGTACGAACTTTTTGCTTATCTCCAAATAAAGCAAATAAAAAAGACTGTTTTATAACATGTTTTAGGAAAATGCGTCTCTTTGTTAAGGCTTGCTAAGGTTTTGAAGCCTCTCCGTGGCTGTTTTCTAAAAAAGAATTATCTTTGTCACATTAAGTTTTGGGTCTTACTTGACGATTTCCTGCTCTCTTGGCTCAAAGCTTTGGAAATTAAAAATTAAAGACTTGTATGCACGAAGATATTGTCCTTACCCCGATGATGAAGCAGTTCCTCGACTTGAAGGCAAAGCATCCCGATGCTGTCATGCTGTTTCGTTGTGGTGACTTCTATGAAACCTATTCCACCGATGCCGTCGTCGCGTCCGAAATCCTCGGTATTACCTTGACCAAACGTGCCAATGGCAAGGGGAAAACCATCGAAATGGCGGGTTTCCCGCATCATGCGCTCGACACCTATCTGCCCAAGCTGATACGTGCCGGCAAGCGTGTGGCCATCTGCGACCAGTTGGAGGACCCGAAGCTGACGAAGAAACTGGTGAAGCGCGGCATCACGGAGTTGGTGACGCCGGGAGTTTCCATCAACGACAATGTGCTGAACTACCGGGAGAACAACTTCCTGGCTGCCGTGCATTTCGGTAAGGGTGCCTGCGGTGTGGCTTTCCTGGACATATCTACGGGCGAATTTCTGACGGCGGAAGGACCTTTCGACTATGTGGACAAGCTGCTGAACAACTTTGCCCCCAAAGAGGTGCTTTTCGAGCGTGGCAAGCGGCTGATGTTCGAAGGAAACTTCGGCAGCAAGTTCTTCACCTTCGAGTTGGACGACTGGGTGTTTACCGAGACATCTGCCCGCGAAAAGCTGCTGAAGCATTTCGAGGTGAAGAACTTGAAAAGCTTCGGTGTGGAGCATCTCAAGAACGGTATCATCGCTTCGGGAGCCATCCTGCAATACCTCATCATGACGCAGCATACGCAGATAGGGCATGTCACTTCGCTGGCACGCATCGAGGAGGATAAGTATGTCCGCCTGGATAAGTTCACGGTGCGCAGCCTGGAGTTGATGGGGTCGATGAACGACGGTGGCAGCAGTCTGCTGAATGTGATAGACAAGACCATCAGCCCGATGGGTGCCCGCCTGCTGAAACGCTGGCTGGTATTCCCGTTGAAGGACGTGCAGCCGATTAACGAGCGGCTGAATGTGGTGGAATACTTTTTCCGCCAGCCTGATTTCAAAGAGTTGATAGAAGAGCAGTTGCATTTGATTGGCGACTTGGAACGCATCATCTCCAAAGTGGCGGTAGGGCGTGTCTCTCCGCGTGAGGTGGTGGCGCTGAAGGTGGCTTTGCAGGCGATAGAACCCATCAAGGCGGCTTGCATGGATGCCGATAATGCCAGCTTGAACCATATAGGCGAGCAGTTGAATATCTGCCAGTTTATCCGCGACCGCATTGACCGGGAGATAGACAATGACCCGCCGTTATTGATTAATAAGGGAGGTGTCATCAAATCCGGTGTCAGTGCCGAGCTGGACGAGTTGCGCCGGATTGCCTACTCCGGCAAGGATTATCTGTTGCAGATACAGCAGCGCGAGAGCGAACTGACAGAGATTCCCAGCTTGAAGATAGGCTACAACAATGTCTTCGGCTACTACATTGAGGTGCGCAACACGCATAAGGACAAGGTGCCGGCAGAGTGGATACGCAAACAGACCCTTGCCAATGCCGAGCGCTATATTACCCAGGAATTGAAGGAGTACGAGGAGAAGATTCTCGGCGCGGAGGACAAGATACTGGTACTGGAAACACAACTCTATGCAGAGCTGGTACAATCTTTGAGCGAGTTCATTCCTGCCATTCAAATCAATGCGAACCAGATAGCACGGTTGGACTGCCTGCTCTCCTTTGCCACAGCGGCGCGCGAGAACAACTATATACGCCCCGTCATTGCCGACGACGACGTGCTGGAAATCCATCAGGGACGGCATCCGGTCATTGAGAAGCAGCTCCCCATCGGCGAGAAGTATATTGCCAACGATGTGATGCTGGACAGCCAGACGCAGCAGATTATCATCATTACGGGTCCCAACATGGCGGGTAAGTCCGCTTTGCTGAGGCAGACGGCGCTGATTACGCTGCTGGCTCAAATCGGCAGTTTCGTGCCTGCGGAGAGTGCCCATATCGGTTTGGTGGATAAGATATTCACCCGTGTGGGTGCCAGCGATAATATTTCCGTGGGCGAGTCTACCTTTATGGTGGAGATGAACGAGGCGGCGGATATCTTGAACAACCTTTCTCCCCGCAGCCTGGTGCTGTTCGACGAGCTGGGACGCGGTACTTCTACGTACGACGGTATTTCCATCGCCTGGGCGATTGTGGAGCATATCCATGAGCATCCAAAGGCGAAGGCACGCACCTTGTTTGCCACGCACTACCATGAGTTGAACGAGATGGAGAAAAGCTTCAAGCGTATTAAGAACTACAACGTTTCGGTGAAGGAGATAGATAACAAAGTCATCTTCCTGCGCAAATTGGAGCGCGGTGGCAGCGAACACTCCTTCGGTATTCATGTAGCCAAAATGGCGGGTATGCCCAAAAGCATCGTGAAGCGTGCCAATGACATTCTGAAACAACTGGAAACAGACAACCGCCAGCAGGGGATTTCCAGCAAACCGATGGTGGAAGTGGGAGAGACACGCGGTGGTATGCAGCTCAGCTTCTTTCAGCTCGACGACCCGGTGCTGTGCCAGATACGCGATGAGATACTGAATCTGGATGTGAATAACTTGACGCCGCTGGAGGCGCTGAACAAGCTGAATGATATTAAGCGGATAGTGAAGGGAAAGTGATTTTTACTTATAGGAGAAAACGTGGAATTTCAGGACTTGTACAAGTTTTTGCACAAGCCCTGAAACTCCATGGTTAATAGTTTTTCCTCTAAAATTATTCTTCCAAGATTATCTCTAATTCTGCTATGGCAGCTTTCTTTCCTTTGTCATGGGCCGATAATCCCAATAGTTTCACATAACGTGCCCGGCAAGGAGTAAATTCTATAGTTTGCGTTGCTGTACCTATATGGAAGGTGCCATAGATAATGGGCTGCCCCCAATTTTTTCCATCTTTGCTTGCATATACTTCATAGGAAGCTATCCGTCCTTCTTCGCTATCTTGTCGCGGAGTGTAGCGGATACCCTTTATAGTGGCCTCTTTGGATAGGGAAAGATGTATCTCATGAGGGTAGGGAGCTATGTAGAATTGGTTGTGTACCGTGTGCCAATAGGTGTTTATGTTACCGTCTGCCGCCAGCTTCATGCTGTTGTCTGCATCGCTGTCTACGGAGACCACTATTTGTCTCTGGGATGCTCCGCTGATGTTTTTCAGGATGCTCACATTCAGTTCGGCTGCCGAAGCCCATTTCCTGCCGTGCATTTCGGACAAGGGAACGAATTTGAAGTAACGGGCAGTGACGGGTGTTTCCAATGTTATGGTTTGGGCAGACGTCAGATTGGAGAATGTACCTTTGACGGTGCTTTCCCAATTTTTTCCGTCTTTGCTGAGGCTTAGCTCGTAGTCTTTGACGTGTCCGTTATCATTGGAATGTCGTGCTGTGTAGATGAATTTGTCCACTACCAGTAGGGAAGCCATGTCTACCACAATGCTGTGTGGAAACTCTGGAATGGGTTCGTGCCAACGGGTGTGCCAATACGTGGAAGGGTCTCCATCGATGGCGTTTTGCGCCTCTTCTCCTTGGCTGTCGCTGCTGGAGGAGACCACCTTCCATGCCGAGTGGTCTACGAATATGGGTAGTTCCATAGTAGTGACCAGGCTCTTGCCTAATTTTCCAGAAACAGCGTATGTTTGTATCTTTCCACCGTCAATGAACTCGAATGGAGCTGTGTATTCCCGGTATTCGTTACCGTTAAGGCTGTAGAAGATGGTCGCGTCCGGAGTTCCGGTACTCATTTGCAGGTAACCGTTGTTATCGCGTTCTACCATTACGGGCATGCATGCAGGCATCTGTACGCGTGCTTTCTTGGTAAGCTCACTTTGCGTGTAGCTTCTTTCCAAAGGCATCATGATGAAGCTGAATGCTACGGGAGTTGCTTGCAGTTCGTATTTTTTCATCGGGCCTGGACCGCAGCTTGCGTTGCCCAGAGGACGATTGTGGGCATCAAGACAAAGAACTGTCTCCTTGCGCATCGGGATGTCGTATTTGTGAATCAGTTTTTGCAGATGGTCGGGGTCTGCCATGTCTTGTGCTCTGACATGCAGGGCAGAAGCCGCCATTTGGTCGCCTGCCACGAAAACGAAGCCCATACCGTCGGCGTTGGTGATGGAAATCCAGCGTACCTCTTCATGGTTACCCATCTCCTGAGGCTTTACATAGTTCACCCATTGGTCGGATACTGTACTTTCGTATACGCCTATTGGGGTGGCATCCTTGCGGTCTACGTAGTTTTCCCATGGGCCACGTCCATACCAACGCATACGCTCGAAGCCTTCGGGCAGTTCCATTCGATAGCCCACACGCGGAATGATTTCGCTGTCGGATACCGGGATGATGACACTGTTCACCATGATGGAACCATCGGCATTTACGGTGTATTCTATTTCTGTGCGATACTCAAAACCGAGTTTACCTTTGTGGCAGTTCCGGATGTGCAGGGTTATTCTGTCCTCTTCTTGGTGGGTTTCCCATTTGCCGGTTTCCGCTTGCAGCTGGTAAAGGCCTTTGCGTTGCCAATCGCCACTTACCTGTTTATCGTTGTCGGTGGGAGCACGGAAGAGGTTCAGTTCGAGTCCTTTACTTATCAGGGGGATATTATTCAATGTATATGCCGATAAAGTTCCTTCTTCCTTGGAGAAGACAGCTTCAAAACGTTCACCTTTCACCACCAATGCGTCGGCAGTTTCGTTTAGATTGATGTTTCCTTTTTCGGGTACGAATATAGGTTTCTCGCTGCTTGATAGCTTGAATTGTTCGGTGGCTACCTCGTAGTCGGCTTTTGCCCATTCGGTATCTCTTTTTTGGCAGAAACTGAAATTGATAAAGTATTCTGCTCCGGGTACCTTCGTTGCGGGTATGTCTGGCAGGGTGATGACTTTGCTTGCCTGTGCTTCCAGCTTCAAATCTTCCAGATTGCCTGAGCAGACGGTCCTTCCATCTTCCGTTATTTCGTATCTCCCGTAGAGGTCTTCCATATTGGCATGGAATCGCTTGTTGCTGATTCTATATTTGCCATTCCCTAATGCTTCTATGCGGATGGGTTGATGTATCTTCTTCATTTCATAGGATTTGGCAGATAATGTACGGTCGGAGAAGATGACGCCGTTGGTACAGAAGTTACCGTCGTTGGGCTTGTCACCAAAGTCACCGCCTACGGCCATGTAGAAGCCTTTGCCGTCGGGAGTGGGCATACGCAGGCTTTGGTCCACCCAATCCCAAATGAAACCTCCGATGAGTGCCGGATAGCGTTCGTAGGTTTCCCAGTATTCCTTGAAGTTTCCTATGGAATTTCCCATGGCATGGGCATACTCGCATACTACGTGAGGTTTCACGATCTCGCCCTTTTGTATTTTCTCCAATCGTTCACGGCCTACGTTTTCCAGCCAGTCCACACTTGGGTACATGCAACTGGTCACGTCGCAGAAGGAACTGTTTCCCTCGTAGTGGGTGGGGCGGGTAGTATCCAAACGTTTGATGGCCTTTTCAGCAGTGGAGAAGTTGTTTCCGTTTCCCGATTCGTTGCCCATGGACCACATTACGATGGAAGCGTGGTTACGGAAACGTTTCACTTGGTTCTCGTTGCGCTCGGTGAATGATTTTTCCCACTGTGGCTCGTGTGAGAGACGCATTTCGCCGTGGCACTCTACATTGGCTTCTGCCAATACATAGATGCCATAGCGGTCGCATAGGTCGTAAAAGTAAGGGTTGTTGGGGTAATGGGAGGTACGGACAGCATTTACGTTCAGCGCTTTCATTAGTTGTACGTCCTTTTCCATCTCTTCTTTGGAGACGGTACGGCCATTCAATGGGCTGTGATCGTGGCGGTTGACACCTTTGAAAAGAGTGGGTTTGCCGTTAATCAGCAGTTGTCCGTTTTTGGCAAACTCTATTTCGCGGAAGCCTACCTTTACACTACGTAGGTCTGTCACTTTTCCTTTCTGTTTTAGGGTCAGGGTCAGGTTGTAGAGGCTGGGTGTTTCGGCTGTCCATTTCAGTGGGTTCTTCACATCGAATTCCAGATGGGTACTACCTATTTTTGTGGCGTGGATAGTGCGTGATAGCACTTCCTTTCCTTCTGTGTCGGAGAGCTTCACTATGAGTTCGGCAGAACTTTTCTTACCGGTGATTTCCACGTCCAAAAAAACTGTAGCATTACGATAATCTCCGTCCAAGTCGGTTCGGAAGAAGAAGTCCCTAATTTGCGTGCGTGGTGCTGACCATAGGAATACATCGCGGAAGATACCGCTGAACCGCCAGAAATCTTGACATTCAAGAAAACTTCCATCGGTGAAACGGTACACTTCAACTGCCAATGTGTTTTTTCCTTCTTGTAAATAGGGAGTCAGATTGAACTCGGCAGGTAAGTAGCTGTCTTCTGAATAGCCCACTTTTTTACCGTTCAACCAAAGATAGAAACCTGCTTCCACTCCATTGAAGCGAATAAATACATCTCTGCCCTTCCAAGATGTGGGCAAAGTGAATTCACGTCGGTAACTGCCTACGGGATTGGGCATGTTGGCAAAAGTATAGTCTGCCGGGCGAGGTTGGATGACGTTGGGCCATTGTACTCCTTTACTGTAATCACAGAAAGGGTAAATGGTATTACAATACAAAGGCTTGTCCCAGGGCTTATTATGGCGTACAGCCTCTATCTGCCATGTGGCGGGCACTTTGATGTTATCCCAGCCACTTACGTCGTAGTCGGGCTTGAAGAAATCCTTCGGCCGTTTTTCGGGATCGGCCACCCAATGGAATTTCCATGTACCGTTCAGAGTTTGATAATAGGGGGATTCCTCGATGCTCAGGCGTAGGGCTTGTCCTTCGTCGGCAAAGGGAATAGCGGTTTGGCATGCCGTTTCTTTGTTCACTCCCGAAATGTTCAGGTCATTCCATTCGGGTTGTTCGTGAGTTTGTGCTGTTGCGGTAGCAAGCAGCCCGGTGAATGCGATACTCAAAAAAGAGCTTCTTTTCATAAATACAGATGGTATAAGATGATTAAGTATTAGTGATTTCCTGTCCTTCCTTCACGTTCTTCTTTTGCTGTTCGCAGTATTGACGGGGTGGCATTCCGTAACGTTGTGAAAAAGCTTTATAGAAAGTGCTTCGGTTGGTGAATCCCGTGCGGTCCATCAGCTCTTCGATGGTGAAGTTGCTGGAGACTAACAAGCGTTCCGCCGTGGAGAGGCGGTATTCTTTGATGATGTCGGCAGGCGATTTGTCAGTAAGTGGTTTCAGTTTGCGGTAGAACTGCCGGCTGCTGTAGCCCATTTCCTTACTCAAAAGTTCTACTTGCAGGTCTGGATTGGCTAAGTTCTTTTCAATGACTTCTGTCATTTTCTCTAAGAATTCTTGTTCTTCTTTGTGCAAGCAGCTTCCTTCTTTCCAGGTAAAGGTGCTGAGTGCCGAACTATAATATTCCTTCAGGTTTTCTTCGCGGCGGATGAGATGATAGACCATCTTTTCCAAATATTTCACATTGAAAGGCTTGGTGACATAGGCATCCGCCCCCGATTCCAGTCCTTTTACTTGGTCGTCTTCGTGATGCAGTGCTGAGAGCAGGATTAGGGGAATATGGCTCCACAGCTTGTGTTGCTTGATGGTGAAGGTGAAGGATAACCCATCTATATCGGGCATCATCACGTCTGAGATGATGAGATCTGGCTGTCGTTGCTCCAGGCTGTCTAATGCCTTTTGGGCATTATTGAAAGAGAGTACGTTGTATTTCTCTGTGAATATTTCGGATACGAACCACAGCATGGAAGGGTCATCATCTATCACCATGACCGTCTGCTTGTTTGCGTCGAATTCTTGGGTGTATTTTTCGGGCAATTCTTGCACTTCTTCGGTGGGAATGCTTGGAGAAGCCGCTTCGTATGCAGTTTGCGGTACTTCTTGTCCGTTTGGGGGGAGCGAGGGAAGGCTTACAGTGAAGGTGGTCAGTTCGCCCGGTGTGCTTTCGATGTTTATGTCTCCTTCCAACAGGGTCACCATGTTTTTGCAGATGGCCAACCCCAGTCCGTTTCTTGAGTTTTTGCCGTTCATCTCCACGGAGTCGAGAATCTTATAGCGGTCGAATATCTTTCCGAGATTTTCCGGTGTGATGCCTTTGCCGGTATTGGCTATCTTCAAAATAAGACGTTCGTTTTTCGTGTACAATGTTACGCTGATGTTCCCCTTGTCGGGTGTGTACTTGAAAGCGTTGGATATGAGGTTTCCGGCTATTTTGTTGAAGCAGCTCAGGTCGGTGTTCCATGTCAGTTCGGGGGCTATGTCAAGGCAGTAGTTCATTTCTCTGTTTTCCGCCATGTCACCGAAGGATTCGGCGATGTCCCTTAACTTTTCGGAAACAGGTTGCGGCTGTATGGAGAGCATTTTGTTTTCCGTTTCCAGTCTTCTGAACTCCAGCAATTCCACAATGAGACCATTCAGCTTTTCCACATTTTGCTGAATCATCTTGGCGTAGCGGTGCGTGTAGATATCTGTCTCCTTGTGGGTGAGTATCTTCTCGCACGGTCCCTGAATCAGGGTGAGGGGGGTGCAAAACTCGTGGGTGATGTTGGTGAAGAAGCGTAGTTTTGATTCATAGACTTCCTCTTTTTTCTGTCGTTCCATTTTCTTCATCATGTGCTGCCGCTTCAGGCGGTAGGTATAGAATGCATAGGCGACTATGCCTGTACATAATAGTAACCCTAACAAAAAGTAGCCCACATAGGCCCAGGTACTGAGATACCAGGGAGGAGCGATGTAAATGGTGAAGGCTTGCGGATGGCTTTCTTTACCGTTGATGTTGTTGCGGTATTTCACAAACAGAGTATATTCTCCGGGGGAAAGGTTGGAGAAGATGGCATTGGGTGAAACTCCGTTTTCTATCCATTGGTCGCTTGCTTCCTTTAGTTTATAGGAGTAGAAATAGTCGTTTCCGTTAATGTAGTCTGTTATCCGGAAGTTGAGCTGGAAGAAGTTGTGTTTGTAGTCCAGTTGTAGCACGGGCTTCCCGTCTTTGTAATGTAAAAAGTCATGCAGGTTGTATTCCTTACCGAAGATGGAAAGTCCTTTCAGGCTGATTTCGGGCATATAGTCCGTGGTGATGTAAGAATCGGGCTTCACGGTGACGAAGCCGTTTACACCTCCAAAGAAAAGGATTCCCGTAGCATTGTCTTTGTAGAAGGCTCCATCACTAAATTCGGTCACGGCCAGTCCGTTTCCGTTGTTGTAGGTCTGCTTGGTCTGTTCTTGGGGATTGAGTCTCATTAATCCTTGATTGGTACTCACCCAGAGATTGCCTCGGTTGTCCTCCAAGATACCATGTACGGTGCTGTTGGTGTAGAGCTTTGCACTGATGCTGTCTGGGTTTCCGTCTTCGTTTGAGTAGAAGCGGAGAAGCCCTGATCCAGTGCCCAGCCAGTAGCCTTGCTCGTTTTTGTGTATGGCGAACACATCGTTGGCGGTTTGGCTGTTTACCAAGTTGTTGAAGCGGAACTGTGCCATTTCTCCAGTACGTACATCAATGCGGTAGGCTCCGAGCCCTCTGTTCCCGAACCACAGCGTAGAGCTGCTTTCACGGTAGGAGGTGAAAAAATAGTTTGATGCCATATGTCCGTTACTCACCAAAGTCCGTGTAGCATGCTTCACAATAGGATCTTTTCTCTGATTTTCTAGTGTCACCTTTACGATTCCTTCGCCCACGGTGGAAATCCAAAGTGTACTGTCATTGGTTTGATCAATGGAGTGCACATATTTCACTTTGGTTCCATTGGCTTGTACCGCCAGTTCTTTCAATTGGTGGGTAGAGTAGGAATAATAATTGATTCCGTTTTCCGTACCTATCCAAAGTCGGTCTTTTCCACCGGGTGCAAAACAGTAGACGGAGTTGTCGGTCAATGTGCTGTTACCGGTGATGAGACGATCATGTTTTTCGGGTGTATTGTTGACAAGATAATTCGGTATACGCAATATGCCACTGCCTTTGGTTCCTATCCATAAGATTTGCTGTGGGTCGAGGTAAAGGCTGCGTACCGGGTTGTTCACCTGATATGCGGGAGTGTTGAGCAGGGTGTTGGTCATGGTGAATGTGTCATTGTAAAGCATGTATAACCCTTCTCCGTCGGTAGCTACCCATACGATATCTTGAAATTTGTCTTTCATCAGACAGAAGATGCCCGACTGTATTTCAGTGTATTCTATACGGTATTTAATCTTTTGGTTTGCTTCATATTTCAGTACTATCAAGCCGCTGCTTTTGAAACCGATACAGAAGTCATTTTCTCGTTTGATGATGGAAGATACTTCACCTCGTTTTTCTATTTCGTCTTTCAGGTCGGCAATGTAGTAACACTGTCGGTTGCTGAAACTATATTCGTAGAGGGCATAGGTTTCATCAATGAAGTAGGCTGAATCTTCTCCGATGAAGGCATGCTTCAAGCCGTGATGTCCAAATGGCTTTTCCGGAATCAGTGTCACGCTTTTTCCCGTGTGGTTCAGACGATAGCAACGAGTGTTGTTTCCAGTTGCGAATATCCAAAGCAGGTTGTTGGAATCAATGGTCATGGACAGTACTTTATTAAAATCCATGGAAGAGATGTTTAACTGGAGAAATTTCTGGTTCTCTTGTTGGTAGTGATACAGATTTCCGTCATCTTTCAGCACTAACATGCACTTGTTGTTGCTTCGTGCCAAGAAGATGTTGTCCTTGAATTCGGTAAAGGTCCGGCAGGTCTGTCGGTATGTATCCAATCTGTCTAACCCGTAGTTGGTTTGTAACCACAGTATGCCTGGCTCTGATTCTACGATCTGGCTGATAATGTTGCCTGACAATAGGTTGCGTGACACATCAACGGGCGTATATAGGTGGATATTGTTGCCGTCAAACACGTTCAGTCCGTCGCATGTTCCTATCCATAGTACACCTTGGCTATCTTGGTAAAGGGATTGGATGGCACTATTGGAAAGACCGTTTTTATTGGAGAATTGCCGTAGGCTGTAAGCGTACACAAAATCCGGAAAACAGCATAAGAGGCTGATAAGCAATAAAATCGTATGGCCTTTCCAGTATATGTCTTTCATGTGGCTTGTTGTATTGATTTTGAGTTGCAAAGATATATTTTAAGGTGGAAACAGTCAATATTTGCAATATATTTCTTTAGTTGTAGGCTTACAGTTTGCTTTGTATCTGCTCCGTATCCTTAGAAATGTATTTGTACGGAGCAGATAGGTATGGATATGATTAGCGAATGACCGCAGCGAATCCACCGTTGCGTGCCAAACGGACTGTGATATGGTCGCCTTTCTTCAAGGATTGTTCTTGCTTGCGGTAGTCCATGGCTTGGTGGTCAGCGTTGATGCCGTCTTCAAAAGAGGTCATGAGATAATTTTTTCCTTCTTGCAGGAAATCAAGGGAGATGTTAAAGACCCGTTCACGTTCGCGGTTGTTGGTCATGCCTCCTATATACCATTGTTCTCCTTTGCGTTTGGCCACGATGGCATATTCTCCTGCTTTGGCTTCGAGAGCGATGGTTTCGTCCCATGTTTGGGGTACTTGGGTGATGAAACGTGTACACTCGTCGTTGCGATAATAGAGGGTAGGATTGTCTGCCATCATCTGCAGGCCGGTTTCAAAAAGAACAAAGAGTGCCATCTGATAGGCACGTGTGCCGATGCTGGCAGAATTGGGACGTTCGGAATGGTAGACTTCAGGCTGCATGCTAAGCATGGCGCCGGGAGTATAGTCCATGGCTCCTACTGCGTTGCGTATGAAGGGGAAATAGACACTGTTGTCGGGACGGCATCCGCCCATTTGCTCCATACCTCTTACGCCTTCGTAGGAGAGTACGTTTGGGTATTTGTATTCTAATCCGGCAGGTTTGAAAGCACCGTGAAAGTCAACGAAGAGATGGTGTTTGGCGGCTTCATGTGCTACGCGTTCATAGAAGTTTACCATCCATTGGTCGCTACGATCCATGAAATCTATCTTTACGCCTTTCACACCCCACTTTTCGAAAGTTTCGAATAGGTCAAAGTGGTTTTCTACCGTAAGCCAAGTGAGCCATAACACAATGCCTACGTTTTTTTCTTTGCCGTAGCGGATGAGTTCGTGTATGTCTACCGAGGGATTGGGTTTATAGGGGTTGCGGGTGTTCATGGCCCAGCCTTCGTCCATTACTATATATTCTACGCCGTAGTGGGATGCGAAGTCGATGAAGTATTTGTAGGTGTCAAGGTTGCAACCTGCTTTGAAGTCCACGTCGGGGCCGTAGGGTGTGGCTCCGTTCCACCATTCCCAGCTGGCTAGTCCTGGTTTAATCCAAGAGGTGTTTTCTATGACATTCTTTTCAGCGAGGCGATAGGATAGAGTGTTTTCTATAAGTTTGCGGTCATCGTCGGTAATGACGAAGTAACGCCATGGATAACTGCGCTTGCCTGCGGTACGGGCTATGCAGTTGGCTTCTTTCAGAATCTTGAGACTGCGGTCACCGTCTTCTCCGAATTCAAGAGGCAGACGGGGGAAGACGGCGGTAATGCCGCCTTGTCCATCGTTTTTCAGAAACATGGCGGGATAGTCTGTCAGATTGGTTTCACTCATGAGGATTTTGTCACCTTTGGGTGTGCTGGCTAAAAGGGGAAGCAGAGCCATGCGATTGGAGTTTTTCCACTCGCTGCTTGTTTGGTGGCGATATTCTTCTTCATAGGAAGTCTTAAAGCCGTCAGGTTGCTGAAGATGTAGCAGGCAATCATCCACAAAGTTCAGGCGGAGGATTTCATTCATTATTTCTTGCTCGCCTTTCAGGTCAGTAAGGAAGCGGTAGGCGAATCCGTCATCAAAGGCACGGAACTCTACTGAATAGCCTCCTTTAAACTTCAGTAGCAATTGGTTGTAGCGGTTGGTTATAGTAGAGAATTTCAGGGGTACGATGGGAGTCAGTTCCTCGTTTACATTTTGGCGTACTACTTTGTTTAGTTTAGGATGGATGCCCAGCTGGTGGTTGGCAGTTTCCAGACCAATGACACAGTTGTCCATCAGTGTTTGATTTCCTTGGGTTACATCATATTGGATTTGATCGGTCAGCTCCACTGAGATGCGGATGTTTCCGCTGGGTGAGGCCAGTTGATGTACTTTCTGTCCGAAAGCGGTCAGTGAGAGGCAGAGAACTGCCGAGAGTAGGAATTGTTTTTTCATGTTCTTAGCTTTTGGATTTTTACAATATACAAAAGTAGTTTGTATTCTGTAGGAAATGTATGCTATTTATGACATAAATATATAAAATCATGCCACAGACGACTTTTTACATATCTATGTCGCGAATCTGTACAGTATGAGAGTGAAGGATGGGCTATTTTTGTTACCAACATTCCACATGTCAGAAAACTATTGTTGCCGGATGGAGGCTAAAGAGAGAAGGTGAAAGAGCGGTTTGCGGCTAGAGGAGGCAGCACATTTATAACAAAGAATGCGGTGGTTTATATCGAATTGACATTATCTTTTACGAAAAAACAATAATAACAAAACCATGAAAAAGAGACGAATACTGATGGGGAAGACCCATCTGATAGCGGGAGCCGTGATGTTGGCCGTTGCAGGAGGACAATTATCGGCTCAGACCGTTGCACCGAAGAAAGCAAAAGCGTACATGGTGGCAGATGCCCACTTGGACACGCAGTGGAACTGGGACATTCAGACTACTATTAAGGATTATGTTTGGAATACCTTGAATCAGAACCTTTTCCTTTTGAACCAGTACCCCGACTATATCTTTAATTTTGAAGGTGGAGTGAAATATGCTTGGATGAAGGAATATTATCCTCGTGAATACGAACTGATGAAGGCTTTTGTAAAGGCAGGTCGATGGCATGTGAGTGGGGCCAGTTGGGATGCTACCGACACTTTGGTGCCGTCTGTTGAATCGTTTATTCGCAACATTATGCTGGGGCAGGAGTTCTATCGTAAGGAGCTGGGGGTAGAAAGTACCGACATCTTCCTTCCCGATTGCTTCGGATTCGGTTGGACATTGCCTACTGTTGCTGCCCATTGTGGACTGATAGGTTTCTCTTCACAGAAGCTGGATTGGCGTAACAATCCTTTCTACGGTAAGAGCAAGCATCCCTTTACCATCGGACTGTGGAAAGGAGTGGATGGAGCGTCCGTCATGCTGGCTCACGGATATGATTACGGTCGTCGTTGGGATAATGAAGACCTTTCAGAAAATAAATATTTGATGGAACTCTCCAAATGCACTCCCCTGAATACCGTTTACCGCTACTATGGAACAGGTGATGTGGGCGGTTCACCTACCATCGCTTCTGTGGCTTCCGTGGAGAAAGGTATCAAGGGAGACGGTCCGTTGAAGATTATCAGTGCAGCCAGTGACCAGTTGTTCAAGGATTACCAGCCTTATGGCAGCCATCCCGAGCTCCCCGTATTTGACGGTGAATTGCTGATGGACGTTCATGGAACCGGCTGCTACACTTCACAGGCTGCTATGAAACTCTATAATCGTCAAAATGAACTTTTGGGTGATGCCGCTGAACGTGCTTCTGTGGCTGCTGCCCTTTTGGGGGTTGCCGAATATCCTGGTAAGAGCCTGACGGAGTCTTGGCAGCGCTTCATATTCCACCAATTCCACGATGATTTGACTGGTACCAGCATTCCCCGTGCCTATGAATTTTCTTGGAACGATGAACTTCTCTCTCTGAAACAGTTCTCCGGTATCCTGACTCATTCTGTGGGAAGTGTGGCAGGCAAGCTTGATACTCGTGTCAAGGGGATTCCCGTAGTGCTCTATAACGCTTCGGGCTTCAAGGCTGCAGATGTGGTGACCATCGAAGTGGAGGCTTCCCGTTTTCCCAAAAGTGTGGCTGTATATAACGAACAAGGCAAGTTGGTGGTTTCTCAGTTGGTTTCATATACTGATGGAAAGGTCCGCTTGTTAGTAGAAGCCACTGTACCCGCCAATGGATACGCAGTTTACGATGTCCGCCTCTCCGGCGAAGGAAAAGAGATGTCTGCTGTTGAAGCTGCAAGTGTTGAAAATTCGTTCTACAAACTGACATTGAATGAGAACGGTGACATTACTTCACTGTTCGACAAGAGAAACAACAAGGAATTGGTAAAGGCTGGTAAGGCTATTCGTTTAGCCCTCTTCACTGAAAACAAGTCATTCGAATGGCCGGCATGGGAGATATTGAAAGAGACTGTGGACGCCACTCCTATTTCCATCACCGAGGATGTGAAAGTGACTCTTTGCGAAAACGGTGCATTACGTAAGACTCTCTGCGTGGAGAAACGTCACGATGATTCTTTTTTCCGCCAGTACATCCATTTGTATGAAGGTGTATTGGCCCACCGCATTGACTTTACTAACGAAGTGGACTGGCAGTCTACCAACGCTCTGTTGAAGGCTGAGTTTCCCCTCAATTTGAATAATGAGGTGGGCACTTACGACTTGGGCGTAGGCAGCGTGCAGAGAGGAAACAACATCTTGACCGCTTACGAAGTATACGCTCAATATTGGGCAGATTTGACGGACGCTAACGGCTCTTATGGCGTTTCCATCATGAACGACAGCAAATATGGCTGGGACAAGCCTGATAACAATACCTTGCGTCTCACTTTGCTGCACACTCCGAAGACAAAAAAGAACTATGCTTATCAAGATCGTCAGGACTTCGGTCACCATACCTTTACTTACAGCTTGGTAGGTCATGTGGGCGCTTTGGACGTAGTTCAAACCCGCGAGAATGCTGAGTTGCTGAACCAGCGCATCAAGGCGTTCGTTGTTGGAAAGCATCGCGGCGAATTAGGTAAGAGCTATTCATTGGCTTTTTCCGATAACCGGAATGTACTTATTAAAGCCTTAAAGAAAGCCGAAAGTTCAGATGAATATGTGGTACGCGTGTATGAAGCCGCAGGCAAGCAGGCGCAGAAAGCCTCGATTGTCTTTGCCGACAACCTTGTGGCTGCTGTAGAAGCAGATGGTACGGAAAAGACCATCGGTAAGGCTACATTCAGTGGAAATCGCTTGGAAGTGTCAGTCAATCCAAACAGCATTAAGACCTACAAGGTACGTTTTGCTTCCAATAAAAAGGTGCAGACGGTGGCCGAACCATTGCCCCTTGTTTATGATAAGAAGTGCTTCAGTTGGAACGAGTTCAAGGCTGCTGCCAACTTTGAGTCTGGTTATTCTTATGCTGCTGAATTGATACCTGCCGAGATGAATGTGCATGGAGTGCCTTTCAAATTGGAGACACGTGAAGAGCTGAATGGTATGGCTTGCAAGGGCAATGTACTGAAACTGCCCGCCGACTGTACTTATAACAGACTCTATATCCTTGCTGCTGCCGCTTCTGATAAAGATGTGAAGGGGATATTCCGCGTAGGCAAGTATGTGCAGGAAGTCATTGTTCCTTCTTATACTGGCTTCATCGGTCAGTGGGGGCACACCGGACATACGGAAGGTTATCTGAAAGATGCTGAAGTTGCCTATGTGGGTACGCACCGCCATTCCGGTGAAGGCGATCAGCCGTATGAGTTCACTTACATGTTTAAGTTCGCAATAGACCTGCCAGAAAAGGCTACTGAGGTGGTATTGCCCGATAATAAGGATATTGTTATTTTTGCCGCCACTTTGACTGATGTTGCTGCTACTTCTGTTTGTCCCGCTTCCGAACTGTTCCGTACGGCAAACAAGTGCAATCGCTATCAGACGGAAAGCTCCACAGAGAGAGTGAACATTCTGAAGCAGGACATGGTAATGGGCTATTCAAGCTATGTGAACGAGAAAGAGAAGCCGGCTTTCATGGTAGATGGCGACGAAAACACAAAGTGGTGTGCTATTGCTGAAATGCCCCACTACGTAGACTTTGATTTGGGCGGTGAAAGAAGCATTAATGGCTGGAAGTTACTGAACGCTGCCGGCGAAAACCATTCCTACGTCACTTCCTCCTGCTTTCTGCAAGGTAAGAGCGACAAGAATGGTGAATGGCGCACACTGGACTATGTTTCTGGTAATGGTAAGAATGTACTGAATCGCACGCTAAATAAGTCTGAAAGTGTTCGCTACCTGCGTCTTTTAGTGACACAGCCCATGCAATCGGCTTCTGGTAAAGATGTGCGCATTTATGAAATGGAAGTATACGAATAAACAGTTATTATATTCCCATTTTTCAGATCCTTGTGTCTGTCACCACAGACACAAGGATCTGATGATTCTCAGGTGTAAGTGCTTAATGTGAGTAAGTTAACAACTCTATTGAAGTAAATTTATTGGAAATAACAAATACCTTGAAAAATGAAAATTAAAATATTTGCTGTTGTATGTTTATTAGCTGCTAATCTCTTTACAATATCTGCTCAAAAGTGGTTTACGCCTGAGGCGGAGAAACAAGTGGATGCTCTTTTGAGCCAGGTAGTAGAAGGAAACTACAAGAATAATCGCTATCCTCTACTCCGTAAGCCCTTAATGGAACTTCCTTTAGGCAGTATCAAACCTAAAGGCTGGTTGCACGAAATGCTGGTTCGTCAGAAAAATGGCGCCAGTGGTCAGATGGATGTTCTTTACCCTTCGGTTATGGGCAAACGCAATGGTTGGTTAGGTGGTGATGGAGACCAGTGGGAACGCGGTCCATACTGGATAGACGGTCTACTTCCTTTGGCGTATATACTGGATGATGATGTCTTGAAAGCCAAAGTGCAACCTTGGATAGAATGGGCTTTGCAGAGCCAGCGTGAGGACGGATTCTTCGGTCCTGAAAAAGATTATCCGGGAGAGCCTGGACTGCAACGTGATAACTCGCAAGACTGGTGGCCGCGTATGGTCGTGCTGAAAATCCTACAGCAGTATTATTCGGCAACGAACGATAAGAGAGTCGTCGCTTTTATGACAAAATATTTCCGTTATCAACTGAATACCTTGCCGCAAAAACCTTTAGGACACTGGAGCAGTTGGGCAGAATTCCGTGCTTGTGACAATTTGCAAGCTGTATATTGGCTTTATAATCTTACGGGGGAGGATTTTTTGCTTGAATTGGGGCATTTGCTGCACCGGCAGAGTTTCAGTTTCATAGATATGGTAGATAGGGGAGACTTGCGCAGACCCTGCACTATACACTGTGTTAATTTGGCACAAGGCATCAAAGAACCGATTATTTATTATCAGCAAGATACCGACCGGAAATATATTGATGCTGTCAAGGAAGGCTTTCGAGATATTCGCCGGTTCCACGGACAGCCGCAAGGCATGTATGGAGGCGATGAGGCTTTGCATGGAAACAATCCTACACAAGGCTCGGAGTTGTGTTCGGCCGTAGAGTTGATGTACTCGCTGGAAAAAATGGTGGAGATTACAGGGGCTACGGGAATACGTAACAGCACTTCCCTGATGTACTCGCTGGAAAAAATGGTGGAGATTACAGGAGACATAGACTTTGCCGACCATTTGGAACGCATTGCTTTTAATGCTTTACCAGCCCAAATATCCGATGACTTTATGACTAAGCAATATTTCCAGCAACCGAATCAGGTGATGGTAACACGCCATCGTCGCAACTTCGACCAGGATCATGAAGGAACAGACCTTGCTTTTGGCACTCTGACTGGATACCCATGTTGTTTTTCGAATATGCACCAAGGTTGGCCAAAATTTACACAGCACCTATGGTATGCCACACCTGATAACGGCATTGCAGCCATTGTCTATTCTCCGTCGGAAGTAACAGCCAATGTGGGTGATAATGTACCGGTGGTTATCAGTGAAGATACTTACTATCCGATGGATCATCAGATAACTTTTACCATTAAAGAGGTGAGAAATAAGGTGAAACAAGTGAAATTTCCATTTCACCTGCGTGTTCCGAAGTGGTGCAAGCAAGCTGAAATACGGGTAAATGGAAAGATGGAGCAAACTGTCAAAGGTGGGAAAATAGCTATCGTAGACCGTATATGGAAGCGGAATGATAAGATTGAACTGTATCTGCCCATGGAGGTCTTTACTAGCACTTGGTATGAAAACGCAGTATCTATTGAAAGAGGTCCGTTGGTATATGCCCTGAAAATGGAAGAAAATTGGGAAAAGAAAGAGTTTAAGGATAGTTGGTATGGTTCTTATTATTATCAGGTGACTTCTTCGGATCCATGGAACTACGGATTGGTGGATTTTGACCGTAACAGAATGAACGAGGTGGCCCAAGTAAGTATCAATAGCCAAAAACAGCAATTGGACTTTCCTTGGAATCAGGAAAATGCACCGGTTGAAATAAAGATGAAGGCTCGTCTTATCCCTACTTGGACAGTATATAATGAAATGGCAGGGCCCCAGCCTTTCTCTTTCTGTGGCAGTGCCGAAGGAGGAGAGCAAGAAATCACGCTGATACCCTACGGTTGTACAACCCTGCGTATTTCAGAATTTCCAGTTGTTGGGAAATGATGTTTCCGAAGTATGGGGGAAACGGTGTGTCTGTTTTGTGACAAACTTGTTTTAGAATTCTGCCATGTCCGGAATGTGGACGGTTATGTCACGGATTTATAGTTGGCTTTTAACCTTACTGTCTATTTTTGCAATCGTTTTTAATAGGGTTTATATATTATATAAAAGAAGACTCCTGCAACGGAGTGAAAAACAAGTCGAACAATTTAATGCCGTAGAAAAAAGATGAAAAATTCCAAGAAAGCACTCCTCTGCCTATTGGCATGCGCCTTGGCAGTAACCGGATGCAAGACACAGAAAGAACCGGCTGTGGCAGATAACGCAATGCTGGTCAGATCTACACAAACACTTGATTCCTTATATGCTCACTATTCCGCACCGGGCACTTGTCTGTTGCGTGAGAATTATCCTTCGGACGTGGAAGGCTATACCGCTACTTATCTGGCTTCCGAGGAACAAAAGAACCGTCCCAATCTCTACTCTTATTTGTGGCCTTATTCCGGTACCTTCTCCGCAGTGAATGCGTTGATGGAGGCCACTAAAGATAACAAGAAAGATTTCGGGAACTATCAGAAGTTGCTTGATGAGAAAGTGCTTCCGGGACTTGCTGAATATTTCGATACTCGTCGTATGCCCGAAGCGTATGCTTCTTACATCAAGGACGCTCCGTTGTCCGACCGCTTTTACGATGACAACGTGTGGCTCGGCATTGACTTCACAGACGTCTATCTGATGACTAGCCAAGAGAACTATCTGCAGAGCGCCAAGCTTATCTGGAAGTTTATAGAAAGCGGTATGGACGATTGTTTGGGAGGAGGTATCTATTGGTGCGAACAGAAGAAGGAATCAAAGAACACTTGTTCCAACGCCCCTGGTTCCGTCTTTGCCCTGAAACTTTTCAAGGCTACGCAAGACAGCTCCTATTTTGAGAAAGGGAAGAGTTTGTACGAGTGGACTAAAGCAACATTGCAGGACACAACAGACTGCCTTTACTTCGACAACATGCGTTTGGACGGTGAGATAGGACGTGCCAAATTTGCCTATAACAGCGGTCAGATGATGCAGTCGGCTGCTTTGCTCTATCAGCTTACCGGTAATGGGCAGTATCTGAAGGATGCGCAAGCGATTGCTGCTGCTTGTCATAATTATTTCTTCATGGAATTCACCCCCGGACAGGGAGAACCGTTCCATATGCTGAAGAAGGGTGATGTGTGGTTCACCGCCGTTATGTTGCGTGGTTTTATGGAACTCTATCAGGTGGACGGTAACAAGGTTTATCTTGATTCCTTTGCCCGCAGTCTGGACTATGCTTGGACGCATGCCCGTGAAGATAACGGCCTTTTCAATACTGATTTCACCGGCAAGAGCCGCGACAATCGTAAATGGCTGCTGACACAAGCCGCCATGGTAGAGATGTACGCGCGTTTGGCCGTGTTCGCTAATCAGTCTTTATAATTAAAACGAATCAGACCAAATGAAAAAGAGAAACATTACCTTGTGCGCTGTTGCCATGCTCTGTATGCAAGGCTATGCTAAGGCAGACACTTTTATCCTGAAAGGTGACAACACTTGTGTGGAGAACTATGCTCAGATGACTGCTGCTTACAAGAGCAATCGTCCAAAAATGAAGAAACGCCTTTTCACCTCAAAAGCGGTGGAAGCTGAGATTGTTCGCGTGAAGAAACTGCTTACCAATCCTAAGTTGGCGTGGATGTTTGAGAATTGCTTTCCTAATACGCTTGACACTACTGTACACTTTCGCATGCTGGACGGTAAACCCGATACTTTTGTTTATACCGGTGACATCCATGCTATGTGGCTGCGTGACTCCGGTGCGCAGGTGTGGCCATATGTGCAGTTAGCCAACAATGATGCGCAATTGAAAGAGATGCTCGAAGGTGTCATTCGCCGTCAGTTCCTTTGCATCAACATTGATCCGTACGCCAATGCTTTCAACGACGGACCTACGGGTGGCAACTGGATGACTGACTTGACAGATATGAAGCCCGAACTGCACGAGCGCAAATGGGAGATAGACTCTCTTTGTTACCCGCTTCGTCTGGCTTACCAGTATTGGAAAGTAACTGGTGACAGCAGTATCTTCGACGGTGAATGGATGAAGGCAATTACTGCTATCCTGAAGACTTTCAAGGAACAGCAGCGTAAGGACGGTGTAGGCCCTTACCGTTTCCAACGTAAGACGGAACGTGCTCTGGATACGCTGAATAACGACGGCTTGGGTGCTCCGGTCAAACCGGTGGGACTGATTGTTTCCGCTTTCCGCCCATCGGACGATGCCACTACGCTTCAGTACCTGGTCCCTTCCAACTTTTTCGCTGTCTCTTCTCTGAGAAAGGCTGCTGAAATTCTGACGGAAGTAAACAAGGAAACATCCTTGGCCAAAGAATGCACCGATTTGGCAGCCGAAGTGGAGGCAGCCCTGAAGAAATATGCCACTTACAATCATCCTGAGTTTGGGACAATCTATGCATTTGAAGTAGATGGATTCGGCAATCATCTGTTAATGGACGATGCCAATGTACCCAGCCTTCTTGCTATGCCTTATTTGGGTGATGTGGACGTAAACGATCCTATCTATCAGAATACACGCCGCTTTGTGTGGAGTGGCAGCAACCCTTACTTTTTTAAAGGTAAAGCCGGTGAAGGTATCGGAGGTCCGCACATTGGTTATGATATGGTATGGCCTATGAGTATCATGATGAAGGCATTCACCAGCCAGAATGATGAGGAGATAAAGATTTGTATCAAAATGCTGATGGATACGGATGCCGGTACGGGATTCATGCACGAGTCTTTCCACAAGGATGACCCCACTAACTTTACCCGTGCATGGTTTGCTTGGCAGAATACGCTGTTTGGAGAATTGATTTTGAAATTAGTGAACGAGGGTAAAGTGGATTTGCTGAACAGCTTGTAAAAACAGGAATTATTTAAAATCAATAAAGTGCGCTGGAAGGAGGATTAGGATACAAATTGCATGAATTGGTTGTTCGTTGGTATTATTTGTGTTCTTTTCCTTTTTTTATCGTGATTTATTATAATGTTTAATCTTAAAGAATATGAAAAAGAATCGAGTGTACACAGTAAATTCATTGCTGGCTCGGATAGGTGGGAACTATAAGTTCTGGCTTATTGCCTTGCCTGCTGTGACTATGCTGGCGCAGGCTCCTGCGGTTTATGCACATGCGGAGACTATTACTGTGGTGCAGCAAAACAATGCCACGGTGAGAGGTTCCGTTAAGGATGCCACAGGTGAAAGCCTGATTGGAGTGAGTGTTACTGTTAAGGGTAAAGAAGGTGTGGGTACCATTACAGATGTGGACGGAAACTATTCCATTGTTTGTAGTGCCCAAGATGTTCTCGTCTTTTCCTATGTGGGATATGCCACTCAGGAAATTGCTGTGAAAAATCAAAAACAATTGAATGTTGTCTTAAAGGAGGATACCAAGGTGCTGGATGAAGTTATTGTCATCGGTTATGGTACTACTACCCGCAAGAGTGCCGTAGGTGCTGTAGACCAGATAAAGGCTTCCATGATCGAAGACCGTCCCGTGGCTAACATGACAGATGCTTTGCAAGGGGCTGCGCCCAACGTGGTTATCCAGCAGCGCAGTAGCAATCCTAATGATCGTAAGACTAACTTTAATATTCGTGGTATCAGCACTGTGAATGACAATAGTCCGCTTTTTGTCATAGACGGATTGGTAGCTGATGGCGGTAGTTTCGATAAATTGAATCCCAATGATATTGAGAACATTTCCATCTTGAAAGATGCCGGTACAGCTGCTATTTATGGTTCACGTTCTTCCAATGGTGTAGTTTTGGTTACTACTAAGAAAGGTAAGAAGAACCAGCGTGCGACAGTTCGGTTAAGTGGTATGATGGGATGGCAGAATCCGGATATCTTGTTTTCTCCGGTGAAAGGCTATCAGAACGCTACTTTGCGCAATTTAGCTGCCACCAATGCTGGAGAGGCTCCTTTGTATACACCCGATCAAATCCGTGACCTGGCTGCCCATCAAAATGAAGAAAGCTGGTTTTTTGATCAGATAGTCCGCACAGCCTTACAGCAGAATTACAATCTAAGCGTATCTGGAGGTAGTGATAAAACTACTTACATGGTGTCCATGGGTTATTATGACCAGGAAAGTAATTATGTGGGCAACAGTGATTTTGGCGTGCAGCGTTATAATTTTCGTACCAATGTTAGCACGGAAGTGGGACGTTTGAAACTGAATGCTATTTTGGCTTATACACGTAATAATAGTGTAAGTACCACCGGTGGGAGTTTGGAAGTGGATGCCGCCCGTGTACCTACTTATTATTATTACAAAATGAAATCGGAAGATGGAAGATATTTGTTAAATGATGTATTGACTGAATTTAACCCATTGGGAGCATTGGAAGCTGGTGGCCGTAACAAGTATCGTAACAATTATCTGAACGCTAATGTCAATGCTGAATTCCGGCTTATTGACGGATTGAAGTTGCGTGGAGTGTTGGGTGCGGATGTGATAAACGACATGCGTTCTACCCGCAATTTGGGCGTATCCTATTACTTGAATGAAGAGGCTACCGAACCACGTCCAGTGAAAGATACTGACTATCGGACCAGTAACTGGAATCATACGGCTTACCTTATTAATAGCCAACTTTTGTTGGATTACAACAAGACATTCGGTAAACACAATGTCAGCGGGCTTTTTGGAGTAACCAATGAATCGTTTACTTCGTCTAGCAATGAGATTGAGAAGAAGGGGGTAGATCCCGACTTGGGTATCGGTACAGACATTACCAATAGTACTGTGGGAAACATCACAGGAAAAACATTTGTAGATGAATCCAACCGTACCAGTCTGACTTCTCTGTTGGGACGTGTGGGGTATTCTTACGCTGACAGATATTATACAGAATTCAGCTTCCGTTATGACGCTTCTTCCAAGTTTCATAAAGACTACCGATGGGGTTTCTTCCCTTCTGTTTCATTAGGCTGGCGTTTGAGCGAGGAGAACTTTATGCAGGCTTACAAGGAACGTGTGGGTGACTTGAAACTGCGTACTTCTTTTGGTATCTTGGGTAACCAGTCTATTGGTACTTATGACCGTTTTACTGTTTACGAACTGTACAACAACTCTTACGCATACAACAACCAGACAGTATCGGGCGCAGGTTTTAAGTTAGGTAAGGATAATTTGACTTGGGAAAAGACCAAAACCTTCAACGTGGGTGTAGACGCTTCGTTCTTCAATAACGCTTTGAATGTGACGTTCGACTATTTCTACAAGCGTACGAGCGACATTTTAATGAAGCCCCTTGTGCCTTCGGTATTCGGTACGGATATGGCGATGGACAACATTGGTGAGATGCAGAATCAAGGTTGGGACCTCTCTATCAACTATCGTTTGAAAACGGGAGCCGCAAATCATAACTTCAACTTCAATCTTGGTGACTCTTGGAATGAAGTGCTGAAGTACCCTGGTCACGAAAGAATCTCACAAATAGAGGAGTTGAGCCGTATCACCCGTGAAGGATGTCCGTTGGAGTCTTACTACGGTTACAAGATGGACGGCTTTTTCCAAAGCTACGAGGAGATTGAGGCATCGGCTATTCCTGTAGGTGGAAAGGTACAGCCGGGTGATGTGAAGTTTGTAGACCGTAACGAAGATGGTGTCATCGACTCGAAGGATAAGTTTATCTTGGGTAATGCCTTCCCTCGTCTTACTTTCGGTTTCAACTACAATGTAGAATGGAAAGGATTCGATTTCGGTATGTTCTGGCAGGGTGTGGGCAAGCGTGACATGATGCTTCGTGGTGAATTGATTGAACCGTTCCACGCCAATTACTCTTATAATATCTATAAGCATCAACTGGATTTCTGGACTCCTACCAACACCGATGCACGTTGGCCGAGACTTACTGCCCCGGGTTCTACTTCCAACAGAAACAACTACGGAAGCGGACAAGGTTCCGACCTATTCTTGATGGATGGAAAATACCTGCGTCTGAAGAACTTGCAGATTGGTTACACATTCCCCAAAACATGGAGCTGCAAGGTGGGCATGGAAAAGGCACGTATCTATGTCAACGGACAAAACTTGCTGACTTTCAGTAATAACTCGTTTATTGACCCTGAATCTTCTGAGTTCGACTCTAAGATGGGTAATAGTGGCGCCAATTCTGGTAGAAACTATCCGACGCTCCGTTACTATGGTTTCGGTATAGACATTGAATTCTAAAAACAACAGATAACTATGAAACTAAAAAAATATATAGCTTTTGCCGGAATGGCTGTTCTGATGCTTTGCAGTTGCAACGAGATGGAGAACGCACCGACAAACAAATTTACGGATAACTCTTATTGGACTTCCACCACCAAAGCCCAGTATGTGGTGAACATGGCTTACAGCCAGATGTACAATGCAGGCCGTATGTGGAGCGATGAAAGTTTGAGTGACAATGCTTACGACGGTCGCAGTGTGGACGACCAACGTGCCATTCGCAAAGGTATGGCCACTCCCTCGCTCGACATCTTCAAGAATGAATGGAAAGACCTTTACGGAGGTATAAAGACCTGCCACGTGTTCCTTGAAAAGGTGGATCTGGTACCCAACATGGACGCATCTGTTAAAGCACGTATGATTGCCGAGATACGCTATATCCGTGCAAGCCTCTACTTCCGTCTGACTAACCTTTATGGTGCAGTACCTTTCTTTACGGAGGACATCACGCTGGAAGAATCGCGGAGTGTAAGTCGTACAGACCGCGAAACCATTATCAGCTTCATTCACCAAGAATTGGAAGACATCAAGGATGCGCTTCCCACTCGCGACCAATTGCCCGAAGAAGACAAGGGCAAAATTACTAAAGGTGCCGTTTGTGCTTTGCAGGCTCGTGTCTACTTGATGGATAGCGACTGGAACAATGTGATGCTTTATTGCGACAATCTGATGAACAAACAAGGCGAATATGGTACTTATGCTTTATTTCCTGATTATGCCGGGCTTTTTGATGAAGCCAATGAGTATAATGAAGAGATTATCATGGATCGTTCTTATGTACCCAATTTGATTACTTGGGGTGAGATGGTAGACATGATTCCTTTGTCAAGAGGCGGACGTGCCGTGAACCGTGTGCCGCAGCAATCGTTGGTAGACACTTATCTGATGCTTAGTGGAAAGACTATCAGTGAAGCCGGGACAGATTATAACCCTGCTTATCCTTACGATAACCGTGACCCACGTCTCACCGCTACTATCATTTATGATGGCTATGATTGGAGTGGCAATGTGGACGATGGCAGTAAAGACGTAGTCATCAACATTCGTCCGGGTTCGGGAACCGATGCCTACGATGGTGGTGGAAACGGCACTTCTACCGGTTATTTCACTCGTAAGTATTATAATCCGCAGGCTTCCGGTGATCAGAATTCCGGTATGAATATCATCACTATGCGTTATGCTGACATCTTGCTGATGTATGCTGAGGCTGTTCACGAAACAAGCGGTATGACTGAAGCGGTATGGAACAAGACTATCCGTCCCATCCGCGAACGTGCCGGATTCACTGCCGATGCAGCCTTGAACTTTCCTGCCGGAAAGAGTAAGGAAGAGATGAGGCAGATTATTCGCGACGAACGTCGTGTAGAAATGGCGATGGAAGGTTTGCGCTGGTATGATATTAAGCGTTGGAAGGCTGGCAACGAATACTTGTCGGGCAAGGTGCGCGGTGCAAGCTTCGTGGACGAGAATAAGCTTGACACTCGCAAGTTCGAAGAGGCAAGAGATTACCTTTGGGCAGTTCCTATCAGTGAAATCAATTTGAATCCCAATCTGGCGCCTAACAATCCGGGATATGGAAATTAACGTGTATCTAAACTCATTAAAAACAATAGAACAATGAAAACAATATTCTCAACAATAGCTCTTTTTTCGGCAGTTCTCTTTGCTACGTCTTGTACGGAAGACATGGAATACAAGGATTCCAAAGTTTCCTCAGTAAATCAGTTGTATGAACCCACTGACGGCAAGGAAGTAGTCTTGCAATCGTCGGCCAGCGCCAGCCTGTTCTTTGAATGGGAGTCGGCCAAGGCTGAAGATAGCGGTGCCCCTCTTTATGAAGTGGTATTCGATAAAGAAGGTGGAGATTTTTCTAAGCCTATTTACAAAGTGCTTTCTGACAATGGCGGTTCTTTGAGCTATGCTACCATCAGCCACAAGACATTGAACAAGGTTGGTGCGGCTGCCGGATTGAACAGTGGTGAGACGGGTACACTTGTTTGGACAGTAATGGCTTCCAGAGGTTTGAATTCTGTAATGGCAAAGGAAAGCAAGAAGCTCACCATCACTCGCTTGGTGGGATTTGAAGAGATTCCGGCACAGCTTTACTTGACCGGAAGTGCTACTGAAGGTGGTATGGATGCTTCTAAGGCCGTGGCGTGTGCTTCACCCGAAAAGGATAAGTTCGAAGTCTTTACGAAGTTGGAAGGCGGAAAGACTTACAAACTGGTAGATAGAGCAGCCGAAGGTGCCAAGGTGTTTTATATCAATGGCAATAAGATTATGGAAGGCGAAGGCGAGACAACCGTAGAAAAGACGGGAGTTTATCGCATTGAGATGGATTTCTCCATTGCATCTGTAACCGTCAGGGAAGTAAGTAAGATGGAATTCTACTTCTGCCCGAGTGGTGCCGCAACTTTTGAATTGCCTTATGTTGGAAACGGTGTGTTCTGCGGTCAGGATAAAATTGAGTTCAAGCAAGAAGGATGGGGGCGCGACCAACGCTATAAGTTCTTGATGACTTATGCTGATGGTAGTATACAGTATTGGGGAACCAAGAATACTACAGACTCTAATCCTGGTGCGGCTACTCCCGAAGATCCTTATTTCTACATTATGGAGACTCCTGATAACCAATGGGATCAGAAGTGGAAACTGAACAATGAATTCGATGGTGCGGCCGATGGCCACAATCCGGGTGCCATCACCAAGATTAGTGTGATATTCAATGTGGAGAACTATACTCATAAAGTGGAATTGGTCAACTAATTTAAGGAGAGATTATGAAAAAAATATTATTTTGTCTGCCCCTGCTTCTTTTGGCACTTCAATCGTGCGAGATAGAAGATGAGTATATGTATGATAAGGGGCTTTACACCATAGATTGGGATGCGGCTGCCGACAGCAGTTCTGTGACCCTGATAGATCGTTTCTGGAATACGGAAGAGAATTATTTCAACTACGGGAATGACGGTTCAATCAAGGATTTCCATTATTGGCCGCAGGCTCATGCTATGGATGTGATGATAGATGCTTACAATCGTACCGGAGATAGCAAGTACAGCGACTTGTTTGACAAATGGTATGTCGGTATCAAGGCAAAGAACGGTGGCAGTTATTGGAACAACTTTTATGATGATATGGAGTGGATTGCTCTCACCATGATTCGCTTGTACGAAGTTACTGATGAAAACAAGTATCTGGAAACTTCTCAAGAGATGTGGAATGAAATCAAGACCGGTTGGAACGATTACGCAGGTGGTGGCATTGCTTGGACTCACGACCAGCTATGGAGCAAAAATGCTTGTTCCAACGGCCCTGCTGCTTTGATTGCTGCTCGTCTTTACCGTATTAACGGGAATCAGGAGGATTTGGATTGGGCTGTCAATATTTATAAATGGGAGCGTGAAAATTTATTTAACCCTGCTACCGGCGCCATCTATGATAATGTGAACGGTGAGACGGGTGAGTTGAGTACACTTTCTCTTTCTTATAACCAAGGTACATTCTTGGGTGCTGCTTACGAACTGTATAAGATCACAGGAGAAGAGTCCTATTTGAAAGATGCTCGTAAGGCTGCCAATTTCGCTATCAGTAATAGCAGCATGATAGATACTGGAAACAATTTACTTCGTGATGAAGGCGATGGTGACGGAGGTTTGTTTAAGGGTATTTTCATGCGTTATTATGTGCAGCTGATTATGGAACCGAATTTGGACCCCATATATAAGAAGAAATTCATCACTTTCTTTAACAATAATGCTGAAATTTTGTGGCGAAAGGGAATCAATAAACTTGATTTGCTGTATAATACTAACTGGGCAATGAACAATAGCGGCAACAACCATCTGACTACGCAGACAAGTGGTTGTACTTTGATTGAAGCCAAAGCTCTCTTTGAAAAGAGCTTGAAATAAGTTAGCAATTAAAAGTGTGTCGAAACTCAATCTGGTTATTGGGTTTCGGCACATTTTTTTTAGAGCCATTTTTAATTGACAGTTATTTTGGAAATAATGTTTTTAGAGACAACAGTTTTTGATATAAAATAAACACAAAAGATGAAACAGAATCAATATTTATTTCTACTGTTCGCCCTGATTGTTCTGACGGGCTGTGGCGGTACGCAGAAGAAATTAACCGAATATGTCAATCCTTTCTTGGGTACGGCTACTTTGTGGGAGCCTGAGGACTTAGGGTATACGCGCAAAATAAAGTCACGTACATGGGGTGCGGAAACTTATCCGGGTGCTACCTTGCCCAACGCAATGGTGCAGCTCAGCCCCGTTACACAGTTTCGTAGCGGTGCGGGCTATCAATATGAGGACACTGTGATTTATGGTTTTTCACATACTGCTAAAGGGCATTGGAACTTGTTGCATGTCCCCATGTTGCCAGTGGTGGGAACTATCGCTCCGGGTAATTATTGCTCCGGGTTTAGTCACGAGAAGGAATCTGCGCATCCGGGGTATTACCAAGTTTATCTGGAACGCTATAAAGTGAACGCCGAGTTGACCAGTACCTTGCGTTGTGCCTACCATAAATATACTTTCGCCAAGGGCGACGATAAGTCGTTATTGGTAGACATCCGCCGTTCTAATAATGATGTCCGTGATTGGAAGATTGAGAAGGTTGACGATAATACGTTCACGGGTTATCAGGATGGCGACGGTAAAATCTACTTTTACGCTAAGACCAACTATAAAATAGGCCAAGTGGAAATGGTAAAAGACGACAAACATGAGGTGGCTGTGCTGCGTTTTATCGACAGCAAAGGTGTTGAACCTTTGGAAGTGAAGGCTGGTTTCTCGTTTGTGAGTATAGAGAATGCTCAAATGAATTTGAAGGCCGAAATGTTGAACAAAAGTTTTGCACAAGTGGCAGAAGAAGCTGATGCGGCTTGGGAAGCACTCCTCTCCAAGATTCAAGTTGCAGGTGGCACGGAACGTGAAAAGAGATTGTTTTATTCTACTTTCTTCCATGCTTTTAAATGGCCGGCTTTGCGTAGCGATGTGAATCATGAATATACTGATGTCCGTGGCGAAGTAGTGAATAACGGCTTCCACTATTACACTGACCCTTCTTTTTGGGACGATTATCGCAACAAACTGGTACTCATAGGTATGATTTCTCCCGATGTGACTACTGACATCATTAGGTCTATTATTGACAAAGGTGAGAAGCGTGACGGCTACATGCCCACCTTCTTCCATGGTGATCACGCTTCCACTTTTATTTCTGGTTCTTGGTTGCGTGGTTTGCATGATTTCGATCTGGAGCGTGCTTATAAGTTGATTCTGAAAAATGCTACGGTGCCCGGTAAAGGAGGACGTCGCTATTTGGATGAGTATATGGAGCGAGGTTGGATTGCTGAAAAAGACACAGTGAATGTACCCACATGGGACGAATACAAAGGGGCTGTGACCAAGACCCAGGAATATGCTTACGATGACTATGCCGTAGCCTTGGTAGCCAAGGAGCTGGGAGATGAAGCCAACTACAAACTGATGATGGAACGCTCCAACAACTACAAGACGCTATTCGACCCCTCTACCGGCTTTTGGAGAGGTAAGATTGACGATGGTAGCTGGATTCAGGATTTCGATCCGTATTATCCCTATTACCAGTACATGTACCGTGAGGCCAATGCATGGAACGCCCTCTTCTTCGCCCCCCCACGACCCCGGAGGCATGATTAAGCTCTATCCCAGTAAAGAGGCGGTGGAGGCTAAACTAGATTCCTTATTCAGCGAACCGTGGAGAGGTTACGAGGCCCATAACCTGACCGGATTCATCGGAAACTATTGCCACGGAAACCAGCCGGGACACAGCATTCCTTACACCTATTATTTCATAGACAAACAAGAGAAAGCCCAATGCATTCTTGACAGTCTGATGAACCACTACTATGACATGGGTGCCGACAAGCTGGCTTATGCAGGGATGGATGATGCCGGCGAGATGTCTTCGTGGTATGTGCTCAATGCTATTGGACTTTACACTTATTCGCCTGCCGATCCTGAATATATTGTTACTGTTCCCTTGTTCGATAAAGTGACGTTCAATCTGAATGGTCGTCCCTTTACGATTGTGAAGAAAGGAAGCGGCAAGAAGATTATTGACATTACTTATGACGGTAAAAAGATTGACGGTTACTTTATCACCCATGACCAACTGAGGGAGGGCAAGGAACTGGTGATTACTACGGAATAGATAAACAATGGAGTTATGAAAAGAAATATACTGCTTCTATTCACATTCTTTGCTTGCATTACTGTACAAGGGCAGACTCCGGTTCGTTTGGTTGATCTGAGGAGCGAACATCTTGACAGACCTATAGGTTTGGATAATCCCGTTCCACGCCTTTCTTGGCGGATGGAAGATGGTAGGCAGGGAGCTGTGCAGACTTCCTGGCGGATTGTGGTAGACGAAGACTCGTTGAATGTGGTCAATGGCTGTGGCAGGATGTGGGATAGTGGAAAGAACGATTCCCGTAATCAGCTTGTGGCCTATGCGGGCAAAAAACTGCAGCCTTTCACTAGATATTATTGGAAAGTAATCTGCAGCGACATGGAATATAAGGAGACAGCTTCTCCTGTCTCTTACTTTGAAACGGGCATGATGGGGATGCAACATTGGCAAGGTGCTTGGATTGGCGATGGCAAGGATATTCATTATGGGCCTGCCCCTTACTTCCGAAAAGAGTTCAAGACCGGCAAAAAGGTAAAGTCAGCGCGTGCTTATATTGCCGCTGCTGGACTATATGAGCTTTACATCAATGGCGAGAAGGTAGGAGACCACTGCCTTGCCCCTCTCTATACCCGCTTTGATCGCCGCAACTTGTATGTGGCTTATGATGTGACTTCACAATTACAGAATGGTGACAACGCTATTGGCGTACTTTTGGGTAACGGCTGGTATAACCATCAATCCAAAGCAGTGTGGGACTTCGACCGTGCCCCTTGGCGCAACCGTCCCGCTTTCTGTCTGGACTTGCGCATTACTTACACCGATGGAAGCGTGGAGACTATTCCCACCGATCTCAGTTGGCGGACAGCGTCGGGTGCAATCACTTTTAATAGTATCTATACTGGCGAGCACTACGATGCACGTCTGGAGCAGAAAGGATGGAGCACTCCGGAATTCGATGATTCCAAGTGGCGCGGAGTAGCCTATCGGAGTGTACCTTCTTCCAATGTCACTGCCCAGCAAGTACATCCCATCCGTAATGTAAAGATTTTCCCCGCCGTCTCTTTCCGCAAAGTGGACGAGAAAACATACATCTATGATTTCGGGCAAAATATGTCCGGTGTGACTTGTATTCATGTTTCGGGTGAACGGGGAACGGAGGTCAGAATCAAACATGGCGAACGCTTACATCCAAATGGCCGCCTCGATCTCTCGAACATTGATGTCTACTTTCGAGGCGATAAGGAGAAAGACCCTTTTCAGACGGACATTCTCATTCTGAGTGGAGAAGAGGATGAGTTCATGCCCCGATTTAATTACAAGGGATTTCGTTATGTGGAGGTAGTGGCAGATAAGCCTATTGAGCTTGACCAAAACAGCTTGATTGCTTACTTCATGCACAGTGATGTGCCGGCAGTAGGTAGCTTGGAATCTTCGAGCCCACTGATAGGCAAGCTGCTCCATGCTGCCAATCACTCTTACCTTTCCAATCTGATGGGCTACCCCACCGATTGCCCTCAGCGCGAGAAGAACGGTTGGACTGGTGACGGTCATTTTGCCATTGAGGCAGCATTTTATAACTTTGATGGAATTACCGTTTACGAAAAATGGTTGGCCGACCATCGTGACGAACAGCAGCCCAACGGAGTGCTGCCCGATATTATTCCAACTGGTGGATGGGGATATGGTACAGACAACGGGCTGGACTGGACTAGTACTATTGCCATCATCCCTTGGAATATCTACCTCTTCTACGGTGATAGCAAGCCCTTGAGCGATTGTTACGAGAGCATCAAACGTTATGTGGATTATGTGGAGCGTATCTCTAACAATCATCTCACTACGTGGGGGCGCGGAGACTGGGTGCCGGTGAAGTCAAAATCCAATAAAGAGCTGACTTCCTCGGTCTACTTTTATGTAGATACCAAGATTTTGGCCGCTGCTGCCAAACTCTTCGGCAAACAGGCCGATTACGAATATTATAATGCCTTGTCGGAGGAGATAAAGCAAGCTGTCAATGATAAGTTCCTGAATCGAGAAACAGGCATCTATGCCGAAGGTTCACAAACCGAATTGAGTGTTCCCTTGCAATGGAAGATTGTGCCCGAAAAGTTGATAGGAAAAGTGGCAGCTAACTTGGCACATAAGGTAGAGGAGGACGGTTTTCACTTGGATGTGGGTGTATTAGGAGCTAAAGCTATTCTGAATGCACTCAGCGAAAATGGTTATGCTGAAACAGCTTATAAGGTGGCTGTACAGGACACTTATCCTTCATGGGGTTGGTGGATGGTGAACGGTGCCACTACGCTGCTCGAGAACTGGGATTTGCAGGCTACTCGTGACATCTCGGACAATCATATGATGTTCGGTGAAATAGGTGCTTGGTTCTACAAGGGGCTGGGAGGTATTTTCCCTGATCCCGCGCAACCTGGTTTTCAAAACATTCTGCTCCGTCCCCATTTCATAAAGGGATTGAAACGGTTTGAAGCTCGTCATCGGTCGCCTTACGGTAAAATTGTTTCTCGCTGGGAATGGAAAGGGAAATGTGTGCATTATGAAGTTACAGTGCCCGCTAACAGTACAGCTACACTCACTTTACCTGACAAGGCCGAGAATGTACGGGTGGTGGAACTGGCGGCAGGAAGATATGAGTTTATTATAAAGTGACCTTGTACTTCATTTATGCTTGCAAATATGTAATTAGCGGGTTTGCCACGTTGTTGTGGCATAACTCGCTAATTTTTATAGTCGGTATGTTAAGGGATGGCTTTTTCATTCTTATAGCCTGATCTTTCCCTCCAACCGTATATCTTCCGACGAAGCCCCTATCAGCAGCTTCACCGTTCCGGGTTCTACAACGAACATCTGCTTTCCTTCGTTCCAATAGCCGAGCTCCTCTTTGGGAACGGTAAGCGTCACTTCCCGGGTTTCGCCGGCCTTGATGGGGATACGCTTGAAGGCGCGCAACTGCTTGGAAGGACGTTCCACTTTGGAGTCCGGATAGCTGGCATAGAGCTGTACGACTTCTTCTCCGTCGCGTCCGCTGGTATTCTTCACTGATACCGTCACGCGGATGTTCTTCTTGTCTTGCTTGACGGATTCAATCTTCTCGTACGTAAAGTCGGAATAGCTCAGACCATAGCCGAAAGGATAGAGCACAGGGCCTTGGTGGTACATATACGTACGTCCGTTGCGGATGTCGTAGTCCATCATGTCGGGCAGGTCGATGATGTCTTTCACCCACGTCTGTACGGTACGTCCGGCTGGATTTACCTTGCCGAAGAGTACGTCGGCCAGTCCGTTGCCCTGCTCCTGGCTGCAGTGGGTGATGTGAACGATGGCAGGCACGTGCTCCTGGCTCCAGTTGATGGTGTAGGGGAAACTGCTGACGAGCACCAGTATGGTATTGGGATTGGCTTTGAGCACCAGCTTCACCAAGTCTTCATCGGGCAGCATCAGCGATTTGCGGTCCACGGCTTCGCGGCCGTCACTGGGGACGGGAGAGAACTTCCAGTCCGCACGTGTGCCGTAAGGATGGTTTCCTACACATACAATGGCGATGTCGGCGGCTGCGGCAGCCTTTTCCGCCTGGCCCATGCGGTTGTCTTCGGCGTGGATGATTTCGGTTCCTTCTTTCACAGCATTGCGTATGCCACTCAGAATCGTTGTTTCGTAAGGCGGGGTACCACTATACCAGTCTTGTACGATTTTGTCCGAATACGGGCCTATAACGGCTATTTTACGCAGCTTTCCGGCATCGAGTGGCAGGAGATTCTTGTTTTTCAATAATACCACGGACTTGGCGGTGACTTCCCGTGCCAGCCTGCGGGCTTCTGCTGTCATGAAAGGCGGTGCCTGCGTACTGTCCTTTCCGATGGAGAGATAAGGGTTACGGGAGTGGTCCCCGTCCAGCAAGCCAAGCTTGAGGGCGACGAAGATGTTCCCGCGGATGGCTTTGTCAATGTCGGCTTCGGTCAGCAATCCCTTTTCCAGCGCTTCCTTGACGTAAGGAACGTATACGTCGAGAAATTGTCCTGTGGTGGCTTTTACTACGGCAGCGGCACCCTCCGCAAAGCTTGGAAAACTCTTGTGCGCTTCAATCAGCAGTTTCAGGGCACCGCCGTCCGTACAGATGATACCGTTGTTGCCCCATTGCTTGCGGGTAATCTCTTCGAGGCAGGGATGGATGGACATGGGGATGCCGTTCCAACTGTTGTAGGCGGCCATGAAGGCGCGGCTGCCTCCCTCGGTGATGCCTTTATAGAAAGGATAAGCGTAGTATTCATGGAACAGCCGCGTGTCGAAGTCGGAGGAAGTGCTGTCCCGTCCGTCCTCGTTACTATTAGCAAGGAAGTGTTTCATCAGAGAGGCAGTTTTCCAGTAGCGGGGATGATTGCCTTGCAGGCCGCGTACGCTGGCAATGGTGAGTTGGGCGGTGAGGAAAGCATCTTCTCCGAAACTCTCCTCGGTACGTCCCCAGCGCGGGTCGCGGGCAAGGTCGGCATTCGGAGCGCGCATCACGAGGGCATGACGCTTGTTACCGGTGGTCTGCATGTAGTAGCGGGCTTCTTCAGCGGCTTGTTCCGCTACTTTCTGCACCAAATCGGTGTCCCATGTGGAGCCCAGACCGTAGGATTGGGGGAATATGGTGGTGGGGCAGTCTGTGGGGACTACTTTCCCGTCTTCCGTTCTTTGGCGTCCGCCCCACATGGCAGGCCCGCCGAGGGTCAGCCCGTGCAGTCCTTCGTAGTGTCCGCAACGGGGAATGTTGAGGCGGGGGACACCGAGGTCGGTGGAAAGAAGGTTTATCTTTTCATCCAATGTCAGGATGGAAAGAAGATGGTCTACGCGCTGTTCGTCGGTGAGCGTGGTATCTTGGAAGGCTTGTGTTTGTTGTGCGCTTGTCTGCAGGCAAAGCAGCAGAGAGAAAATGAGGAGTAGTGACTTGTTTCTCATGGTTCATTAGGGTTTAATGGATTCAATGTAGTGAGTTGTCATAGCAAACATTCTTGGTTGTTATCTCAATCTATACCTTTTGTCTGCACGAGATGTGCATCTCATGATGTACGAGATGTATATCTCATGCAACTTGAGATGCGCATCTCGTACATGAAAGGATAGGGGATTATGGGATGGACATTCGTTGCAACCGTCCGTCCTGCGGCAGACAGAGCAACCCTTCGGCTTTCTTTTCGTCTGCCAGATACTTCTTCCACGTAATCTTGTCCCACTTCATTTGGTCTGTGCATTGTGCCACGGGGATATGGGGGATGGCCGAACCGTCCTTTACAAGAATGATGATGGGCAGGGTGCCGCACTCGATATGGTTCCATCCCGGAGCATACACCTTTCCGGTCTGGTAGTCTATCCATTTCTGCCGTCCGGGGAGGTAGACATCCCGTCCGCTGCCCTCTTCGAGCATGGGTGCCACGAGGAGATTGGAACCGAACATGTACTCGTCCTCTACCAGCCATGCACCCGGGTCGTCGGGATACTCCAGCAGCAGGGCGCGGAGCATCGGCCAGCCGTTTTCGGTGCACTCTTTGGATTGTGCATATACGTAGGGCATCAGTTTGTACTTCAGTTCGGCACAACGGCGGAAATAGTCTGTGAACTCTTTCCCGTAGTACCACGGCTCGGTGGGAGGTGCTCCGTGCACGCGGCTGTGGCTGGTGAGGAAGCCGAAGGGCAGCCAGCGGCGGTAGAGGCTTTCGGGGCTTTGGGTCACGAAGCCGCCTATGTCATTGCTCCAGAAGCAGAATCCGCTCAGTCCGATGGAGAGGCCGCTGCGGATGGTTCCCTCGAAACCGGTTTCGGTAGTGGCGGCGTCACCGCCCCAGTGCAGCGGGTAGCGTTGTGAGCCTGCCCATGCGGAACGTGCCCAGATAATGTTTTCGCCGTGTATCTTCTTGATTACCTCGGCCACGGTCTTGTTGTAGCGCAGGGGATAGAGGTTGTGTTCGTATAGTCCGCTACGGCCGTTGGCATAGATGGCATCCAGTGGGGCACCTTCGCCGAAGTCTACTTTGATGGCGCCTACACCCATTTCAATCAGGTTGCCGAGCTTCTCTTGATACCACTGCACGGTTTCGGGGTTGGTGAAGTCCAGCACCACGTCCTCGTAGGGGAGCTGTCCCTTGCCGTTGCGCACGTACAGACCGCGTTCTACCAACTCAGGGAAGAACTTGTTTTTCGGAGTGAAGTAGGGAAGTTGCCAGAGGCAGGTGCGGAAACCTTGTGACCTCAGGTCGGTGAGCATCTGCCGGGGATTGTCGAAGCGGTCGGCGGCAAAGGCGTAGTCGCATTGCCAGTCCACGCTGAACCAGCCGGTATCGAAGTGGATGACATCGCTCGGTATCTTGTTCTCACGCAGTTTCCGGGCTACGTCGCGGCCCTCTGCTTCGCTGAAGTAGGTGATGCGGCTCATCCAGGTGCCGAAGCTCCACAAGGGGGGCATTTCGGGCCGTCCTACCAGTGCGGTGTATTCGCTCAGCATCTCCTTCGGCGAACCTAGGAAGATGAAGATGTCCATCGCTTCGTCTGCCATGAAGAGTTTGGTGGCTCCGATGTAGGAACAGCCGAAGTCGCAGGTCACGGGGGCGGAAGTGTGCATAAACATGCCATAGCCGCGGTTACTGAAAAAGAAGGGGATAGGCTTGTACATGTCCGGGGTTTCGGGGCCCTGCGGGTCGGTGACAAAGAGGTTGACCTTCTGCCCGGCCTTGTTCAGTGCGGTGGCGGACTCGCCGCAACCGTAGATTTTCTCGTTCGGCGCGAGGCTGAATACGGGATTGATGCTGCGTGAGTTGTCCGAGCCGCGCTTGATAAAGCTGAATGGAGGTACCTTGACCTGTGTGGAGTCGTTGTCGCTCCAGCAACGAGTCTGTGTCAGCAGGCGTCCGTCGGCATCTTTCAGCACCAGGCGCCAGGGGTAATTCTCGATGAGCAGGCTGCCGTATCGGGAGGTGTACAGGGTACCTTTATCCGTCTTCTCGGCTTTCCAGAAGGAGCGTCCGTCGGCAGGCTTTCCTATGAGCATGGGGTCGTCGGCATCTTCTTTCGGTACGATGGGCGAGGTAAGCATACGGATGCGGAGGGTACGTTCGCTGACCGGTTCGACGGTGAACGTCAGTTGTGGATTGTTGTCGTAGGCCGTCTCCGGGAAGTCCAGTGACTGGAGGGGCTGGTGCAGGTAGGTGTTTGCATTGAATGCCTGGCGGGGCATCAGTTGCTGGCGTTTCCACTGGACAGTCCCCTTGCCGGTGGAGGTGTCGAACGATACCAGGCTGTCGGCAAAGAAATAGGTGTTGCTGAGGTCCAGAAAATCCTGGCTCATGTCTTTCGACTGGGAAAGCAGGTATTGCACGCCGGCATTTGTTTTCAGTTGGGCATGTGCGGGCGGGATGGCAGTTGCTGCTAGCAGCATAAAAGCTGCCCCTTTCATCAGTTGTTTCTCTTTCATGATAAATATATGATTTACGGTTGTTGTTTCGATGCCGTAAAAGTAGAGAAATCTACACAGATGAAAGGGGTAGGTATGTTGCTTATGTAGGGCCTAAATGTTTATTTGGAAGCTTTCTTTCCGTAGAAACACATAAAATACACCCCGATAATGACAAATGGGATGCTGAGCCATTGGCCCATGTTCAGCGACATGCTGTCTTCAAAGTTCACCTGGTTTTCTTTCAGGAACTCGATGAAGAAACGGAAGGTGAAAATCTCCGTCAGGCAGAGTCCGAAGAAGAAACCGCGGTGATAGGGCAGGGAGGCTTCGGCCTGCACGGTGGTTGATTTCCGCTTGGTGGTGCTGAAATCTGTTTCAAGTTTGCTCTCTTGTTTCTTCTGCCCGCGTTTGTATAGCCAGACCATCCCCAGGAAGAAAATGAAGTAGGCGATGGCTTCGTAGAGCTGTGCCGGATGGCGGGGCAACATGTCTTCCCGTTCGAAGATGAATGCCCAGGGCACGTCGGTCGGTTTGCCGATGATTTCGGAATTCATCAGGTTGGCAAGGCGGATGCAGCAGGCGGTGATGGGAGTGGCAACGGCTATCATGTCGAGCACGTCCATGTAGTGCATCTTCGTCTTGCGGCAGTACATCCAGAGGGCGATAATCAGGCCCAGCGTGCCGCCGTGGCTGGCAAGGCCGGTGTAACCCGTCATTTTCCATCCTGCGGCGGTCTGCTTGATGGGGAGAATCATTTCAACGAAGTGGTCTTGGTAGTAGGCCCAGTCGTAAAATATGCAGTGGCCCAGTCGTGCGCCTATCAGTATGCCGAAGAAGCAATAGAAGAAAAGAGGTTCGAATTTCTTTTCGTCTATTTTGCGGTCGCGGTACTGGTGTTGCACGATAAGGTAGGCAAAAGCGAGGCCGATAATCCATAACAAACCGTAGTAGCGGATGGATATGCCGAAGAAGTTGAATAGTTCGGGGTCGGGGTTCCAGTTGATGGTGAGTAGTGATAGCATATTTATGAAGAATTAAATTACTGAATTACGGGGTTGTTCGGGACAAAGGTATGAAATTATCTCGTTTGGCAGTTCATTGTGGCAGTTTATTTGAATTTCTCCGCCACCATCCTATACGTCGGCACCTCAATCCCTTGTGCCTCTGCAGCCGTAATCATGTCGAACAACAAGCCTTGTACTTCGCTCTGATGCCCTTTGGCCATATCTTTCTGCATGGAGGCGGTACTTTCGGGGGCGAGTTTGTCTATTACTTTGAGGTTATACTGCACGATGTCTTCCTTAAATTCTATACCCAACTTCCTGCCCAAAGCTGCACTCTCTTGTGACAGTCCGATAAAGGTGTCGCGCACTTTGCCCGGTTTCTGGACTTCGCCCATAGGTACGTCGTAATAGGCTCCGGTGACGGCCATAGCAGAAATGAAGGACCACTTGACGAATGTGTCCCGGTTGATGTCGTCGGAGATTTCGGCTTTGATGCCGCTTTCCTGCAAATCGCGTTGCACGGCTTCCAATGTTTCACGGGAAACAATCGTGCCGCGGTGTGCTCCGTAGACGAGCCGGAAAATCTTTCCCATCTGCGTGATTTCTCCCCGTCCGGATACGAATCCTACGATGTAGATGCAGCCGTCGAGCACTGTGACGCCGGGGACCAACCGTTGGATACGGGGACCGGTTCCGTAAACATTCAGGATGGGGATTACCACTGTACGCTCGTGTGAGGCACGTTTGATGAGTTCCGTAATGGAGTCTACGGAATAACCTTTGACGCAGACGAAGATAACATCCGCTTTGCCTTGGAATTCTTCTGCGGTAAATGTCGCCACTTTCAGACAATGTTCACCTTTCAAATCGGAGTGCAGTTGCAGACCGTTCCCGCGTATGGCGGCAAGGTGTTCGCCGCGTGCAATGCAAGTGACGTCTTTGCCGGATAATGAAAGAAAGGCGGCGATGCTTCCGCCTACGCCGCCGGTACCTGCTATGAGGTATTTCAGATTACTGTTTGCCATTTGTTGTGTATGGTTTATTGAACGTAGTTTTCCTTTTCCATATAGTAAAGCCCTTCGCCCCGGTCACCGTTCTCCATGTCTTCCAGCTCTACTTTGAAGATACGGTAGGGAAGGTCTTTTCTGGGATGCTTGGGCATGTCTACTGTCAATAGATAGGCGTTGCCATATTCGTTGCTGTCGAAATATTCTTTTATTTCCTGCTTCATCAGCACGGGGACTTTCTCGCCGTCTATCCAGACGGTGACTTTCAGTTGCCCGGGGCGGGGAGCCATCTGGCATTCTTTGGCTTCTTCGTTTTGTTCTTGTTGCTCAATGTCACTCAGGTTTTCACCGTGTACCAATGACTCGGGCTTTGTTTCTTTCATCCATTGGTAGGTACGTGTCAAGCTCATGGGACGGACGTATATCTGATAAGTAGGCATGGCTCCGGGGATGCGGAAAGCACGCAGGCCATAAGCTTCCATACGATGATAACGTATGTCGAGTGTAGTGTCGCGGTCGGCGATGAAATCCCAGGCCCAGAACTCCAGGCGGTGTTCAGTCTCGGGCAGCCCGCTTTTCATGGCAATGTGCGCATAGGAGGGCAGATAAATAGAGGCTGCACTTTGATATTTTCCTTTGGGTATACGGGCCGTGTAATGCCCGTCTTTGTCGGTTATGGCTTCTATGATGTCATTGAACTGCGGGTTTTGCCACCAGACGCTGGCACTGTCTATCGGCTGTCCGTTGTAATCAGTCACCCGTCCGTGAATGGTTACTGAGTCTTGCTGTTGTGCATAAACGGCAGTACAGGACAATAAGAATAAAAGGAAGATAATCTGTTTCATATTGTTATTGTATGGAGTTTATTAGAAAATGGCAATGTACAAAGAAAGTACATTGCCATCTGGAATGAATATCATTACACATTGAACCTGAAGTGCATGATGTCCCCATCCTGCACCACATACTCCTTGCCTTCCACACCCAACTTTCCGGCTTCGCGCACGGCTGCTTCGCTGCCATACTTGATATAATCCTCATACTTGATGACCTCTGCCCGGATAAACCCTTTCTCGAAATCCGTATGGATAACGCCGGCGCATTGCGGTGCTTTCCATCCCTTGCGATAGGTCCATGCCTTTACTTCCATCTCTCCGGCAGTGATGAAGGTTTCGAGGTTCAGCAGGCTGTAGATAGCTTTAATCAAACGGTTGCAACCGCTCTCTTTCAGTCCCAGGTCTTCGAGGAACATCTGTTTTTCCTCGTATGTCTCCAGTTCGGCAATGTCGGCCTCGGTCTGGGCGGAGATGATGATAAGTTCGGCATCCTCGCCCTTGATGGCTTCGCGCACCTGCTCTACGTACTGGTTGCCGCCGGCGGCGCTGACATCATCCACGTTGCAGACATAGAGCACGGGCTTGGTAGTAAGCAGGAACATCTGCTTGGCGCATTGTTCCTCGTCGTCGTTCTGCGGGATGACGGTGCGGGCGCTTTGTCCTTGTTCCAGGGCATCCTTGTAGCGGAGCAGGAGTTCGTACTCTATCTTTGCAGCCTTGTCGCCACCCACCTTGGCTATTTTCTCTACGCGCTTGATGCGGTTTTCCACGGTTTCGAGGTCTTTCAGTTGCAGCTCTGTGTCGATGATTTCCTTGTCGCGTACGGGGTTCACCGAGCCGTCCACGTGGACGATGTTGCCATTGTCGAAGCAGCGCAGCACGTGGATGATGGCGTCGCACTCGCGGATGTTGCCCAGGAACTGGTTGCCGAGTCCTTCACCTTTGCTGGCGCCTTTCACCAGTCCGGCAATGTCGACAATGTCGCACACGGCGGGTACGATACGCCCCGGGTGAACCAGCTCGGCGAGCTTCGTCAGTCGTTCGTCGGGTACGGACACTTGCCCCATTTGGGCGTCGATTGTACAGAACGGGAAGTTTGCCGCTTGTGCCTTTGCGCTGCTCAAGCAGTTGAAAAGAGTGGATTTTCCTACGTTGGGAAGGCCCACGATACCAGCTTTTAATGCCATAGTGTTATCTTGTTTTTTAGTTATTGTTCAGTTAATTGGATGCAAAGATAGTGCAAACCGAAGGCAGAATGAAATGAACGCGTTCATTTTTTATGCTGAGGTGCAGCCTATCTTCACTTTTTTAAGCAAAGATAGTACTTACCGGGGAAAGTGGGTATGTTAATTTGCATTAAAAGCACGAGAGTAAAATGATAAATTGATAGTTTTGTCGCAATTATAAATTTAAGTATCATTCTATAAATCAATGCGATTATGAAAAACAAAGTAAGAAAAATTCTGATGATTTTCTCATGTCTCATCGGTCTGTCTTTTACATTATCTGCACAGAATCCTTATCTGCCGCTTTGGGAATTTATTCCTGATGGTGAGCCCTATGTGTTTGAGGATCCTGACTGTCCCGGCAAGTACCGTCTTTATATTTATGGTTCGCACGATAATCTCAAGTGGATGTATTGCGGACGTGACCAGGTGGTGTGGTCGGCACCCGTAGAGGACCTGACCCGTTGGAGATATGACGGCGTGATATTTAAAGTCAATGAGTCGCCCGAACTGTATAAACTGAATGCTGATGGAACCGACGACGTGCTTTTTGCCCCTGACGTGACAGTAACTACCGATGCCGATGGTAAGAAAACTTACTACCTCTTTCCGAATAATCAAGGTGGTGGGCGCAATTCCATGATTGCCAAAAGCGACCGTCCCGATGGCCCGTTTACGGTATGCAACTGGCATAAGGAGCGTCCTCGCGAGACTTTCGGTTGTTTGGGATTCGACCCCGCAGTGTTTGTCGATGATGATGGACGTGTGTATGGTTATTGGGGATTTGGCATTTCGCATGGCGCGGAGTTGGACCCCACTACTATGTGCACGGTAAAGCCGGGTACCGAAGTGGTGGAGAACATGATTTCAGGCTATCGGCAGGAAGGTATATTCCGCTTCTTTGAGGCATCCTCCATCCGCAAGATTGAGGATAAGTATGTGTTTATCTATAGCCGTACTACCGCTGAGGGTGAAGATGGTCTGCCCAATGCAAGCAACTATACGTTGGCCTATGCCTACAGCGAGCATCCTCTGGGTCCCTGGACCTATGGCGGAACAATCATCGATGCCCGTGCGCGCGAATATGATGAAAAAGGCAATGTGATAGCTTCGGCCATGCCCGGTGGAAATACGCATGGCAGTATCTGCAAGATAGGAGGGCAATGGTACGTGTTCTATCATCGCCAGATAGGTACCGATTGCTATGCACGCCAAGCTATGGTGTCGGCCATTGATGTAAAGGTGGAAAAAGGAAAAGGCGGGAAAGTCGTGATTTCACGCGGAGAGTTCAATTCTGAAGGCTTCCTTCTTGAAGGGCTCAATCCTATGCAGCGCATCTCGGCCGGGCTGGCTTGTTGGCACACCAATCCCGGAGGAATCAAAGAGGTCTATCCCCATTATGTGTATACGGGGTCTTATATCCGGCCTGTGTACCGGGATAATAATCCCTATGCCGGCGATAACAACCACAAAATCCCGTTCGCTCCGGTGGTGAATAACACAAGTGGGTCGATTGTAGGATATAAATACTTGAATATGAATGCCGTTCCGCGAGATAAGTCTTTGCAGATGCAGTTAAGGTTGAAGGCTGAAGATACCGACGGGCGCATCCGCATCATGCTGGGTAGCCCTTGGACAACAAAAGGCGGTGTAGAGATAGGACTTGTGAATGTGAAGGCTGGCAGCACTTGCAGGGAGTTCTATGCTTCGCTCTCTATTCCGGCAAAGCTGCATAAGGGAAAGCAGCCGCTCTTCTTTGTCTTCGAATCAGAGACCGAAGGCCAGTCCATCTGTGAGTTTTATGATTTCCTCATGTTGGCACGCCTATAAGTCTTTATATTTATGGAGGCGGATACTTATCTTGTGAGACCTTCTAAATAGAGCTATTGTATTAGTTCACAGTACTGAACACTTTGTTACACCCCGTCGGAACAGATTGTTTCTCTTGTATGAAACGACTTGTTTCGACGGGATAAAACGATTTGTTCCGTTATAGGAAACACTTTGTTTCCTTATAGAGAACACTCTGTTCCATTATAGGAAACAAATCGTTTCCATAGTCGGAAATGAAATGGGGCATATGCTTCATTGATACCGCTATTACTTTTCCTCCTCGAATATTCGGTTGAAAACTTGCCGCAGCTGTCCTTCGTCTGCGATAATGGCTTGGAGCTTCTTCAGCTGTTCCGCATTCTTGCCCTCGGGAAACCAGAGCTTCAGATAACCGCCGGGTGCATATTTTGCCATGAGATGCTGATGGAACCGCTGGTAGTGCCACTCCTTGTCGGCGGCAGGATTCTGTTTCAATCCGTACTGCACGGTGCGGCGCAGAGTGATGTCCGGGTCGATGATACGGTCCGCTTCGGCAACAATCTTGCCGTAGATGCTACGAGGTTCGTGGTCTGTAGAGGCCCGGTGGTCCTCTACGGCTTCTTTCATGAGGAGGATTTCCGTGTCGGAGAACCATTGCCGCAGGGTGGAGTCCGCCATCAGTATCTCGCCGGAGACAAGGTGGTGGGTGGCGCGGTCGCGGCACAGTCCCGTGTCATGGTAGGCGGCAATGACGTATGCCAGGCGTTCGTCCGCTTCGGGATATTGCCGGGCGAGGGCAAGGCTTTCTTCGATGACGGTGCGGACGTGTGAGAGGTTGTGTGCCTTGTCAAACTCCTTGTACCGGGGAATGATTGCTGTCTCGATGTAGGTAATGAGGGTCTTGGGTATCATGTGGCATTCCTTTTTCGGGTAAAGGTACGAATAATAACCGATAGCTGAATAACGAGGAGCAGGGAATGGCTCATAATCAGGTACCGATTACTATCTGTCTGTTTACTTAATGTTCCAAAGACTGCTCGTAGCTTTTCCCGTTGGCGTCAGTCACCACGATTTTTATTTTCTTTGCTTTATCGCTCGGTTTTGTAGAGAAAAAGAAATAAGCATTCTTGTTAGCTTGGCGACCACGTTCCTTCATATCCTTTCCCTCTGTGACAGCTTTGCGCTGCAGGAAGAAATCATAATCAGGATCCATGCCTTTATACTGCTTCATTTCGCCTTTCAACTTCCCGTCTTCGTAGTATTCCACTTTCCAGCGGTTATCCCAATTCCATACCTTGACGCAGAGTTCGTCTTCATGGCCGGGTACTGTACCCACGGGATAGTAACGGAACTGATAGTCACGGTCATGTCCTAATGACTTGAAATAATTTGCAATTCCGTTCTTGCCGGATTCGAATACTTGGTAGCCAATAGGGGTACCGTCTTTGCTATAGATGCCGTCCCATAACCACCACGCGCCTCCGATGGAGGCGATATTGTACTCACGAATGTTGTTTCTGATTTGTGTGTTGCATTGTACATGAGTGTGACCACTGAGAATATCTACCTTATAACCCTCGAAAAGGTCGAGTAACTCGGCTACGCGTCCCAACTTGTAGTTCTCGTTATAGAAGTATGCCGGAGCATGCATGCAAACAAACAGATGAGCCCCTTTGGGGACGTACTGCAGATAGCTCTTCACCCAATTGAGCTGCTGATCATTGAGCCCCACCTCATACTTCTTGTTTCCTTTATAAAGGATATTGTCCAAAACGATATAATAGTCTTTTCCAGCATTGAACGCATAGTAAGTGGGTCCAAAGAAATGCCGATAAAGATGTGCACTGGCATCATCGTCGCTCACCTCCTTGTCGTGGTCGTGGTTGCCGATAACCGGATAGATGGGAATTTGGATCTTTGCTATCTCTTGCTTGATGTGGGGAAACATTTCCAGGTTATCCCATAAGATGTCGCCCAAGAAGATGGCGAAAGCAGGAATATTCTGGCTCATATATTCAAAGCCCACTTGCTTGAGGTCGGGGAAAGCTTCCGTTTCAAGCCGATGGAATGCGTTCTCTCCGCGCGGTTGTGTATCGGCTGCTGCCATCATGGCGTATTTGCCTCCTACTGTTCCCCAGCGATGGAGCTGGAAATCGTGGCTGTTCTCGTTCAGAGTCTTATAGAAGACGGGAGTACCCCCGTTGCAAGGAGCCATATAGCCTGAAGGTGTCACTACATAGATAAAGTGGGCCTTCTCATCAGCATCAATCATATAGCTTCCGTCTTCACTGGTAAGAGCGAATGCGGTGCCATCGGTTACTACAACTTTGGCCAGCCCCTTGCCGTCGGCCATGACTTTGCCTTTAATCTCTTTAGCTTCTGCCCCTATTGCCATAAGCAGCAATGCGGCGTAAAAAATGTTCTTTTTGTTCATTGCTTTTCTCTTTCAATTATTTGTTGTTTGAATTGAGAGCAAAAATAGGTGAGTGAAATTACTTCGTCGTTTCTATGGGGTTACGTTCAAGTTACATATGTCGGGCTCTCATCCGGTGTCATATCAAAATCACAGAAGTGACACAAGTCTGTAATACAGCATCCATTCTTTTGCAGCCGAAATTAAAATCATCATAGAAACTAATGAAAACAAGAATGATTAAATCCTTTGTGTGTGTCTGTGGGCTGCTTGTTTCGTTGAATGTAGTCGCAGCTTCACTGAAACCCGTCAAAGGTAAAGTGGTGGACCGGTTCAATAATCCACTTCCCGGTGCTACAATTCAAGTGACCCATTCTCCCGAGAAAACCATTACCGATGTGGACGGCAACTTCAATTTTGAAACCATCGAAGACGCGGAACTCATCGTATCCTACATCGGCTTCCGTACCCTCAAGCTGAAGACTGCAGGGGAGAACTTCATTCATGTGGTACTGGATGAAGACTCACAATTGCTTAACGACGTGGTAGTGGTAGGTTATAGCACTAACAAGAAGGTTAATCTGTCAGGCTCGGTTTCTTCGCTTAACAGCGAGAAGCTTGCAAGCCGTCGAGTATCAAACGTATCTTCGGCTCTGCAAGGCATGGCTGCAGGTGTAACTGTCACTACACAGAGCGGTGAGCCAGGCGGCAATGGCGGTCATATACGTATACGTGGTATCGGAACCTTCGGTGGTGATAGTGCCGCCCCGTTGGTGTTGGTCGATGGCGTAGAAGGAACCATAGATGAAGTGGATCCTAACATCATCGAGTCAGTGTCCGTCTTGAAAGATGCTGCATCTGCATCCATCTATGGTTCACGTGCTGCCAATGGTGTCATTCTGGTGACTACCAAACGGGGTGGCAGTCAAGACAAGTTCAGCATATCCTATAAAGGATATTTTGGATTCCAAGGCGCAACGATGCTTCCTCAAAAAGTGGATGCATTGGAATATATGCAATTGGAAAATGTGGCAGCAGGTAACGACGGATCCGACCTGCCCTATAGTGATGAATATATAAGGGAATATGTGGCTGGCATGGCTACTGACCCGGACATCTATCCTAATACAGACTGGCAGGACTTGATTCTTACAGAAAACGGATTCAACCATGGGCATACGCTTACTCTGACTTCTTCATCAGAACGTATCAAGACACTTACTTCTATAGGGTATCTGGACCAGACGGGTATAGTGGTCAATTCCTCTTACCGTAAAATCTCTGTACGCAACAATATGGACATCAAGCTTAGCGACCGTCTGGACATGAAGTTTGACATACAAGTAAGCAATGCCAATAAAAATAGTTCTCCCTACGAAGGACATGCCTTCAATTATATGAACACCCGAACCCCGAACATTGTCAATCAATTTACTACTGGTCTTTATAATGGGGCAAATGGTCTGATGGGCAATAACCCCGTGCTGTTGTTGCGTGAAGGCGGTATTGTGAAAAACAATGTTATCCGTGCTACCATGGCGATGGCTCTGACCTATAAGATTCTCGATGGATGGAATGTGTCAGTTCAAGCCACTCCACGTTATATCACCAAGAATAACCATAACTATAAGAATTCTGTCACCACGTATGGTGACCCGGAAGGTACTACCAGCTTCAAGAGCGGCGAAACCTACAACTCGCTTACAGAATCGGCCTACCGTTACTTCTACTGGAACACACAGGCACTGACCAACTATGAGAAACAGCTGGATGACCACTACTTCAAAGTAATGGCAGGTATGGAGTGTCAGACCTATACAGAAAAGACTCTTTCTGCCTATCGTCAAGTATTCAACTTCCCTCAATATGACCAAATTGATGCCGGTAACATTGAGAACATGAACAATGGAGGAGGGGAGTACCAATGGGCCATCAACTCCTTCTTTGGCCGCTTGAATTACAACTACAAGGAACGCTACCTTGTGGAGGCCAATATCCGTACCGACGGTTCTTCCAGATTTGCAGAGGGTAACCGATATGGCGTGTTCCCTTCATTCTCTGCAGCATGGCGCATCAGCGAGGAACCCTTTATGGAATCTATACGCGATAGAGTGGATAATCTGAAATTACGTGCCTCTTGGGGCAAACTGGGCAACCAGAATATCGGAAGTTCCTATTATCCCACTACTCAGCAACTCTCTACGGGCTCTATATCTATGGGAGGTAATCTTTACACGACCTCTGCTGTTACCTCGCTCTCCAATAGGGACCTTACATGGGAGACTTCTACCATGACTGACTTAGGCATAGATCTTTCACTGTTCGGCTGTATCAACATCACTGCCGACTGGTATAGGAAGATAACGGATGGTATCCTGATGAAGCTGGACATCCCCAACCACATTGGTATGGGTGCTCCCTTCCAGAATGCCGGCAAGGTAAGAAACCAGGGATGGGAGCTAAGCGTAGGCTACAGCAAGAAGCTGACGAGGGACTTTTCGCTGGATGCCGCCCTTACGCTGAGCGACGTGAAAAACACCATCACCGACATGCGGGGCACAAGCAGCACAAGCGGTGATATTCGTAACCAAGAGGGGTCTTCCATTAACTCCATTTACGGATTGATATGCGACGGTTTCATCAATTCACAAGAAGAAGCGGACGAAATCAATGCCAACTGTCCCCAATTCGGTACAACCGTATATCCCGGTGACCTGAAATACCGGAATGTCAGCGGAGACAACAAAATTACTACAGATGACAAGACGATTATCGGAAGTACAGTTCCACGCTATAGTTATAGCTTTAATTTAGGAGTGGGATACAAAGGAATTCGTCTTTCGGCTTTCTTGCAAGGAGTTGGCAAGGCCGACGGTTATCTCAATTCCTACTATGTGATGCCTTGCTATCAGGGAGGAACCTACCGCAAGGAACACCTTGACTATTGGACGGAGCAGAATCATGATGCATCCACGCCTCGCCTCTCTTATAAGAGCAGTAACAACACCTATACATCATCCTTCTGGATGAAGAGTGCCGCTTACCTGCGTCTGAAGAACCTGCAGCTGGGTTACGACCTGCCCTCCAAATGGATGAAAGCCATCGGACTGAAGTCTGCCTACATTTATGCCAATGCTGAGAATCTCTTGACTTTTACTGACTTTTGGGATGGCTATGACCCCGAAGTCAACTATAACGCATCAGCAACAGATGGGGTATCTCTGGGTGCGGCAAACAATTATCCCCAGACGAAAGCCTTCACTTTTGGCGTTGACATCAAATTCTGATTAGCCGGAATAGGGAAACCGTCTGTATTCAAGAAGACATAAAAAGAAAAAATGATATGAAACGAAACAATATTTATACAGCACTCCTTTCGCTGTCTCTATTAGGTCTCGGTGCTTGTTCACTCGACCTTGAACCACTCACTTCACCGTCTTCTGCCTCTTATCCTTCGAGTATGGAAGAGGCGAATTTCGGTTTGAACGCTGTTTACTCATCTCTGACAGCTTATAGTGCCAGCACCACCACCTGGTGGAAGGTGACAGACAATATTACCGATATTGGTGCTACACGTGTCAACACGGCTATGTATACGGAATTAATCACCTCCGGAGCTTCTGCTGAAAACGCGGTGGCAAACAAGCTTTATAATTGCGTGTATAAGACCGTGGCACGTATCAACCAGCTTCTCGATGCGCTGGATAATCTGCGTGGCACAGCCTCTGATACGGATATAGAGAGTATACGGGCAGAGCTGCTGTGCATACGGGCATTCTGTTATGATCAAGCTTGCCAGCACTATGGAGACTTGCCGTATGTGGTCCACACAGCGGGTATAAATGACAGCCAGACCCCACGTACACCGAGAGAGACCATTGTAGAGAATCTGCTTTCGGATCTTAGCGACGAGTGTTTGGCTAACCTTCCACTCCGCCATAAAGCAGAAAGCTATGGCAGTGCACGCATCGGACGGGTAGCAGCGTATGCGTTACGTGCCCGTATTGCCTTGAATTGGAAAAAGTATGACTTGGCTGCCAGTTCGGCCAAACAAGCCTTGAATTTGGCTAAGGAGGCAGGCTTTGAATTGGAATCCATCAATACACAGTATTGTGGAGAAAGTCATGAGGCAGGAGAGCCAACCGGTCAGACGGCTCTGTTTGGTTATGACGGTGAGGCAAGCAATGAGTGGCTCTGGTCCGTGCAGTATGATGCGGTAATATCCAGTAATAAAACCAAGGAGGCATATTACATGGCTCCACGTACACTGGGAGGATGCGCCTATTTTGGTCCTACACAAACATTTGTTGATATGTTTCAATGCAAGGATGGCAAATCGATTACGGAATCTTCTCTGTATGACTGGCAGAACCCTTGGCAAAACCGGGACCCTCGTCTGGATCTTTTCTGTTTGCGACCTGGTTCACGCATATTCAATCTAGAATTCCAGACTTCCACTACCAGTAAAAAGATTCACGACTATAGCACGGGCAAGGACGTGACAAACATGGAGTCACAGGGAACCAAGGGCGTATACGGTGCCAATGGCACTAAAGGTCCTGCTGGATATCTCTGGAGGAAATATTTGGATATAGCCGAGTTGGAAAGAGCTGCAATCTCCAACCATGAAACCAGTGATCTTAATTGCGGCTTGATGCGTTTAGCAGAGGTTTATCTAATAGAGGCAGAAGCCAATATTGAAATGGCTGATGGCAATCTGGAGTTAGCACGAACGGACATCAATATAATTCGTAATCGTGTAGGAATGCCCGATGTGGTAGTTACTTCGCAGAGCGGACTCCGAAAGGCATTACGTTACGAACGTACTGTTGAACTTTGTAATGAAGGTTTTCGTTGGTTTGATCTCCGTCGTTGGGGTATGGCTTCTACAGTGATGACAGGTAAGATTTATGCTCCCAATCAAAAAGGGCTTATGTCCAATGCCAAGCCTTCATTTGATGACAACTGGCATCCGGCATATTCAGAAGGTAGTTCTTGGGATGGGAAAGCACTGAATCTCCGTGTGTATAACACGATGAAGTATATCAAAGGAAAGGATGAACTTTGGCCGCTTCCCCAAAGTGAGATTGATACAAACAGTGCCATTATAGAAAACAATCCAGGATACTAATCGTGTAAGGTTATTGGTATCTGACGGAAAGGATTTGTTTTTCAAGATATAATAAAAGAGCCGGAATGTGCGAATCATTCCGGCTCTTTTATGAAAGGTTTCGGTTATTGTTGTTAGGAATAAGATTTCTTACTTTAAGAGAGAGTTTGTCAATTACATGTTAGGGTTGTCCATGATTACTGTCATCTCGGGAACCAGTATGTATTCGCCTTTCTTGTTGTTCCATTTGTAGTATGTGGTAGTCATCGTCTTGCCTTGGTATGCATAGCGGATGCACATGTCCTTGCCCCATGTATTCTTGGTGCTGTTCCATTTCAGGGCTTCGCTTTCCGTCATGCGGTTCTGGTCGTCGTACTTATAATTGTACTTCATATAGTTGGCAAGCGTGTTTCCGTCCATCTTGTATACGGTCTCTGTCACCTTCATGCCATTTACTTCTTCCGAATTGTAAATGAGGTTGCTCTTATTGTCGGCTGAGGCATTTAATCCGCAAACTAAGAGAAGTGCTGAAACAATCACTGTTTTTAAAGATACTTTTGCTTTCATGGTTTTATGTCTTTTTTAGTTTAACTTTCTATTTTCTATCAATATGTCATTGATTTCGCTGCAAAGGTACGTATTAAATTGACATAAATATAAATATCGGATTAAATTTTATCAATATGTCAGTAGTGAGGGTTCCGGTATGCTTTCCTTTTGGCAAGATTGGTGAATAAAAAATATCCGGCAGCGAGGTTGCCGGATATTCTGATGAGCAAACTGTATTTGGAAAGGATTGCTTCTGTTGCTTTCTGATTGTAAGTTAAATAAAGTTATTGGGCTGTTTAGTGTGCCTGCAACCAGTTGTTTCCCCACCCACAATCGGCTTTCAGGGGTACGTACATGCGATATGCCTGCTCCATCTCTTCGATTACGATTTTCTGTACAAGCTCTTTTTCTGCCTCTGGAACGCTGAAATTTAGTTCGTCATGGACCTGTAAAATCATCTTTGCTTTCAGATTGTAAGCTTGGAAGCGCTGATAGATGTGTGCCATGGCTACTTTTATGATGTCGGCGGCACTTCCCTGGATGGGAGCGTTGATGGCATTCCGTTCGGCATAGCCCCGTACCACCCCGTTTCTTGAGTTGATGTCCGGCAAGAAGCGCTTGCGGTGGAAGATGGTTTCCACATAGCCGTTCTCGCGTGCCACTTGGATGCTTTTGTCCATATACTCCTTCACTTGTGGGTAGGTTTCAAAGTAGCCGTCTATCAGCTCTTTGGCTTCCTGGCGGGAAACGCCCATGCGTTCGGCAAGCCCGAAGACGGAGATGCCGTAGATGATGCCGAAGTTTGCCGTTTTTGCCTTGCGGCGCATGTCGGCGGTTACGTCGTTTATATCTATCTTATATATCTTGGCAGCGGTAGCGGCGTGGATGTCGTGTCCGCTGAGGAAGGCGTCTATCATGTTCTTATCTTCGCTGAGGTGTGCCATGATGCGCAGCTCTATCTGCGAGTAGTCGGCAGAGAAGAACTCGCAGTCGGTGTCGGGGATGAACGCCTTGCGGATTTCCTTTCCGTCTTCGTCGCGGATGGGGATGTTCTGCAGGTTGGGATTGCTGGAGCTGAGGCGTCCGGTAGCGGTTACCGCCTGGTTGAAGGAGGTGTGTATGCGGCCCGTACGTGGGTTGATGAGCTGGGGCAGGGCATCTATATAGGTGCTCAGCAGTTTCTTCAGTCCGCGGTATTCCAGTATCTTCCCGATGATGTCGTGCTTGCTGCGGTAGCTTTGCAGCACCTCTTCGGAGGTGACGTATTGTCCGGTCTTGGTCTTTTTCGCTTTCTCCACGATTTTCAGCTTGTCGAACAGCACTTCGCCTACCTGCTTGGCGGAGCTGATATTGAATGTCTCGCCAGCCATCTCGTAGATTTCCTTTTCAATCTCCTGCAGGCGGACAGTGAAGTGCTGGGACGACTGCTTCAATGCTTCCGTATCGAGCAGCACTCCGTTGCTCTCTATATTGACAAGTACGGGGACGAGCGGCATCTCTATTTCGTAGAACAGATGTTCGGCACCTTGCTCCTTCAGTTCCTTTTCCAGCACGTTTTTCAGTTTGAGGGTGACGTCCGCATCCTCGCAGGCATAACGGTAGACATCTTCGGGTGGAAGGTCGCGCATGTTCTTTTGGTTTTTGCCTCGCGCTCCAATCAGCTCATCGATGTGGATGGTCTGGTAGTGCAGGTAGATTTCCGCCAGATAGTCCATGTTGTGTCGCAGTTCGGGTTGAAGCACGTAATGGGCGAGCATGGTGTCGAAAAGCTTGCCTTTCACCCGGACTCCGTAATTCTGGAGGATAATCATATCGTACTTGATATTTTGTCCCACCTTCATGGATTTCTCGTTTTCGAAGAGGGGGCGGAACTCGTTTACAATTTTTAAGGCTTCCTCTCGTTCAGCAGGTACGGGTACGTAGTATGCCCGATTTTCGGCGTCACTGAAGCTCATTCCCACGAGTTCGGCATCCATTGGCTCGGTTCCGGTAGTCTCTGTATCTATTGAGAGAATTTCGCTTGTAAGCAACTTTTGAATAATTCCCTTTCTTTTCTCTTCTGTATCAATGAGTTGATAGTCTACATCGAGCATTTCTAACCGCTTCAGATTTGAATTTTCAGAAGCTCCCGTCCCCTCGCCCGCAAAATTTGCAAACAAATCGCCTTGAACGGGGGCGCTGTTTTCGGGATTGGAGGTTTGCGGCTGGGCAAACAGAGTGCCGGCAAAGAGGTCGGGTGTCGGAGAGGTTGGGGTGGGGGAGGAAGAGTTGCCGTTTCCTTTTTTGAGTATCCGGTCGATGAGTGTGCGGAATTCCAACTCTTCGAAAATCTTGCGGAGTTCTTCTTCGTTCGGTTCTTCCCGGACGAGCGAATTCATATCGAGCCGGATGGGGACATCTGTTTTGATGGTAGCAAGGAATTTGGAGAAGGTAATCATCTCCCGGTTTGTCTCCACCTTCGTTTTCAGTGCGCCTTTCAGTTGGTCGGTGTGTTCCAGCAGGTTCTCGATGCTGCCGAATTCGGCAATCAGCTTCTGTGCGGTTTTCTCGCCCACACCTGGACAGCCGGGGATGTTGTCGGAAGCATCGCCCATCAGTCCCAGCATATCGATGACTTGCTCGGTGGTTTGTATGTTGAATTTGGCTTTTACTTCTTCGGTACCCATCACTTCGAATCCGCCGGTGTGCTTGGGGCGGTACATAAAGATGCGGTCCGATACCAGCTGGCCGTAGTCCTTGTCGGGTGTCATCATATAGGTGGTGATGCCCTGCCGCCCTGCTTCGGTGGCAAGCGTGCCTATCACGTCGTCCGCTTCATAGCCGGCCACCTCAAGGATGGGGATGCGGTAGGCGCGGATGATATCCTTTATAATAGGTACGGAAAGGCGGATGGTCTCGGGTGTCTCCTCGCGCTGTGCCTTGTATTGCTCGTAGGCCTCGTGGCGGAAGGTAGGGCCTGACGGGTCGAAGGCTACTCCTATGTGTGTGGGATTCTCTTTTTTAAGCACTTCTTCCAGGGTGTTTACAAAGCCCAGAATGGCCGAGGTGTTGAATCCTTTTGAGTTGGTTCTCGGGTTCTTGATGAACGCGTAATAGGCCCGATATATCAGTGCGTAGGCATCGAGCAAAAACAGTTTATCGATTGAATTCATACATTTAATCCTTTTTTTCATGGTAAAAGTACAAAAAAATACCGTATTAACCGTTTTATTACTATTTTTGTAGGCAAATAGCGATGCATGGACAACTCATCATTGATAAAATCTCCGATTTCTGAGGAACTGGAGGACTTCAAGAAACTTTTTGAAAGTACCCTTTCCAGTTCCAACCTTTTGCTGAACAGCGTGATTGCGCATATCCGGCAGAAGAACGGGAAGATGATGCGCCCCATTCTGGTGCTTCTGGCTGCGAAGCTTTTCGGTAAAGTATGTCCTGCAACCCTGCATGCTGCGGTTGCACTGGAACTTCTCCATAATGCAAGCCTTGTACACGATGATGTAGTGGATGAAAGTACTGAACGCCGTGGACAACTCTCCGTTAATGCCATTTTCAATAATAAGGTAGCCGTGCTGGCAGGCGATTATCTGCTTGCAACAGCGTTGGTGCAAGTGGGCATGACCCGTAACCATGACATTATCGACATCGTCTCCTGCCTGGGGCAGGATTTGGCAGATGGTGAACTTCTGCAGCTTTCCAACGTCAGCAATCTCCATTTCTCCGAGGAAGTCTATTTCGACGTTATCCGCAAGAAGACGGCCGTGCTCTTTGCTGCTTGTACGAAGGCGGGCGCGCTCTCGGTGGGAGCCAGCGATGAAATGGCGGAATCTGCGCGTCTGTTCGGTGAATATATCGGGCTTTGTTTTCAGATAAAGGATGATATTTTCGATTACTCCGAGAGCAAGGAGATAGGCAAACCTACCGGAAATGATATGGTGGAAGGGAAGTTGACCCTGCCCGTACTCCATGTACTCAATACCGTGAAGAATAAAACAGCGGAAGAGATTGCCGTGAAGATAAAGAACGGAGAGGCAACGCCTAGTGAAATAGTCCATTTAATCGAGTTTACCAAGCAGCATGGTGGCATAGAGTATGCTTCGCAAGTGATGCATGATTATAAGGGAAAGGCCCTTTCTTTGCTGGCTTCTTTGCCCGATACGGAGGTAAAAGCAGCGCTTACCGGGTATCTGGACTATGTGGTGGAACGGGAAAAATAACGGAACTATTTCCGGTTGATAATATGAAAAAGCCTGATGGAATCCATTCCATCAGGCTTTATTTATAGGTAAATGCAACTTCCTCTTAAAAGAATTTCATTTCCTCGCCCTTGATTTCCGAAAGCAGCAGGTTAGCAAGACGGCTGGTTCCCAAGCGGAACAGTTCGTTGTTCAGCCATTCTTCGCCGAGCACTTCCTTGACGATGGTGTAGTAAATCAGTGCGTCGTTCACGCAGTTGATTCCTCCTGCGGGCTTAAAGCCTACCTTGATACCCGTCAGCTCGTGATATTCCTTGATGGCCTGGCACATAACCAGAGCGGCCTCCGGTGTGGCGGCAGGCTGTTGCTTGCCGGTGGAAGTCTTGATGAAATCGGCACCCGAATACATGGAAAGGATGGATGCTTTTTTGATGTTCGAAGCCGTCTTCAAAGCTCCGGTTTCGAGAATTACCTTCATGTGGTGCTCTTTACAGGTTGCTTTGAGTTCTTGTATCTCCTCGCACATGCTTTCATAGTCTCCAGCCAGGAACTTGCCCACCGAAATAACGATGTCTATTTCATCGGCGCCTTCCATCAGTGCCATGGCAGTTTCTGCCACTTTCACTTCAATGAAAGTCTGGGAGGAGGGGAAACCTGCTGATACACAAGCTATTTTTACATCCTCCACTTCCAGCGTATCTTTTACGACTTCTGCAAAATTGGGGTATACACAGATGGCTGCCACATTCTTCAGGTCGGGGAACTCTTCGTCGAATTTATTCACTTTCTGGGTGAATTTCATGACGCTTTCATCGCTGTCTTCACTCTTCAGGGTGGTAAGGTCAATGCAGTTGAACAGGAATTTCTTTACCTCCGGTGTATTGTTTGCCGGTACTTTCTCTGCAATGATTCTGGCAGCTTGTGCAGCTATTTCTGCATCATCCAGTTGGGTGTTGTACTTTGCCAGGGCGGCGTCATACTTACTCTGGGTAGGCTCATTTTTCTCCATGGTCTTTCAATTTAGGATTATTGATATGTCTTGTCTGGTCACGTCTGGTTTTCTTCTCGAAGTTACGGCGGAAAGCCTCTGTCAGGTTCACTCCGGTCTGGTTTGCGATACAGAGAAGTACCCAGAGAATATCTGCCATTTCATCCTCGAGGTTGTCTTTTTCTCCTTCTTTGAAGGACTGGTCTCCATACTTGCGGGCCATGACGCGGGCCATTTCGCCCACTTCTTCGGTCAGTATGGCCATGTTGGTGAGTTCGCTGAAATAGCGTACTCCGTATTCCTTTATCCAGGAATCCACTTGTTTCTGTGCTTCTTCTAACGTCATTATTCCTTGTTTTTTGTATCCATACAGATGGTTACGGGACCATCGTTCATCAGTTCTATTTTCATATCGGCACCAAATTCGCCGGTACCTATTTCTTTACCTAATGCTAAACTCAGTTCCCGGCAGAATTGTTCGTACAGCGGGACGGATATTTCCGGTCGTGCTGCCCGTATGTAGGAAGGGCGGTTACCTTTCTTGGTGGAGGCGTGTAGGGTGAACTGGCTGATAACCAGTATTTCGCCGCCTGCCTCAAGAATGGATTTGTTCATCACGCCGTTTTCGTCATCGAAAATGCGCAGGTTGACTATCTTCTTGCAAAGCCAGTCAATATCTTCTTTTCCATCGGATTCTTCGATGCCTACGAGTATCATGAGGCCTTTTCCAATGGAGGCTTTGCAGGTTCCGTTGATGGTGACGGAAGCGTGTCCGGCACGTTGTATCACTACTCTCATGTTATTCTTGTCTTTTGAGGGAACAAAGTTACGAATTAATTCGTTGTGTGCATGGTTTTGCAGGCTGATTTATCAGTCATTATTTCTCTGAAAAATAGGTCTGGATGATTTTGGCTTTCGCTTCTCCCACCACGGTGGCAAGCTCCTTGGCAGATGCTTCGCGGATACGTTTCACGCTTTTGAACTCCTTGAGCAATGCGCTTTTCGTCTTTTCGCCGATGCCTTTTATCTCGTCCAGTGCAGAGGCAATCTGCCGTTTGCTGCGTTTGTCGCGGTGGAAGGTAATGGCGAAGCGGTGCACTTCATCCTGAATCTGCGTCAGCAATCGGAAGAGGGGGGTGTTCTGTTTCAATCCGATGGTCTGGGGAGGGAAACCGTACAGCAGTTCGGAAGTGCGGTGTTTGCCATCCTTGGTAAGCCCGGCGATGGGGATGTTCAGGCCAAGTTCGTCTATCACCTCTTTTACGGCGCTCATTTGCCCTTTTCCACCGTCGGTGACAAGAAGGTCGGGCAGGGGAGTTTTCTCTTCTATGGCGCGCTGATAGCGCCGTTTTACGACTTCTTTCATGGAGGTATAGTCATCCGGTCCCTCTACGGTCTTGATGTTATACTTGCGATAATCTTTCTTGGAGGGTTTTCCCTTGACGAAGACTACGCACCCGGCCACGGGGTCGGAACCTTGGATGTTGGAGTTATCGAAACATTCTATCTGTATGGGCAGGCGGTCCAGGTGCAGCTCTTGTTGTATCTCTTTCAGCAGGCGCACAGTTCGTTGCTCCGGATTCAGCTTTTCGGCTTGTTTCAGGCGGTCGGCTTTGTACTGCTTCACGTTGAGGATGGAGAGTTCCAGTAGCTTCTTTTTGTCTCCCCGTTGCGGGATGGTGAAAACGACATCTTTCAGCTCCATATCTAGCTCAAAAGGTACGATGATTTCACGTGAAAGGCTTTTGTATCTTTCCCGCATTTCGATGATGCCGAGGGAGAGCAGCTCTTCCTTGGTTTCGTTCAGCCGTTTTTTGTATTCGAAGGTGAAAGCCTGGTTGATGGCGCCGTTCGTAATGTGCAGGTAGTTGACGAAAGCGGATTTTCCATCATTGTCTTCTTCAATGGAGAATACGTCGATATTATGCAGCACGTTGCTTACCACTTCCGATTTTGCCCGGTAGTTTTCCAGCAGCAGGTATTTTTCCTTTATCTTCTGTGCTTCTTCAAACTTCATTTCGGTTGCCAACTCCTGCATTTGCTGGAAGAGCATCCTTTCTATCTCTTGGGTATTCCCTTTGAGGATTTCCTTGATTTCAGCGATGTTTTTCAGATACTCTTCCTGGCTTTGCTTGCCGATGCAAGGCCCTGCACAGTTCTTGATGTGATATTCCAGGCAAACATTGAACTTTCCGGCACGTATGTTTTCCGGAGAGAGGTTCAGGTGGCATGTACGTAAGGGGTACAGATGCTTGATGAGGTCGAGTAATGCGTACATGGAAGGTATATGGCTGTAAGGGCCATAATAGGAGGAACCGTTACGGATTATCTTCCGGGTTCTGAATACGCGTGGAAAGTATTCGTTCTGCACGCAGATGCTAGGATATGTTTTGTCGTCTTTCAACAGTACGTTGTAGCGTGGCTTGTATTTCTTGATAAGATTGTTTTCCAACAATAGCGCGTCTTCTTCCGTATTCACCACGATATATCGGATATCTGCAATCTTGCTGACCAGCACCCTCGTCTTTCCCGGTTCGTGCTCCCGGTTGAAGTAGGAAGACACTCTTCGCTTCAGATTCTTTGCCTTTCCTACATATATAATGGTCCCTTCGGTATTCAAATATTGGTAAATACCGGGACTTTCGGGAAGGTTGGATACAATCCCTTTGAGGTAGTCGTTAGTTCTGAGTTCTTCCATAATGGTATGATGAAAAGGTGGAGGATAAGAGGAGTAAAATGATGGATAACATCAACTCTCAGCTAAGAGTACTCTGTGCCTCTGTGTCGTTGCGTTTGACAAATTTATAGCGATAGCACCGATTCCACTTCTACATCATCCCCAAACACATCCTTGCCATGAAGCTCTTTCAGCTCGATGATGAAGTTTACATACACTTTCTTGGGGCTCATCTGCTTCACCAATTTGCAGGCAGCTTCCATTGTTCCACCGGTTGCCAGTAAGTCGTCGTGCAGCAAAACTACATCGTCTTCATTAATGGCATCCTTGTGCATCTGTACGGTATCTTTGCCATATTCTTTATCATAGCTTTCTTCAATGGTTTCTGCAGGAAGTTTTCCCGGCTTGCGGATAGGAACGAAGCCTGCTCCCAGTCTGGTGGCGAGAATGGGGCCCATAATGAAACCTCTTGATTCTATACCCACTACTTTGGTTATTCCTTTGTCCTTATACATCTCGTACAGTGTGTCCGAGAGCTCCTGCAAGGCGGCAGGTTCCTTGAACAAGGTAGTTACGTCGTAGAATAGAATTCCTGGAATGGGGAAGTTGGGTATTTCCCGAATGCTTTTAGCAAGCGTTTCTTTGCTCATAATCAGTTTATTTAATAGGTTTGTTGAATTCTTTGTTTCACGTGGAACTTTGCGCTCTATCGTCCGCAAAGTACCAGTAGCACGTTGATGTCGCTCGGAGATACTCCCGGAATCCGACTCGCTTGGGCTATTGTTTCCGGATCTATCTTCACCAGCTTCTGTCTGGCTTCGGTGGAAAGGGATTGGATGGAATTATAGTCAAACTTTCCTTTTATCTTGATGCTTTCCAATCTTGCCAACTTATCCGCAATAATCCGTTCGCGTCCGATGTATCCTTCGTATTTGATGAGTATTTCTGCAGCTTCTACAATTTCTTCTTTTCTATCGGATATTTTATCCAGTTCTCGTTTAAAGGCGCTGACATGTTCGGCAATGTTTTCAATTGTTACCTGCGGTCGGTTTATCAAATCTATCAATTTGCATCCTTGGTGCAGTGGAGTAGTGCCGAGCTGTTCCAATACCGGATTGATTAATGCCGGTTTCATCGAATAATTCCGCGCGAAGTCTATAATTCGGTTCACGGCTTCACGTTTTTCTGTCAGCAGCTTGTACCGCTCTTCCTTGGCGAGTCCCAGCTTCCAGGCTTTTTCCGTGAGTCGCATGTCCGCATCATCCATACGGAGCAGGATGCGATATTCGGCACGGGAAGTAAACATACGGTAAGGCTCGTCCACACCTTTTGTTACCAAGTCATCGATTAAAACGCCGATATATGCTTCATCTCTTGCAAGGGTGAATGGTTCTCCGCCGTGGCAATTGATGTGGGCGTTGATGCCTGCCATGATTCCTTGTCCGGCAGCTTCCTCGTAACCGGTTGTTCCGTTTACTTGTCCGGCAAAGAACAGGTTCTTTATATTCTTCGTCTCCAGCGTATGTTTCAGTTGGGTGGGGTCAAAGAAGTCGTATTCGATGGCATAGCCCGGGCGGTAGATGACCAAATCTCTGAATGCCGGTATCTTTTTCAATGCTGTAATCTGGATGTTCATGGGCAATGAAGAAGAGAATCCATTCAAGTAGAGCTCCTGGGTTGTTTCCCCTTCGGGCTCCAGGAAAAGCTGGTGCTGCGGCTTGTCGGGGAAAGTCACAATCTTGGTCTCTATACTGGGGCAATAACGTGGGCCGATACTTTGGATTTGTCCGTTGAAAAGGGGAGAATCCGGCAGGCCTTCCTGCAGAACCCGGTGTACCTCTTCATTGGTGAAACAAGTCCAGCAAGGGAGCTGTTTCAAATGGCGTACATGAGTATCCATGAACGAGAACTTGTGGAAGTCACATTCTCCGTCTTGAATTTCCATATCCTCATAATGCACGCTGCGTCCGTCTATGCGTACGGGGGTTCCCGTCTTCATGCGTCCGAATGTGATGCCATGTTTGGCGATGGACTCGGTTAATTGGTAGGATGCAGGTTCTGCCATACGTCCACCCGGAAGCATGGTACGTCCCACGTGCATCAGTCCGTTGAGGAAAGTTCCTGCGGTGAGTACTACACATTTGGCATGGAACGTTACTCCCCATAGTGTTACTACTCCTGTAATCTCACCGTTTTCAACGAGGATTTCCTGCACGGTATCTTGCCAGATATGCAGGTTGGGGATATTTTCCAGGATTTCTCTCCATGCCCAGATGAATTTGTTGCGATCGCACTGTGCGCGTGGGCTCCACATAGCGGGACCTTTGGAACGGTTCAGTATACGGAACTGTATGGCTGTCTGGTCTGTCACCAATCCCATATATCCTCCCAAGGCGTCTATTTCGCGTACTATCTGTCCTTTGGCGATGCCTCCCACTGCCGGGTTACAACTCATCTGTCCGATTTTGTTCATATCCATTGTGATAAGACAAGTCTTCGAGCCCAGGTTTGCGGCAGCGGCAGCGGCCTCGCATCCTGCGTGTCCGGCACCTATTACAATAACGTCATACTTAAACTCCATTCGTTCAGTGTATTTTAAAACTGTGCAAAGTTACGAAAAAAGTTGTATGCCGGGACGTGTCATATCTTAAAATCCGGATATATCTTCTTTGGCATTGCTTATATTTCTGCATTCGGTATCATACTTATTTTCTGGATTTCTTTAACTGGAGACATATTGCTTGTATTTGGTCTGTAATGTAATCAAAATAAAACTTTTTAGTGTGATTACTTTTCTTTTTGAAAAAGAGACATATCTTTGCAGTGATTGAATATTAAAAAGCGTTTTGATTGATTAATTTTAAGGAAGAGAAGCATGAGAAAGAAATTCTTCTTGTTAATCATTGTCTGTCTGGTTATGGGGGCAGTGACCGATATCGAAGGTAACTTTACAATCTTGAATGTACTGAGTACGGTATTTCTGTCAGCAGGTTGGCAAAACTGTCAGAAAGATGCCTTTGATGGATTCCTTTGATAAAATGAGACGGTAATACCTTGATATTCCACAAAAATACTATTTATTGGCTCGAAATTTCTATTCTTTTTTTCTGAATCGGCTTATCTTTGCTTTCGTAGAAACCAATAATAAAGTTATAATACTATGAGAAGATTTTTCCTCATATCGTCATTCTTGACGTTGTTTGCAATCGGAAGTTCGGCGCAATGGAAGCCGGCAGGTGATAAAATCAAAACGGACTGGGCATCCCAGATCAATCCCGCGAATGTGTTGCCCGAATATCCTCGTCCCATCATGGAACGGAGTGACTGGAAGAACTTGAACGGACTGTGGAATTATGCCGTTATAAATAAAGGTGAGCATCTTCCGGCAGAGTTCGAAGGGCAGATACTTGTTCCTTTTGCCATCGAATCCTCCTTGTCCGGAGTTGGAAAAAGAATCAATGAAAACCAGGAACTGGTCTACCAGCGCAGTTTTGAAATTCCTTCTGCCTGGAAGGGAAAACAAGTGCTGTTGCACTTTGGTGCTGTCGACTGGAAAACGGATGTATGGGTGAATGATGTGAAAGTAGGCAGCCATACGGGGGGATTTACTCCGTTCTCTTTCGATATTACTGCCGCCCTTTCTGGCAAAGGCAATAATCAGTTGGTCGTAAAAGTTTGGGACCCAACGGATAAAGGGCCTCAACCCCGTGGAAAGCAGGTCAGCAATCCGGAAGGTATCTGGTACACTCCCGTAAGCGGTATCTGGCAGACGGTATGGATGGAGCCGGTTGCCGGAAAACATATCGAGAACCTCCGTATTACTCCCGATATTGACCGTAATATGCTGACAGTGAAGGCAGAATTGAATAAGGCATGCCCTTCCGACTTTGTGGAAGTGAATGTGTATGACGGCAATCAACTGGTAGCCACCGGCAAAAGTATCAATGCAGAGCCGGTGGAGGTGTCCATGCCCCGGAATGCCAAGTTGTGGAGTCCGGATTCCCCCTTCCTCTATACGCTGAAAGTGACGCTGAAAAGCGGAGGCAAGGTAGTGGATAAGGTGGACAGCTATGCTGCCATGCGTAAGTACTCCACCCGTCGTGACGCGGATGGCATCGTACGTCTGGAACTGAATAACGAGGCTTTGTTCCAGTTCGGACCGCTGGATCAGGGTTGGTGGCCCGACGGACTGTATACAGCTCCCACAGACGAGGCTTTGCTGTACGATGTACAGAAGACGAAAGATTTCGGTTTCAATATGATTCGCAAGCATATCAAGGTGGAACCGGCACGTTGGTACACACATTGTGACCGTTTGGGTATCATCGTATGGCAGGATATGCCGAGCGGTGACCGTAATCCGGAATGGCAGAACCGCCGCTATTTCGACGGAACAGAACTGAAACGCTCCGCCGAATCCGAAGCCTATTATCACAAGGAATGGAAGGAAATAATGGATTGCCTCTACTCTTATCCGTGTATCGGTACATGGGTACCGTTCAACGAAGCTTGGGGACAGTTCAAGACGGTAGAGGTGGCTGAATGGACGAAACAATATGACCCGACCCGTCTGGTGAATCCGGCAAGTGGCGGTAACCATTATACCTGCGGTGACATGCTCGACCTCCACAACTATCCTCAACCGGAAATGTATCTGTATGATGCACAGCGTGCCACGGTTTTGGGTGAGTATGGCGGCATCGGCCTTGTCTTGAAAGACCATATTTGGGAACCGAACCGCAATTGGGGATATGTTCAGTTCAACTCTTCCAAAGAAGTGACTGATGAGTACGTGAAATATGCCGATATGCTGTATCAGATGATAAAAAGAGGTTTCTCGGCGGCCGTCTATACACAGACCACGGATGTGGAGGTGGAAGTGAACGGTCTGATGACTTACGACCGCAAGGTGATAAAGCTGGATGAGAAACGCGTGAAGGAGATAAATACACGCATTTGCAATTCACTTAAGAAATAGGGGCATTTACAATTTACCATTTACAAAGTATAATTTGGCTGCGCTGTCATCTGCATAGTTAAATTATACTTTGTAAATGGTAAATTGTACATTAAAAATGTTGTTATGAAACGATTGATTATAAAGCTTTTCCTTAGTCTGTGCCTATGGGCGGTATTGCCGGTTTGTGCGCAGGATGCTGTTCATTACTATTTCAGAACGATGGATATCCGGAACGGTCTTTCGCAGAACACCGTGTATCAGATTTTGCAGGATAGGAAAGGCTTTATGTGGTTCGGAACCAAGGACGGTCTGAACCGTTATGACGGATTGTCTTTCCGTATTTACAAGAAAGAGAATTCCGGTTTAGGCAAGAATTTCATAACTGCGCTCTACGAGGACCGCCGGGGCAATATCTGGATTGGTACCGATGGGGGAGTCTTTATTTATGACCCGGTACTGGATTCCTTTACCGCTTTCGATGAGGCCAGTGATAACGGCAGTATCATCAGGGATTTCGTCACCATGATTGGAAGTGACGAGGACGATAATATCTGGATATCGGTAGAAAACCAGGGGTTGTTCTGCTATAAACCGGATGAAGGGAGGTTGCTAAACCATCTGCACGATTCGGGACTGCCCAATGTAACCCGCTTTTGGCTGAATGGGAATACGTGTTGGCTGGCCTTGTATGCGGATAATCTTTACTATACGAAAGCTGACTTTGAAACTCCTCTGCAGCCTTTCAAGGACGCGGAAGGAAATGAGATTTTCAAGAATGATATTATCAATTGGCAGGTCAGCGGACCCCATAATTGTGTGTATATCGCCTCGCTGAACGGGCTGACCGAGATAAACCAGACTACAGGCAAGACGCGGAAACTGCTGAACACCTATGTGAGGGCTTTGCAGTTCAAATCTGACGACGAGCTGTGGGTGGGCGCAGAGTCCGGCTTGTATATTTACAATCTGACGAATGACAAGATTACCCATTTGACCGTTCCCGACCAGGATGATTCGTATGCATTATCGGACAATGCTATTTATTCGCTCTGCTGCGACAAGGAGAACGGCATGTGGATAGGGTCTTATTTCGGTGGAGTGAACTATTGCCCTTATCAGTGGACTTATTTCGAGAAGTTCTATCCGAGAGACAATCTCAGGCATTTCGGCCGTCGTGTACGGGAAATCTGTGAAAGTAATGATGGCACCTTGTGGATAGGTACCGAAGACAAAGGCTTGTTCAATTACAATCCGGAAAACGGAAAGATAGAGCCTTTTGAGCATCCGGCCATTTATCAGAATGTCCACGGCCTTTGCCTGGACGGGGATGATTTGTGGGTAGGTACGTTCTCCGGTGGTCTGAACCGGGTGAATCTTCGGACCAGGCAGGTGAAACATTATGCCAAGGGTGAGAGTGAGAATTCCATGGTCGCCAATGACGCCTTTACCATTTGCAGGACCACTACGGGAGACGTGTGGATAGGCACCACGTCCGGTCTGTTGAAGTACAATCGCTCCACAGATGACTTTACCCGGATTCCTCAGCTGAAGAATATGTTTACTTATAACATTCTGGAGGACTTCAACGGAAATCTGTGGTTTGCTACTTTTTCCAATGGAGTGTTCTGCTACAATGTAAGAAGCCAGCAGTGGAGGAATTATCTGTCTAATGAGAATGATTCGACCTCTCTTCCCTACAATAAGGTAATCAGTATCTACGAAGACAGCAGGAAGCGTCTGTGGTTCATGACGCTGGGTGAGGGCTTCTGCCGCTACAATCCGGAAACGGACAATTTTACCCGTTATGACATGTCGAAAGGATTTCCGAGCAATACCATCTACAAGATGGTCGAGGACAAGCGGGGAAACTTATGGATTACTTCCAATTATGGTCTGGTCTGCTTCAATCCCGACACGGAGAGCAAGCATGTCTATACCACGGCAAACGGTCTGCTGAGCAACCAGTTTAATTTCCAGTCCGGTTACATTGACAAGAAGGGACGCATCTATTTAGGTAGTATCAACGGATTCATAGCCTTTGACCCGGAAACTTTTGTGGAGAACACTTTTCTCCCTCCCGTAGTGATTACAGATTTTTATCTGTTCAACAAACGGCTTTCGGTGGATAGTCCGGATTCTCCTTTGGAGAAGAGCATCACCTATGCGGATGAGATAGAGCTGGATGCCGACCAGAATTCTTTCTCTTTCCAGGTTGCGGCCCTGAGTTACCAGGCACCCGAAATGAATGGTCTTGAATGTAAGCTGGAAGGCTTTGACCGCGACTGGTATACGGTAGGACGGAATTCCATCATCAACTATTCAAACCTTCCTTATGGAAGCTATACATTGCGTATAAAGGGTTCCAACAGCGATGGCAAGTGGAACGCGACGGAACGTGTGCTCGACATCCATATTCATCCTCCTTTCTATCTCTCCACCTGGGCGTATGCTGTTTATACGGTATTGGCGTTATGCTCACTGGCTGCTGTAATTATCTATTTCAGAAAACGGACCCAGCAGAAGCATCAGCAGGCTATGGACAAGTTTGAGCGGGAAAAGGAACGGGAGTTATATGCTGCGAAGATAGACTTCTTCACGAATGTGGCGCATGAGATACGTACACCGCTTACACTGATAAAGAGTCCGCTCGAGAATGTACTGGCTTCTCGTTCTGTTTCGGATGACATCAGGGATGATTTGGAGACCATGGAACTGAACACTAACCGGCTGCTTGATTTGGTGAACCAGTTGCTGGACTTCCGGAAGACGGAGACGCAAGGCTTCCAATTGAATTTTGTGGAATGTGACGTGTCTGAGCTCTTACAAAAGACGTATAAGCGTTTCAAGCCTTTGGCACGTGAAAGGGGGCTGGCATTGAGTATAGAGACTCCCGAAAGCTTGTATGCTTCGGTTGATAGGGAAGGGCTTACCAAGATTATCAGCAATCTGCTGACCAATGCGATAAAGTATTCGGAGACCTATATACGCATCAGGCTATATTCGGAAGGTGAAAGACTGCTGCTTTCTGTATGCAATGACGGCCTTGTCATTCCGGTAGAGATGCGCGAGGAGATTTTCAAGCCGTTCATCCAGTATAAAACCGGTACCTTGCGCTCTGTGCCCGGCACCGGTATCGGGCTTGCACTTGCCCGTTCATTGGCCGAACTCCATGAGGGTACGTTGTGCATGGAAGATTCGATGGAGAACAACTGTTTCCTGCTGTCACTTCCGTTGAAGCACGAGCAGACGGTGGCTATGGAGCATAAAGAACCGGTAACGGGCGGGGAATCCTCTGAGGAAAGTGGTGCAGGTACTGCCTTGGAACAGCACCGGTATACTCTTTTGGTGGTGGAAGACAGTCTGGAAATGCAGGCATTTGTTGTGAAACAGCTCTCTTCGGAATATCGTGTGCTGACTGCCGTGAATGGGGTGGAAGCTTTGAAGGTGTTGAAGGAACATACTGTAAATCTTGTCATTTCAGACATTATGATGCCCGAGATGGATGGATTGGAGCTGTGCGAGCATCTGAAGTCCGAGCTTGACTATAGCCATATACCGATTATCCTGCTTACGGCGAAGACGACCCTTCAAGCCAAAATAGAGGGAATGAAGCTGGGGGCTGACGTATATATAGAGAAACCTTTCTCCGTGGAATATCTGAAAGTTTGTGTGGCCAATCTGCTGAACAACCGTGAGAAGCTACGGGCTTCTTTTGTCAATTCTCCTTTTGTGCAGACGGGCAGTATGGCAATGACAAAGGCAGATGAATCTTTCCTTAAAACATTGAAGGAAGTGGTGGTTGCCAATATGCAGAATCCGGATTTCTGTCTGGATGATATGGCAAGCCTGCTGAACATGAGCCGTTCGAGCCTGAACCGGAAGATAAAGGGCATATTGGATATGACCCCGAATGACTACATCCGCCTGGAGCGGTTGAAGAAAGCGGCGCAGCTTTTAAAGGAAGGGGAGTGCAAAATCAATGAGGTTTGCTACATGACCGGCTTCAATACTCCTTCCTATTTCACCAAGTGCTTCCAAAAACAATTTGGTATTCTGCCCAAAGACTTCGTGAAATGATAGCATGGAATGCTTGCTAAATATAACAATCCAATCAAATGCCCCTGAGAGACATCTCAGGGGCATTTTTTGGATTTATAATTGCATAGATTGAAGCGATATTTGCATTAATTTTAGCTTTATGCGGATATATTTGCATCCGAAAACCAACAATTTATAATACTATGACCCCTATGCCTATGACGTAACAAATCCTAATCAATGTTCTATGATTGGCAGAAGTGACTAATCACTTTCTGCAGTGTATTTAAAAGCGGACGTTAGTTTCCGCATAGTTTTAAAATCTAATTCTATAAAAAATGATCAAGAAAATCTTATTCTTATTCTTTGTTGTGTTTGCAGCTACCGCTTATTCACAAGATGTGACCATAACGGGAACGGTGACGGATGCAAATAGTGAGCCTTTGGTGGGCGTGAATGTATTGGTGAAGGGTACTACCACGGGTGCCATTACCGATATTGACGGTAATTTCTCAGTGAGTGGAAAGAAAGGAAGTACACTCGTTTTTTCTTATATCGGTATGCTTACGCAGGAAGTTGTCTATAAGGGAACTGCCTTGCGCGTGGTGATGAAAGATGATTCGAAAGCACTGGAAGAAGTGGTTGTCATCGGTTATCAGACCGTGAAGAAGTCCGACTTGACTGGAGCGGTTGCCGTTGTTGATACCAAGGAAATGAAGAAAAGCGCTGCAGGAACACTGGTCAGCCAGATGCAGGGTTTGGCAACCGGTATTAACGTACGCAGTAGCGGTAGGGCGGGCGAAGATGCCTCTATTGAAATTCGCGGTGTCGGTTCTTTGAGTAATAACTCTCCGTTGTGGGTTATTGATGGTATGATTACAGACCCGGGAGTTGACTTCAACCCTGCAGATGCAGAATCCATCCAGATTCTGAAGGACGCTTCTGCTGCTGCCATCTACGGTTCGCGTGCTGCCAATGGTGTGATTATCGTTACTACCAAGAAAGGTACGAAAGGTCCCATGAAGGTGAATGTAAGCGTAAAGGAAACATTGGAATGGAGCCCGAAATTTGATTTGATGAATGCGGCAGAATATATCAAGTATAATGATATTGCCTATAATGAAGCTATCAAAGATGGCATTGCTACTGTAAACAGCACTCAGAAACACTCACAGTATGATACCAACTGGCAGGATGAAGTGTTGAAGACCGCATTGGTGCAGGACTACAACGTATCACTCTCCGGTGGCGGTGACTCCGGTAGTTATTTTGTATCAGCCGGCTACTATAACAATGATGGCGTTTCTTATGGAAATACTTTCGACCGTTATAGCTTCCGTGTCAATACACAAGGTAAAAAGGGCTGGTTCTCTTTTGGTGAAAACTTGGCTTATTCACTCACAAACACAGACCCGAACCAGACAAATACCTACAATGACTTTTTGCGTATGATGCCTACCATTCCTATCTATGATGAGAATAATCCGGGTGGATATGGCTATGGTGATGCTGCCAAATACAATACTTTTGGTGTGAACCCGATTGCTCGTGAAGATTTGGAATATCGTCATTTCCGTCAGAATCGTTTGAATGGTTCTTTATGGCTGGAATTCAAGCCTTTCGAATTCCTTTCCTATAAATTCAATGGTGGTATTGACCTTTACTTTTATGAGAATTCATGGTTCCGTGGAGAAGGTAACTGGACTCAGAACCAGGAACACCGTGACCCGGAAAGCCAGAAGGCACGTGACAATACTTACAATATGCTGGTTGAACATACTTTGAACTTTAATAAGGATTTTGGCAAGCATCATGTGGATGCTGTAGTCGGTACTACTTACCAGCACCATGAGTGGGAAGGTTTGTGGGCTTCCCGTCTGAACTTCCCGATGTTGGGTAACGGTGATTACCTGACCGTATTGAATGCCGGACAGAGCAACCAGCAGAATACAAACAGCATCAGTGAAAATGCGATGATTTCTTATTTGGGACGTGCGAACTACATTTATGATGATAAATACTATTTGACTGCCACCTTCCGTCGTGACGGAACTTCCCGTCTGGCTAAAGAAAATCGTTGGGGTAATTTCCCATCATTCTCCGGTGCCTGGAGAATTTCAAAAGAGGAATTCTTTGATGTACCTTGGATTAATGATTTGAAGATTAGAGGTAACTGGGGCCGTCTTGGTAACTCTTCCATTGGCGATTGGGATTATATTGGAACTATCAATCAGAGTATTGTAACTGTATTCGGAGGTGCTATTGTTCCGGGTTCTACTCAGGTGAAACTTGTGAATGCAGGTCTTGTTTGGGAAACGAAAGAAACGGTGAATGTAGGTTTTGATGCCAGCTTCCTTAACCAGCGCTTGACTGTCAGCGCAGAGTATTACAACTCAAAGACCAGTGATGTATTGGCAGAGACTCCGATTGCCATTTCTACCGGTAACCAAGGAGGTTCTCCATGGAAAAATGCTGCCAGCTTGCGCAACAAGGGCTTCGAGTTTACACTTGGTTGGAAAGATCAGATTTCGGATTTTAAGTATAGCGCTTTGCTGAATGTGACTACTATGGATAACGAAGTATTGAGCTTGGGTCGTGATGGTACTAATAGAGATTATATTGATTCTGGTCAGGCAAGAACTAAACCGGGCAGATCTTTGGCTGAATTTTATTTGAGAAAAACAGACGGTATCTTCAAGACACAAGAGCAGATTGATAATTATGTGACATCTACGGGTACCCCCATTATGATTGAGGGAAAGCGTCCTCAATTGGGAGATGTCAAGTATCTCGATTTGAATGATGATGGAGAGATTACTGATGCCGACCGTGATTATTGCGGTAGTCCTTGGGCCAAGATGCAAATGTCATTGGTATTCAATGCAGAGTGGAAGAACTTCGATTTCAGTATGATGTGGAATGGTCAGTTCGGCAATAAGATATACAACGTATCCCGCTGGCAAGGACGTCTGTTTGCAGACAACTCCAACTATATTCGCTTTGAAAAGGGTGAAGAACCTTACCAGGTAAATCCTAACTCCAATACCCCGCGTATCATTTACGGTGATTTCCGTAACTCCCGTGATGCCGACCGTTTCTTGGAGAATGGCTCTTATTTCCGCATGAAGAACATTTCTATCGGTTATAACTTCAAGCAGAAGTGGCTGACCAACCTGGGTGTTGAGAAACTCCGTCTGTTTGCTACCGGTAGCAATTTGATTACTATCACCGGATATTCCGGCTTGGATCCTGACTTCAAGGGCGCGAATTCCGTTTGGAACAGTGGTACGGACAGTTTTGCATATCCTAATACCCGTTCGGTAATGTTTGGATTGGATTTGACCTTTTAACTTATAAATCAGCTTATAAATTATGAAAAAGATATATTATGGATTAATGCTTGCAGGTGCCTTGACCTTGTGCACCGGATGCAGTTCGAGTTTATTGGATATTGATAATCCCAATGAAGTAACTAATGATACTTATTGGAATAAGCCGGAAGATGCGACAGCCGGTGTCAATGCTTGTTATAGCTTCTTCTATAAGGAAGGCACTTGGATGCGTTGGCTTTCTTTCCGTTATGATTTGACTTCGGACGAAGGATGGAGTTCTTCTCCTTGGATTGAATTGGGCGACTGGACACGTTTTCTCTATAATAACTATAATTTTTATGAAGGCAACAACATACATTGGGAACATTTCTATGTAGGTATTTTCCGTTGTAATCAGGTGTTGGCTCATGTTCCTTCTATCGAAATGGATGAGACGACGAAAAACCAGGTACTGGCACAAGCTTCTTTCTTGCGTGCATTGTGGTATTTTCAGGTAAATCTGTTGTGGGACAAAGGAACTATGCCGTTGGAGCCTAAAGATGCTTCTTATATACCGGAAGATGCTTCCGAGCAGGAAATATGGGACCAGGTAGAGAAAGATTTGACTTTTGCCATGCAGTATCTGCCGGAATCTTGGGATGCTGCCAATCTGGGACGTGCTACCAAAGGTGCTGCCAAGGCATTGTTGGGCAAGGCTTATATGCAACAACATAAGTATGACAAAGCAAAGGAACAATTACAATGGTTGATTGATAAAGAGGGCTCTTTGTACGGTCTTATCGCCAATCGTGAAGATAATTTCACTGACTTGGACGAGAACAACAAGGAAGGTATCTTTGAGATTCAGTTCGATGACCAGAACAAGGGTGGTACGGGTAATGATGCCAGTATGGCATTCGGTTTCCAGCGTACTCAGTTCTATGCTCCAAGTGGTATAGGTTGGGGAGATGGTAAGGCACGCCGCTGGTTGGTAGACGAGTTCTTGAAAGAGAAACGTGTGGATGGAAAGAATGACTTGCGCTTGTACGGCAGTATCCTTTATCGTGGATTTTCGCAAGACTTCCCCGACCAGCCGAAGAAATATTATGGATTTGAAAATGCCGATTGGAATGACAATTGGGGAACTGACCCGGAAGACTGCTATATCCGTAAATACAATACTTCTTACTATCGTAGTGCAGAAGATTATTTTGCCCGTAACAACTATCGTATCATGCGTTACGCAGATATCCTGATGAACTATGCAGAGTGTCTTGTTGAAACGGGTACTAATCCTGCCGATGCTGCTGTTTATGTGGACAAGGTGAGAGAACGTGCCGGTCTGGCCAAGTTGAAAGACAGTCAGTGGAAAGATTGCTTGAGCTCTAAAGATGCCTTTATCAAGCGTCTGCAGATGGAACGTACTTTGGAACTCTGTTTCGAAGGTTGGCGTTGGGCTGACTTGAAGCGCTGGGGATTACTTGATTCCCAGGCTGGAATTGATGAACTGAAAGCTCGTGACAAAGACTTTGATAACTTTATTGTCGGCAAGCACAGACGTCTGCCTATTCCAAGAGATGAGGTGGAAAACAGCACAGTAGGTGGTGTTGCACATCTTACTCAGAATCCTAACTATTAATAACTAAAGAAGGCTATGCCTGGAAGCCTGTTCTTATTCAGGATGCTTCCGGCATAGCCTTTTCTTTCTTAAATCTTATACCATATGCTTGTCTGTAAAAAACTACTATTACCATTCGCTTTTGCCTGCTGCGGCAGCTTGTTTGCGCAGAACATCCAGAATCCGGTACTTCCGGGAGTGGCGGATGCCGGCGTAATGAAATATAACGGCAAATATTATATTGGCGGGGTCCGTACAAACGGGGATTTCTATGTATCCGATGACCTGGTTCATTGGGGGAAACCTATCCATGTCGTGACAATGGACAATGACTGGACCAGAGGCAGCGGAGCCGGAGATGACCAGATTCATGCCAATGACATGTTCTATCTGAATGGAGATTTTCATTTATACTGGTCAGTCAATTATTGGGGGAAGGACAAGCATGCCGTTCACATTGTACATGCGCAGAGCAAAGATGTCTTGGGCGCTTATACAGAACCGAACAAGAAGACATGGATGGATAACCGTATCGACCCCAAAATATTCAGAGATGATGATGGACAACTATACATGTATATGGTACGTTTTACTGATGGAAATACCATATGGGGACGTAAAATGAAGAACCCGGCAGAATTTGCCGGCGAACCGGTGTGTCAGTTCGCCTCATTGCCGGATACATGGGAAACGATGGATAACAGAGTAGCGGAGGGACCGTGGGTCATGAAGTATAGAGACCGCTACTATATGATGTATAATGCCAACCACACCTCTACAGAGTGGGGCAATTATCAGTTGGGAGTTGCTGAGGCAGACTCTCCTTTAGGTTTTCAAAATGGTAATAAATATAGCTATCCGGTTGTAGGCTGCAATCAGACACAACTGGAGGAGAAGCAAGTGGATTTATTGCGGTATGGCCGCACGTATGAGCCGTTGTTTGCTTATACGGAGAGCAAGCCGGAGGGCGACTGGACAAAAGTGACCTACGATGACTCCGGCTGGGCGAGGGGGGAGACCGGCTTTTCGTCCCGTGAAGTGAAAGGTTCCACAACCCGGCATCTGGGTACTTGGTGGAATACGCCCTCCCTATGGTTGCGAAAGACTTTCTCTGCCGGTAGCGAAACCGGCAATCTGGCACTGCGTGTCGCTCACGACGGAGATACCCGGATTTATCTGAACGGAACAATTGTCTACGAGAAGCAGGGGCGTGATTATTGTATCGTGAACCTGGACAAGAAGCTGCGTGCTGCTTTGAAGGAAGGCACGAATCTGCTTGCCGTAGAAACAAACAAGGGACGTTCGCAATTCTTCGACGTTTCTCTGTTCGATATGAAAGACGGCATTGCCGACGATATTCTGATGACTCCCGGCCAGCCCAATATCCTGAGAGGCCCCAACGGATTTGAATGGTGGCTGATTTATATGGCAAACAAGAACAATGAGCATCGGGGACAATATATCAACCGTGTCCAGTTCTTCGACAAGACGTTGTTTGTGGATGGTATCACCGGCCCCCGCACGGCAGGTTATCATCCCGAACCTTCGATGCCTACCTTTGCGGGTAAAGGCGAGACAGCTTCGTTCGGTGTGTTGCAACAAGTACAGCCGTCCGTGGCTTACTTGTTCGAGACGGGAGTCAAGACCGAGGGTGGAGCCGGCGTCATTGCCTGGTGGAAGGATGCAGATAACTGTGCTTATGTAGGTTTGGATGCCGAGAACCGGAGCTGGTACCTGCGTACACTTGTCGGCGGTAAAGAAAATAAGGAATCCTATGCCCTGCCTGAAGATTTCCGTTGGGGTGTGTACCATCATCTGCGCATTGAGCGTAATGGTGGCTGTCTGAAGATTTGGCTGGATGAGATTCCCGCACCGGGAAAACATGTCTTTGCAGAGGCTCTTCCGGCGGAAGAAGCGGGTGTTCCCGGAGTATTTGACGAGACAAAGTCTGCCTTGTTCGAAGGGGCTACCTATACCATCGGCTTCGATGATGTGCATTTCCAGCTTTCGGGGAATGAGGAGTTGTTGAAGGGCGATTTCTTGAACGATTATGAATTCAGCTTCCAGTTGTCCGGCTTGTCCGGACAAGACAAGGCAGGAAGCTATCCGGTTTATGTGGATAAGGATAACTATGTGAAGGCTCAGTTTAATGGTGCTACCCGTATGCTTGAGGTGACAGCTGTGAAGAAGGGGAAAAACGCTTGGAAAAAGGAGTTTTCACTAGGATGCCTGCAAACATTCTATCCGGATGTGAAGTATACCGACTTCATTGAGAAAGATTATCGTTTTGCTGCACCTACGTGGCTGGATACCCTTTACCTGAACCGTCATGAAGCAGGTAACAAGTCCGAATTTGTAGATGACATGTTCGGCAAATTCGACATAGAGTACCTGAATGGCAGCGAATGGTATCCGATAGAGAGCAAAAGTGGGGGAGTAGCAGAACATCCTGCGTATAATTATTGTACCTTTACTCCGGTGAAGGCAGAAGGTATCCGGTTCATTAACAAGGAGGCGGAAGATTTGGAACGCCATATCTATAAGATAGGCGTACACGAGTTGTGGAAAGACTCCTATAATTTTCGTGCAGTACGCCGGGCAGACAAACTGTATCTGTTTGTGGACGGCAGGGAATTGGGTACGTTAGACATCCGCTACCCTGCGTCCCGCATCGGATTCTGTTCGGAGGGCGAATCTCCTGCTTATAAGGGAGTGCTGTATTATCACATAGGGCAGGTTCCCAATCAGGTGAAGCCTTGATTGGATGTTGGAACCGCATTTTGTCTTGAAATTTGCACATCGAATGATAAAACTGTAATATGTTGGTAATCAGTGTGCTTAAATTACTCTTATCTAAGTATACGACTGAGGGAACCTAAGTATATGACTGAGACCTCTTCACTATACGAGGAGATGACGAAATGAGTTTGATGTAAATATTTATTTTGAAATAGAAACCATGAGAATCATGAAAAAGAATTTTATATGTATGTATTTGTTTCTGTCGGCTACGCTGGCTTCCTGTCAGTCCTGCTCTTCAGACTATAAGGATGTGGACGATATTGTTGTCGAAGGAGTTGAAACACCGGTACCTTTGGGCGACCCGTTCATCATGTTGTACGAGGGTACTTACTATGCATACGGCACCCATGCGGATGACGGCATTGAAGTCTATACCTCCGATGATTTGCAGACTTGGAAGTATAAGGGCATGGCGCTCCAAAAGAAGGATGTCTGGGCCGACCGTTGGTTCTGGGCGCCGGAGGTCTACGAAGTGAACGGGAAGTTCTATATGTACTATTCGGCAGACGAGCATATCTGTGTGGCAACAGCCGATTCGCCCGCAGGTCCGTTCACTCAGAGCAAGAAGGAGCCCCAGATTGCCGATGAGAAATGCATTGATAACTCCCTGTTCATTGATGACGACGGCACACCTTATCTCTTTTTCGACCGTTTCAACGACGGACTCAACATTTGGGTGGCCGAATTGGAGAAAGACCTCATGACTATCAAGAAGGAGACCATGCATCCTTGCATTCACGTTTCTCAGGCATGGGAGGAAGTGTGGCCTCGTGTGAATGAAGGTCCGTTTGTCGTCAAGCACAACGGAATTTATTATATGACTTATTCCGCCAACAGTTATGAAAGTCCCTTCTACGGCATAGGTTGCGCCACGGCTACCGATTTGATGGGTACTTGGACCAAATACGAGGAGAACCCCTTGTTGCAGAAACCCGGAGAACTGGTCGGGGTGGGACACAGTGCCACCTTCACAGACAAGGCTGGCAAGCTTCGTCTTGTTTTCCATGCTCATAAGGACAAGAACAATATCCATCCGCGCGCCATGTATATCACTGATGTTTCTTTCGAGAAAGTGGACGGTGTGGACCGTATGAGAATCAGCAAGGACTATATGACCCCCAAAGTAGTAAAATAAAAGATGGATATGGAGAAAAATTGTATATGGTTGCTGTTGCTTTGTCTTTGTTTTGCCGGATGCAAGGAGAAGACGGTTGTAGAATCAGACTATCTGCCGATTGCCGACCCTTACGTGATGCTTTACGAAGGCAAGTACTATGCTTACGGCACCGGAGGTACGGTAGAAGGGGAGGGCTTTGCCTGCTTCTCTTCCGATGACCTGAAGAACTGGACGCGTGAAGGCCAGGCGTTGTCGGCCGCCGACTCCTACGGTACGTGGGGATTCTGGGCTCCGGAAGTCTGCTATATCGAGTCGAAGAAAAAGTTTTACTTGTTCTACTCCACCGAAGAGCATATTTGTGTGGCAACGGCAGATACTCCCCAAGGCCCGTTCCGTCAGGAGGTGAAGCAGCCTATATGGGATGAGAAGAGCATTGATACTTCTCTCTTCATCGACGATGACGGCACGCCTTACCTTTATTTCGTGCGTTTCACAGATGGCAATGTCATTTGGGTGGCAGAAATGAATGATGATTTGACCGGCATCAAGCAGGAAACGTTGACGGAGTGCATTAAAGTGGGAGAGCCTTGGGAACTTTCGCAGGACAAGCCTGCCAAGGTGGCCGAAGGCCCTTCCGTCCTGAAAAAAGAGGGCATTTATTACCTGATTTATTCAGCCAATCACTTTGAAAGCAAAAATTACGGAGTGGGCTACGCAACTTCAGACAGTCCTATGGGACCGTGGAAGAAATACGAGGAAAACCCGATTTTGCAACGTGCCGACGGTTTGATGGGTACCGGACACGGAGCGCCCTTCCGTTGCAAAGACGGCAGTTGGAAATATATTTTCCATGCACACTGGGATTCCACGAAGGTACAGCCGCGTACTTCGTACATCAAGGATTTTGCCATTTCCGACCAGAGAACGGTTTCTATCGGTGGCCCTCTTATCCGTCCGCAGGTATTAACTGATAATCTGACATCAAAATGAAAAAAGGACTGTTTTATTATATGCTGATAGCATGCCTCTGTGCTTGTCAAAAGAAGGCAGAAACAATCTCTACTGCTTCTTTATTGAAAGAAATGGTGGATTGTGAAGCATTGGCAAAGTATCCTGAACCTTATTATGAAACCAGGCAGTTCAGTAGTTACGACCGGGCGTCTGTCAAAAAAGATAGTGTCTCTTGGTATGCCAATTGTGACCGAAGCCAGTTTCTGCGCGTTGATTCCATTGACGGACGGAGAGAGTTTGTTCTGGTTGATACGGACGGTCCGGGAGCTATCACTCGCTTTTGGGTGACTGTAGCCGCATATTCGGATAAAGGAACCCTGCGTTTTTATCTTGATAATCAGGAGGTTCCCGAAATAGAAGGGGAGGTTCTGGGCATATTGAGCGGACATGCTCTGGTAGATGCGCCTCTTTCGGCTTCTGTATCGGAACTGACGGACTATAAGCAGAGGGGACATAATCTGTATCTGCCCATACCTTATGCCAAGCATTGCAAGATTACCTATGAAAGTCCTTCCATCAAGGAACCCGGCGAGTTTTCCGAAGAATGCTTCTATTACAACATCAATTACCGTACTTATGCAGAAGGAACGTCTGTAGCCACTTTCTCTAAGGAGGACATCAAGCAGAATGCGAAATTACTGGCAGATGTACAACGAAAACTGACTGTATCCCGGAGGGAAATAGGAGGATTGCAGAAAGAACCGATGCTTCGGAGTGTGCTGGCTGCCGGTGAAGAGCAGGATATGACCCTTTCCGGTCCGGGTGCTGTTCGCCGTCTGGACGTAAAGCTGCATGCCGGAGACTTTGACCAGGCATTGCGTTCTACGGTTCTGCGTATTTCTTTTGATGGAAACGAAACTGTATGGGTACCGGTAGGAGACTTTTTCGGAAGCGGGAACCGTCTTTCTCCGTTTCAGACTTTTTATACCGAAGTAACATCCGATTCACTGTTTTCTTGCTTTTGGGTAATGCCCTATCAGAAAGATTGCAGGATTGCATTGCAGAATGTGGGGACGGACGAGGTTGAGGCTTCTCTGACTGCATACACCTCGGCTTGGAAATGGGATGAAAGAAGTATGTACTTCGGTGCGGGGTGGACGGAGTTCTCTCATCTGCATACCCGTACAAATCCGGATAAGCCTACGACAGACGACCACTTTGAAGTAAATTTCGTGAAACTGACCGGCAGAGGAGTATATGTGGGCGATGGGGTAACCTTGTTCAACTCCTTGGCCGACTGGTGGGGCGAAGGTGATGAAAAAGTGTATGTGAACGGTGAGGAATTTCCTTCGCACTTCGGCACCGGTACGGAAGACTATTACGGTTATGCCTGGTGCATGCACAATGCTTTCAGCCATCCGTTTATTGCCGAGCCGGATGGAACAGGCTCCACTCAGTGTGGGCACGTCTCCAATGTGCGCTATCGTGGTTTGGATGCCATTCCTTTCAGCAAGTCATTGACGTTTGACATGGAGATATGGCATTGGGGCAGTACGGTCATCAACTATGCTCCTACTACTTTCTGGTATATGCTGCCCGGTGGAGAATCCAACCGCAAGGCGGAAGCTGCTAAAGCATCTGCGGATATTGCAAAGCATAAGAATGATCTGGTGAGCAATGTAGCCGTTGCCGGAAGGAAGGTGGAAGGCGAATATTTGGATATTCGGCTGACCGGAGGAATTGAAAGATCGCAAAGTATACCTGCCATGAACTGGAGTAACGGTGCCCAGTTCTTTTGGGCTGAAGCAAAGGAAGGCGATAAAGCTTCCTTAGGCTTTAAAGTCGACAAGGGAGGCAATTATCGGTTGAAAATAGCTTTTACGGTAGCACCGGATTATGGTTGTATAGATTTGTACCTGAACAACCATAAACTGAAAGAAAACCTGAATCTGTATAGTACCGGGCTGGCAACGAATGTATTGGATTTGGGGACAGTTACTTTGCAAGACGGCTCTAATGAACTGCTGATTATACAAAAAAAAGCTGATAGCCGTTCTGCGAATTCATTGTTGGGCATGGATTATTTAATAATACAATAATTAAGGATAATATGAAGAAACAAATTCTGATGTTTGCATTATGTTGCCTGACGGCATGCTCTTCGTCGTCGGCGACAAAAGAAAACGAGCCGGAAGAACAGCCGAAGAATGTCTATCGCAATCCGGTGATAAACTACAGTTTGCCCGACCCTTCTGTGATAAAGGGCGGTGACGGCTACTACTATCTGTATGCCACCGAGGACATACGTAATCTGCCGATTCACCGTTCCAGGAATCTGGTGGATTGGGAATATGTAGGTACTGCCTTTACCGACCGTACCCGACCTGATTTTGAGCCGAACGGCGGTTTGTGGGCACCGGACATCAACAAGATAGGTGATAAATACGTACTCTACTATTCCATGTCCGTTTGGGGAGGCGAGTGGAATTGCGGCATCGGTTGTGCCACTGCCGATAAACCGGAGGGACCTTTCAAGGACCACGGGAAGATGTTCCGCAGCAATGAAATCAATGTGCAGAATTCCATCGACCCTTTCTACATAGAGGAGGGAGGAAAGAAATATCTTTTCTGGGGCAGCTTCCGTGGAATCTATGCGATTGAACTGTCCGATGACGGCTTGTCTTTGAAGGAAGGCGCCACACCGCAGCAAGTGGCGGGAACCGCTTACGAGGGTACTTATATCCATAAGAAAGACGGACATTACTATTTCTTTGCTTCCATAGGAAGTTGCTGTGAGGGGTTGAACAGTACCTACACTACCGTTGTAGGGCGTTCGGACAATCTTTTCGGCCCCTACGTCGACAAGAAAGGCGGTAGCATGATGGACAACAAGCACGAAGTGCTGATTCAGAAAAGCAATACCTTTGTGGGCACCGGCCATAACTCCGAGATTGTGACGGACAATGCCGGTAATGACTGGTTCTTCTATCATGCGGTGAGCACGAAGAATCCTGAAGGCCGCGTATTGATGCTGGATAAGATTAGCTGGGAAGACGGATGGCCGACAGTAGAAGGCTCCGTTGCATCTACAGAATCGGAGAAACCTGAATTCTGACGAGTATGAAGAATTTTATTTTAGTATCCTTGTTGGCCTTGCTTATGATGGGCTGTAAAACATCGAATGGAGGTGCCTTGGAAATAGTGGAACCTACCGTCGAAATGCGGGATAATCCCGAAGGAGTAGCTTCGTTTGCTCCCCGTTTCTCATGGCAGTTGGCAACCGGCAAGCAGGATGTGATGCAGACTGCTTATCAGATTGAAGTGGCAGATTCGGAAAAGAGTTTGCAGACCGGGGCCGGGCTGGTATGGAACAGTGGTCGTGTGGAGTCCGACCAGTCGGTGCTGGTGAAATATGCAGGGGCGCCTTTGGAGTCGGGACAGAAATATTATTGGCGTGTCACGGTATGGACAAATACCGGTGACAAAGCGCAAAGCAATGTCCGGCACTGGTCAATGTCCTTGCTGGACAGTTCGGACTGGAAAGCCGGCTGGATTGGACTGAACGACAGTACAAACTTGGAACTGGACGGTGAACGGACCATCCTTCCGGCACGTTATCTGAGGAAGGAGTTTGATTTGCCGTCACAGCCGAAGCGTGCAGTCCTTTATGTTTCGGGAGTAGGCTCTTCCGTATGCTATATGAATGGCGAGAGGATTGGAAACGATGTATTCGGTCCTTTGCCTACCTGGTACGATGCTTCTGTATCTTATCTGACCTATGATGTCACCCCCTTGTTGAAGTCCGGTACCAATACGATAGGCGTGGCTCTGGGCAACGGCCGCTATCTTTCCATGCGTGCCAATGGGATGGCAGGCTTTGGCTTACCTCGCCTCATGGCGCAGTTGAATATAGAGTACGACAATGGTGAGACGGTGTCGGTAGTCAGCGATGATTCCTGGAAAGCGACGAACCACGGTCCTATAACTGCGAACAACGAATTTGACGGTGAACATTACGATGCCCGCTTGGAATTGGGTAAATGGACGGAAAGCGGCTATAATGATTCCGGATGGCAGTTGGCCGAACGGATGGAGGCTCCCAAAGGAAAACTTGTGGCACAGCTCTCTCCGAGTCTGAAGGTGATGGAGGAGATAAAGCCAATATCCGTTAAATCGGTAGGTGATGGAAGATATATCGTGGATATGGGGCAGAATATGGTAGGAATACAGCAGGTGAAACTGCGTGGCAAGAAGGACAAGCCCATTACTATGCGTTTTGCCGAAGTGCTGAAGGACAATGGTACGGAACTGTATCTTGACAACCTGCGCAGTGCCCTTGTCACGGATATTTATACTCCTGCCGCTGACGGTGAGTTTGTTTGGGAACCGCTGTTTGTTTACCATGGTTTCCGTTTTATGGAAATATCCGGTTTGGACTATGAACCGGCAGCGGATGATTTCATCGGTAAGGTGGTGTATGATGAAATGGCAACGAACGGTACGTTCGAGACTTCCGAGGAGTTGATTAACAGAATTCACAAGAATGCCTATTGGGGAATCCGTGGAAACTATCGCGGTATGCCTACCGACTGCCCCCAGCGTGATGAACGTCTTGGATGGCTGGGCGACCGCACTACCGGTGCCTATGGTGAAAGTTTCATTTTCGGCAATGCCTTGATGTATAAGAAGTGGCTGGTGGATATAGAAGAGTCCATGAATGAAAATGGAAGTATCTCTGTGGTATCTCCCCGTTACTGGACCATCTTCCATGATGACGTAACTTGGCCGGCTGCCTATTTTTACGTAGCCGACATGCTTTACCGCCAGTTTGGCGATGATAGCTCCATCAAAGAGCGCTATTCGTCCATGAAGCGCTGGGTAAACCACATGACGGAGACCAAAATGAAGGACTATATTCTGGTGAAGGATGAATACGGGGATTGGTGCATGCCTCCCGAGTCGCCGGAGCTGATTCATTCGGAGGACCCTGCCCGTAAGACGAACGGTGAAGTGTTGAGTACAACGGTGTTTTACAGTATTCTGCAACTGATGGAGAAGTTCGCGCAAATGAACGGACTTCCGGCAGATGCTGAAGAGTATGCAGCACTTGCCATTAAGGTCAAGGACGCTTATAACAAGAAATTCTTCAATACTGAGACTGCACAGTATGACAACAATACGGTGACGGCAAACCTGCTTTCCCTCAGACTGGGTCTGGTTCCCGATGGATATGAAGATAAAGTATTTGCCAATGTCGTGGAGAAGACGGAAAAAGACTGTAAGGGACATGTCAGTGCCGGTGTGCTTGGCATCCAGCATCTGATGCGCGGACTTACCGAGTACGGCGGACTGGAACTTGCCTATAAGATAGTGACCAATGACACTTATCCCTCATGGGGTTACATGATTAAGAAGGGTGCAACCACCATTTGGGAATTATGGAATGGTGACACGGCAAATCCGGCGATGAATTCAAGAAACCATGTGATGCTTTTGGGAGACCTGCTGATATGGTTCTATGAGGATCTTGCCGGTATAAAAAATGCTCCCGCTTCCGTCGGGTTCAAGCAGATTCTGATGGAACCGGTATTCCCGGAAAAACTGAATTATGTGAATGCTTCGCATGTATCGCCTTATGGCAGGATAGGGAGTTCCTGGAAACGTGACGGCAATAAGCTGGAGTGGAACGTTGAGATTCCCGCCAATACAACCGCTACGATCAAGCTGCCGCTTGACTTCCATGTACAGGTAGATGCCGGTCAGGCGGGGATTCATTCCGTGGAGGAGGCTGACGGTAAGCTGGTAGTCGAATTGGGCTCCGGCAAGTATGTATTCATGTCTGAATGATATTTTCTAACAACAATAAAACAGATGTAACTATGAGACTAAAAAGATTGTTTTTGGGGATAATGCTCTTTACGGGCATTACGGGTGCAGGAGCGGCAAATGCTGCTCCGGAAGACATCTCTGCTTCTATTTCCTTGAAAGTGCCGGGGAATGATGCCAAGCAATATCCGCTGGCCTTGCAGAAGATGCAGGATGGTATGTACAGCTGCCGGGCTTCGGAAACGTTGCCATTGGACATCATCCGCCAGGTGGTGGACAAGGATGGCAAACTGCGCATTACCGTCACACTCAAGGCACTGGAAAATGTGTATTTCAACTACGGGGAACAGATAAAGACCGGTTACAAGCATTCGGACTGCCAGTTCTACATGCCGGGCTTCTGGTATCGCCGCAACCTGCGTTCGCCGAAGGAAGCTCCTTCTTTCCACACATCGGACAGTTGGCTGGTGCGTGAGGACCGTTTGAGCACTCCGCTGACGGCAGCTTTCAATCCGGCAAGTGGTACGTCCATGTCGGTTATCCGTATTGACAAGTTCGATAAGGAAGCTTTGACCACTCATAAGGAGGGAGAGGTAATCTTGTCCGGTGAGACTTCCATCGGATATACCGGTTTCTGCAATGTGGATGGTATGACTGTCTTGGCATACGGTTTCCCCTATAAGGAAGCACCGAAGACATATATCCGCAAATTGACGCTGGCTCCTGCCGTTGAGGCTTTCCAGTTGCTTCGTAAGGGTGACAGCATCTCCATGACTTGGGAGGTGTCCGAAAGGAATGCTGCCGATTTTTCGGAATGCGTACAGCGCACCTGGGAGTATTGTTATGACACTAACCGTCCGAAACCGGTTGACACACCTTACACGGTAGACCGCATGAAGGAGGTGATGAGCAACTTCTTCGTGGAAAGCTATGTTGGCAATACCCCCACTCATTATTATTCCGGTGTAGAGTTGGAGACTGCTACTTGTGCCAATACCGATGTTGCCGAAGTGGGCTTTGTGGGACGTACATTGCTGAACGCTTTCAATGCTTTGGAGTATGGCAAACAGCAGAACCGCCAAGACCTGGTGGACAATGCCAACCATATCTTTGACACTTATCTCCAGAACGGTTTTTCGCCTGCCGGTTTCTTCAACGAAGTGGTACACTACAACCGCGGCTTCAAGGAAACCAGACATAGCATCCGCCGTCAGTCCGAGGGAGTGTATGCCATCTTGAACTATTTGAACTACGAGAAACAGCAGAAGCGTAAACACCCCGAATGGGAGAAACGCATCAAGGGCATGCTGGACAGCTTCCTCAAGTTGCAGAACGAGGACGGCAGCTTCCCGCGCAAGTTCAAGGATGATTTCTCTGTCGTGGATGCCAGCGGCGGTAGCACGCCTTCGGCAACATTGCCTTTGGTGATGGCGTCCAAGTATTTCAAGGACAAACGTTATCTGGCAAGCGCCAAGCGTACGGTAGACTATCTGGAGAAGGAACTGATATCCAAAGCCGATTATTTCTCTTCTACGCTGGATGCCAACTGCGAGGACAAGGAAGCCTCCTTGTATGCTGCTACGGCTGCTTATTATCTGGCTTTGGTTACCAAAGGAGAAGAGCGTGCGCACTATGCCGGTCTGGCGAAGAAAGCCGCTTATTTTGCTTTGTCGTGGTATTATACTTGGGATGTTCCTTTTGCCGAAGGTCAGATGCTGGGAGATATCGGCTTGAAAACCCGTGGTTGGGGAAATGTGTCGGTAGAGAATAACCATATCGATGTATTTATCTTCGAATTTGCCGATGTGCTGCATTGGCTCTCCAAGGAGTACAACGAGCCGCGCTTCTCTGACTTTGCCGAGGTGATTTCCACTTCCATGCGCCAGTTACTGCCATATGAAGGACACATGTGCGGCATTGCCAAAGTAGGCTATTACCCGGAAGTGGTGCAGCATACCAATTGGGATTACGGACGTAACGGAAAGGGATATTACAACAATATCTTCGCTCCGGGCTGGACGGTCGCTTCTTTGTGGGAGCTGTTCACTCCGGGACGTGCGGAGCAGTTCTTGTTGAAAAAATGATAGTCTAAACAGTAACCAATATTGTATTTATGAATAAGATGATGACTTTGTTGGCAAGCGTGATGCTATTGGCATCGGCTTGCACGGGCAAGCAGGCGAGTGAAAAGACTGCTTCTGGACTGGAACCTGCCAACTTCCGTACGGAAGTGGATGGCAAGCAGACAGACTTGTTTGTTTTGAAGAATAAGAATGGTATGGAAGTTTGTATTACGAATTTCGGCGGACGTATTGTATCAGTGATGGTGCCAGACAAGGATGGCGTTATGCGTGATGTGGTGCTGGGCTTCGATTCCATTCAGGACTACATCAAGTTCCCTTCGGATTTCGGCGCTACCATCGGACGTTATGCCAACCGTATCAACCAGGGTAAGATTACAGTGGATGGGGTAGAGTATCAGCTGCCGCGCAACAATTACGGTCATTGCCTGCATGGAGGTCCCAAGGGATACCAATATCAAGTGTTCGATGCCCGCCAGTTGAGCAGTCAGGTTCTGGAGTTGACTTATCTGTCGAAAGACGGAGAGGAGGGCTTCCCGGGTAACCTGACCTGCAAGGTCACTTTCTCGCTGACAGATGACGATGCCATCGACATTCGTTACAGTGCCGAAACGGACCGTACCACTGTTGTCAATATGACGAACCATTCTTACTTTAACCTGGACGGTGACCCCTCCAAGTCCAATTCGGATTATCTGCTCACTATTGATGCAGATGCTTATACCCCCGTGGACAGTACCTTCATGACTACCGGTGAGATTGTTTCCGTAGAAGGTACGGATATGGATTTCCGCACTCCTACTGCTGTTGGCGCCCGTATCGACAATGACTTTGAGCAGTTGAAGAACGGCAAGGGCTATGACCACAACTGGGTACTCAATACGAAGGGCGATGTCACCCGCCCGTGTGCCACCCTCGAATCTCCCTCAACGGGTATTGTGCTTGATGTCTATACCAACGAACCGGGCATTCAGATTTATGCCGGTAACTTCCTGGATGGCACACTGACCGGAAAGAAAGGTATTGTGTACGGTCATCGTGCTTCTGTCTGTCTGGAGACTCAAAAGTATCCCGATACGCCCAACAAGCCGGAATGGCCTTCTGCATTGCTGAAGCCGGGAGAGAAGTATGACAGCCATTGCATTTATCGCTTCTCGGTGAAGAAATAAATATAAGGCAGGCATAGCCTGCCTTTATGGGATGGATATAAATATGACAAGAAGCCTGAAGTATTGAGGCGTACGTTTGTTTGTCCCTATATCTTTGGTGAAGGAGAGGAACATTCCATCATTTCCCATTGGAAGTATAATGATGGTTATGGCAGTGTTGAACTTATTAGAGTAACTATAGATGGTGTGGATGCCCGCATCGAATCAGGAACAGACAAATATCACCCGTTAGTTGTCGTTGTGTTGGCAAAGTAACTTGTTTTTCTTAAGTACTCTGTCTTGGTAAAATCAGCACTTTATCAAGACAGAGTTTTTATTCTTTGGAATTACCGCATCGCCAGCGCCTTATTCTCCGCCTCCTCCATAATCTCCCGTTCTCCCGGCCCTTTGTCATTGATGCCGCAAAGGTGGAGGATGCCGTGGATGATGACACGGTACAGTTCACGTTCGTAGTTGTTATCGGCGAACTGTTCCGCATTGGTGCGTACGGTATCAAGGCTGATGAAGAGGTCACCGCTGAGACGGTTTCCTTCGCAATAGTCGAAGGTAATGATATCTGTATAATAATCATGTTGCAGATATTGGCGGTTCACTTCGAGTATCTTCTCGTCTGAACAGAAGATATAGGCGATTTCACCGACTCTTTTTCCGTAAGTGGCGGCTACGGATTTTATCCATTCCGTGGTTTCACGCTTCTTGATGGATGGCATTTCCACGCCGTCTGTCTGATAACTAATCATTTTATTTACAATTTTACGATTTACGATTGAAATTACATTCCTGTGATTAAGACAGTTTCTTTAGAAGAAGAACATATAACTGATAATAATCGCTGCAATGATGCCGGAGAAATCGGTAATCAGCCCACACGTCACGGCATTCCTCGTTTTGGTGATACCTACGCTGCCGAAATACACAGCAAGGATATAGAACGTAGTATCCGAAGCACCGCGTGCCACGCAGCTCATACGGCTGACGAATGAATCGGGACCATATTGCTTCATGGTGTCAATCATCAGTCCGTTGGCACCGCTGCCGCTCAGTGACTTCATCAAGGCAGTGGGCAGGGCACCTACAAAACTGGTGTCTACACCGAACAGTCCTACCACATAACCGATACCGTTCACCAGTATATCCATGGCGCCGGAAGTACGGAAAACGGCGATTCCAACGAGGAAGGCAACCAGATAGGGAATGATGCGTACAGCGGTGGTGAAGCCTTCTTTGGCCCCTTCGATGAAGGCATCGTATACATTGATTTTCTTCCATAGCCCCCAGAGGATGAACAGCAGGATGATGGAGAACAGCAGTATGTTGGCAATTAAAGTGGAATATACACCCATTTCATCACGGCTAATCTGTGTGAACAGATAAATGAGTGCGGCAAAGAAAAGACTGATGCAGCCAATCAGGATAAGTATGGGCTTGTTCAGCAGGTTGATGCGTTGTGCAATGCTGACGGCAATGACACCGACAATGGTCGAGATGGCAGTCGTTATCAGTGTGGGGATAAAGATGTCCGTGGGTTGGGCGGCACCCATCTGCGAGCGATACATCATGATGCTGACGGGGATAAGTATCAGTCCCGAGGTGTTGAGGACAAGGAACATTACCATCGGATTGGTGGCAGTATCCTTTTTCGGGTTTAGTTCCTGAAGTTCCTTCATGGCTTTCAGCCCCATTGGGGTAGCGGCATTGTCCAGCCCCAGCATGTTGGCAGAGAGATTCATGAATATGGAACCCATGGCAGGATGTCCTTTCGGTATTTCGGGAAAGAGACGGCAGAATACCGGACTCAGCCAACGGGAGAGGGCATTGATCATGCCGCTGTTTTCGCCTATTTTCATCACGCCGAGCCAGAGGGCGAGTATTCCTGTCAGTCCCAGGGATATTTCAAAAGCTGTTTTGGAAGAGGAGAAGGTGGAGTTGACGAGTTCTGTGAATATCTCCACATCACCCATAAAAATGAGTTTGCAGAGGGCCACGATGAATGCGATGACGAAGAATGCTACCCAGATGTAATTTAAAACCATGTATCGTTACTTTGTTCTAATGGATTAATATTTGTTTTCGTTGGCAAGATTCCAGGCGTTGAGGAAAGCTGCTTTGGTTATTTCTATCATTTTTTCCCAGTTCAGCCGGTCGGTGTGGTCCGAAGGCTGGTGGTAATCGGGATGTCCGTCTGTGTGGTACCAGATGATGGGGATGTTGCACAGGGCAAAAGAAGCATTGTCACTTCCTCCCGTGGGGCGGTCCCAGGCGCGGTAGTCCGGTTGCAGGCGCAAGCTGTAGCGTGCAATGTCCTGCTTCAGCCAGTCGCCGAATACGGGGTGGGCGGCGGTGTAGAAGTAGACAACGTGTTGAGGCTGCTCGGGCTTATTGTTACGGCCTATCATGTCGAAATTGAGATAACCTTTCACCTGGCTGATGAAAGGACAGCTTTGTACAAAGTATTTTGAGCCGAGCAATCCCTTTTCTTCCCCATCCCAAAAGGCAAAGATGACCGTGCGCAGAGGCTTCTGTCCGGTGGCAAGAAATGCACGGGCTATCTGCAGGACGGCAGAGACACCGGAGGCATTGTCGTCTGCACCGTTGTATATCCGGTCGTTTGCCAGCGTCTCGTCCACACCCAGATGGTCGAAGTGGGCACCTACGATGACATATTCATCCGGTCGTTCTCCCGGGATGGTTCCCAATACATTACTCATCTGCAGGATGCGGTGGACGCCTTGTTTAAGGATGGCGATGGAGTCGGGATGCACTTGCCACCGTCCCCGTTGTTGGCGTTCCTTGTTGTAAGCCTCGAAGGGCTGGTAATAATTGTCCTTTTCCAGCGGGGCAATGCCGGCTTCTTTCAGGCAGGATGCCAGATAGCGGGCAGCCAGTCGTGAACCGTGCATGCCTGCTTCGCGTCCTTGCAGCTCATCGTCGGCAAGAAAACCGACAATAGCCTCGGCCGAAGTGCGGCTGATGCTTTGCAATCCCTTTTCTTGTGGAGATTGTGCATGTAAGGATAGTGCGAAAGAAAGGCAGCAGATTGCTCCCAAAACAGCTTTATACATGTCGTACGGTTTTAAGGATTGGACATACCGGTTGCAAAATTAAAGATAACTTTCCATAGTTCCGATATAAATATCGTATTTTTGTCCGTTGGCGGATGAATTCAAATCCGTGTAAATCAAATGAGAGAAGGATGAAAAAGAAGAATGAAGCAGTGGAAACCGTCTTGTGCGAACGTGTGCTTTCGGCAGAAGAAGTGGCGTGCATCTCGGCACAGATTCAGCAGGAATTGGAGGCGTATATCGACCCGGTGAAAAGGGAGTATCTTCCCCGTTTCTTCAAGACCGGAAAGGGGCAGTATGGCGAGGGGGATAAGTTTCTGGGAGTGGTGGTACCCAACACCCGGCAGGTGGCAAAGCAGCACAAGCACGAACCTTTTGGGGTAATGGCAACCTTGCTTCAGAGTGAATGGCACGAGTGTCGCCTTTGTGCCTTGCTGATGTTGGTGGAGCGGTTCAAAAAGAGCGATGAAAAGGGGAAAAAGGAGATTTATGACTTTTACCTTTCGCAGACAGCCCGTATCAATAATTGGGATTTGGTCGATTTGTCTGCCCCCGGCATTGTGGGCGAATATCTGAAAGACAAACCTCGCGAAGACCTCTACCGGCTGGCGGATACTCCGCTGCTTTGGAACCAGCGCATTGCCGTGGTATCTACCTATACACTCATCAAAAACGGTGATTTCATCGATATATTAGCCCTTTCGGAACGGCTGCTCCATCATAAGCATGACTTGATGCAAAAGGCGGTAGGATGGATGCTCCGGGAGATGGGTAAGCGGGACAAGGACTTGCTGGTGCAATTCTTGGAGAAGCATTGCAGGACGATGCCCCGTACCATGTTGCGCTATGCGATAGAGAAGTTTTCGGACGAGGAGCGGAAGGAGTTCATGAAGCGTTGATGGACGAGAGGCAGTGTTTTATCATTCCTTCTATCGCTTATCTCAAAATAAATTAGTTATTTTGCAGAAAACAAAGGAATCTGGAATGGAACAAGAAGATTTTGATATACGCAACCAGCAGCCCGTCACCAGCCGAGAACGTGATTTCGAGAACGCTCTCCGTCCGTTGAATTTTGAGGATTTCAGCGGGCAGGACAAGGTGGTGGACAATCTGCGCATATTTGTGAAAGCTGCCCGCCTGCGTGGCGAGGCGCTGGACCATGTGTTGCTTCACGGCCCTCCCGGATTGGGAAAAACGACACTCAGCAATATCATAGCCAACGAACTGGGCGTAGGTTTCAAGATAACTTCCGGTCCGGTACTCGACAAGCCGGGAGATTTGGCGGGAGTGCTTACCAGCCTGGAGCCGAACGATGTACTTTTCATCGACGAAATACACCGGTTGAGCCCCGTAGTGGAGGAGTATCTGTACTCGGCCATGGAGGACTACCGCATTGATATCATGATAGACAAAGGTCCTTCTGCCCGAAGCATACAGATTGACTTGAATCCTTTCACGCTGGTGGGAGCCACCACTCGCAGCGGTCTGCTGACAGCTCCGTTGCGTGCCCGTTTCGGCATCAACCTGCATCTGGAATATTACGATGATGATGTGTTGAGCGGCATTATACGTCGTTCGTCCGGCATTCTCGATGTGCCTTGCTCCGTAAGGGCTGCCGCCGAGATTGCGAGCCGCAGCCGTGGCACACCGCGTATTGCCAATGCATTGCTGCGGCGTGTACGCGATTTTGCCCAGGTGAAAGGTTCGGGGAGCATTGACACGGAAATCGCACAGTTTGCCCTTGAGGCTCTGAATATCGACAAGTATGGTCTGGACGAGATAGACAATAAGATACTCTGTACCATCATCGACAAGTTCAAAGGCGGTCCGGTGGGATTGACTACCATCGCCACTGCTTTGGGCGAAGATGCAGGTACGATAGAGGAAGTCTATGAACCGTTCCTGATAAAAGAAGGTTTCCTGAAACGCACTCCCCGTGGGCGTGAAGTGACGGAGCTTGCCTACAAGCATCTGGGGCGAAGCCTCTATAGTAGCCAGCGTACCTTGTTTGGCGACGAGTGATTCATTTTAAGAAAACGAATACAGAGATGCGGAGACATAAAGTCTCTCTTTCCTCTTATCCTAAAAAACTCTGTGCCTCCGTGCCTTTGTGTTCATAACAACCATTAAAGAAGTGGCCGGATTAAAATCATTGGCAAAAGAAACTGCCATTTATGGGTTGAGCAGCATTGTGGGGCGTTTCCTCAATTACCTGCTGGTGCCCGTATATACCATGGCGATGTCCGCACAGAGCGGAGGCTATGGCGTAGTGACGAATGTATATGCGTGGGTGGCGCTCATGCTGGTGTTGTTGACGTGCGGCATGGAGACCGGTTTCTTCCGCTTTGCCAATAAAGGAGAGGATGACCCGATGCGGGTGTACTCCACGACATTGCTCAGTGTGAGTGTGGGGGCGCTTACCTTTCTTGCATTGGGATTGCTGTTCCTCAACCCCATTGCCGGATGGCTGGAGTATGGTGACCATCCCTGGTACGTGGGCATGATGATGATTGTGGTGGCGATGGATGCTATTCAAAGCATTCCTTTCGCTTATTTGCGCTACAAGAAGCGTCCCATTAAGTTTGCGGCACTCAAACTGCTGTTCATCTTCCTGAACATTGCACTGAATCTGCTCTATTATGTAGGGATGAAAGGGGATGACGTGGGCTATGCCTTCCTTTTCAATCTGATATGTACCTCTACCATCATGCTTTGCATGATTCCGGAGTTGCGTGGGTTTTCCTACGTGCTGGACAGAAAACTGCTGAAGCGGATGCTTGCTTATTGTCTGCCGTTGCTGGTACTCGGCTTGGCAGGTATCCTGAATCAGGTGGCGGATAAGATTATTTTTCCTTTTGTCTATCCGGATGAGGCGGAAGCTTCCGTACAGTTGGGCATTTATGGGGCTGCCAGCAAGATTGCCATGGTGATGGCGATGCTTACACAAGCCTTCCGCTATGCATACGAGCCTTTTGTCTTCGGGAAGAGCCGGGACAAGGACAACAAGCAGATGTATGCGCAAGCCATGAAGTTCTTCATCATCTTCACACTGCTGGCATTCCTCGCTGTCATGTTCTATCTGGACATCCTGCGCCATATTATAGGTCGCGACTACTGGCCGGGGTTGCGGGTAGTGCCCATCGTGATGGCTGCCGAAATCTTTATGGGTATCTACTTCAATCTTTCTTTCTGGTACAAGCTGATTGACGAGACGCGTTGGGGCGCTTATTTCTCCCTGATAGGTTGCACGGTACTGGTAGTGATGAACATACTTCTGATTCCCCGATACAGCTATATGGCTTGTGCCTGGGCAGGCTTCTGCGGTTACGGCATCGCCATGCTGCTGTCTTACTTCGTGGGGCAGAAGAAGTATCCCATTCAGTATGACCTGAAAGCCATTGGCGGCTATGTATTACTTGCGGCAGTTCTCTACCTGGCAGCAGAGTATGTCCCGATAGATAATATCTACCTGCGTATGGCATACCGAACTATATTGTTGCTGGTCTTTGTGGTCTACATCGTGTGGCGTGATATGCCTCTCGGCAGTATCCCCGTCATCAACAAACTGATAAGGAAACAGTAAATTCAATCGTAAATCGTCAAATCGTAAATATTATGGATTCTGATAAAAGAAACTCCTTTGCCGTCAAGACCTTTCTGAAAGAGTATCTTGATTTGCGTAAAGACAAGGACAATGAACTGGAAACTGTAGACTCCATCCGTAAGGGAGTGGAATTCAAGGGAGCCAATCTTTGGATTCTGATATTCGCCATATTCATGGCTTCGTTGGGGCTGAATGTGAACTCCACCGCTGTGATTATCGGTGCCATGCTCATCTCACCGCTGATGGGACCTATTATGGGTGTGGGGCTTTCCGTGGGACTGAATGACTTTGAACTGATGAAACGTTCATTGAAGAGCTTCCTGATAACCACTTTGTTCAGTGTGACTACGGCTACCATATTTTTTCTGGTCAGCCCCGTTGCCGAAGGGCAGTCGGAATTGCTGGCACGTACATCGCCCACTATTTATGATGTATTCATCGCCTTGATGGGCGGCTTGGCAGGTGTGACTGCGCTTTCTACCAAAGAGAAAGGAAATGTGATTCCCGGCGTTGCCATTGCCACGGCGCTGATGCCACCTCTCTGTACGGCAGGTTACGGGCTGGCAACGGGCAATCTGATTTACTTCCTCGGCGCATTCTACCTTTATTTTATCAATTCCGTGTTTATCAGTCTCGCCACTTTTGTAGGGGTGCGTGTGATGCACTTCCAGCGTAAGGAGTTTGTAGACAAGAATAGGGAGAAGAAAGTGCGCAAATACATCATCCTGATTGCAGTGCTGACCATGTGCCCTGCTGTGTATCTGACGGTAGGAATCATTCAGGATACCTTCTTTGAAAGTGCCGCCAACCGCTTTGTCAACGAGCAACTCTCCTTTGAGAATACGCAGGTATTGGACAAGAAGATTCACCATGACGGCAAGGGTCATGAAATACGTGTAGTGTTGATAGGGCAGGAGGTGCCCGAAGCTTCCATTGCCATTGCCCGCAGTAAGATGAAGGACTATAAGCTCGATAACACCAAGCTGATTGTGCTTCAGGGCATGAACAACGAAGCGGTGGATATTTCTTCCATCCGTGCCATGGTGATGGAAGATTTCTACAAGAACAGCGAGCAGCGCTTGGTGGAGCAGAAACAGCAGATTGAAACTCTTGAACAGAATCTGGAAAGATATAAAACCTTCGATGAATTGGGCAAAAAGATTATTCCCGAGTTGAAGGTGCTCTATCCATCGGTGAAGACAGTCTCAATATCTCATGCGATTGAACTGACGGTAGATTCGGTACGGGTGGATACAGTGACCCTTGCCGTATTGAAGTTCGGCAAACACCCGGCTGCTCACGAGAAGGAAAAGATTGCCGAATGGCTCAAGGCACGTACGGGAGCCAAGCAATTGAGGCTGATTACGGAATGACAACATCCCCCGAGGGGGTAGAAATATACTTATTTGGCATGAAATTAAGATTTATACTGATAGCCGTCTGCTTCCTCCTCTCTCTGCCGGGACAAGCGGATGAAGGGATGTGGATGCTGGGAAACCTGAACAAGCAGACACGCCGGACCATGAAAGAGCTGGGTTTGCAGATGCCTGTTAATAAGCTATACAATACGAAACGCCCGTCGCTGAAGGATGCGGTAGTCAGCTTCGGAGGCTTTTGTTCCGGGGTGGTGGTGTCCGGGGACGGGCTGGTGTTTACCAATCATCATTGCGGTTTCAGCAGCATACAGCAGCATTCGTCTGTGGAGCACGACTATCTGAAGGATGGTTTTGTGGCACATAATCTTAGTGAGGAGCTTCCTAATCCGGAACTTTATGTACGTTTCCTTTTACGTCAGGAAGACGTGACCCGCCGCGTGCTTGGGGCGGTAAAGCCGGATATGGATGAGGCGGGGCGTACGAGTGCGGTCGATTCGGTGATGCTGGTTATCGGCGAAGAAGTTTCCCGCAAGGACTCCACGTTGGTAGGCATTGTGGATGCTTACTATGGAGGCAACGAGTTCTGGCTTTCCGTTTATCGCGATTACAATGACGTGCGTCTGGTGTTTGCACCGCCTTCCTCGGTAGGCAAGTTCGGCTGGGACACTGACAACTGGGAATGGCCGCGCCATACCGGTGATTTCTCCGTATTCCGTATCTATGCCGATAAGCATAACCGCCCTGCCGATTATTCTCCCGACAATGTTCCCTACCGTCCCGAATATGTAGCCCCGATTTCCCTTGACGGCTACCGTGAAGGTTCCTTCTGTATGACGCTGGGCTATCCGGGCAGCACGGAACGCTACCTCTCCTCTTTCGGCATCGAAGAGATGATGACTACCACCAACCAGGCGCAGATAGATGTCCGTGGTGTGAAGCAGGCCATCTGGAAGCGTGAAATGGATAGCCGCGACAGCATCCGTATCAAGTATGCTTCCAAATATGACGAAAGCTCCAATTACTGGAAGAACAGCATAGGGGTGAACCGTACCATTAAAAAGTTGCATGTGCTGGATAAGAAGCGTGCCTTGGAAACCGAACTTCGCCGATGGATACAGCAGACCCCAAAGGAACGGGAACACTTGCTGCACCTTTTCACTGATTTGGAGTTGAACTACAAGAGCCGCCGCGAAGCTTATCGCGCCAGGGCTTACTTTGCCGAGTCTTTCCTGAACGGCCCGGAGCTGATACAGCTTGCTTTGTCCATCCTTAATTTCGACTTTGAGGGCGAAGAGAAAACGGTGGTTGCCAATCTGAAAGCCATCGTTGAGAAGTATGCCAATCTGGACTTGGGCATTGACAAGGAAGTGTTCGCGGCACTGCTGAAAGAATACCGTTCCCAAGTGGATTCGACCTACCTTCCCGAGCTCTACCAGACAATTGCAACAGAATACGGAGGCAACGAGCGTGCCTATGTAAACAGCCTTTATGCCCGTTCGGAGCTGACCACGCCCCGTGGATTGAAGCGCTTCTTGGAGCAGGACACCACCTATCAGATATATAACGACCCTGCCATCAGTCTGGGTATCGATCTGATTACAAAACTATTCGAGATGAACATGGAGGTCCAGCAGGCCTCCGGTGAAATCGAGCGGAATGAGCGCTTGTTCAATGCTGCCGTGCGGCGGATGTACGCATCCCGTAACTTCTATCCCGATGCCAACTCCACCATGCGCTTGAGTTTTGGCACTGTGTGCGGCTATGCCCCGTCCGACGGAGTGAAATATGATTATTATACCACCACGATGGGCATTCTGGAGAAAGTCAGAGCCCATGCAGGCGATGTGGATTTTGAAGTGCAGCCCGAATTGGTATCCCTCCTTTCCTCCGGTGACTTTGGCAGATATGCCGATGAAAAGGGTGAAATGAGCGTTTGCTTCATTTCCAACAACGACATTACGGGAGGCAATTCCGGCAGTGCCATGTTCAATGCCAGAGGAGAGCTTCTGGGACTTGCCTTCGATGGTAACTGGGAAGCTATGAGCAGCGACATCCTTTATGAACCGAAGATGCAGCGCACCATCGGGGTGGATGTGCGTTATATGTTGTTCATGATTGAGAAATATGGAAAGGCAGGTAATCTGATTCAAGAGCTGAAGATTACCAATCCTTAACGTGTGCTTCCCTGCCTATGCTTCTTTATGGGTGATATTTCCTAAATAACTCCGCGGATACGGTCGTCGAATGCTGAAAGTGCCGCTTTAGCCCCTTCGCCCATAGCGATGACTATCTGCTTATAAGGAACATTTGACACATCTCCTGCGGCATATACTCCCCGAAGTGTCGTACGGCAGAAAGTATCGATTTTGATTTCCCCTGCCGGAGTCGTTTCCAAGCTGTCGCGGAATGGGGCACTGTTGGCTGCCAGACCGATTTGTACGAAGATACCATCCAAGGGATAGTCGCGTTCCTCGCCGGTAAGACGGTCTTTGATGCGGATGGAAGTTACATTTTCCCCGTTTCCATCGACTTTTGTGGTCTGCGACGAGGTGAAGATTTCCACATTTGGCAGATTTCGGGCTTTCTCCTGCAACACTTGGTCGGCTTTCAGCGTATCGGCAAACTCGAATATGGTTACTTTTTTGCAGATGCCTGCCAAGTCGATGGCAGCCTCGATACCTGAGTTGCCTCCACCGATGACGGCTACGTGCTTGCCTTGATAGAATGGTCCGTCGCAATGCGGACAGAAAGCTACGCCGCGTCCGATGTACTCTGCTTCGCCTTCCACATTCAGTTTGCGCCAGCTGGCACCCGTTGAAATGATCACTGCCGGTGCGGTGAACACTTCGCCGCCTATAACGGAGATACTCTTCTCCCGGCCTTGCAATTCCACCTTCTCTATCTTCCGCTCCTCGAAAATCTCTATCGGGTAGTGCTCTATATGGGTACGGAGTGCATTGGCAAGCTCTGTTCCGGTAGTTTGTGGAACAGAAATAAGGTTTTCGATGTCCACAGTCTCTTTCACCTGCCCACCGATACGCTCGGCAACGATGGCAACCCGCAGTCCTTTACGGGCTGAGTAGATGGCAGCGGAAGCTCCGGCAGGACCGCCTCCGAGCACCAATACGTCGAATTCTCTTTGTATGGGTGTTTCGTCCGTTTGCGGAGCGCTACCGAAGGTCTGTTCCAGCTTTTGCTGCAATTCGCCGAGCGAACCCCGACCCACGTGCAACAGTTTGCCGTTGGCGTAGACAGACGGCACGCCTTGAATCTTCAGTGCATCCACTTCCTCCTGATAGAGGGCGCCGTCCACCATCTCATGAGTGATTTGCGGATTCAGGAGTGTGATGATGTTCAGGGCTTGTACTACGTCCGGACAGTTGGTGCAGGTCAGTGATACATACGTTTGTAGGCGGACGGGGCCTTGCAGGGCCTTGATGCGGCGGCTGATGGCTTCGTCCGGTAGATTTTTCCCCTTTCCATCGGCATTCAGTACGGCAAGCAGGAGAGAGGTGAACTCGTGTCCACTGGGTATGCCCCGAAACTTTATGCCGGTCTCCACACCTTCTTTCAGTAACGTGAATTCCAGTCCTGGGTTGTCGGTCTCAGTCAATAGGCAGGACAGCTTCTCGGAACAACTTGCCACATTATTCAAGAACCCGATGAACTCTTGGGCTTGCTCGTGTTCCGGATTATAGGTGATATGGAAGATATAGCGGGCTTCCAAATGCTGGAATACGCTCCGCACTTGATCTAAAATACTTGTTTCTAACATGATTAATATGGGTTGTTAAGGTTGGACGAGAGGGTACCGTCGGTTTCTCGTATTGGAACTAACGGTGCCAAAGTGGGAAACACATTTGGCACCGTTTAGGAATTAAATCTTTCCTACGAGGTCAATGCTCGGTTTCAAGGTTGCGGCTCCCTTTTTCCACTTGGCCGGGCAGACTTCACCGTCATGTGTGGCTACGAACTGCGCAGCTTCCACCTTGCGCAGCAACTCGTCTGCATTGCGTCCGATGTTGTTGTCTTGTATTTCGGCAATCTTGATTTTACCTTCGGGATTCACGAGGAATGTACCGCGATAGGCCATACCTTCTTCTTCAATCATCACACCGAACGCGCGGCTCAGTACGCCGGTCGGGTCGGCCAGCATCGGATACTTGATTTTGCGGATGCTTTCGGAAGCATCGTGCCATGCTTTGTGCACGAAGTGCGAGTCTGTACTTACAGAATATACTTCTACGCCCATTGCCTGGAATTGGTCATATTTCTCGGCGATGTCCACCAGTTCGGTAGGGCATACGAAGGTAAAGTCTGCCGGATAGAAGAAGAAAATGGCCCATTTGCCTTTTACGTCTTCGTGGGATACTGTTTTGAAATTTCCGTTTTGGAAAGCCTGAACTTTGAATTCAGGAAGTTGGGAATTGATAATCGGTTCCATAATTTTTCTTTTTTTTATAGGTTTAGTTCTTTGTTTTTCTCGTTGCAAAAATATAGCATTTTTTCCCGATAGAACAAGAAATCTGATTGAAAGGTTTTATGGACCGATAGATAAAATCTATACAATGGCTTGGGTTGCCTTCAGAGAGAGCATTTCCTTAGGTATAGAGGACTTAATCTCTTTAGTCAGTGCTTCCAGCAGAGTATGGCGGATAAAGTTCTTGTTAGTGAGCATCACGATTTGCCGGGTAGGGCAGGGAATGGCGAAGGGGCGTACCAGTTCTTTCTGGATATCCCCCAGTTGCAGAACGGCCAGTTCGGGGATGAAAGTCACACCTTTACCGCTTTCTACCATGCGCATGAAGGTCTCCATGCTGCCCAAGTGATAGGCAAGCTGGCTGGCGCGTGCCGACTTCATCTGGCAGAAACGCATCAGCTGATCGCGGAAGCAATGACCCTCGTCGAGCAACCAAAGCTGTTCGCCGTTCAGGTCCGAAGTACGGATTACCTCGCTGTTGAAGAGGATGTCTTTGCGCGACACGTAGACAAAGAATTGTTCATAGAACAGCGGTGTCTGCTGCAGCTCTTCCATACCTGCCAGACTCGCTACGATACCTGCGTCTATTTCTCCCGTCTGCAGGGCTTTCTTGATGTCGTTTGTTTTCATTTCGATTACCCGGATGTCGAGGTCGGGGTATTTCTTCATCAGTTGAGGAAAGAAGCGAGGCAGGAGGTAAGGAGCCACGGTAGGAAGTATGCCCAACTTGAAGGTACCGGTCAGTGAATGTTTTTCTTCTTCTATAATATTCTTTATACGGTTGGCTTGAACCAATATCTTCTGTGCTTGTTCTATGATGAGGATACCGACGGGAGTGGGGCATACCGGTTGCTGGCTGCGGTCAAAAATCCGGGTATCCAGTTCCTCTTCCAGTTTCTGAATCATGGCACTGAGGGTGGGCTGTGTTACGCGGCAATATTCGGCTGCTTTGGCAAAGTGGCGGAACTGGTTGACGGCAAGGATGTATTCCAATTGTTGTAAAGTCATGATGAACAAGGCATTTGAAGGTTATGTATAGAATTCGTCTATGCAAAGATAGAAATTATCTGTTTGACAAGTTTTGATTTACCCCTTATCTTTGTAATACCCCAAAGAAAAATAGTATAAATATTTAAAACAATAGAATTATGAAAACTTTAGATTACTTGTATTTGAATGAAAAGAAAGTGGCTGGTGTAGCATCAGCATTGCACCAATTGTTGGCCGATTTCCAGGTACATTACACCAATCTGCGCGGTATGCACTGGAACATCAAGGGACACAGTTTCTTTGTGCTGCACGAGAAGTTCGAGAGTATGTATGACGATACCGCCGAGAAGATTGACGAAATTGCAGAGCGCATCCTGATGCTGGGTGGCGTGCCCGAAAATAAGTTCAGTGAATACCTGAAGGTTGCCAACGTGAAGGAAGTGTCAGACATCTCTTGTGGCAGTGAAGCTGTAGATCATATCCTCGGGACATATGGCTACCTGATTGGCGAAGAAAGAAAAGTGATTGAATTGGCAAATGAAGCTGGCGATGACGTGACAGCAGATTTGATGACTAGCTACTTGAAAGAGCAGGAGAAGATGGTCTGGATGCTTGTTGCATTCAGCACGAAAAGTTGCACGAAATAAAAAGTCGTAAAAAGATAATAGAGTGATAAAACCGGTAGTGGATGCTGCCGGTTTTATTTGTAGAGTATAATTAATTTCTATCGTTCTGTACCTTAGATTCAAAGATTCTGCGAACCATAATAAGACCCTTATCAGAGTGGCACGTTTGCAGGAGCATATCGTCAACTGCCGCAAAGATAACCTTCGCAAGATCATCCATGCACTCACGTACGATAGCCAAGTGCGCACTGTCTGCATGGAGGACGTGAATGTGAAAGCAACGTAGCCATGGCCTTGCACAAGCGGTCGGGGGGGGACATCTTTCGGGATGTTCCTCGTGATGCTTGAATATAGATGCAAGTGGTATGGTGCAAACCTTGTCAGGATAGACCGTTTTGCCCTAAGTTCGAGAACTTACAGTAATTTGAATGAAATTTGGTATATCCGTTTGTTTTTCGTATATTTGCAAAAATAGCAGGCTCCAATCTACTGTTTTTTAGCACATAAATTCTTTTTTGCGCATCGGATAAATTTCATCCCTTCTTAAAAATCACACAGGTCCTGCTTATAGAAATCATTTTATAAACCATTGTGGGGTATCGGACAAATATCCCTGTCAAAACGTAACTTTATGCGATATAAAGAAAGTTTGCTATTGCCATTCTTTGGGGCAATAATAGCCGTTTCACCTTTGGCGGCACAGGAAAAAAACGATATTAAAGATAGGAGGCACACTCCGTTTCAACTGCAATTACTCGGATTGGAAATCCGAAAACCGGAAACATGGTGAAGAGTTCGATTTCGACGTGTTCCGCTTGAATGTGAACGCTTCTTACAAGAAATTCGATTTAGCCGTAGATTACCGCTTCTATCCCGCCTCTTTGGGAGACGGGATGCTTAGGGAGGGCTGGATAGGTTATAGCTTCAACAAATCACACTAGCTACAGATGGGGTTGACAACAGTACCTTTCGGCATCCTGCCTTATACAGGCAACAATTACTTTTTTAATCTGAGCTATTATGCCGGTCTCGAGGACGATGCGGACATGGGGGATAAAATACTTTTTCCGCAAGAATCGGTGGGAGTTGTCTCTCGCCTATTTCCAGAATGCTGACTTTTCCGGAACTGGTGGAGACACAGAACTGTCCGCTAGCCGTTATGCCTATGACATCGCTGGACGTGATAAGGAGGTGCATCAGGGCAATGTCCGGGTGGTATATCATTTCGGAAACTTGTGAAGACAGCAACTCGGAGGTTCGGTACTGGTGGGTGGGCTATATAATATGGACACACGGAAGACGGGGTTCCGTTCCGATTTCGCCCTACACTACGTCGTCGACTATCAATGGTGGAACCTTAAAATACACAAGTTGTTTTTGGACAGTATCTGCTTGTACAATGATTTTAGCTTGCTGAACAAACGCATTGCTGGGTTCAATGACAGCTTGGAGAACGTGACGGGATGTTCGCTGACGATGGGAAAGGTGTTCTCCTACATTGACTATGCTGTGGGAAGGAATCACGCATGGCTGGGGGATGTATAGGATGAAGCTTTTGTCCGGGGGACGGAAGACAATTGGAGTGTCAAATTCAATATAAATATAGGATATTATTTTTAAAGAATTATGGATAAGAACAAAGTTGAGATCAGGAATTTGTATTTGATTTTCGGTTCTGAAAAAAACAAGGCTTTCAGAATGCTGAAAAAAGGAAAGAGTAAAAATGAGATATTGAAGGAGACTGGATGTACGATTGCCGTGAACAATGCCAGCCTCTCTGTCCGGGAGGGTGAGATATTTGTGATCATGGGACTTTCGGGAAGCGGAAAGTCAAGTCTGCTCAGATGTATCAACCGGTTGAATAGGCCTACCTCCGGCGAGATTCTGATCAACGGTGAGGACATCGCTGGAATACCGATGGAGCGGTTGCGTTCCCTGCGCCGGAAGGAATTGGCGATGGTATTCCAGCATTTCGGACTGCTGCCCCATTATACTGTATTGCAAAATATCGCTTTCGGACTTGAGTTGCAAGGGGTGGAGAAGAGGGAACGTGAATTAAAGGCAGCAGAAAGCATGCGTTTGGTCGGGCTAGACGGATATGCCGACCTGATGGTCAGTGAGCTGTCTGGAGGCATGCAGCAACGAGTGGGACTGGCACGTGCTCTGGCCAACGATCCGGAAGTTCTGCTGATGGACGAGGCCTTCTCAGCGCTGGACCCGCTGATACGGGTACAGATGCAGGACGAGCTGCTGGCCTTGCAGTCAAAGATGAAAAAGACCATCGTATTTATCACACACGACTTGGAGGAGGCTGTCAAGTTGGGTGACCGTATCGCCATCATGCGTGATGGGGAGATACAGCAAACCGGCACTTCCGAGGAGATTCTGACCACCCCCGCCAATGAGTATGTGAGGTGTTTTGTAGAGAATGTGGACCGCAGTAGGATTGTCACTGCCGCCTCCATTATGGTGGACAAGCCTATGGTGGCAAGGTTGGGAAAAGAAGGGCCGGAGGTTCTGACTCGAAAGATGAGAGAACGGAAGACAACCGTGTTGCCTGTAGTGGACCCGGATGGTATACTGGTAGGTGAGGTTCGCCTGGAAGATCTTCTCTGGTTGCGTAAGGAGCATATCCTGAATATAGACTCTGTGATAAAGAAAGAGGTACATTCCGTATTAAGTGGCACTGTGGTGGAGGATATACTTCCCTTGATGACGAAGACCAACTCGCCCATCTGGGTAGTTAATGAGCGACGTGAGTTTGAAGGGATGGTACCGCTCTCGTCACTCATTATTGAGGTGACGGGAAAAGACAAGAAAGAAATCAATGAAATCATTCAAAACGCAATAAAATTATGATAAAGATAGGAGAATATATAGAAATGGCCGTGGAATGGTTGACCGAGCACGGCGCATCATTTTTTGACCTGCTGAGTCTGGGAGTGGAAGGCGTTATTGACGGGATACTGTGTATCCTGCTCGAGATACCTTTTTACATAACCATCGTAACACTCACTTTCCTGGCGTTATACAAGAGTGGCAGGGAGACGGGGGGATTCACCCTCCTAGGGCTGTCACTCGTCTACGGGATGGGACTCTGGGAGGAGACCATGCAGACCCTGGCTCTGGTACTTTCCTCCACCGGTATGGCATTGCTGCTGGGAATCCCTCTGGGGATCTGGATGGCGAGCAGCGGACGCTGCAACAAAGTCCTGCAGCCGGTACTTGATTGTATGCAGACTATGCCGGCCTTTGTCTATCTGATACCGGCAGTGCTCTTTTTCGGGCTGGGAACGGTGCCGGGAGCCTTTGCCACGATCATTTTCGCCATGCCTCCGGTAGCAAGGCTCACCGCATTGGGTATCTGCCAGGTGCCGAAAAATGTGGTGGAGGCCGCCCGGTCTTTTGGAGCCACTTCTTGGCAGCTGCTCTACAAGGTACAATTACCGCTGGCGTTGCCGACTATTCTTGCCGGTGTCAACCAGACCATCATGATGTCTCTCTCTATGGTAGTGGTAGCTGCTATGATATCAGCCGGAGGTTTGGGGGAAATAGTATTGAAAGGTATCACGCAGATGAAGATTGGCATGGGATTCGAAGGAGGGATTGCCGTTGTAATACTGGCTATCGTGCTTGATCGGATCACACAGGGAATAGCACGAAAAAAATAGAAGGAGTAGAACATATAATGAAAGACAGAATGATTATGAGAAACAAAACGAAATTTTTCACAGTCTTGTTGGCTGTTACGATATTCTTCTCATGCGGTAACATTTCTGACAAGAAAATCCGTATAGCCTATGCGAACTGGGCCGAAGGGATAGCGGTCACCTATCTGGCCAAGGAGATTCTCTCGGAGCAAGGATACAGAATAGAACTTTTGAATGCGGACATAGCTCCCATATTCACTTCGTTGGCAAGAGGTAAGACAGACGTGTTCATGGACAGCTGGCTGCCGGTGACCCATGCCGATTATTTCCGGAAATACAATGGTAAACTGGAAATCCTCGGGCAGATATACGACAGTGCCCGTATCGGTCTTGTGGTGCCCGAATATGTCCCAGTCCATATGATAGAGGAGCTGGGCGGTCATACCGGACGGTTTTCCGGAGAGATCGTGGGAATTGATGCGGGTACCGGTATCATGAAATGCACGGAGAAAGCCATCCCTGAATACGGTCTGGACTACAAGCTCATGATCTCCAGCGGTCCCGCCATGACGGCATTGCTGAAGAAGGCTATCGACAAGAAGGAATGGATCGTTGTGACCGGATGGACCCCGCACTGGATGTTTGATCGCTTCTGTCTGAGAGTGCTGGAAGATTCGAAAAACGTTTATGGGGAGGCCGAGCAAATCCATTCCATTGCCAGGAAAGGATTCAGTAAGGAGCATCCGTTCGTTGCCGCCCTTTTGGGAAACATCCATCTGTCCGATACCGAGATCAGCTCTTTGATGCGGACCATAGAGGAAACCCGTGAGACCGAGACAAGAGCTGTACGCCAGTGGATGGATAAGCATAGGGATTTGATAGACAGCTGGATTCCGGACAAGGAGAAATACAACCGATGAACATTACGCTGGAATGGATGACTTTCAATCCTTTTTTCTTCGTAAGGTGGGTGCTAACTGTCCCGCCATATTTCTGGTAATATTTTGAAAAAGAGTATATACCCTATTATTGTCTTAATGGCATACATTGTATGGATTAAAAGACTGTTTTGCGTAATTCTATGTCTAATATTCATAACAAAAACATGGTTGTATATTCATAATTTTGCATTATCAAAGTTAACATCATAAAACAAGTATGTTTTTCCTAGTAAAACTATCAGTGACAATATGAAACAAGTATGTTTTTTTTTCTTCCTGCTGTCCAGCCTGCAGACCTTCTCACAAAAGGTTGCGTTGAAAAACAACCTTGCCTATGACGCCTTGCTAACACCCAATCTTTCAGTAGAGTTCTCCCTAGGAAAGAAATGGACTCTGGACGCTCAGGTGGGTATGAATTTTTTCTTTTATGAGAATGATGCCACGGCAAATCGTTATAAGACAAGGAAATGGAGTCATTGGCTTGTACAACCGGAGGTAAGATATTGGACTTGTGAAACATTCAACGGCTTATTTTGGGGCATTCATACCCACGGAGGCCAAATGAATGTGGCGGGTATAAATATTCCTTTTATCATTCAGAACCATTCCAGAGAAATGAAAGGGCACCGTTACGAGGGATATTTTTACGGTGGTGGTGTCAGTGCAGGCTATCATTGGATACTGTCCAGCAGATTCAGTGTGGAGGCATCTTTGGGAGTGGGCTATGCACGTGTTAAATATGACAAATTCAGATGTACTTCTTGCGGGAAAAAGATAGGCAAGGGGAAAGCCGATTATCTGGGACCTACAAAGCTTGCAGTTTCGATAGTCTATATGATCAAATGAATGACGAGTCGCGTATATAAACATAAAAAACGTAATTAATGAGACCGATAGATTATTATATAGGAATACTCTCTGTTATGGGATATGTATACTGCTTGCCACTGGCAGGACAAGCAGGGAATAAAGTTGTCAGGGGAGGGAATCCCCGTCTGGAATATACAGATCTGAAAGTCGGACGTAGTACGGACGGGAAAGTGTTTACTGCCTCTTTCAATATAGCAGGATCTGTCAAGCGGTTGGGTGCCCAGGAGATTGTCTATATCTATCCTTCCTTGGTCTCCTCTGACGGCAAAATCAAAACTGATTTCCTTCCCTTGTGTATATCTGGAAGGAAAAGATATAAGGCCGTTATCCGTAGAGAGACTCTGGGTGGTAATCCGGATACATCAGTTCCAGTGAAGGATATCCGCAAGGCCGGAGATTTGAAGGGGACTGGAATTTCTGTTCGGGAAGCATTGTCTTTTGAGCGCTGGATGGCATCCGGATATCTCTCTCTCCGTGAGGAGATGTACGGATGCGCTGAGTGCGGCAGAGGCGTGAGTCAAACGAACATGTCGGTGACCGGGATAGATCTTTTCGAACCGGAAGACTACGAATATAATTTTTATATTCCTGAAAAGGTGGAGACAAAATGTTACGAGGAAGAGTTTGACTGTAAGGTCACTTTTAAATCTGCACGGCACGAACTTCTTCTAGGCTTCGGTAAAAACCGGGAAGAACTGGCCCGTCTGGACAGCTTTGTGTCCAGGGAACTCCGGATAAAAGGGGCTCGCCTCCGTGAGGTGCACATCACCGGGTACGCCTCTCCCGAAGGCGAATCCAACTATAATAGACATTTGTCGGAATGCCGTACTCATGCGCTTTCCTCTCATGTGTTGAGCAAGTATCCGCAGCTCAAGAGTGCTTCCGTATATAGAATAGAAGGAGCTGGCGAAGACTGGGAAGGTTTGAGAAATATCATAAAAGCATCTACTTTGGACTATAAGAATGAGGTTTTGTCTGCCATCGGGAGACATGATACGGATGTGGCCCGTGAAACAGCTATCCGTTCTCTGAATGGGGGAAAAGTCTATACTGATTTGCTATCCACGGTTTATCCTGTCCTGCGCCGCACTGTCTTCCGCATGAGCTTCGATGTACGTCCCTATATGGATGACGAACTGGAGGAAATGTTTATTACCGTTCCCGGGTGCCTGAGCTTGTACGAGATGTGTAGACTGGCACAACTGTATACTGAACAAGGAAAAAATCCGGTAAATATATATAGGAAGGCTTATGAGCAGTTTGCACCTGATCCGTTGGCGACACTTAACTATGCCAATGCGCTTTTAAAGTATGAAAAGGATGCGGACAAGGCTCTGATGATATTGGACACAATAAAGAGTGACAGCCGTTCTGTTTATCCTATGGCAATTGCCCACAATATGAAAGGTGACTGGCGGAAGGCGGAGGAATTGCTGAAAAAAGATATGGAACCTTTGGAATGAAAATTCCTTACTTGTATGATGGGGTTAACGAATGAAAAAAGCATTTAATGTATTAATAATTAAATTATTTATTTACTAAACAGTTTAAGTTATGAAAGTAAACAATTTATTTTTAGCAGGGGTTGTAGCCCTAAGTCTGGGCATGACAGCTTGTAATAATGAGGATGTCCCTCCGGTAAACAATCTGGGTGAGGGAACAACATTTGTGGGAATGTACATTTCCACCATGAAGGATGTCTCAACCAGAGCAGTGAATGACAATCAGGAAGATTACGGAGGAAGAACGGAAGAGAGTAAGCTTACAGATTTACAGCTTCTCTCAAATGTCCGCCCACAAGCATGGACGTTAGGAGAGACAGCTGATGAGACAGGCAAGTTTTGGGAAACGCAAACAGCCGGTACATTTAAGGTCGCTCCATGGAAAACGAATTCCGGCCCTCAAGCCATGGCGTTGTTGTTTAACAAGGGTGCCCTTTCCGCTGATATTGCAACAGCCGCGGATCAGACATATGGTAGTACAGCTGCCGCAGTAGACAATATTGCCGCTCTCGCCACAGACAACAAGTTTGTCATGACTTCGAGAGCTGAGCAGAAAACTATTGTTCCCGGCATTACCGAGGATGCTGCCAAAACGGGTACAAGTGAGGCTCAAAATGTATTCTCCTTTGATGTGGAGCGTATCGTGGCACAAGGATTGGTCGCGAAGGATGCTGCTTTGGAAGAAGCAACCGCAGATAAAAAAGGAACGGTTGATCTTGCCGACATCAAGTATACTGCCATCAACGGTGCCGCAAAGACATACCTTTTCCGTAACCATGCGGGAAAGCGTACAATTGGAGATGCCGATGGCCTTTACGATGGCTTTGCATCAGCCATTGATGGATATACCGATTTTAAGGCGGCCAAAGAACCGGAAGGTTCAGCTAAAGAAAATTTGATCCGTTTGGGGAATCTTCTGTCGAAGGACAATCCACAGCGGAATGATCTTGGTATGTATGCAGCTAAAGGCGTTGCAGAAAATGTTAATACTGCTAAAAATGTAGCAGGTATTTATTTTTTGGAAAATTCTGTAAAAAAGGAAGCGCTTACAGCTGAAAATAAAAATTACGGTTACTATCGTCTACCTTATGCCAAGGTTTATGTAACTTATATCCCTAATGAAGTATGGAAGCTTGATGATGATGGAAAAACATTGGTTAAAATGGATAATTATGCAAAAGGAACAACGTTCTATCGGGGAGAAGATGACGGTCTTATCTATGCCAGCAAAGAAGCCGCAAAGAAAAGTAAGTGGAGCCCGGACCAAAAAGCTTATACCTATACAAGTGGAAAATGTGCATATCGTGCGTTATGGAACCGTCAGACTATTACCGCTGATGGAAAGTCGATTGTGAACGCTGACACACGCCGTAATAATACCTATCTGTTGACAATCAAGTCTTTCCAGGGATTGGGTATGCCATGGGATCCTTCTGATCCTAAAGATCCGTATTTGCCAAAACCTGATGATAAGGATGAACCGACAAATCCGGAAAATCCGGATATCGAGAAAGAAGAGACCTACATGCGTGTCGAGGCTAAAGTGCTCCAGTGGAACCTTGTCTCACGTGATGTTATTCTTGAGTAATATTACTATTAAACAGTTGATAAATTCAGCAAACAATTTCTTACACAATTTTAGAGAGGGATGTGGATTTTTTCCCTTCCCTCTCCAATAACCTAAAAGTTTGACTTCAAACTATTAAATAATCCCAACATAAACTATATCAAATGAGATTTAGAAGCGTACATGCTGTCGCATTTATCTTGTTATCGGCTTACTGTCTTATAGGATGTGATTTTGCCGTATTTGATGACTTGGTCAGTTGTCCGCAAGGTGTCAGTTTTCATTTTTATAGGCAAACCCCTTGCGAACAATTTCCCAATTATCCGTCAGATATCAGGCAGGTCCGGGTATTTGCCTTTGATGCCAATGGCGTGCTGGTAGGCGAATTTTCCGACAAGAAAGTACTCCTTTCAGCGGATTATTCCTTGTCTGCCACATTACAGCATACTGGAAAACTTACATTTGTCGCATGGGGTGGCAGTGACCTAGAGTCTTATGATTTTTCAGATTTTCAAGAAGGCGTTACTACCAAGGGGGAAATGCGGGTCGCACTGCGGCTGAAAGACAGACGGACTACTTCAGTCCCCGGATCGCTGTATGTCGGTCTCGCCTCTGTATCGCTGGAGAACCGAGAGGATATGGGGAGTGTGTACGAGCGGGTGACTTTCAATATGCGGGAATTGACATACCGGATACACTTCACAATCAGCTTTATAGGTTCTTCTTTCCTCATGGACGAGGAATTTGTTATCAGGATAGAAGATGACAACGGTGTGTATGATTTCAACGGTCAGATCGCTCTTTGCGAACGCTTTGAGTATGTAACCCAAGCCGTACGTGACACTGGAGGGGCATTGAAAGCGGATTTCACGCTGATGAAACTGGAAGAGGGCAGGAACGCACTCGTATCCCTGATTGATAAGACAACCGGGGAGATTCTTTATACAGCAAATCTGGTGGATGACATCATTATGTTCCAGGGAGATGCGGGTGAGCCGCCGTATAGTCTAGAATGTGACCATGATTTTCCCATAACCCTGAAACTCAAATATGAGAAGGATACATGGATGCTGGTACAAGCTACTGTTCTGGATTGGAATGTCATTTCCCGTCCTATAGAATTGGAAAACTGATATCATGTCAGGATAGGTTTAAGACAAATGCTCCGTGTGATATCAGAAAGGATTTGAGATTATTAACAAAAAACGATAGATAATGAAATACGGAATTGTGATGAGGCTGTTGACGGTGGTCTGCGTAGCGATTGTACAATTGACCGGATGTTCGTCTGATGCGGAAGAGATGGAAAAAGCCATTCCAGATGTTCCCATCCGGATTGTAGCGGAAATGAATAGGGGGGCCGTTACTTCCCGGGCGGCAGAAGCTTCTGCACATTTATTTGGAGAATGGAAGGAGGACTATATTGGTGCAGAAGAATACGAGAAAACTGTCAAGCATATCCTCCTTTTTGCTTACAAGAACATCGGGAACTCCTTGGAAAAAGTCCTTTTCTATTATCCCCAAGGAACGGCCAATCCGCTGGCAGATGTAACTGGAATTGACCGTTTTGAGATGAGAGAGATGGGTGGGGTGAATGCAGGGGATTTCGATATTGTCCTGGATCTGGAGCTGACTGGTGGTAATTATACTTTTGTTTTACTGGTCAATTGCGAGTCTGGATTGAAAAAGATCCGGGAGGAACATACAATTCCTGATCCTAAACGGCTGACAGAGAAAACCGAAATTTTCACATCTGACGATCTAAAAGGAGAAAACCGGAAGTACCTTCCCATGGTAGGCCAATGCAACTTCCGCGTTCCGTACAATACGAGCGGTAATAATAGAGTAACCCTTTCACCCTGCATACTTCTGGAACGTATGCATGCCCGTGTCGAGTTTATTCTTACTACGGTTGATAACGGGGGAAACTACTTGTCTCCTTTATTGCCGTTTTCCAGAGTGACGAAACTCTCTCTGAACAATGAGACCAGCGGTTATTCCGTCCTTCCTTCCGTCGGGGAATACACCGCCACTGGGAATGGTGACCCAGATATCAGAGGAGTCAACTATATGGAAGATCCCCTATTGCTACCGGAAAGGCCCAGTTTCCATGAAGGCGCCAACGAGGGCCCCGGAGAATCCGCTTTTGTGGCCAAATGTAAAGAGAGACTGCTTCCATATACGGGAGAGGCACCTAATTATATTTATGTGGCTCCGGGGGTCTATGGTAAAGGAAAAGAGGGGGCGCTGGCCTTGGTCTTATCTATCGATTATCTGATGGAAAACCTCGATAAGCAGTATAGGATCGAGCTCTATAATCCGGATCTTTCCGAGAATGACAAGGGTTATTACAATATCCGGCGTAATACGATTTACCGTGTCTTCGCCACACTGAAAGGACCCGGAAACATGGAATATGACATAGTTGTGGACGAATGGAAGGATACGGAGGTGGCTATTCCTTGGTAACAAGGTATGACCAGTCATGCCATCACGAAGAAAAACAGTTTAAAGAATAGATACATATGAGAATCAAACATTACACTTTGATAGTCGCTTTTCTGGCGATATCTATGGGAATCCCTCTCGTGCAAGGGTGCAGTGATCCCTTCGATGAGTATGGAAACGGCGGGACAGAAATGCCTGTCAGGGACGGCTGGACGTCTGTCAGCATGTCTGTCGAAGGACTTGGTCTTCGAAATCCCCTGACACGGTCCTTTACACCGGAGGGGGAGAATTCCACGGCAGCGGAGAGGATTAGGGTACTTGTGTTTGACAAGGACAACAAGTTTTCATATGAGGCCAAAGTGACCTCCTATATTCCTTCCGGTAATCCGGCTGACAAGAAAGGCAAGGGTACCATGACCTTGTTGGCGAAAAATACTCCTTCAGGCGATACCAGTACATTCGTGATGCTGGCCAATGTCACCCGGTCAGCTAATACAGACGCAGACGGACTGGCTGGAAAGACACGGGAGGAAGTCATGCAACTTTTCACTTTCTCCATGCCGGACAAGGGGGTATGGAAAGACGGGGAGTTGCCGATGTGGGGTGTCTCGGACCCGGTCAGGGTGGATCACAGTGCCGGTGCTGTTCCCAAACTTGGAACTGTCTATCTGGTCCGTGCCGTAGCACGTGTGGACGTGGGGCTTAACTTGAGCAACATGTCGGAAGGGGCCTCTACATTCGACGAGAAAGCCGGGGGGATTGAAGGGATAACGCTGACTAAAGTGTTTTTTTATAATACCAATACGACGGGACGGGTCTCCCCGTTCGAGAACGGGATTTACTGGGATGAGGCCAATAGAAAGGCGAAACAGCCTTCTATTCCTGATCCGGCTCCGGCTGTGACAGGAAAGATTGATAGAACATCTTCCATAGTGGATGAGAAAATCTTGTTACGTGAGGTATATGTTCCGGAGGCGGTCAATGCGCCGACGGCTGCCACGCAAGGAGCCAACGGAGAAACTCTTCCTGAGAATAATACGGAAAATTACTTGAAACGTCCTTATATCGTTGTCGGACTGACCGGTGCAGATAAGAGCCGTCCTGACAAGGAAACTTTCTTCCGGATAGACTACCTGAAACGTACCGGAGCCGAGGCTGATGCGACATACGAGTACCTTCCCTTGCTGCGTAACCACCGTTATCTGGTAAATATCAAGGCTGTAGGTGGTCCGGGATTCGATACGGAAGAGGATGCTAGGAAAGGACCGGCCGCTAACATCATGTATAATGTTGTGGTATGGAACGAGTCCACTATGTCTGATGTATTGTATGACGGGCAATATATGCTGGGGGTCAGTGCCGACCATTTCACTTTTTATAGGGAGGGAGGCAGCCTGACGGCGAAAGTGCAGACTTCCTGGCCGGAAGGATTTACGATAGAGGGACTGCCTGCATGGATCAGTTATTCTATAAAACCTTCGGATCCGGATAAGACCGCACCGACGGATGAGAAAACCGCGACCTTTACGGTCACAGAGCATGTGGATGCATCCCGAAGGTGGCCGGAAAAGCCGGAAGATGCCCAGAATGCGTTGAAAGCCGCTTATGTGAAGGCGGGGCGTATGAAATGGTTCCTTGGCTTTGAGCAGTCTAAGGATATCAATGTCACCTTACAGATTTTTGCGGACGAGGCCTGCAGCCGGCCGCTGGAGTTTATTGAGGTCAATCAGTATGGCGAGAGCTATGGGCAGGCAGGCAAAGTGGTAACGAAAGACGGGCGGACGCTTACGGCGGAAGAGGCAGGTGCCAGGGTTACTTTCTATGTAAAGACAGAACCGCATGATTTGGAGCCCGTTTTCCATGCCGAAGCCGCCAATCCGTTCAAGATAAAGAAAACGGGTCAACTTGCCGGGGGAATATGGAAGTACACGGTGACGGCTCCCGACATTACAGGAAATACGGAGTATTTCGATAATTTCAATACCACTTATACTTTGACCGTCACACATGTGGGAACCGGCAAAAGTGCGTCGGGGAAACTCAGCCTCCTGCAGAAGGAATATAATGCCATCCCCTTCTTTGACAAATTCCTGCATCAGTCATTGCTGGTATCTAGTAACAGTATCTATCTGATGGATGGCAAACAGAAACAATATTATGTCAAAGCCAACAGCGAATACAAAATTGAGTTGGTTTCGGCTTTGTCTGACAACAATGCTGGTAATGTGATAGAAGACTTTATGCTTTTCTATGAGAAGGATCCTTCCCTTTCGGGAAAACCTGTGCCTTTCATAGCTGTTGACGATATGGCGTCTCCGCGTCTTTACTCCGGTAAGGCGAAATTCAAGATTTATTCCCCTGATGGTCTTTTTCCGGAAAGAGAATTTGAGTTGGAGCTGGTTTCCGGAATTGTGCAGCCTGAAGCGAATACATATATGCTTAAAGCGGGAGCAAAGCAAGGGATCTTTATTCCTGTTTCCCGGGTAAATACTGCCTATGAGTATTACAAAAAGCTTCTGGATCATGACGCTGTTTTAAGTGATAAGCAGGGACTTCCCGGTAGCAAAGAGGATTTCATGTTGAATAAGTTGGATGCAGATGATGATTGGAGAGTCAATATCGTGTGGACGGACATTAAAGAGGCTGGCGGACATAATGATATAGAAAAAGCGGGACTCAGTGAATTGTCCGAACAGGGAGGTTCCGGTCCGGGATCATATATTTATGTCAAGCCAGGGCAGACTCCGGGAAATGTGTTGATAGAAATTAAATCTGGAAAGATCAAGGGGAATCCGACACTCTGGTCCTGGCATATCTGGATTGTTGACAAGTATCCGACAGTCTTGGATGTTGCGAGTCAGGGAGGTGATGGTCCGAAAACGGTTCAATTGATGTCGCATCTGTTGGGAGCATACGAAAGGGTCCAATCACAGTATAGTGCAGATGCATATAGGGAATTTGGTATGCAATATCAATGGGGCAGGAAAGACCCGTTCCCGGCACATGATGTTCGTGTCAATAAAAACTTTTATGACGGCAGTGGCAAGCTATTTGATTTCCTTTGGGAACAGAGAGGAAATGATGTGGATTATGGAAAAACAGATGCTCAGCAAGCGAGAGGGGCTGCTCTTACGATGAAACAGAGCATCGAACATCCAAACGCTATCGTCTCTCATCAAAGTTTCTGGCTGTATGAATGTTTCCCGCATGGGTTTGTTAGTTATTTCAAAGACCGCTGGGTATTCCTGTATCCATGGAACCAGCCTTCCCAGACAGGGAATCCGGAGGATGTAGGCGGGAAAACCGTATTTGACCCTTCTCCTTACGGATTCCGGATTATGTCGCAGAAAGAGGCTGTAACTTTGAGGTTTGCATATTATTATGCAAGTCGTTCCGGCCTTAACACACCGCTGCCTGGAAGTATTTATGACGGCAGTTTTACAGATGGCAAGTCTGGGGGTAATGAAGTCATTTTCGCCGTGGCACAAGCCAGAAGCGATACTCATGCAGGGCGTTATCTGCTTAATTCCACTGGAGGTCCTGCCGGTTGGGCGCCTACTTCTAATACAAGCGCTGTTTACAGGCGTTGCATGACTTATTCCGTACGTCCAGTCGTCGATCCAGATGTAAAGGATGATTATGAGAAATATTTACCCCAATAAGTTATATCCCGTGCAGACGAAAACTTGCACGGGACATAAAAAATGACAAGAAAGTTTCTCATATACTTTTGTTTTGAGACATTCCGGTGTTTTTTGTATAAGCCACATATTCATGATGTGGAAGTTGCGAGAGTCTTGTTTCGTATTACTTTTATATAGTATTGGGAGGGACTCAAATATATATCATGATGAATCCTATTTTAGTGACCTGTATGTAAACCTTTATATCTAAGGGATTGTCAAAATCAGAGGTTGATTGATTAATCAGCATACATCTTGTATGTTAAATTTGTCTGTTTCAATTAATAAATTGTCCATTTTGTTAAAAACAGACGTGCTTTAATTTTTGTTGTAATAAAAAACAAAAAACATGAAATTGCTATATCTGAATGAACATTTATCTTGCCTGAATTACCAGATGAATTCGGACGTGGGATTTTCTTGTCAGCAGCTGGAGGAGAATGAGGTATATCGGATTGATAACAGCAGGTCATCATGTACTCTTTTTATGATTGAAGGGGAGGTGATTTTTGATTTGGGTAAATATAAAGGTTTGCGGATTTTACAAAACCAGATGGTGTTTATTCCGCAAAGCATAGGAACCCGGATGAAGTCTATAATCGGTTCGAGATGCATGCTTTTATTTTGGGACAAGAATGTGAGTGTGTGCGACAAATTGTTTTTGGGCTCGTTGTCTGTCAGAGGTAAGGAGCAAACGGCTGATAATTTTATTCTTCCCATCAGGAAACCTCTTGTTAAAGTACTGAATTCTGTTGGAACGTATCTGGAGGCAAGGCTGCTTTGCAAACATATGCATTTGCTGAAACAGCAGGAGCTGCTCTTGGTGCTGAAGGGCTTCTATACAAAGAAAGAACTATCGGCGTTTTTTTCCGCATCGACTGGTATTCGGCGGCATTTTGAGAAATTTGTTATGGAGAACTATAAGAGGGTGAACTCTGTCAAGGAATTCGCTGATTTATATTATGTTTCCGAGCGTTCCTTCAGCAGAAAATTTCACTCCAGCTTCGGGGAAAGTCCCTATAAATGGATGCAGAGGAAAAAGGCAGAACAGATGTTGGACATGATTAGTGATCCGGAACTTTCCTTTCAGGAAATATCCGATAAGTTAGGTTTTAGCTCGCCCTCCCAGTTTACGGCATACTGCCGGAGAATATACGGGATATCCCCTTCCAAGTTGAGAGAAAAAAATAAAGAATAAACAGATTTTTATAATTGCATTATAACGGAGGAATTATGGAATATTCGAATGCAGATCTGTCCGTTGGGCAAACAGATCTTTCTTATGTGGAATTACCGAAGATCTGTATATCTGTCTACAAGGAGATTGTTAAGGAAATGGCAGAAGTGATAAAGGATGCTCGGATTCGAGATATTTTTTACTCCCTTTCTATCGGGGGAGACGTATCGGCTGTCTCCAGGAGAACAAATATTTCTCCCAGAAATCTGGCATATATGTATAAGAAAGCGGGTAGGCAGGTTCGCTTGGAATGGAAGCCCTATTCTGAATGGAAAAAGGAATTGGACCGTTTATATATCAGATGCCGGAATTATGAGGCTTTGCTGGCACATTCCCAAGAGGATGCTGGACAGAATTTAAAGAATGTAGTGATAGTTGTAAGGGAACAGGATGTTCCATCGGAATATGTGCACCTGCTGGCTACACCTTTAGGAAATCTGGATATAAATTTCAGGACTTTACGTGCACTTAGAAAATACAATATCTGCCAACTTGAGGATCTTTTACGGTTTATAAAATATAATGGGTTTGATGCGCTGTGCAGACTTCCTGGTATGGGAACCAAATCCGTAGGACAGTTGTATAAAATTTTAAAAGAGAAAGGTATTTTGGAAGATAAGGAGACTTGCACTCTATTTCCCTATCTTTTTGTGTAGGATATATGGGAAATAAGATATTCATGCTTGAAAAGAATGGATATTCTATCAATCACCGTTTATCAGAATTGGAACAGACGGTAGCTAATTATTCAAAGAAGAATGATTCCTTTGTGTGTACCTCGTTGCTGTTGGTTGAAGGGTATCTTCTTCAACGTCCAGATTTTCGATTCTTACACATTCGCCACGGGTTTGATCAAGTTTGTTAAAGAGTTTTTTGTTCGCATTGACAACTACATTGATAAGGTTCATATTGAGTAAACGGTAACCGGGAGTAACGGCCACCATCTACACGTAACGTATTACTCCGCAGTTCCAGCCTAATGTTTATACAACACGCGCAATACTATCATTGATGAAATTTTTATTGGCTATGTACTGCGCTCCTCATCTTTTATGCAAATTAAGTATAACAACCTCTATCTCATTGTCTTTTTCGGTGTCCGTTTTGCCCAGCCTTCTTCACTGAAGTCAGGTTCTGGGTTCTTGAAGTCATTGCTGCCTTGAAAGAACTGTTTCCAATCGTCTTTTTTGCCACGGGCTTTGGTATAACCGCGTTCCTCGCGGCTGGGCTTGCCTTTCTTCTTGTCGTTTGCAGGGTTTTCGGCTCTGTCTCTACGTCTGCTGGCAGCATCGTTCCGTTTGCCGTCTTCCTTGTTGCTGCGCTTCTTGCCGTCGGAATCTTTTTTTCCATAGCTTCCGGCTGTACCCGTGCGTCTGCCTTTCGGGACATTCTTACCTTCGTCTCCGGCAATCTCTACAGATACTTTGCGACCGTTCCAGTTGGTACGGTTCAAGGCTTTCATTACATTGTTGGCTTCTTTTTCCTCTACTTCGAAGAAAGAGAATTTCTGCATCAAGTCGATGCGTCCTAGCTCAATGCGTCCACGGGTGTTTTTGTTCAGCAGGCTGATAAGCTCACTGGGAAAAAAGTTGTCCATTTTGCCCAGATTTATGAATAGGCGTTTGTAGCCCGGTTCGGCTTGATGATTGCCACTGCTTCGGTGTTCACTCCGCTCACCGTTTCTTGTTCCGCGTTCACTGCCGGTTGCTGTCTCTATCTCTTCACGGTCGCGGTAGTAGTCTAGAAAACGGTTGAATTCATGCGAAACCATCCGCTTAATCAAATCTTCCTTACTTAGCCAGTCCAGCTTGCGGTAGATATCAGTCATAAAGTCAGCGATTTCCTCCTCGTTTACTTTCACTTTTTCAAGGTCGTCTATCACTTTGAGCAGTTGTTTTTCGCATATCTGTTTGCCGGTAGGCATTTCGCCTGCAATGAATTTCTTGCCGATGATGCGCTCAATCTCGCGCATCTTGCCTTTCTCGCGCAGGTTGATAATGGCGATGGTAGTCCCGGTTTTTCCAGCACGTCCCGTACGGCCGCTGCGGTGGGTATAACTTTCGGTGTCATCGGGCAATCCGTAGTTGATGACGTGGGTTAGGTCGTCCACATCGAGGCCGCGTGCGGCAACGTCCGTGGCAACCAGCAGTTGTAGGTTGCGGATGCGGAACTTCTGCATCACGGCGTCACGCTGCGCTTGACTCAGTTCGCCGTGCAGCGAGTCGGCATTATAGCCTTCCTGCATCAACTTGTCAGCTATTTCCTGCGTTTCTTTGCGGGTACGGCAGAAGATGATGCCGTATATCTGCGGATAGTAGTCCACAATACGCTTCAGGGCAGCATACTTGTCTTTGGCATGTACACAGAAGACTACGTGTTTCACGTTGCTGGTGCTTTCATTTTTGCGCCCGATGGTGATTTCTTTGGCATCGCGCAGGTACTTCTTGGAAATGCGTGCGATTTCCGGGCTCATGGTAGCGGAGAACAGCAAGGTATTGCGTTCTTGCGGAACGTCGGCAAGAATAGCGTTGATGCTGTCCGTGAATCCCATGTTCAGCATTTCGTCCGCTTCGTCCATAACCACGTTCTGTATGGTGGCGAGGGACACGGTTTTGCGTTCCATCAGATCCAGCAGTCGTCCTGGTGTGGCTACGATGATGTGTACACCCCGTTTCAGGGCACGTATCTGGCTTTCAATGGACGAACCGCCATATACGGGCAATACCCGTAAGCCATCAATGTATTTGGAGTAATCGTTCAAATCGCCGGCTATCTGCAAACAAAGTTCACGGGTAGGGCAGAGAATAAGTGATTGGGGAATTCGGTTGTTGACGTTAATCTTCTGTATGAGCGGCAGACCGAACGCTGCGGTTTTTCCTGTTCCAGTTTGTGCCAGTGCTACTACATCATTGTTTTCTCCTAAAAGGTATGGAATTACTTCCTCTTGTACCGGCATGGGCTGCTCGTAACCCATTTCTTCGATGGCGCGGCGTATCTCCGGCGACACACCGAGCTCTTCAAATGTCTTCATTAAATCTTTTGTATATCTTTATATTTCGGACGCAAAGATAGTGCTTTTCAATGGATATTTGATAATTGATGGTTGATAATTATGTAATTACATGATAAAATCGTTTTTTATTGACTACTGATTATCCATTATGCATTGTCAATTATCTACTAAAAGAATGTCTTGTAGTCTCTTTCTTTCTTCTTTCGTCAGGCCGATGCCTCTTTGCAGGTAGGTGTCGGTATCTCCATACCTTCGTTCCATTTCTTCGATGGCGGCATTTAGGAAATCTGCGCGTGCTGAGAATATGGTGGTGATAGCCTCTTGCGAACGTGCCGGAAGCTGGTAAGCGTACCGAGAGGCAGCCGGGATGTTGAAGTAGTCGTTGCTGAGGCGGTAGTCTTCCATGATGATGTCTTCGCCCACTCCAAGGGAGGCAAGCACAAGCGCCGATACAATGCCTGTGCGCCCTTTGCCTGAAGAGCAATGGATTATGAGGGGATAATTGTTCTTATCCAGTAGGATATCGAAAATCTGACGGTATTCTTTAGTATAGTTGCTGATGAGCTCGCGGTTCATTCGCTCCACTATCCGGTGGACGGTATCACTCTTGATTGTCCGCTCCTGCACACCTTTCAGGATATGCTCCATATCACCAGTAGGAATAGGGATGTGCACCACTTTGAATTCTTGCTGCAAGGGGCTTTGTCTGTGTGCTTCATCGAATGAGCGCAGGTCGATGATAGTCCTTATTCCTATATTCTTGAGCTCCTTGCGCGAGCACGGTTCCAATTTGTCTATTTCGGCAGAGCGATATAGCATGCCCCAATGTACTTTCTTTTGGGTAGGATAGGACGTATAGCCTCCCAAGTCGCGGAAGTTCTGTATGCCGGGGATATTGATGTTGCGGGTGGCAATCTTTACCCGGTATTTGTCACCGAATACAAGCATGTAGTAGTATCGCTGTGTAGGGTCGGTAGTGATGACGGTCATCTTCAGATCGGAGATGTTGGCAATGGCAATAGGAACGTCTTCGGGGATGTCCTCCGGGTTAGTCGAGGCATATACTTTAACATTCCCTTTGATAAGAGGGGCCATTTCCCATTTCACAATGCAGTTGCCCACATTGTTTTCTTCGCATACAACGGAAATGTGAGGGGCAGTGCCGCTACAAGAAGGGAGCAGCACTGCCAAAACAAGCAAGTTCAATAAATTCCTATACATAATTCGTAACCTCTCTGATGTCGTTAATCACAAATATATGTAATTTATCCACAGAGGGTAACGTCAATGTCAGGCTTTTATATTTCTTTTTTGAACTTTAAAATTATCTGTGCTTCTCTGCAAATTCCTTTGAAACGGAGTTGTTGAAACTTTTGCATACCTCAGCGGCAAACTCAATGCCGCATTGGATAACTTGGTCCCAAGTAGCTTCGTCCATGGTATCGAGGTCCTTGTAGCGTACATTATGTTTCAGCAGCCCGAAGATGATGCCTGCGTTGAAATTATCTCCTGCACCGATGGTACTGACCGCTTCTAACGGAGGAATGGAATATTCCTTGGAAATCGTGTCGGTGCGCAATGATACCTGCTCTGCGCCGGCAGTACAGAGGAAGTTACGGCAGTAGAACTTTACTTTGTCTTTGTATATCTTGTCAGCCTCCTGCAGGCCCCACATATAGAAGAAATCCTCTTGCGAGCCGCGTACAATGTTGGCGTATTCTAGATTTTCGATGATGGTGGGAGCCAGCTTGATGGCCTCCTCTTTATGGGACGAACGGAAATTGGGGTCGTAATAGATAATGGCATGCATGTCGTGTGCGCGTTCCAGCAGTTCTAATACTTTGTCGCGCAATACGGGGTTTAAGGCATAATAAGACCCTATTATAACGATGTCGTCCTCTTGAATTTGTGGATACTCTATATCTAATCGTTGTTTGGGATAATCTTTATAGAAGATGTATTCCGCATCACTCCGGTCGTTAAGGAAAGCGAGTGATACGGGGGATTTCCCGTCAGGGAAGACATTAACATGGTCTGTGGGGATATTGTTCTCGCGCATGAAGTTGAGTATGATATTGCCCACGTGGTCATTGCCTGTTTCACTGATAAAGCAAATGGGAACGCCGATACGTCCCAGCGAGACGATGCCGTTGAATACTGAACCGCCTGGGACAGCTGCTGTGGGCTGTTCGCCACGGAATATGATGTCTAGTATGGTTTCTCCGATACCTATTACTTTACGCATAGCGATCTTGATTTTTCTCCGAGGTAACCGCCGTGATGGCGCTTGGAGTAGTCTTCAATGGTGAATCCAGTTTCTTTCATGGTCTGTACAACCAAAATGTCACCGATGACGGTCATGGCAGTGGTTGAAGTCGTGGGCGTCATGCCCAATACGCATACTTCTTGGGGGTTCCCGGTGCTGAGGCATACATCGGATTCGTGTGCCAGGGGGCTATCAGGGTTTCCGGTGATGACGATAAACTTCAGTTCCGGACTTAGGTTATGTGCCAACTGTGTCAGCTCCACGATTTCACGAGTTTTGCCCGAATTGGAGATGAGTAGCAACAGATCATTCCCCTGAAGGATGCCGAGGTCACCGTGCTGTGCTTCGCTGGGGTGCAGGAAAACGGACGGAATACCGGTGGAGCAGAAGGTAGTAGCGATGTTCATGGCTATTTGTCCGGCCTTGCCCATACCCGAAGTTACCAGTTTCCCTTTTTTGCGGTGCACTTGTTCTACGATGAGTTCTACAGCTCTTTCATAAGCGTCCGTCACTGGAATGTTCAGTACGGCTTGTGCCTCTTTCTGCAAAAGCTCTTGAATGGATGCAATCATACTCTTAATGTATTTAATGTGCTAATATGCTAATGTGCTAATTGGCTGCGCTGTGATGCCGCATGGTCATTGGCATATTAGCACATTAATCACATTAGCACATTATAGCAATATGCAAATATCTGCAATTTTCTATAAACGGCAATAAGTTTTATTGTATTTTTGTCGCCTCAAATAGTTTGAAACGTCAGAATGAAGAAGTTAAAAGAGAATTTACCGTCGGCTTTCAACCAACATATCTTGTCCAACGGCTTGCGCATCATTCATGAACCTTCAGTCTCCAAGGTGGCTTATTGTGGTTTTGCTGTAGATGCGGGTACGCGCGATGAGCTTGAAAACGAGCAAGGTATGGCGCATTTTGTGGAGCACCTTATATTTAAAGGTACCGCCAAGCGTAAGGCATGGCATATCCTGAACCGTATGGAGAATGTGGGCGGAGACCTTAACGCCTACACCAACAAGGAAGAGACGGTGATTTACTCTGCTTTCCTGACCGAGCATTTCGGCCGTGCCTTCGAATTGTTAACGGATATTGTATTCCACTCCACTTTCCCGCAACGCGAAATCGAGAAGGAGACGGAGGTGATTATCGACGAGATACAATCCTACGAAGACAACCCTTCCGAGCTCATCTTCGATGATTTCGAAGACTTGATATTCAGAGGGCATCCCCTGGGACGCAACATTCTGGGCAATCCCGGGCAACTGAAGCTGTTTCGCAGTGAGGATGCCGCTGCATTCACTTCTCGCTTCTACCATCCCGGCAATATGGTCTTTTTTGTTCTGGGCAATCTGGACTTTAGGCAGGTGGTGCGCTGGGCGGAAAAACTCCTCGCGGATATACCTGCCATGGCAGTGGACAACCGCCGTATGCCACCGCCCCTCTATGTACCCGGGCATCTTGTAATGCATAAGGATACCCATCAGGCACATGTCATGATTGGCAGCCGGGGATATAATGCATATGATGACAAGCGTACCGCACTCTATCTGCTGAACAATATTTTGGGTGGCCCGGGCATGAACAGCCGATTGAACGTTTCTCTCCGTGAACGTCGTGGGCTGGTCTATAACGTAGAATCCAACTTGACTTCCTATACCGATACGGGAACTTTCTGCATCTACTTCGGTTGCGACCCTGCAGATTTGGACTACTGCACCCGCCTGGTATATAAGGAATTGAAACGCTTGCGTGATGTCCGGATGACTTCCTCGCAGCTTGCGGCTGCCAAGAAGCAACTTATCGGACAAATCGGTGTAGCTTCGGATAATAATGAGAACAATGCGTTGGGCATGGGCAAGACTTTCCTGCATTATAATAAATGCGAAACTTCCGAAGCCGTGTTCCATCGCATTGAACAGCTCACTTCGGAAGCTCTGTTGGAGGTGGCAAACGAGATGTTTGCCGAGGACTATCTTTCGACGCTCATTTATCGCTGATCGCTTTTTTTATTTGAAAACCTGCAACATAGGACGTCTTATCCATACTTGTGGCTGTTTCAGTCCGAGGATGTGGACAATGGTGGAGGCAACGTCATACTGCATCATGCTTTCGTGGAATTCGCCTCCTTTCTTAATGTTCTTTCCGGAGCCTGCATTTCCTGCATGGTCTTGTCGCCATGGCCGTTTTCAATGTCTCCGTGGTTGGCAGTAACGATGAAGATGGTAGGAAATATGCCATGATGGTTCAATACACGTGACTGAAGCTCGGGAGTCTTAGAGCCCCATTGTAGGCACCCCAGCCATCAAGACCGATGAAAACTACGTGTTTGGCTCTTCACTTAGCATTGCAGGGAACAGAAAAGAGGTATACCGCTGTCGGAGTGATGAGTAATGTAAAAGTCAGTTTCTTCATGTTTTCTTTAGTTTTTATTTATTCTTTTCTAGTCGTTGCATGCTGAATTCACAGCCGCAATACTGCTGGTTATAGAAATCATACTCTTTCAGCAGTTGGTTGCGTCGCTCCTGGAGCCCGCCCTTCCGCCAATTCTGTTCCCAGAAGAGGGTGCCCGGATAGAGTGCGGCGGCACGGCGTCCTGCTTCATTGATTTGTTCCAGGCTTTTCCAGCGCGAAGAGGCAAGGGTGGTAGTGAATACGGAGAAACCATGCTCGGAAGCGTAGCGGGCTGTTTCTGTCAGGCGCAGAGTGAAGCACTTCAGGCAGCGGCTGCCGCGTTCCGGTTCATGCTCCAGGCCCTGCATGGTATGTAACCAGTGTGCATAATCATAGTCTGCATCGATGAAATCGATGTTTTTGGAGGTTACGAAACGGATAGCCTCGTTTTTCCTTGTCTCATATTCTGCCTGCGGATAGATGTTGGGATTGCAGTAGAATACGGTCGGGCGTATGCCGTTGGCCAGCATGCACTCGATGATGGCGGAAGAACAAGGTGCGCAGCACGAATGCAGCAGCACCTTGTTGTCACCGTTGGGTGTCTGAACTTTCAACATTATACTTTCAGTTTAATCTTGCCTTTCACCAGCAGGCCGGTCAGCCCCACAATGACAAGCGAGAACACGAGGGACTTGAGCAGTCCCGGTACACCGCTTCCCAATGCCTCGGGATAGTGCAGATGCAGCAGTTGCTGGACAGCATACCAGATGTAAGGGATAATATAGCAGGTCAGCGTTGCCGTACCTGCAGGTTTGATGATATCGAACCAGTTGGTCTTGCCTTTCACGTCCGTCAGCCAGTAGAAGAAACCGAACAGCGGGAAGAACATGGCTAGGCAGTAGAACAACCATGTCGGCGTGGCTTGTATTTTGGATATAATCCAGAACGGGTGTGAGACGAGGGCAAGGACAAGCATTCCTACGCCGAGGGCACAAAGCATGCCGATGAATCGTCCCGGCCGTTCCCGGTCGGCATAACGCTGCATGAGCAGGGAGGTCAATACGCCGGACATACCGAAGGCATGCAGCGTCCAGTCACTCGGGATAAAGGGAAGCAGGATAATCCGGCTGCCGTACTCTCCAGGTATTAAGTCTGAATGGCTGACTACGGCAAGCAATACGACCACGAACCAGGCAATGGCATTCTTCCGCAGGCTTTCCCGGGTGAACAGATAGATGCCTGCACATACCGCATACGTCCAGCCGATAAGTCCGAGGATGCCCCACCAGCTTATCTGGAACGGTTTCCCGTTCATGTCCTTGTAGATGACGAGGAAGGCGAGCAGCAGCACGCCTGCTGTTTTCATTGCGGTGAAAAGGGTCTTTTTCGTTCCTTCCGCTTTGGGATATACCCCCCAGGTGAGGAAGAAACCGATGACCATCAGGATGGAAAACCATTGGCGCGATAGACCGCCTTCGATGCCTCCGCTGTTCAGTGAAAACAGTCCCATGGCAATCAGCGCCACTGTCCGCCAGAAGATATGGGCCACGACTTGCAGGGTGTTGTCTCCCTTTTTGTACCGGTTTTGTATGGCAAAGGATACGGACATGCCCATACAGAAAAGGAAAGCGGGGAAGATGGTGTCGGAGAATCCCATCATGTCTTCGTCCATCCTGGCATGCATCAGCCAGTGGGGGACGTTTTTCAGTCCGGGAATGTCGTTGACAAAGAGCATGAAGAACATGGTGAGTGCGCGGAATACGTCTACCGCGGCAATCCGTTGGGGTGTTAAGCTTTTCATGATAGATAATTTGTTTGGGGGTTTAGAACGCAAATATAGGAAACTATTTTTTCCGATGCTACTGCTTTGCAGGATTTCTTGCTATATTTGCATGAACTTTATGGTCATGGAAAGGAGATTGTTCACTTTTTGTTTTCTTGCCGTCGTGGTATGGCAAAGTGTGGTTTTTGCTGCCGGCACGCCCTCTTTTACTGCGCTGACGTCCTCTTTGGATGAGGCTATCGAGGCGCACCGGCACTATGTCGCCGTGCGTGAAGGACGCATTGCCCGGCTGAAGCGCCAAGTGCTGGATACCGATACCGCCAATATCTCTTTTTTTCGATGGAATGGGGAAATCTATAAGGAGTATAAGACATATATCTGCGATTCGGCTATCCATTATCTTCGTGTCAATCTGGATTGGGCAGAGCGTTATGGCCGGCAGGATGCGGTACTCGAAACAAGGCTGGAGCTTGCCCACCTGATGGCTTCGGCAGGTATGTACGAGGAGGCTGCCGAACTCTTGAGGCAGACGGACAAAGCTTCCCTTCCCTCCCATCTGCTGCCGGACTATTACAATGCCTGTCATAAACTTTACACAGAACTGAGTTTCTATACGCTGGACGATTCTTTCAAGAAGCATTATCAGGCTTTGGCTACCCATTATGACGATTCTTTGATGCAGGTACTTCTGCCTTCATCCTCCCTCTACCTGGAACGAAGAGAGGCGCGGGAGGCCGCTGCAGGCCATCCGGACGAAGCCTTGAGCATCAATGATACGCGTCTGGCACATGCCAAGCCCAATACTCCCGAATATGCGCTGGTGACCTATCAGCGCTCATTGCTCTACCGCCGGCTCGGGAACCGGGAGGAGGAGAAGCGCTATCTGGCTTTGTCGGCACTGACCGATATTCGCCTGAGCATCACAGACCATGCCTCACTCTGGAACCTGGCGGAACTTCTTTATGAGGAAGGGGATATGGAGCATGCCTACCGTTACATCCGTTTCTCGTGGGACGAAACCAACCGATACAACGCCCGTAGCCGCAGCCTCCAGACTGCCGGCATCCTTTCACTGATAGACCTCACTTATCAGGCCATGCGCGAGAAGCAGAATGACCGGCTCCGGCTGTACCTCTGGCTCATCAGCACTTTGATTGTGCTGTTGGTGGTGGCAGTGGGCTTTATCTACCGGCAGATGCAGCGACTCTCTGCCGCACGGAACAAACTGGAGCATGCCAACGAGCAACTGCAACTCTCAAACAACATCAAGGAGGAGTATGTGGGCCGTTTCATGAATCTCTGCTCCGTTTATATCAACCGGCTGGATACCTACCGGCGGATGGTCAACAAGAAAATCTCTGCCGGGCAGATGGAAGAGCTGCTGAAGATGGTGCGTTCCCGTGAGGTGCTGGACACCGGACTGAAGGAACTCTATGATAACTTTGATACTGCCTTCTTGCACCTTTTCCCCGATTTTGTCGATAAATTCAATGACTTGCTGCAGCCCGAAGAACGCATCGTGCTCCGTAAAGGCGAGTTGCTGAATACGGAACTCCGCATTTTCGCCTTGATTCGTCTGGGCATCGACGACAGTTCGCAGATTGCAGAATTCCTCCGTTATTCTGTAAACACCATCTATAATTACCGTGCCAAAGTGAAGAACAAGGCCCGCATTTCGCGCGAGGACTTTGAAATACGGCTGATGCAGATACGCTGACAATACGTCAAACCGGTTTTTTGAATCCACTTTCTGCCTTTCTCTTCTTCTACTTATATTTCTGATTATTAGTTGTTTGTTTGTTTGTGCTTCTTTACTTCTTCCACCTATTCCCGATTCGCCGGTACGAGGTGTTCTTATCTTTCCTAACTTTGGGGAAGTAAAAGCGAATATCGCAACTGATACCATAACCAAAATTATTGCCATGAAACATTTATTAGCGACAAGCATTTCCATCGCCTTGCTGTCTTTGGGCCTTGCGGGATGCGGTGAGAAACAAGCGACAAAAGAAGTAACTTCGGATGCATTCGTAACCATTCAGGGTCAGGACTTGATAAAGCCCGACGGTACCAAACTCTTCATCATGGGTACCAACCTGGGTAACTGGCTGAATCCGGAAGGATACATGTTCAAGTTCAACAAGACCAATTCCGCTCGTTTCATCAATGAGATGTTCTGCCAGCTGGTGGGACCGGACTTTACGGCCGACTTCTGGAAAGCATTCAAGGACAATTATGTAACGCGCGAGGACATCCGCTTCATCAAGGAGCAGGGTGCCAACACCATCCGCCTGCCTTTCCATTACAAACTGTTTACGGACGAGGACTATATGGGGCTGACTGCCGACCAAGACGGCTTTGCCCGCGTGGACAGCCTGGTAGAGTGGTGCCGCGAATCGGACTTGTACCTCATCCTCGACATGCACGACGCCCCCGGCGGACAGACGGGCGACAACATCGACGACAGCTACGGCTATCCCTGGCTGTTCGACAGCGAAGTCAGCCAGCAACTTTACTGTGACATCTGGCGCCGGATAGCCGACCACTACAAGAACGAACCGGTCATCCTCGGTTACGAACTCTTCAACGAGCCCATTGCCCCTTACTTCGAGAACATGGAGGAGCTCAACGGCAAGCTGGAAGATGTATATAAGAAAGGTGTAGCCGCCATCCGCGAGGTGGACAGCAACCACATCATCCTGCTGGGCGGTTCGCAATGGAACGGTAATTTCAAGCCTTTCAAGGACTCCAAGTTCGACGACAAGATAATGTACACCTGCCACCGTTACGGAGGCGAACCTACCCAATCTGCCATCCAGACGATTATCAACTTCCGCGACAGTGTGAACCTGCCCATGTACATGGGTGAGATAGGCCACAATACGGACGAATGGCAGGCCGCTTTCTGCCAGACGATGCGCGAGAACAACATCGGCTATACCTTCTGGCCCTACAAGAAGATGGACGGTTCTTCTTTCGTCGGCATCACTCCGCCGGAGAACTGGGCAAACATCGTGTATTTCTCCGAAGCACTGCGTGCCACGTACAAGGAAATCCGTGAGGCACGTCCCGCGCAGGCCATGTCCCGCAAGGCGATGATGGACTTTATCGAGGCATGCAAACTGAAGAATTGTGTGGTTCAGGAGGGTTATATCCGGTCATTGGGAATGAAGTAGCGGGTACTGCCTCGCTGCAAACAGTACGTATCAAGTCCCAGAGGATGAGATGCCGGGACTTAGCATGAAAGAGGTAGGGACTGAGCTGTACACACCATAGGACTGAGAACCCAAAACATCCGGATGTTTTAAGGCAAAACATGGGGATGTTTTGGACAACAACATCCGGATGTTATGGATACTCACTATACGGCTGTAAGGATTTCAGTTCCTATGTGTGGGGGGATAAGTCATATTCCCTTGTCTGCTGGGGATTGTCAATAGTACGGACTGATTATGAGTACTTACTTAAATTATATAACAACTTAAATTGTACAACAATGAAAAAAGTATTATTCGGTTTGGTTCTGGCTGCTGTCGCGCTGCCTCTTTCAGCCCAGCAGAAGCCCGTCTATCTGGACGCAAGCAAACCTATTGAAGAAAGAGTGGAAGACGCTTTGAGCCGTCTGACCCTGGAAGAGAAAGTGAAGTTGACTCATGCGCAAAGCAAGTTCAGCAGTGCGGGTGTACCCCGTCTGGGCATTCCCGATGTATGGACGGATGACGGCCCTCACGGTATACGTCCCGATGTGTTGTGGGACGAGTGGGAACAAGCCGGATGCACCAATGACTCCTGTGTGGCTTTCCCTGCCTTGACTTGTCTGGCAGCAACCTGGAACCCCGAAATGTCTCTCCTTTACGGACAGAGTATCGGTGAAGAGGCGCGCTACCGCAACAAATCGGTCTTGCTGGGCCCTGGTATCAATATCTACCGTACACCGCTCAACGGACGCAACTTTGAGTATATGGGTGAGGACCCTTATCTGGCCGGAAAGATGGTAGTGCCCTATATCCGGGGCGTGCAGCAGAATGGTGTGGCTGCCTGCGTGAAACACTTTGCCTTGAACAACCACGAAGTGAACCGTCACACCACCAATGTCATCGTGGACGACCGCGCCCTTTATGAAATCTATCTGCCTGCCTTCAAGATGGCTGTGCAGGAAGGTGGAGCGTGGAGCATCATGGGTGCCTACAACCTTTACAAAGGCCAACATCTTTGCCACAACCAATACACATTAAACGATATATTGAAGGGCGAATGGGGATTCGACGGCGTAGTCATTTCCGACTGGGGCGGCACGCACGATACTCGGCAAGCCATTACCAATGGGCTGGATATGGAATTCGGCAGTTGGACTAACGGACTTTCAAATGGTGCCAGCAATGCATACGACAATTATTATCTGGCGAATCCCTACCTGAACCTCATACGCGAAGGCAAGGTCGGTACTAAGGAGCTGGACGACAAGGTACGCCGCATTCTGCGCCTTATCTTCCGTACGGTGATGAATCCCGACCGTCCGTGGGGAAGTATGCTTTCTCCGGAGCATTACGAGGCTGCCCGCCGCATCGGCGAGGAGGGCATCGTACTGTTGCAGAACAAAGGCAATGTGCTCCCGATAGATTTGGACCAGACTAAAAAGATTCTGGTAGTGGGCGAAAATGCTATCAAGATGATGACTGTAGGTGGTGGCAGTTCTTCGCTGAAGGTGCAGCGTGAGCTTTCTCCGTTGGACGGTATCAAGCAGCGTGTGGCTGGCAAGGCTGAAGTGGTGTATGCTCGTGGCTACGTGGGCGATGCAAGCGGTGAGTATAATGGTGTGGTGACTGGACAGAACCTGAAGGATGACCGCACTCCCGAAGAACTGATAGCCGAAGCCGTGAAAGAAGCCCAGGATGCCGATTATGTAATCTTCATCGGCGGTTTGAACAAAAGCAACGGCCAGGACTGTGAGGATTCAGACCGTGAAGGTCTGGGTTTGTCTTACGGACAAGATGCTGTTATCTCTGCACTGGCAAAGGCAAACAAGAATCTGATTGTTGTCAACATTTCCGGCAATGCCATTGCCATGCCGTGGGTGAACGAAGTGCCTGCTATCGTTCAGGACTGGTATCTGGGTTCCGAAGCCGGTAGTGCTCTCGCCGCTATCCTTATGGGGGATGTGAATCCCAGTGGCAAGCTTCCGTTTACCTTCCCCGTGAAGTTGGAGGATTGCCCGGCCCACAGCCTGGGTGAATATACCGGCAAGCGGAGCAAGGACATCATCGACATCAAATACAATGAAAGTATTTTTGTAGGTTACCGTTGGGCCGATAAGCAGAAGAAGGTGAAACCGTTGTTCCCCTTCGGCCACGGTTTGAGCTATACCATTTTCGAGTATGGCAAGCCCACAGCCGACAGCAAGACCATGCAGGCCGACGGTACGCTGACCGTGAAGGTTTCTGTAAAGAATACCGGAGCGCGCGAAGGGCAGGAAGTTGTCCAACTGTACATCAGTGACAAGAAGTCCTCTCTGCCTCGTCCCGTCAAGGAACTGAAAGGTTTCCAAAAGGTGAAACTGGCTCCGGGCGAAACAAAGGAAGTCACATTTACCATTGATAAGGAGGCTCTTAGCTTCTTCGATGACACCCAGCACGCTTGGGTGGCCGAGCCGGGTAAGTTCGAGGCTGTCATAGCAGCTTCGGCAGCCGATGTGAAGGGAACGGTTCCTTTTGAATTGAAATGATGTAGGGAAATAAAGTTTCCTTTTAGGTTATTATCAAAGATAGTGTAGATGGAGGGTGTGGCCGTGAGGTTGCACCCTTTCTTTGTACTCTTTACAAGCCAATATGTTTTCTTATATTTCTGAGTTTCTTCGGGTTGGCTAAAGAAGATGCAGATATGCTGGATGTTAGAGTCAAAGCAGTGATGTTTTGTAGTAATGGGTGAGTTTTTACCGCCGTGTTTAGGCAGATTTTCATCTTTTATATTTATTTTTGCAGAAATCAATGTTTAATAAAACTATCATGAAGAAGTATTTAGCAGAAATGATCGGGACAATGGTTCTTGTCCTGATGGGATGTGGTAGTGCTGTCTTTGCCGGAAGTGCGGCGGGGGCGGTTAGTGCAGGTGTCGGAACGCTGGGAGTGGCTTTTGCTTTCGGCTTGTCCGTTGTGGCGATGGCATACGCTATCGGAGGAATCTCGGGATGTCATATTAATCCTGCCGTTACCCTGGGCGTTCTGTTGTCCGGCAGGATGAGCGGGAAAGATGCAGCCATGTATATGGTGTTTCAGGTTATCGGGGCGGTTATCGGTTCTGCCATTCTTTATGCATTGGTGTCTACGGGCGCTCATGGCGGTCCTACGGCTACCGGTTCCAATGGGTTTGCTGACGGAATGATGTTGCAGGCATTCATTGCAGAGGCTGTGTTCACGTTTATCTTTGTGCTGGTTGTCTTAGGTTCTACGGATTCCGAGAAGGGGGCGGGTAATCTTGCAGGATTGGCCATTGGTCTTACGTTGGTATTAGTGCACATTGTTTGTATTCCTGTTACGGGAACTTCTGTCAATCCTGCCCGTAGCATCGGTCCGGCACTGTTCCAGGGTGGCGAGGCTCTCTCTCAGTTGTGGCTGTTCATTGTAGCTCCGTTTGTGGGTGCTGCGCTGAGTGCCGTTGTATGGAAAGTGCTTGCTGCAAAAGAAGGTAAATAAATGCCGGCAGACAGTGCCTTAAGAAGAGGTGGCTGATGGCAGAAAACTTATAAAGGGAAGCCCTCCGTCCGAAACTTCAAAGTTTCGGACGGAGGGCTTCCTGTTCTTTCCTTATGCTTGCTATTTCTTGTGCCTTATTCGTACAGCGATTTGGCTATACCCATTTCCAGTCCACGAAGTTCTGCCAGTCCACGCAGGCGGCCGATACAGGAATAGCCGGGATTGGTTTTCTTCTTCAAGTCGTCCACCATCTGGTGCCCATGGTCAGGGCGCATTGGGATGGAGACGCCACGATGTTGCTGCAGTTCAAGGAAGGCTTTCATCACGTGATACATGTCCACGTCTCCTTCCAGGTGGTTGGCTTCGTAGAAGTTGCCTTCGGCGTCGCGTTGCGTACTGCGCAGGTGGACGAAGTTGATGCGGTCGGCAAACTGCTGCATGATGGCTGCACAGTCGTTGGCACTGCTTACACCGAGTGAGCCGGTGCAGAGGCAAAGGCCGTTGCTCTTGTTGGGAACAGCGTCAATCAGTGCCTGGAAATCGGCAGCACAGCTCATGATGCGTGGCAGGCCGAGGATGGAGCACGGTGGGTCGTCTGGATGGATAACGAGCATGACACCTGCTTCGTCGGCTACCGGAGTGATTTCTTGCAGGAAATAGATCAGGTTGGCACGCAGGCGTTCCGGAGTGATGCCTTTGTAGCGGTCCAGTTCCTGCTGGAACTGTTCCAGGGTGAAGCTTTCTTCTGAACCGGGAAGTCCGGCAATCATGTTGCGTACAAGCAGTTGTTTGTCTGCCTCCGTCATCTGTTCGAAGCGGGTACGGGCCTTGGTCTTTTCCTCGTCAGTGTATTCGGCTTCTGCACCGGGGCGATGTAGCAGGAAGAGGTCGAAGGCGATGAAGGCGGCACGTTCAAAGCGGAGGGCACGACTGCCGTCAGGTAGTTCGTAGGCGAGGTCGGTACGTGTCCAGTCCAGTACGGGCATAAAGTTGTAGGTGACAATGTGAATGCCGCATTTGCCCAGGTTACGCAAGCTCTCTTTATAGTTGTCGATATACTTCTGGAAGTCTCCGGTTTGGGTCTTGATATGTTCGTGTACGGGTACACTTTCTACTACAGACCAGCGCAGACCGACGGCTTCAATCATTTCTTTCCGTTTCTTGATTTCCTCTACTGTCCATATTTCCCCGTTTGGAATATGATGCAAGGCGTTTACAATGCCGGTAGCCCCGGCTTGTTTGATGTCCCAAAGGCTTACCGGGTCGTTGGGACCGTACCAGCGCCAGGTTTGTTCACAAAGAATCATGTTATTTATTGTTTGATGATTTGCAATTTACTATTTACATCGCGAATGCGTTGAACCCTCCGTCCACTACAGCCACCGTACCGGTGACAAAGCTGGAAGCATCGCTGATGAGGTATTGGATGGTTCCGCAAAGCTCTTCTGCACGGCCCATACGTCCGAAGGGAGTTTGGCGGATCACATCTTGCCCACGTTCCGTGTAGCTTCCATCCGGGTTCGTCAGCAGGGCACGGTTCTGCTCTGTGAGGAAAAATCCGGGTGCGATGGCATTTACACGAATACCTTCGCCAAACTTTTTGGCAACTTCTGTAGCCATGAAAGCTGTGAAATTGGAGATACCGGCTTTTGCGGCAGCATATCCGGCTACGCGCGTCATGGGGCGGAAAGCAGCCATGCTGGAGAAGTTGACAATAGCGCCTGCCTTCTGCTCCACCATTGGTTTGAGGAAGACTTGTGTAGGCAGTACGGTACCGGTCAGGTTTAATTCCAGCACCCGTTGGAATTCTTCTATCTTCAAATCGAAGAATGTACCCGTAGGCGCGATGGTGGCACCCGGCATATTTCCACCGGCTGCATTCAGCAGGGCATCTATGCGTCCATAGGTTTTCAGAATATCAGCCAGGTTCTGTTCCAGCAGTTCACGGTTCGTCACGTCGGTTGTCAGGAACATGGCTTCTCCACCGTTTGCCTTGATTTCTCTGGCAATGGCGTCCCCTGTTTCTGCCTTGCGTCCTAAAACAACAACCTTTGCACCTTCTTCTGCCAGATGAAAGGCGATGGCTTTCCCCAATACTCCCGTTCCACCGGTTATAACCACTACTTTGTCTTTGATGTCAAATAAGTTTTTCATGATTCATTCATTTAAAATTACGTTGTGTTTTATTTGATTAACATTGCAAAAATACGGAATAATCTGTTGCACTGCATTTACAATCGTACAGAAAATATGTGCTTATTGTTTAGGTGATGGACTTCTGTAATATCAATAAACTCTCCGGTCCCATATTGAACAGCAGGTCTATGATGCTCAAGTTGGGCAGAAACCCGAGTCTCTCTTGAAACACCTGATAATAAGGTTGTGGTGAGAATTCTGTATCTTCCAGGGCAAAATCCTTTTTCGGATGAATGCGTTCGCGGAAATCTGTCTCATGCGGAGCAAACTCAGTCCGGTATCCGGTAGTACGTGTCATATCCGGTTGCAAGTCTATCAAGGAACAGACGAGGTGGCAAAGTTCTTCGTTGAAATCGGCTAAAAATTCATATTTCTGTTCATAGAAGGGACGGAAGTCATCCTTGTAGTATTCGAAGAAGGGAGTGTGGTTATAGGCAGATTCTATGGCATTCCAGTGCAGATGCCTCCAGTTACCGTGGTCTGAAATACGTATATCGCGCATCGGGCATTTCAGGGTGCTCGGTTTGACGGTGGGGATGGAAAGGGCCAGTTCACCGTCCGGTGCAGCAATGGTACAACGGTTCCGGTAAGTCTGCTTCATATAGTGGTCATGCTGTTCGATGAATACTTTATCGTATGCCAGTAGTTTGGTATAATATTCTATGGGAGCCAAATAGGCGGAAGAAAGAAAAACTGTTTTCATCAGTATATTTACGATTAGATGATTTGCGATTTACGATTGAAGTTACTGTTCATTGTTTGTATTTTCATTTTTATTCTTTCATTTGTTTGTCATTCCACTTTTTTCCATATCCTACCCCATCGGTAACCGCTGAAAGGTCCTGTTCCCTTTTCTTTGGAGAACCAGATGACAGACGCCTTGCCTATGATGTGGTCTTCGGGGACGAAACCGAAAAGGCGGGAGTCCGAAAGATTGATGGCATTGTTGGCACCTACCCAGTAGTAGTCTTTGGTAAAATGGCAGTGCTGCACGGGCTTGCCTTCCACATAAAGGGTGTCGTTCTTGATTTCGGCCTGTTTCTTTTCGTGAAGTACCAGGGTATTCCGCAGCAAAGTCTTGTTCCACGGATATACGCGTACGGTTTTGCCTTTGCCGGGGATTATCAGAGGTTTCAACATCTCCATGGAGTCTTCCTTGACAATCGGTTCTATCCAGCAATTCCCGTTCATGGCTTGTTCCAGCAAGTAGTGTTCATAGCGGCTGAAACTACGTATATTCTTTATTGAGTCCTGTCCCAATAGTTGGTTGGGAGCGATGGAAAGGATGGAAAGCAATGAATCCAACTGTCGTTCCCGTTGCCTGGGGTAAGAATAAAGAAACTTCTGGTCGGGTGCATTCTTTTCGGAAGGAATCACTGAAAAAAGCGAATCTATCAGTAAGGTATCTCCGGGAGTACCGATGCAACGGCTGATAAAGACTTCCCGTCGGTCGATCACGGGTTCTGAAAGATTGGCAGGATTGTTGAATACAAGAATATCCTCTTTCTGCACCGGACTGTCCGCCCAGCGATGATATCCCCATAACTTCATAAAAGGAAGTCGTAGACCGTAGCTCCACTTGTTTACAAGAATACGTTCACCCTGATACAGTGAGTTCTCCATACCGGAAGAAGGGATAAGATAGGAAGTTGCCACACAACCCCGAAGCAGCACTACGACGAGTGCCACTCCAACGATTGTAATTGCTATCTTCCACCCTTTTTTCATTTAATGTTGTCCACCCACTTGAATATCCGGTTCCAGCGTATCTTGCCATCAAACCAGCTGCGGTCTTTGTCCAGTGACAACCATACTACGATAGGCTTTCCTACGACATGGTCTTCCGGCACAAAACCCCAGTATCGGGAGTCGGCGGACTTGTCGCGGTTGTCGCCCATCATCCAGTAGTAGTCCATATTGAAAGTATAGGAGTCGGTCTTTTCACCGTTGATGTAGATGCCGTCTTCCTTGACTTCCAGTTTGTTGCCTTCATAGGCAACGATGCAGCGTTCGTAGATGGGCAGGTTATCCTCGGTCAGCTTGATGGTGGCGCCTTTGGCAGGAATCCAGATTGGGCCGTAGTTGTTGCGGTCCCATTGGGTGTAAAGGTTCAGCGGATACATCTGTCCCGAGAATTCTCCCGGTTCGATGATAATACTACTGATGAGTTTCTTGTTGCCCGAAAGGGTCTCGTACATCTTTTTAGTGAGCGGAAGATGATAGACCGGTGCCAGCCTGCCTTGGGCATCCCGGCGGTCCAATCCCATTTCAATCAGATTCTCTTCCCAGCCCAGACCGTCAGTCATCAGTGTCTGGTCCTCTTTGCTGATGCCCAGTTCACGGAACATATCATCGGTGATATAGGGCCCCGTTGTTTGTACAAAGTAGTTGAACTGCATTTCTGTAGGGTTCTCGATAGCTTTGCCGTCGATGTATACTTGTCCCTTCTTGATTTGCAATGTATCGCCGGGTAGGCCTACGCAACGTTTTACATAGTTTTCACGACGGTCGACGGGACGTATGACAATGTCACCGTACATTCTCGGATTGGAACGGATGAGGTTACGTCCGGCATTGTAGTACAAATCATAGACGGTACGTTGCTGTTTGCGTGTCAGACTGTCCATATTCACTTTGTTGGGATACACGCGTTTTCCTTCTTCGTAAGCAAGGGTATAGAAATCTGTCTGCTGGAAGTTGGTGGCTACCGTGTCGCCTGCCGGGAAGTTGAACACCACAATGTCGTTCAGTTTCACTTTGCCGAAGCCCGGTACACGTTTATATTTCCATTGGGGCCATTCGATGTACGATTTGGTGTTGAATACCGGCAGTGTATGTTGTGCCAGCGGCATGGAAAGCGGCGTATTCGGTACGCGCGGGCCATAACTCATCTTGCTGACGTAAAGGAAATCGCCTACCAACAAGGATTTCTCCAATGAGGAAGACGGTATCTGATAATTCTGGAACACATAGATATTTACGAAGTAGACGGCTACCAGCGCAAATACGATGGCATCCACCCAACTCATGATGCTGCGTACGGCAGGATTCTCCGATTTCTTCCAGAACCCCCAGGGTATCTTCTTACTGATGTAGATGTCAAAAATGAAAGGTAGTACAATCAGCCCCAGCCAGCTTTTTACCCAAACCAGAAAGGCAAGGTAGAGCAGGGTGACTATACTGAATTTAATCCATTGGGTGCGTGTTGCTTTTCTCATGATGTCTTAGTCTTTTAAAAATGGAAACAAGTCACTCATTCCCAAAGCACCTTCGTGCTTGGCGGTATATTCGGCAGCAAGGACAGCTCCCAAGGCAAATCCCCTGCGATTCTTGGCATCGTGGGTGATGGTGATGCTGTCGGCTTCGGAGTCGTAGCGGATGCTGTGGATGCCCGGTACTTCTCCTTCGCGGATAGAACTTATGGGCAGCTCATTGGCTGCACATTCCGTAGAGCCCGAGACAGTCCCGTCGGGAGCCTGGAAAGTTCCTTCTACCCATTTGTCCTTACGGTCGAGATTCTCCAGAATACCTTCGGCAAGCGTGATGGCCGTACCGCTCGGAGCGTCCATCTTGTGGATGTGGTGCGTTTCGCTCATTGTCACATCATAGGCAGGGAACTGGTTCATTATCTTTGCGAGGTACTTGTTGACAGCAGAGAATATGCTTACTCCCAAGCTGAAGTTGGACGACCAGAACAGTGTTTTGCCACCTTCGGTGCAAAGCTTCTTCACTTCGTCTCCATGTTCCGCCATCCATCCCGTACTGCCGGATACCAATTTGACTCCGGCCTGGAATGCCTTCATATAGTTATTGTATGCAACCATGGGATTGGTGAACTCTATGGCAACGTCGGCGCTCTTGAAGGCTGCCGATTCAAAGTCTTCCTGATTGTCGACATCGATGATGCTTACAATTTCGTGTCCGCGGCCAAGGGCTATTTTCTCGATTTCCTTGCCCATTTTTCCGTAGCCGATTAATGCGATTTTCATTGTTTCTATCTGTTTTTATTTAGTTTATCAACAAACTATAGGTCGCAAAGATAATCTTTTTCTTACATTTGTACTCAACATTAACGTCTTGTTAACATGGAACAACTACTGCATTATGTTTGGAAGCACAAAATATTTCCTTTGTCAGCACTCCAAACAACCTCCGGCCGGCCGGTAGAAGTGATAGATCCCGGTTTGCCGAACATGAATGCAGGCCCCGATTTCTTTAATGCCAAACTGAAAATAGACGGTACGCTTTGGGTGGGCAACGTCGAAGTGCATACGCAGGCATCAGAGTGGCTGCTCCATAGGCACGACTGTGACAAGGCGTATGATACTGTCATTCTGCATGTAGTGGGCGAATCGAATTGTGATGTGTACCGCACGAGCGGTGAGCTGGTTCCCCAGATGGTGCTCACCTGCCCCGACACTGTCCGTTTGCGCTATGAAGAGCTTCGGCAGACAGAGATTTATCCTCCCTGTTATTCCATCCTTGCCTCCCTTCCGAAGCTGACCGTCCACTCCTGGCTGTCCGCTTTGCAGGTAGAGCGTTTTGAGCAGAAAGCACATGTCATATCCCAGCGGCTCGAACGCTGCAATCATCATTGGGAGGATGTTTTCTTCATTACTCTTGCTCGTAACTTCGGCTTCGGGCTGAATGGGGATGCTTTCGAGGCATGGGCAAACCGCCTTCCATTCCGCGCCGTAGACAAGCATCGGGACAGTCTGTTTCAAGTGGAGGCTTTCTTCCTGGGGCAGGCAGGCCTGCTGGAGGAGGTCCCAGCGGAGGCGGATGATTATTATTTGAAACTTCAGAAAGAATTCCGCTACCTGCAACGCAAGTTCGAGCTGCCAGCTCCCATGTCCGTTGAGCAGTGGCGATTTCTGCGTCTTCGTCCCGATAACTTTCCGCATGTACGTCTGGCGCAGCTTGCCAGTCTATATCATAAGGAGCAGGCACTCTTCTCACGTATCATGGAGGCGGAAACGCTGGAAGCGGTGAAGAAGATACTGGCTGCCAATACTTCCGTGTATTGGGAAGAGCACTTCAATTTCAGAAAAGTTTCACCCCGGAGGGAAAAGCGGGTAGGGGACGGTGCTTTGAATCTGATTGCTATCAATACGGTCATCCCGTTTCTTTATGCATACGGCCTGCACAAGGCCGATGACGTTTTGTGTGACCGTGCCACCCGTTTCCTTGAATCCTTGAAGGCCGAAAACAATCACGTGACCCGTCTTTGGGATGGTGCCGGTTTGCCGGTATCTACCGCTGCCGACTCGCAGGCATTGCTCCAACTTCAAAAGGAATATTGTGACAGGAAAGACTGCTTGCGTTGTCGGTTTGGTTACGAGTATTTGCGGCGTAGATGATAATAATTATCGCCTCATGGCCTTAGCATTTTATCACTTTTATATTATCTTTGTGCGTTGAAAAATAATCCGAGTATATGAAGGCTATCCGCTTTGTTTTTTGTCTGTTTGCGGCACTCATGCTGACGACTTTCAATGGTCTGGCTGCCGAAGAGGAGGATTTCAAGACATTCCTCCAGAAATTTACGTCCAGTGCCTCATTCCAGTATTCCCGAATCAAGTTTCCTTTGAAGTCTCCCATCGTCCTTTTGAAGGATGACGGCGAGACGGAACAGACTTTTCCCTTCACGCGCGAGAAGTGGGCATTGCTGGACGAGGAAACGCTGAAGGAAGGACGTACTACCGAAGAGGAGGGAGGTACCTATATTTCTCACTTTACTGTCAATGAGCCTGCCCATAAGGAGTTCGAAGCAGGCTATGATGAATCAGAACCTTCCCTTCGTGTGGTCTTTGAACTGACGGATGGCAAGTGGTATGTCACCGACTGCTATAACGACTGGTACAACTTCGACCTCCCTATTAGTGAACTGGAAGAAACCATTCAGGCGGTACAAGAGGAAAACAAGGCTTTCGAAGAACTTCATCCCTGATGAAGCTGGGGCAGAAATCCGCCTCAATCATTATTTTATCCTTCTTCTGTACGATTTATGCCCCCCCTTTTCCAAAAAGAGGGGTTTCTTTGTGCCGTACTAATGCATTGGAATATGCAGTTACAACTTCTTTTGCAGATTTCCAAGTAGCAAATATCGATAACCTTAAATAAACAGCCATGATGCAATTCAGTAAATGGAAAATAGGAGCGGCAGCGCTCGTTTGCATGTTGCTGCCGGGCAGTGTACATGCGCAAATCGTGAAGAATGAGCGTTTGCTTTCTTTTGAGGAGAGACAGGTTCCGGCGTTTGTCACTACGGCAGCCGGTTCGCAGTTGGGCATTAGCGACGAACATTATAGGGACGGCGACCACAGTTTGAGCTGGACTTTCGAGCCGGGTGCCGCACTGTCCATCAAGAAAGACTTGAAGTTTGAGAAGAAAGACCCGACGGGGAAAGACACCTATCTTTCGGCTTTCATCGTATGGGTGTACAATGAGCAGGCCCAGGACAAGCAGATTCGGTTTGAGTTCTTGAAGGATGGCAAGGTATACACCTCTTTTCCTTTTGGCATCAACTTCACCGGTTGGCGCGGAGCATGGGTATGTTATGAACGCGATATGCAAGGTACCCCGGAAGAAGGGATGGACGAAATCCGAATTGTAGCCCCCGACGTGAAGGGGAAACTCTTTTTCGACCATCTGATTACTGCCAGCAAGGTGGATGCCCGCCAGCAGACTGCCGACTTACAGGTACCGTTTGTAAATAAGGGAACCACCAACCACTGGCTGGTTATCTACGAACACTCCTTGTGGAAACCGGACATCCCTCTGACAGACGTGACCGAGGCGCAGAAGCAGGATATACGGATTATGGAGAAACGTTTCCGCGACATGCTCTACACGCCTTCCGCACTTTCGGAGAAGGAGATGCAGTCCATCCGTAAGAAGTATGATTTTTATCGGATTACCTACAAGAACGGCAAGGTAGCAGGACGTCCTATCTATTTCGTACGTCACTCCGAGGCATACGAACGTATGGTACCCGATTGGGACAAAGATATGTTCTCCAGACTGGGGATAGAGATAAGCGACTATTTCAACCTGATGAAACGCGTCGCCATCGCCTACAACAATGTGGAGGATGCGGCGCTGAAACACGAGTTGAAGCAGAAATTCATCGCCATGTACGATAACGCCACCGACCAGGGTATTGCCTACGGCAGTTGCTGGGGAAATATCCACCATTACGGATATAGTATGCGCGGTCTGTTTTTGGCTTATTTCTTGATGAAGGACGTGTTGCGTGAGGCAGGTAAGCTGGAAGAGGCGGTACGTACGCTCAACTGGTATGCCATCACCAATGAGGTATATCCCGAACCTGCCGTCAACGGTATTGATATAGATACGTTTAACACCAAGTTGCAAGGCCGCATAGCCAGCATCCTGATTATGGAGGATACACCGGAGAAACTGCAATACCTGCGTTCCTTCTCCCGTTGGCTGGACAAAGGCTGCCTTCCTGCGCCGGGACTGGCCGGTTCTTTCAAGCCGGACGGTGCCTGCTTCCATCATTGCAACAATTATCCTGCCTATGCAGTGGGCGGTCTGGACGGTGCCACTAATATGATTTACTTGCTGAGTGGTACCGAGTTCCGCCTGTCCGAGCAGGCACACGAGACGGTGAAGAAAGTGCTTCTCACCATGCGTTTCTATTGCAACCTGAAGCAATGGTCTCTCTCCATGTCCGGGCGCCATCCCAACGGGGGAGGAAGTCTGATACCTATCCAATATGCCACGATGGCCATTGCCGGTACGCCGGATGGCAAGCAGAAATATGACCCCGAAATGGCTGCTGCCTATCTGCGCCTGGTTGCCTATACAGAAGCTCCGGACAAGAATGCGCCCGACTATCTGCCGAAGGCTTCCACCCGCCACGAATTGGAGATGAAGAAGTTGCTCGAAGCCCAGGGCTTCCGTCCGGAACCCGACCCACAAGGCAATCTGGCCTTGGGTTACGGCTGCGTGTCCGTACAGCGTCGTGACAACTGGGCTGCCGTAGTACGCGGACATTCCCGTTATCTCTGGGCTGCCGAGCACTATCTCCCCGCCAACTTCTATGGCCGTTATCTGGCACATGGCAGCATGCAGATTCTTACCGGAAAACCCGATGAAATGGTTACTTTTGCCACCAGTGGCTGGCAGGAAGCCGGTTTCGACTGGAATCGTATTCCGGGTGTCACGAGCATCCATCTGCCTTTCGACCAGTTGCGTGCCCGGGTATTGAATGTCGATACCTTCTCCGGTATGGAGGAGATGCTCTATTCCGATGAGGCTTTTGCCGGCGGTTTGTCCCAGGCACATCTGAACGGTAACTTCGGTATGGTGCTGCATGAACATGATAAGTATAACGGTTCTCACCGTGCCCGCAAGTCGTTCCACTTCTTCGACGGCACCATTGTATGCCTCGGTACGGACATCGAAAACCTGAATACCGAATATCCCACGGAAACCACCGTGTTCCAGCTTGCCGCCACCACTCCCGAAACCCGTCAATACTGGGAGTCCTATCAGAGTGACGGACAGACTTATATAGACCCTAACGGCGTAGGTTATTACATTTCCAAAGCCTCCCGCCCTGATGCCCGGTACGAGAAGAACTTCCCGCAAGTGACCGTGGGCGAGCGTAGCACCAAGCCTACTTCCGGTGATTGGGTGTCCTTGACATTGCAACATGGCAAAGCCCCGAAAGGCGCTTCCTACGAATATGCAGTGCTGCCCCACACGGATGCTGCCGCTTTGAAGGCATTCGCCAAGAAACCCACTTACAAGATTCTCCGACAAGACCGCAACGCCCATATTGTACGCTCTCCGGCAGACGGTCTTACTTCTTACGTCTTGTTCGAGACTCCGCAGGCGCTGCCCGACGGTGGATTGTTGCAGAAAGCCGATACATCGTGCCTTGTCATGATACGTGAATATAAGGACAAGCTTCTTCTGACTGTCTCCCAGCCCGACCTGGCCTTGTATCGTGGTCCGAGTGACGAGGCTTTCGACAAAGACGGAAAACGTATTGAGCGCAGTATCTATTCACGCCCGTGGACTGACAATGAGAGTCAGGAGATTCCCGTAACCGTTACTTTGAAGGGACAGTGGAAGGTTGCCGAGACGCCCTATTGCAAGGTGGTGTCGGCAGACAAGAAGCAGACAGTGTTGCGCTTTACTTGCCGGGATGCTGCAAGCTTAGAGGTAGAGTTAAAGAGGTAGGGAGAGTATAGGTTAGACATTGATACTGAATACCCACAACACCCGGATGTTTTACCCCATAACATCCGGGTGTTTTACTATAAAACATGGGGATGTTTTGGGGTAATACATCCCCATGTTTTGGGTGAATACATCCGGGTGTTGTGGGTATTCGGTATAGGAGTCTTAGCCTTTCTCTCCTATAGAGAAAGATACTGGAAACGGTTGTTTAATATGTTCCGAGCAGATTGCTTACTGCTGACTGATAGTTTGCCAGTTTACTGGTCTTATGAATGGTCTTTCTCGCTTTGCGGTCTCCGTCCGGTAACAGATACTCCCAGAAACTTTTCATTTTCATTAATAACTGTGCCTCACCGCCTTGTAGTAGCTCTTGATAGGCGTTGAAGACCTCGGTGTGCAGTTGCCCCACCTTTTTCGCCATTTCATCGGAAGAAATCGGGGTTCCTTGCTTGTATTCCAGCGCCAGAGCAGGATTGGCTAGCAGCCCGCGGCCGATGACGATACCTGCCAATCGGGGGAACCGTGTGGTGATAGAACGGATATCTTCCACGGTATGCAGGTCGCCGTTGTAGAACAGAGGGCGGGTGCACTCTTTGTAGAAAGCTTCAAACCCCTTCAGGTCTACCTCTCCTTTGTATTGCTGCTTGCCCAGACGCGGGTGCAGGATGATGTGTGCGAGGGGGAGTTCGTTGAATAGCGGTAGCAGGGCAAGACACTCCTCCGCCTGCTCCCAACCCAGACGCAGCTTCACGGAGAAACGGATGTCGGGATGCCGGTCGATGGCTTCGGAGAGCAGCGCTTTCACTTCTTCGGGATAGGGCAGCATGCCGGAGCCATTGTGGCGCCGGGCCAGCATCGGAAAAGGACAACCCAAATTGATGTCCGCTTCCCGGTATCCTTTTTCGATGAAAAGGGACATTATGTGCTCCAGCTTGTCCGCATCCGGAGCAATGAGCTGGGGGATGAGGTGCAGGCCCGGATTGTGGTCCGGCTCAATGTCACGGGTATCTTTCCGCCGGATTTCTCCGTGTTCCATGCGTACGAAAGGAGAGTAATAGGTCTCTATGCCGCCGAAGATGCGTGCATGCACCCGCCGGTAGACGGCATCGGTGTAGCCTTGTAGCGGGGCGAAGTGGATAGGTAATATGTTCTCGTTCATGGCTGCAAAGATACATATTTTTCTTTCTAGTAGGAAGCTGTGCTACTTTTTCCGGCTTCTTCTTTTTGCGGCATTTCAAGCAATATTTGTTTGGATTGTCCGTTTTGAATCAGTGTTATTGTTGCTTTTTCAGGATTTTCCGATTCACAACGTGGATTTGCGATATGTATTCTTTTTTCTTTTTCCTTCCACAAAAGGGCACAAGGGGTATCTGTCGCAAGGATGTCACCATTTTCAAGTTTCAGTTCCCCTGGTTGATAGAAGATGATTTCTGTTATTCTTAATTTTTCATGACGTACAGCTTGTATTTTTTCCGTATTGGCAAGTACTTTTATCGGCAGCTTTGCAGCATATTTATCGGCAGCGGATGTGCTAGGGATGCTTGGGTGTACCACGTAGGCGTATTTCCCTTGCTGCGGGCGGATGCCGTGATTGGCGTTCAAACTGAACAGTGCCGTATCACAAGTTATTTTGTACTCGGTTTGGGGCAGCAGATTGAAGTAGGCGGTCTGTCCGTGGAGTATCCAGTCTGCAACGGTCTGTATGGAGCCGTTCTTCAGAGTCTGTTTTTTCCCATTTGTCATGTACTGTACCTTCCCGTTGCGGTTACATTGGTTGAGAGTGGTGAATACTTCGGCTTTTCCTTTGGCGTTGCAGATGCCTGCCCCAAGGCATACAAATTCTTCATCGAAATAGAACCAGGCTTTGTGAGCTTGTAATCCGCGGCGGTCTAAAATCATGCCGCAGGTTCCATAAAGACTGTCGCTGACACCTCCGGCAAAACAGTTTCCGTTATTGCCGCCTTCACCCCAATCGGGAATGGGAAGGGGGGCATTGTCTTGTTCGGCAGTAATGCCGGGATATTGGCGGTTGTTGAATATCTTAAAGAAATTGCCGTCATACTCGTGTCCGGTGACAAAAAGATAATTTACTCCGTTGGAGGCATAATAGTTGAACTCACCATCACCGTTGCCGGCCTCGTTGCCTACGGTACGGGTGGAGGTCATGCGTGAACTGGTCATATAATTGTTGCGGCGGTGTACCATGTAGTCGAAACGCCAGAACATGCGGTTACCCGTCAGGCTGTTGTCTCCACCGATGTGTTGCAGTGCTTGCTTCATGTTGTTGCGTGCATCGGAGTTGCTCAACTTGCAGATTCTTTCGGCCAGAACTTTTATGGCAGAGGAGTATTGGTTGCTGCTGATAAAGCGTCCTGCATTGTTGGGGTCATGCTGCTTGTTGTAGAATATCCATTGTACGCCGTCGGTGAAGAGGCGTTGCAATAATTCCAGTCCGGGGCTTTGGAAACGGGTATCCTTGCAGAGTTCCAGATAAGCGAGGGTGGAGTTAACGAATTCTTTGCCGTAGCTGGTGAAGTAAAGTTGCCGTCCATGACCGCAATGTTGCCCGAAGAGATAGTCAGGTTGTATGCCTTCGGAGGGTTGTATGGTGAGCAGTTGCGTCATCCGTTCTTTGAAGTCTTCCATCTGGCTTTCGTTCTCGGTCAGGATGCTGGCGGCAAATGACCCCATGATGATGTCGGCGCCGTTGGCTCCTGTCATGTGTGAGGGGGCGGCATTCTCGTAGCTCCAGCGTAGGTATTTGATGGTCTTGTCAAAAAGTTCTGGATTTTCATTGATTTCGCGGCTCATCAGCACTACGCTGGTAGATAGTTCTTTGGGATAGGGGATGTAACGATACCACCAGTTTTTGGCTTGATGGTTGGTGTCTATCCAGAAGCGGAGCGCTTTAAGATAAGACTCTTTCAGCGTTTTGTCATGGTAGAATGTGTTCTCTGGATGTTGGTAGGCGCAGGCCAGGGTGATGAGGTTTTGTACATGCTTGCGTGGGGAACCATCGGTAGCGCGATAGTTGAGGGTGACGAATGCTCCTTCTGGTGAGAGGGATTTCATCAGTCCGCCAATAGTTTCTTTCGATGGGTTCCGGTCGAGGTACTTTTCGTACATCCGGTTGTAGATGGTCTTGAAGTCGGAGGCATGGGCACGAATACCTGTCAATGTAATGCACAAGGCAATTGCTGCAATGAGTTTGATGTTATGGGTTTTCATGTTGATATTCTTTGTTATATTAGGGGATTTATGAATCAGGGAAGAGCCTCGCGGTTCCTCCCTGACAAAGTTAATTGATTAAGGTCTATAAAAATACTTAAGGTTAGAAGTTTTGTGTTGATAGAACGTTTTTATTTCATTATTCGGTTACCATCACTTTATATTCACGTACCACGGAAGATTCTTGTTTGTAGTTTCCATTGGTGGCTACAAAGGTGGCTGTGTAGGTACCGGGAGTCTTGTAGGTATATTGATAAGAGTCAAGACTTTGGGTAACGTTCTTCAATCCGGTGCCTGCGTCGGGGGAACATGCGTTGACAACAAACAGATTGGAAACCAGCCAGCTATATTTTAATTCAGTATTGGCGTTGGAACTATGAATGAAGAAAGCGTTCATGTCCTTGAAGTTCCAGATGCCGGAAGTGTTGTTGGTGACTGTGCCATAGGCACGGTTGGAAGTCATACTCTTCTGGTCGCTCAGGTTATGACGGTGCAACATATTGATAGGGGTGAAGCCGAAAGATCCGGCGGTGAAAGTCGTCTCTTGTCCCTTGGACATTTGGTTCAATATCTGCATGTTGCTAAAAGTAAATCTCGTTTGTGCCACACTGTTGGTTTGACCGCGATAGCAGATGGCTATGGCAATACGTTTGCCCAAATAGGGCTTCATGTCTATGGCAAAGTCTTGTGCTTTGGTTGCAGTAGGGAAATCGGAAGCCGGGATCAATGTTTCCCAAGCGTGTTGCTCCACCAGTACGGAGTCGGCTTCAAAGTTCCCTTTTTCTATGCCGGGAAAGTCGGAGGATACATACATGGTGAGTATGTTTGCTGGATTTCCATATTGTGGGGTCAGCTTGAATTTCAAAGTTGAAGTTTCCACCTCACTTTCGTCTACTGTAGTACGTTCTCTGTATTTATATTCTTTTCCGGCTTCACCGCTGTAAAAAGTGAGGAAGTCCGGGTCACCCTTGAAATGAAACTCCACCGGAGTTCCGTTTTTTACGGTGATGGTCTGACCGTCGAAACTGATACCGTTTCCGGTTGCCACATTTACATCCAGTTCTGCATCTTTAGTGAATTCGCTTTCGCAGGAGGCAAAAGTGAAACTTGCAATGCTGATAGCTATCAATAGTTTATTTAGTTTCATGATATGATTTATTTATTTGGAACGATTATCTTTGTTTTACTCATTCGATTACCAACCAGGATTATTCTGGGTGATGGCTTTGTTTACTGACATTTCACTGTCCGGTATGGGGAAGTAATTGTAAGCGTCTGTTATCTGGAAGAAGGTATAGACGCTGTAGCTAGGTCCCGTAGCCCAGTTGGCATTGGCGCCTTGAAGGGCACGGGGAGCTAATTCATTCATGTTTTTCACATATTCACCCCAGCGGATAAGGTCGTAGCGGCGGGTATGTTCAAAGCAGAGTTCCATAGCACGTTCATCTTTCACTGCCTGACGGAAGGCTTCTTTGCTGAGGCTTCCTTCTTCATAGGGAGCGATGCCGGCACGATTACGCACGTCGTTCAAACATTTGTAAGCCAGTGTAGTGGGAGAGGAGCTAATTTCATTCTCTGCTTCGGCCACCATCAGTAATACGTCCGAATAGCGTAACAATGGGAAGTTGAGTGAAGTGTAGTTCTTGTTCTTTTTGGTGCCGTATGCCTCATATTCTCTGCGGTATTTTCCGCAAGCACGTGAGTAGTTCTTTTCTGAGTCGGCTTCGGTTTTCTCGTAATCTCCCGTTTTCTTGGAAGAATCACCTTCGCCATAGCTGTAAGACACATCCCAATATTGGTTTTTCACTTCTTCCAGCTTACCGTACTCGAATTGGCGTCCTGTAACGCCTTTCTTGCTTACGGCCTCCACGTATTCGAATGGCGCAATATTCCAGTTCATACGGTTGATGTCTCCATTATCCTTGTAGAGTTCATATAGTTTCGGAGTTGACCAGAAGTATGCGTAGCCAAATCCGGGATCTTTAGCGTCTATTAAAGATTGATCGTTGGATTCGTCAGGACATTTGATGCCTATCAGGTTTCCGATACGTCCTTCTGCTCTGACTTCGGAAGTATAGTCTCCGGCAAACTCTGCCTCCCAGATACTTTCATTGGCTGTAGTATTGTATTGGTTAGAACAAAGGTCGATGAATACATCCCAGTAGTTGGCTGCTAAGCCATGTCCTTCGCCCATTACTTTTTGGGCATAGGTGCTGGCTTGCTTGAAATAATTTTGAATGGCTGTAGCGTCTCCGTTGGCATTGTCTCGGAAATGCTCGCCGGCACGGAATAAATAGACACGTGCCAGAATACCCCATGCTGCAGAGCGTGAAACATGTCCCGGCTTGTAGCCTAGTTCTGCGGCTGTAGCAAGACCCTCAGCGCATTCAGACATTTCGGTGGTGATGAAATCATAGATAGTCTGCTTGTCTGTACGGGGAATGTCAAGTCCCGTTACACTACTGGTGGAAGTTGTCTTGAAGGGAACGTCTCCCCAGCCTTGTACCAGTGTGAAGTAGTAGTAAGCGCGCATGAAACGTGCTTCTGCTGTGTACTGCAGGAGCAATTTGTCGGATATGTCTTTGCTTTTGTCAATATTCTCAAGAAACGTATTGGCACGGTCGATACCCGTATAGAGTGTTTGCCAAAGATTGCTGAATTGCGGTGAACTTGAATTGGCATTGTTACAGGCAATCGCACCGCTGGTTTGCGGATTGCGACCACCACCATAATGGGACAAGTCATCAGCACCCGTCATGAACATGTATTCGTTTCCGTAGAAGTTCTGTGAGGTCAGTGGGGCGTATACAGAGGTCAGGAATGAGAGAGCTTCATCCGCATTATTAAAGTAATTGTCGGGAGTCAGCTTAGTAGGTTCTTTGTCCAGAAAATCGCAGGAGACCATAGCCAGACAAGTCAAAGATAGTATTATTGTTTTTATTGTTTTCATATTATATTTCAGTGCTTTAATGGGATTAGAAACCTAAATTGATACCGAAACTTACGGAGAGTGCACGTGGGTAAGACGAGAAGTCGAGTCCCGGAGTCAGACCTCCGCTACGGATAGATACTTCAGGGTCGTACCCGGAGTATCCGGTGATGGTCCAAAGATTTTGTGCAGCTACATAAAGGCGTGCATTATCAATCTTATACTTCTTCAGGAAAGTTTTTGGTACGGTATAGCCCAATGTTACAGTTTTCAGTCGCAGGAATGAGGCATCTTCTACTACACGTGAAGAAATCACGAGGTTAGAACTTGAGTTGGTGGCTGCCGGAATATCACTGTTCGGGTTTTCCGGTGTCCAGCGGTTGGTATAGCTGGCATATTGGTTCAGCTCACGTTTCTTTTGGAAACCGCTATCGAAGAACAGACGGTTGGCATTCAGAACGTCATTGCCATAGCTCCATTGGAAAAATACGCTTAAGTCAAAGCCTTTATATTCGAAGTTGTTGGTGAAACCTCCGGTATGGATGGGCAGACCGCGTCCTATCATGGTACGGTCGTTAGTGTCGATGATGCCGTCACCGTTCAAGTCTTTGTACTTTGGCATACCGGGCTGTGTATTGCTTTCGCTCACGTAGTGGGGAATGTTACCTTTCAGCGTATAACTGCTACCGCTTTTGTCAAAGTCATCGTACTTGTAAGTGCCTTCGTAGATATAGCCGTAAATCATACCCATCGGTTGGCCTATCTTAGCAATGTAGTTGGGCTGGCTGTTAAAGTTCTGATCAAAAGTGGCAGTGCTCAATAAACTGGTTTGGTTTTCAGCGAGTTCCAACACTTTGTTCTTGTTAAAGGAGATATTGAAGTTGCTGCTCCATTTGAAGTCTTTATTGTCTATATTCACTGTGTTCAAAGTCAATTCAATACCGTCATTGCGCACCTTACCGATGTTTTTCATGGCTGTCAGATAACCCGAAGAGTAAGGAAGAGTGGCATCCAGCAACAAGTCGCGCGTAGTTTTGCGATAGAGGTCGGCAGTAAAGCTGATACGTTCGTCAAAGAATCCCAGGTCAAGACCCAAGTTCCACTGTTCGGTGGTTTCCCATTTTAAGTCCTCATTGGGTAGAGAGATGGGGGCTACACCGACGTTGGCGTTATTGCCGTCAAAAGGATATACTGTGTTATTCATGCTGGTAGTGGCATGGCTTTTAATCATGTCCAGCAAGGCAAGGTAGTCGTATTCACCGATACGGTTGTTACCCGTAAGCCCCCAGCTCAGGCGAAGCTTACCACTTGAAAGCCATTTCTTGTAGTCCTTCATGAATTCTTCTTCGGAGAAGCTCCATGCCAGTGAGCCTGAGGGGAAGTAGCCGTAACGGTTTTTCTTACTGAATTTAGAGGAACCGTCGGCACGGAATGAAGCAGTGGCATAATATTTGGATTTATAGTTGTAGTTCACACGTCCCAGATAAGACAGCATAGACCAGGAAGACAACGTGGAAGTACTCTTGTCAAAAGTACCTTGGCTCATGCCTGCCATACCTAGTGATTCGTTGGGAATCTGCTTCATGCGTAATGAGTAATATTCATAGTCAGAGTTCTGTAATGTCACACCGAGCAATGCATTCAGGAAGTGCTTGCTTTTGAAGTTAGTCTGATAGGTCAGGATGTTTTCATTCAACCACGTCAAACGTTGCTGGCGCACTACTTCTGCATTCACTTTGTCGGTAGATGTAGGACCACCGTAACGGGTCTTGGAATTGTTGAAGGTATCTGAATGGCGGTTGTCATAAGTCCATCCACCGGACACTTTCAGTTTCAGCCCCTTGATAAACTCATATTCTACGTAGCCATTTAGCTGAAGATTGTTGACGTAGTACTTGCGGTAAGCGTTCTTCAGGTCGGCGATGGGGTTGAAACGGTAGTCGTTCGATGCATCTATGTCATCGTCCACAAGATCATTCAGCAGAGAGTCAAGAGACTTACCGGGGTAGTTAACCGGACGATACCCCCATACACTATAGAAGAGGTTATTCATGCCGGAGTAAGAACTTGAAGAAGGAGATGAGCCACTCTGGATGGAACGAGAGAAGTTGGAATTGAAGTTTATGGTCAGCTTACCGCGTTTTACCAAAGTATTCAGACGGCTTTGCAGACGCTCGTAATTGGAGTTGAGCAGGATACCATCTTGGTCGTAATAAGAAAGGGATGCATTGTAGCGTATACCTTCCGAACCGCCGGACAGACGAACATTATGGTTTTGCTGCCATGCAGTGCGGAAAATTTCGTCTTGATAGTTGTTTTGGGCAATGCCTTGGTAGTCGTCCAGCGTCCATTGATGTCCCTCGTATAGCGGAAGGTATTTTTCAGTGGCACGGGTAGGATCTACTTCGAGTTGTAGTTTCACGTAATCATAAGCATCCATCATGTCCAGCTTTTTAGTAACGGTGGAGATACCGAAGCTGCCGTCATAGCTGAGTTGTGGTTTACCTACTTTTCCCTGCTTGGTGGTGATGATAATGACACCGTTGGCACCACGCGCACCATAGATGGCTGTGGCCGATGCATCTTTCAATACATCAGTCGATTCGATGTCGTTTGGGTTGATAGCAGCTGCTACGCGTGCATCTTCCACTGGGAAACCATCGATGATATAAAGTGGGGTATTGTCTTGTGTTAGCGAGTTGTTACCGCGGATGGTGATGGTCATCGTACCGCCAGGCATACCTTCACCTGAGCTTACGTTTACACCAGCGATACGGCCGCCCAATGTCTGGTCGAAAGACGCAGAAGGAGTCTTGAGCAAGTCGCTCATGTTGACTTTGGATACAGAACCGGTCAAGTCTTTCTTACGAACTTCCTGGTATCCCACAACAACCACCTCATCCAATGCCTGGGCATCTTCTTCCAATGTGATATTGAATGTCCGCTGCTCACCTACTTTGATGTCTTGGGTCTTGTATCCAATAAAAGAAAATTGAAGGATATCGGAGGATTTTACGTTACCCAATGTGAACTTTCCTTCCAGGTCAGTAGTAGTTCCGTTGGTGGTTCCTTTCACAACAACGCTGACACCGGGTAATTCTCCCATGGCGTCAACAACTTTACCGCTTACTTGGCCTCCAGTCTGTGCGTGTATACCGAGTACACAGCAAAAGAGCATTGCAAGTAGCATAAAGGTTACTTTCTGTTTCATAAATATTAATTTAATTAGTTATTAATAAAGGCTGTTTCTTCGTTTTGTACTCACTTTAGAGTTGAATCACATCGCAAATGTAGGAGATGGAATATACAAATGCCTTAGTTAATAGTTCGCAAAAAGTACGAATTCGTACAAAACTTGCGAGCAACCACACTCTTGTACTTTTATCTCCTTTCGCTTTGATTCTTTGCTTCCTTCACCTCTTTCAGTAGGATGGAGAGGGCTTTTACCTTGTCCGGATGAGCTTCTGCCACATTGTCTTTTTCGGACGGATCGATGGAAAGATTGTACAGTTGAGGCTGTGGGGCGTTTCCCATTTCTGTTTTCGTCCAGTACTCCAGTGCCGGTTTGTTGCTGGGCTCTATGTATTTCCAGTCTCCCTGGATAATGGAGAGTGTATTGTCCAGATTCTGTTGTACAATATAGTCACATCCGGCAGTATCGGTTCCCAGGAAGTTGTTGAGCTGGTCGCGGCTGTCGGGAGCGATGCCTGCTTCCAGCGGATGGTTCAGCAGGGCGGCGAATGAAGCGTATACATCAATCATGGAGAAGAGGGCTTGTTGTTTGCCGGGCTTGATGCCATTGGGCCAGCGTACAATGAAGGGAATGCGGGTACCGGCATCGAAAGCGCTGTACTTCCCACCGCGGTAGTGCTTCATGGGAGTATGGCCATTCAGCAGTTCGTGTGCCTGGTCCTGATAGCCGTCGTCTATGACGGGCCCGTTGTCACTGCAGAATACAAAAATAGTGTTGTCGGCAATGCCGAGGCTGTCCAGGGTGTGCATGATTTCACCCACAGTCCAGTCCAGCTGGAGGATGACGTCGCCACGTACGCCCAAACCGCTCTTGCCGGCGAAACGTGGATGTGGCACGCGGGGAACATGTACATCTTGCGTACCCATATAAAGGAAGAAAGGTTCGTCTTTATGGGCTGTGATGAAGTTCTTGGCCTTGTCTGTAATCACGTCGGCAATGTCTTCGTCTGTCCAAAGGGCGGATTTACCGCCGGTCATCCAGCCGATGCGGGGGATGCCGTTGATGATGGTGTTATTGTGCCCTTGGCTGGGTTTCATCTTGACGAGTTCGGGGTTTTCGAGACCGGTGGGCCAGTCACCGACCTTGTGGTCGTAGCTCACCGTGATAGGGTCGTTGGGGTCGAGGCCCACTACATGTCCGTTCTCTACAAAGACGCAGGGAACGCGGTCGACGGTAGCGGGGATGATGTATTCATAGTCAAAGCCGATGTCTTGGGTGTTCGGTTTGATGGAGTGGTTGAAGTCTGTACCGCCTTTAGGACCCAGGCCGAGGTGCCACTTGCCCACTGCTGCAGTGGCGTAGCCTTCTTCCTTGAACATATCGGCCATAGTGACGCAGGCGGTATCGATGATGAGTTCGGAATTGCCCGGAGCAATGCCGGTATTCTTCTGTCGCCAGGGATACATGCCTGTCAGCAGGCCGAAGCGGGAAGGGGTGCTGGTGGAAGAAGTGGCATAAGCGTTGGTAAACTGCATGCCTTGTCCGGCAAGGCGGTCAATGTTGGGAGTGCTTACTTTGGTGGCACCGTAACAGCTCAGGTCGCCGATACCCAGGTCATCAGCGATCAGATATACTACATTGGGCTTCTGCGGCAAGTGCTCCGAAGTCTTGTCTTTAGGTTGGCTTCCGCATCCCGCTATCAGGGCTGCACCGGGAATCAGAGACCACAAGGGGGAAAAATGCTTCATAGTTCTTTGACTTTAGATTGTAATTCTGAGGTCAAAGGTAAGAGGTTTTGTGGAATCGGGTGTATGAGGAAGTACAAGGGAAGGGAGAAAAAGTACAAACCGTATCATGCGATGGCTTGATGTACAATATTAAGATGTCTCTTCACTGTCTTCCGTACTTTCCTCTCCTCCATTCTCTCCTTTGCGGTAGGCCAGCGGGCTGACATGGTAAATGTCCTTGAAGCATTTGGAGAAATAGCGTGAAGAACTGAAACCTATCCGGTCCGCAATTTCAGTGATATTCAGTTCCGGATTGTTGCGCAGCATCAGAGCGCCTTTCTTCAGGCGGATGGTCAGGATAAAGTCATTCGGAGTCTGTCCGGTGATAGCCTTCAGCTTGGTGAACAGATTGGTGCGTGCCATTGCCATTTCACGGGCAAAGACGTTGACGTTGAACTCCGTATCGTCCAGATGTTGCTCGATGACTGTCATGGCGCGGTCCAGAATCTCTTTGTCTATGGGGTTGGTGGCAAGCATCTGTACAAAGGCTTGCGGTTGCTTGCTGAATTTCTCCTGCAGAAGGATGCGCGAGTTTACGAGGTTGTTGCAACGAGAAATCAATAGATTGGTGTTGAATGGCTTGGTGATATAGTCGTCCGCACCGATGCGCAGTCCCTCGATATTCTGTTCGATGGCAGTACGTGCCGTGAGCAGTACCACGGGAATGTGGCAGGTGTTGAAGTCACTCTTTATCTGTTTGCACAGTTCCGTTCCCGACATGTTGGGCATCACTACATCGCTGACTACGATATTGGGCATTTCGCTACGCACCAGTGTAAGTCCTTCCGCTCCGTCGGCCGCAGTCAGTACTTCGTAGAACGGCTTGAAGATACCTGCCAGCATGTCGCGGATGGAGTCGTTGTCTTCCACTATCAGGATTTTTGCATCCGGGAGCCGTTTGATGGGAGCATTCTCTTCCAGCTCTGCCTTGAGCAAGGCATCGTTTTCCGGTTTGGGAATTTCTATTTGTTGCACACTGTCTGCATTCTTATTTATTTGCTCTTCGTCAAACTGTGCGTTCCCCAATTGCAGGTTTACGATGAAGCTGCTGCCTTTGCCCAGTTCGCTTTCCACACGGATGGTGCCGTGATGGAGCTCCACGATACCCTTTGTCAATGCCAGGCCGATACCCGTACCCGTCTTGCTTGCATCCGTAGAGTCCATTGGGTCTATCTGGTAGAAGCGGTCGAATATCTTGTCCACTTCCCGGGCATCTATGCCGCTGCCGGTATCGGTCACACGGATGACGGCATTGCTGCCTTCGGTCTTGATGCTGAGGGTGATGCTGTCTTCCGCCTTGGTATGCTTGACGGCGTTGGACAGCAGGTTGTTTATCACTTTCTGCATCTGTTTTTGGTCATACCACACTTCGAGGCTGTCTGTTTCCTTTTCGAAGTAGAGGCTGATTTGTTTGGCGCTGGCATATTCCAGGAAAAGCAGATAGTTTTCGTATAGGAAGTTCACGATGTTGTGTGGGCTTACCTTTATCTTCATGTGCCCTTGTTCCTGCTTGCGGAAGTCGAGCAGCTCGGTGATGAGTTCCCGTAGCTGTATGCTGTTCTTGTAGATGCCCAACACCTTGTTATATATGGCAGGCGTGAAGTTCTGGAGTTGCATCAGCGTTTCCACTTGTGCCACGATGAGCGTCAGCGGGGTGCGGAATTCATGGGAAATGTTGGTGAAGAAACGTAGCTTTGACTGGTTTAGGGCCTCTACGTCACGGATGTGCTTCTGTTCGTACTTCAGTGATTCACGCAACTTGATTCTCGACTTGTAGGTACGCACCAGATACCAGAGCAGGATTCCCGTCACTATCAGGTAGATAAGATAGGCAAGGGGAGTCTTGTAGTAGGGAGGCAACACGTGTATGGTCAGGTGGACTTGCGGACAAAGGCTCTCGTCTTTTCCGTTGGGCTTTATAATCAAGTTATAGGTTCCTGCGTTTAGGTTGGTATAAGTGATGTTGTGTAGTCCACGAGTGCTGTTCCAATCGTTGGAGAAGCCTTCCAGTTTATAGATGATGTCGTCTTTGTTGGCGGCTACATAGTTTGAAGTGGCGAACTCTATGCTGAACATGGACTGGTCAGCGTTGAGCGTAATCTCGGGGGTGCAGTACAAGGCTTGCTGCAGGATACCGGTCTCATCTCCCACTTGTATTTCCGTTCCGTTCACAATGAGGCGGGAGAGGATGATTTTGTAGGGTTTCGGCGTGAAGTTCAACTCCATTTCATGGAAGGAAATCATTCCCTGCGTGCCTCCCAGGAATATTTCTCCGTCACGGGTCACGCAAAGGGCATTCTCATTGACGGCAGTCATTGGGAAACCGTTTTCGGCACTGTAGTTCAGGAATGCCTTCTGCCGGTAGTCGAAGATGGAGAAGCCTTCGTTGGTGATGAGCAGCAGTTTGCCGCTGGTGGGGGATTCCTGCGTCTCGTAGATGCAGTTGCTGGAAAGACCGTTCTTCGCTTGGTCAAAGTTCTCGAAGTCGTTGCTGGCAGGGCGGTATAAGTCCAGTCCGCTGCCCGAAGTGGCGAACCACAGATTGCCTTTGCTGTCTTGGGTAATGTTGTTTACATTGTTGTTGCTGATGCTGTGTGGGTTGGCAGTATCATGGCGGTAGTTGGTCAGTTTGCCGGTATCGAAACGGTAGCTGAACACACCTTCGCCCGTGGCTGCAATCCAGAGCGTACCGTTGCTGTCGAAAGTGATGTCTGCCACCATCTTGATTCTTTTGCCTTCTTTGCTGTCCTGGAACAGTTGTTGGCATTTCCCGTTGGCAGGGTCGAAGAGGCAGATTCCGTTTTGGGTGGCCACTACCAGCTGGTGCTGATAAGGCACGATGTCGCGGATGATGTCGGAAGGCAGGGTTTCCGGATTGTCTGCTTCCATGCGGTAGTGTGTGAATCGGCCTGAGTGTATGTCCAGTCTGTTCAGTCCGCCCAGATGGGTTCCTATCCAGATGATGTCTTTGGAGGCATCATAATAGAGAGCCTTGATGTTGTTATGGGAAATGCTGTTGGGACCGCTTCCCGGGCGGAACCATTTGAATTCACGGGTACGGCGGTTGTAATAGTTCAGTCCGCCCCCTTCGGTGCCAATCCACAGATTGCCGTTCTTGTCTTCGATGGTGCGGCCTACAACCGGATTGCTCAGTCCTTTCTTTTCGATGGGCGAATACATATAGCGGCTGTATATCTCGTACTCGGGGTTGAAATAGTTGACGCCGCCAAAGTAGGTTCCTAGCCACAGCGTTCCTTGGTTGTCCTTTACGATGCACCAGATGGAAGAGTGTGTCAGTCCGTCGCTCTGGGCATCACTGGCAGTGTGGTTCTGGAAGAGTCCCGTACTTTTGTCATACCGGTTCAGACCGTTGAAGGTTCCAATCCAGATGTTTCCCAGATTGTCTTCACAGCAGGCTCGCACGAAGTTGGAAGAGATGCTGTAAGGGTTCTTTGCGTCGTATTCAAAGATTTCGATGGTTCCGTCGGTTTTTACATGGTGCAGCCCTTCTTTCCAGCTGCCAATCCATAACTCGCCTTCGCTGTCTTGGTATATGCTGGTGATGTTGCCTTTCAGGATGGGGTGGGTCAGCTCGTTCTTGTCCAGTTGCAGGCGGTATGCTCCGTTGGTGGTCGTTCCAATCCACATTTGTCCTTTGTCCAGATGCATACAGCAGATTTCCAGACTTTTTCCGGGAAGCTGGTAATAAAGGTCAAAGTTTCCGGTCTGCTCGTTATAGCGGTAGATTTCATTCTGTTTTCCGATGAAAAGGGCCTCTTTGTAATATATGCTGTGCACATTTCCTTGCAGCAGGGTGGTGAATCTTTGGGTGGCGAAATTGAACTCGGCTACTCCTTCCGTACAGAGCAGGTAGATTTTTCCGTTACGGTTGCCGGCCATGCGTAGCACGGTGTTGCAGAAAAGGCTGTAAGGGTTGTTCTTCTGCAGCTTGTAAGTTTGTATGTCTTCTCCGTCATAACGGTTCAAGCCTTCTCGGGTTCCAATCCATAAAACACCGTTTTCATCGATGTAAAGACTGTTCACGGAGAATTGTGACAGACCGTCGTCGGTCGTCAGATGGTTGAAGGTGATGTTCTGCGCCTGCAGGGTTGCAGCAATCATGCTTACTGAAACAAGAAGCAGCCGGATGATAAACGTTCGCACTTTTCGGGTAGTTTTTAAGGTTTCAGTTACAAATATAGGTATATTTTGTACAAGACTTCTTATTTATTAGGCGGTTTTTGTGGTTATGTTTGGATAAATGTATAATTTTGGAAGCGCGCCGAACGATACTTGCCTTTTGGTATAAGGCTATCAGCGTATCTTTGTAAACAAATTAATTCATTTATTATCATGAAAGACCTTTTATCTATTGTATCTCATTTTCAAATGCAGGGTACAGTTCGTGAAATCAAGCCTTTAGGCTCAGGCCTGATTAACGATACGTACAAAGTGACCACCGCTGAGGCCGGTGCGCAGGACTATGTTCTGCAACGTATCAATCATGCCATTTTTCAGAATGTAGAGATGTTACAGTCCAATATCGAGGCTGTGACCAGGCATATCCGTAAGAAACTGGAAGAGAAAAGAGAGGCCGATGTCGAGCGCAAAGTACTTCATTTCATCCCCACGGCCGAAGGGAAAACCTATTGGTATGACGGTGAGAACTACTGGCGTATCATGACTTTTATTCCTCGTGCCAAGACTTACGAGACGGTAAATCCGGAATATTCCTATTATGCGGGAGCTGCCTTCGGTAATTTCCAGGCTATGCTTGCCGACATTCCAGATACATTGGGCGAGACAATTCCCGATTTCCACAACATGGAGTTCCGCTTGAAGCAACTCCGTGACGCTGTGGCTGCCGATGCGGCGGGACGTGTGCAGGAGGTGCAGTATTTTCTGGATGAGATAGAAAAACGTGCTGATGAAATGTGTAAGGCAGAACGCTTGTACCGTGAAGGCAAACTGCCCAAACGGGTATGCCACTGTGATACGAAAGTAAACAACATGATGTTCGACGAAGACGGTACGGTGCTTTGTGTCATCGACCTGGATACGGTGATGCCCAGCTTCATCTTCTCCGATTATGGCGATTTCCTTCGCTCAGGTGCCAACACGGGGTTGGAAGATGACAAGAATCTGGATAATGTGAACTTCAATATGGAAATATTCCAGGCATTTACCAAGGGTTATCTGGAATCGGGCAAATCCTTCTTGTTGCCGATAGAGATTGAGAATCTGCCTTATGCGGCTGCCTTGTTCCCATACATGCAGTGCGTACGCTTCCTGGCAGATTATATCAACGGTGATACTTATTATAAAATCCAGTATCCGGAGCACAATCTTGTTCGTACCAAGGCTCAGTTCAAACTGTTGCAGAGCGTGGAGGAACATACACCGGAGATGAAAAAGTTCATTGACTCATGTATCTGAAAAAGTATCTGATGACGATAGCAGCAGCTCTTTGCATGCTGCCGTTGTCTGCAATTAATCCCCAAAATAGTAAAATGAAAGAATTGAATGTAAAGAAAGTAAGTGTGGCCAATATACCGGTAGAGTCGGTTCCGGCTCTTATGGATGAAGAGAAGGTGGCGTTTCAGCCCGTAAACACAGTGAATTGGGCTGCTTTTCCTTATGCTCCCGATGTGGAGTTCCGCATAGCGCATACGGAAGATGCCATTCTGCTGCATTTCAAGGTAAGGGAAGCGAGTGTACGCGCAGTGGCAGGACACGATAACGGTCCGGTCTGGGAAGATGCTTGTGTAGAGTTCTTCTCTGTGCCTGCCGGTGACGGAGTGTACTACAATATGGAGTGTAATTGTGCCGGAACGCTGCTTATCGGTGCGGGTGCCGGACGTGGAAACCGCCAGCATGCCCCGCAAGAGGTGCTCGATAAAGTACAGCGTTGGGCTTCTTTGGGACGTGAGGCTTTCGACGAAAGAGTAGGTGAGTGTGCCTGGGAAATGGCCCTGGTCATCCCTTATTCCGCTTTCTTCCTGCATGACATCACTTCGTTGGATGGAAAGACGCTCCGTGCCAATTTTTATAAATGCGGTGACAAGCTCCAGACTCCCCATTTCCTTTCCTGGAATCCGATAGGTCTGGAGAAGCCGAACTTCCATTGCCCGGAGTTCTTCGGTACCCTGCATTTCGAGTAGTAGTAGAACAAAAAATTACTCAACCTGCCCTCACCACTATCACCGCTTTTCTGAAACTCCCTATTCATCGCCCTTTCAAGGGTGAGTGAGAGCAAATAAAAAGGGTGAGGGCAAATTTTACCCTCACCCTTCCGAGCGTACCCGGTTGCTTCCTGCTTCTTTCCCCGTCTTTTATAGGACAAGACAGACCATTGTCTACAGAAACAGTATAATAAATACCCTTTATATACTTAATCCGTTAGTTCACAACACTGAACAGTTTGTTCCAGCATTAGAGAACACTTTGTTTCAGTATAGAAAAACACTTTGTTTTCATATAATGGAACGAACTGTTTTGTTAAGGGAAACAAAGTGTTCTCTATAAGGAAACAAAATGTTTAGTTAAAGGAAACAGTTTGTTTTACTTAGCATACTGCCTGGAATGAATGTGCATCAAAAAATAGTAAAAGATAATGCAGGAACTATTGTAGAGGAATATAGAAAAGGGCACGAACTACGCAGACTTACAGAAAAGAATTTATTCATCCGTATTGTCTGCGTGATTCGTGCCCGAAGAAGGGTGTTTACTTCACGATTCCTTTGGAATTCTTGATGAAATTGATGATATTGTGTATCTCGTCACTCATCGGTACTTGGTCTTCAATCTTCTGCAAGGCATCCTGCACGCTGAAGTTTCCCTGGTATACCAGACGGTAGGCATTTACGATATGGCGCAATACACGTTCGGTCACCTGGTGTTTGTGTTGAAGCACAGCAGCGTTGATACCGTGGTATTCTGCCGGATTACCGTTCATGATGATATAGGGCGGCACATCCTTTGATATGCGGCAGCCAGCTTGAATCAGTACCCAACTTCCAATGTGGCAGTATTGGTGCAGAATGACGTTGCTGCTCAGAATGGTGCAGTCGTCTATCTGACATTCTCCGGCTACGGTAGTCTTGATACCCAGTACACAATGGTTGCCTATCTGCACGTCGTGGCAGAGGTGTACACCATCCATCAGGTAGTTCTCATTACCGATGCGGGTGGCGCTTCCTGCATGGGTAGCACGGCTGACAACCACGTTCTCGCGGATGTCGTTATTATCACCGATAATCAGCATGCTGTTCTCTCCCGTATAATGGAAGTCTTGCGGTTCGGCACCCAGAACGGCATTGTGATGCACCTTGTTCCCTTTTCCCATGCGGGTACCGTGCAGAATTTTTGCCCCCGACATAATAATACAGTCATCACCGATTTCCACGTTCCCTTCGATAAATGCAAAGGGCTGGATGGTTACATTCTTGCCGATTTTTGCGGCAGAATCTACATAAGCTAACGGACTTATCATAGTAATTAGCGATTAATGATTAATGATTAATGATTAGTGATAAATGGTTAGTGATTAGGATTTACTATTTCATTAATCGCTAATCACTAATCACTTATCGCTCATTTTATTCTCTTCCTCCTCCAAGCGCTTGATACAGACTGATGACTGCCTGCATGCTGCTGAAGGTGTCGGATACTTCTGCAAGCTGTGCGCTGAGGTAAGACTGCTCGGCAGACAAGACTTCCAGATAGGTCGACGTGCCTAAGTTAAACAATTCTTTTGTATCTGAGGCAGCTTGGCGGGCAGAATTTACTTGAATAGTGCGTGAAACGGCTTTGTCCTTCTCCATTTGATACAGGTGCAGGGCGTTGCTCACTTCATTTCCGGCATTCAGCAGGGCGGTTTGGAACTGAATCTTAGCCTGCTCCTCTTGTGCCTTGGCTTGTTTCAGACGGGCAATGTTGGCACCGCGATAGAACAAGGGTTGCGTCAGCGAACCGATGGCGGAAGCCAGCAGTTTACCCGGGTTGACGATACCTGCACCGGAGTTATTGGTCCAGCCTCCCGAACCGCTCAATGTAATCTGCGGGTAGAAAGCGGCACGGGCGCTGTTGGTATTATAGTAGCTGGCAGCCAGTGACATCTCGGCAGCTTTCACGTCCGGACGGTTGGATAGCAACTGCAAGGGGATACCTACTGAAAATTCCGTAGGCAGCTGTTGCTCTTCCAGTACACCGCGTGCGATGCTCTGTGCCGGTTGGTGCAACATCAGGCAGAGGGCGTTTTCGGTTTCGCGTATGCTCTGGCGTATGTCGGGCAGTGATGCCATGACTTGAGCGTAGGCAGTGCGGCTCTGCTCTACGGCAGCAGAAGTGGTTCCGTAGATGCCTGCATCTTTCATGGCTTGCACGGTCTCCAGGTTCTTTTTCAGAATCTCGACGGTGCCTTCGGTGATTTGCAGTTGGCGGTCCAGCATCAGCAGGGTGTAGTACATGTTGGCTACGCCGGCGATGACTTGCGTCTGAACGGCTTGTTCGTAGAATTGCGTCTGCTTCAAGCTAACCTTTGCTTGTCGCTTCGGGTTCAGCAGTTGACCGAAGAGGTCGACTTGCCAGCTTGCGGTGACGGGCAGGGAGTAGATTTGTGTAGCCTTTCCCTTGTCCCAGCTGCTGACGGTTCCTTGCGGAGACAAGGCAAGCATCGGAGCATAGGCAAGGCGGGCAGACATCAGTGCGGCTTGTGCTTGTTTCACGTTCAAGGCGGCACTGCGCAGGTCACCGTTGTTGGTGAGTGCTTGCTCGATAAGTGTTTGCAGCTGCGGGTCTGTGAACACTTCTCTCCAAGGCAGATTACCGAAGTTGGCCGTATCTGCGGCTAATGTATCGTTCACGGACGCCGTGTCGCGATACAGTCCGGCAGTTGTTATGTCTTCGGGTCTGTCGTATGATTTGTAGATGTGGCAACTGCTCAATAAAGCAGTTGCGCACATCAGGCATATTATTTTCTTCATAATCGCTAATCGTTAATCACTATTTTGTATATTGTTCAATCTCCGGTTCTGCATCCGAGTTGTCCACATCTTCCCATTCCATCGGCTTGAATTTCTCCTGCAGGTACTGGAATGCCACGAACAGTGCGGGCACTATGAAGATTTGCAGAATCATACCGATTAACATACCGCCGATGGCAGACGTACCCAGCGTACGGTTACCGTTGGCACCCGCACCGGAAGCAAACATCAGCGGGAGCAGACCGACAATCATTGCCAACGACGTCATCAAGATAGGACGCAGACGGGCTGCGGCACCCAATACGGCTGCCCAGGTGATACTCATACCCATTCTGCGGCGTTCGAGGGCAAACTCTACAATCAAGATGGCATTCTTGGCCAACAGACCCATCAACATGATGAGGGCAATCTGCATATAGATGTCATTGGACATCGTGCCCAGAATCATCTTCAGTGCCGGGATACTGCCCAATGTACCTATACCGCTTACAAAAAGGAAGCTACCCAGCAGACCGAACGGCACGGACAGCAATACGGATAAAGGTAGGATGTAACTTTCGTACTGGGCACTCAGCAACAGATAAACGAATACGAAGCACAATATGAAGATGAGTCCCGTAGTGCTTCCACTCGTTTCGGCCTCTTCACGCGCCATACCTCCCAGCTCGTAACCGAAACCGGCAGGCAGGTTTTCCTGCGCCACTTCGGCAATGGCTTGCAGAGCTTGACCGGAAGTGTAGCCTGATGCGGGAGCCACCATCACTTTCATGGAGGTGTAAAGGTTGAAACGGCTGATGACGTCAGGACCATATACTTTCTTGATGGAGATGAATTGCGTGATAGGTGCCATTTCGTTGCCGTTGCGCACCTTGATGCTCTGTAGTGTTTCCATATTCTTGGTAGCGTCAGGTTCGGCTTGTACCATTACGCGGTACATCTTACCGAAGCTATTGAAGTTGGAAGCATACAAACCACCGTAATATCCCTGCAAGGTAGTCAAGATGTCATTGGGGCTGATGCCTGCTTTCTTACAAGCGGCAGCATCAATGTCCAGCTGGTATTGCGGGAAGTGGGGGTTGAAGGATGTCTTGGCAGAGTTGATTTCAGGGCGTGCTTCCAGGGCTGCGGTATAGTTGTTCACCACGTCGAAGAAGTGGTTCAAATCACCACCCGTCTTGTCCTGCATGTTCAACTCGATGTCACTTGAAGCCGAGTAACCCGGAATCATAGGTGGAGCGAAGAACAATACCTGCGCTTCCTTGATAATCTTCTGGGCACGCATGTATAATGTGGCATAGACAATGGTAGAGTTCTGCATGGTGGAGCGTTCTTCCCAGTTCTTCAGCTTGATGATGATAGAACCATAGGAAGGACCTTGTCCACCCAGAAAACTATAACCGGAAATGACGGTACGCGATTCTACTGCAGGGTCGGCAGCAACCAGACTGTCTACGCGATTCAGAACCTCTTGAGCACGTTCTTGTGAAGTGCCGGGAGGCAAAGTAACGGCACCCATAATGGTACCGGTATCTTCGTTGGGCACCATACCGGTAGGAGTAATCTGCATGAAAACACCCAGCAATACGATGGAACCGATAACCAATCCTGCCGATAGCCATCGTTTTTGGATGAAGAACAGCACTTGTTTCTTATACTTGCCCAAGATACCGTTGTATGAGTCATTGAAGGAGTGTTTGAACTTGTCGGTAGTCATGCCTGCCAACGCCAGCACACTGATGATAATCATCAAGCTGCACAGAATGGGGTGTTCGCTGAAGCTGAACAGACCGAAAATCATGCCCAGAATAGCTACCGTCACGAAGAGCAACGTGATACCTGGGCGCATCAACCGACCGAGAGAGTCGACATAACGAGCAAGCATAATCTTGCGCGCTTCCTTGGCGGCAACGCCTACACGCTCTTTCAGACTTTCGTGTCCTCCATTATGAGGTTTCAAGAAGATAGCACACAGAGCAGGACTCAGGGTCAAGGCGTTCAAAGCCGAGAAACCGATAGCAATAGCCATGGTCAAACCGAACTGACGGTAGAAAGTACCTGCTGTACCTCCCATGAAGCTCACAGGGACGAATACGGACATCATGACCAGCGTAATGGAGACGATAGCGCCGCCCAACTCACTCATGGCGTCAATGGAAGCTGTACGGGCTGATTTGTAACCCTGGTCCAGCTTGGCATGGACGCCCTCGACGACGACGATGGCATCATCGACCACAATCGCAATGGCAAGTACCATGGCCGAAAGGGTCAGCAAGTTGATACTGAAACCGATCAGCTTCAATACGAAGAAGGTGGCAATCAATGCCACGGGAATGGCGATGGCGGGAATCAACGTAGAACGCATATCCTGCAGGAAGATATACACCACGATGAACACCAGGATAAAGGCTTCGATCAATGTCTTGATTACCTCATGGATAGAGGCGAAGAGGAAGTCGTTGGCACTCTGTGCAATGTTTATCTTCAAGCCGGCAGGCAGTTTGCTGGAATAGTCGTCCAGCAGGGCCTCGATATCCGAGATGGTTTGTGTGGCATTACTGCCTGCCATCTGGAAAATGATGCAACATACGGCTTTATGTCCGTTAACCATATTGTTGAATCCATATGACAGACGACCCAGTTCCACATTTGCTACATCCTTCAGACGGAGTATTTCACCGTTTTCCAAAGCTTTGATGACAATGTTCTCGAACTCTGTAGTCTGTTGCAGACGTCCTTTATAGCGCAGGGTATATTGGTAAGTTTGGTTACCGCGCTCACCCAACTGGCCGGGAGCCGCTTCGATGTTCTGTTCGCTCAAGGCGGCAACCACATCGTTGGGGATAAGTTTGTATTGGGCCATTACATCAGGTTTCAGCCAGATACGCATGGAGTAGTCCTGTCCCAATACCATGGCATCACCCACACCGTTGACACGTTTCACCTCAGGGATAAGGTTGATGTTGGCGTAGTTTTCCAGGAACTCGATGTTGTACTGGTCTTTTTCATCATAGATGGAGAATACCATCAACATGGAAGTCTGGCGTTTACGGGTGGTTACACCGATTTTGGTAACTTCGGCAGGCAGCAAGCCTTGTGCCATGGAAACGCGGTTCTGCACGTTCACCGCTGCCATATCGGGGTCGGTACCTTGCTTGAAGTAGATGGAGATGTCGCCCGAACCGCTGTTGGTGGCGCTCGAACTCATGTACATCATATTTTCCACACCGTTAATCTGGTCCTCCAACGGAGCGATAACGGAGTTCAGCACCGTTTGGGCATTGGCACCTTGGTAAGTTGCACTTACCGATACGGTAGGGGGGGCAATGTCCGGGTATTGGGTGATAGGCAAGGTCGCCAGACCAATAACTCCTAAGATTACTATCAGGATGGAAATTACCGTTGATAGTACCGGACGGTTAATAAATCTATCTAGTTTCATTTTATTTAGTGATTAGGGGTTAGTGATTAGTGATAAGCTCGTGTGATATAATGGCGCAGCCGCTTATCATTAATCACTAACCGTTAAACATTAATTGAATGCCGTTTGAATGTTACCTTCTTTCTGGTCTTTCAAGGCCTTCTGGTATTCGGCTTCCTTTTCAGCAGGCGTAATAGGTGTGATGGATTGTCCGTCCTTCAGGTTCTGTACCCCTTCGATAACGATTTTATCGCCTGCTTTCAAACCTTCCGTCACGTAATAATACTTGCCATCGTCTAAGCTGAACACTTTGACTTCGGTATTTTTCAACGTATTGTCCGGTTGCAGAACGAAAACGAACTGCTTGTCCTGGATTTCGGTAGTGGCGGCCTGTGGAATCATGATGACATCATGCAAAGGGTTGGGGAATACCACATTGCCGGTGCTTCCGCTACGCAACACGTTGTGCTTGTTGGGGAAGAGGGCACGCATGGTTACCGAACCGGTAGTTTGGTCAATGACTCCGCTGATTGTCTCCACGCGGCCACTGTCGGCATACATGGTTCCGTCGATGAGCTGCAACTGTACATCCGGCATCTTTTCCAGAATTTCCTTGATGCTGCCGCCTTCACGAATTTGTGACAAAAGTTGGCGTTCGGTCATGGAGAAATAGGCGTACATTTCGGAGATGTCGGCAACGGTAGTCAGCGGGCTGGCTACGGAAGGACTAACTAGGCTACCTACGCGGTAGGGAATGCTACCTACTACACCGTCACTGGGGCTGGTTACACTAGTGTATGACAAGTTGTTCTTGGCATTGACCAATTGGGCATTGGCTTGTGCTAGTTGCGCCTTTGTCTGTGCCAGTTGGTTTTCGGCCATTTGCAAATCGTAGTCACTGATGATGTTTTTCTTGTTCAGTTCACGTTTGTTGTTTACAGTCAGTTCTTGTGTGTTTACGGCAGCTTTGGCTGTTTCAACAGCAGCTTTGGCCGAATTTACGGCTGCCTGATACTGTACGGGGTCGATGCTGAACAACACTTGTCCTTTGCGTACTGTTGCGCCTTCGTCGACGTGCAATTTTGTGATGAAACCGCTCACCATCGGGCGAATTTCTACATCTTGTTTACCCTTGATAGTAGCAGGGTAGCTGTTTGTCAAGTTGGCAGTGGTGGTTTTTGCCTCAATCACTGCAAATTCGGGAGCTTTACCCGTTCCTTTGTCGCCTTGTCCGCAACTGCTGAGCAGTGCCAGGCAACATGCCAATAATACTAATCTACTCTTCATACTCTTTTTGTTCTCTGTATAATTTTATATTCTTCTTTTTTCGATTCTTGAAAGGCGTTTTGGTGTGCAATTCATAATTTAGAAATAAGGCAGGAAAAAGAAAACTGAATACTCCTATTCAGTTTTTCGTCTGCAAAAATATTCTTTTCTTAGTATATAAGGTGTGAAACAGTTCCTTTTTTAACTATGTTTCATACATAGATGAGAACAAAAGGACATTTTTTGATTAAAATACTGTAAAGCATACCGCTAATTGGCAGATAACCTTTATTTTTGCAGCATGTTAGAACGTAAACGCCATACTAAAATGAGGCCGCTTTTCCGCAGGTTGTTGGGGGGTGTTGCCATAGCTGCCGCACTGTATTCTTGTGCCAGTGTGGGCCGTATTGAAGGAGGACCTTATGATGAGACTCCTCCGCGTTTTATTTCCGGTACTCCCACGCCCGGTGCACTCCATCACAATAAAAATAAACTTTCCATTGAGTTCGATGAATTTATCAAGCTTGACAAGCCGAATGAGAAGATTGTAATATCCCCTCCGCAGGTGCAGCAGCCCGAAGTTAAGTCTAATGGGAAGAAGGTGGTCATCACCCTGCAGGATACATTGAAACCCAATACCACTTATACATTCGATTTTGGTGATGCCATCCAGGACAATAATGAGGGGAATCCCTTAGAGAATTTTTTCTATTCTTTCTCTACGGGCGACCGCCTCGACTCTATGGCTGTGGCCGGCACAGTGCTGAATGCGGCTAATCTTGAACCGGTGAAAGGGATGCTGGTCGGCCTGCATGCCAATCTGACCGACTCTGCTTTTACCAAACTTCCTTTTGAGCGGGTGGGGCGCACGGACAGTCGCGGACGCTTTTCTATCCGTGGAGTGGCTCCCGGCAAGTATCGCATCTATGCCTTGCAGGATGCCGACCAGAATTTTACCTATTCTCAGCCGACGGAAGTGATAGCTTTCAATGATTCCATCATCATTCCTTCCATGGAAGAACGCATGCGCCAGGATACGACCTGGATAGACTCGCTGACAGTAGATACGGTTGTAGAACGTCAATATACCCACTACCTGCCAGACGATATCCTGTTGCGTGCTTTCAAGGAGCTTTCCTTCTCGCAGCGTTTCTTGAAGGCCGAACGGTTGACTCCGGAGAAGTTTTCGCTCTATTTCACTGCTCCGGCAGACACGTTGCCTTTATTGAAAGGATTGAACTTTAATGAGGAAGATGCGTTTGTTATAGAACAGCCTACCGGCCGGAACGATACGATTCATTATTGGATAAAGGATTCCCTGCTCTATAAGCAGGATTCCCTGAAAATGAGTATCACCTATTTGTATACGGATAGCCTGAAACAACTGGTGCCCCGTACCGATACTTTGAATGTGTTGGCGAAGTTGACATACGACAAGCAGCAGAAACAGAAGCAGGAAGCGAAGGAAAAGGAACAGAAAGAGCATGAGAAGAAAAAGAAGAAGTTGAAAGAAGGTGAGGTGGAAGAGCCCGAGCCGACGGAATTCCTGGCTGTAGATGTGTATGCCCCTTCTGCAATTGATGTATATGATTATCTTACTCTGTCGTTTACGGAACCGGTGGCAAGCATAGATACCGCCGCTTTCCATCTGAAACAGAAAGTGGACTCGTTGTGGCAGGATATCCCGTTCGACTTTATGCGCGACTCTTTGGACTTGAAGCGTTATAATCTGTTTGCCGAATGGGTACCCGGTGAAAGCTATACATTTGAAGTGGATTCTGCTGCCATACGTGGGTTGTACGGGTTGTTTTCCGATAAGATAAAGAAGGACTTCAAGGCCAAGAAGCTGGAAGAGTACGGGCAGATATTCTTTAATGTGCATGGAGCAGACTCTCTGGCTTTTGTGGAACTGCTGGACGGTCAAGACAAAGTGCTGCGCACGGTGCCGGTGGTGGATGGGAAAGCCGATTTCTATTTTCTCAATCCGGGCAAATATGGAGCGCGGCTGATAAATGATACGAATGGGAATGGCGTCTGGGACACAGGGAATTATGCCGAGAAGCGCCAGCCTGAAATGGTTTACTATTATCCGATGGTTTTGGAGCTTAAGGCAAACTTTGATTTGACGCAGGAATGGAATATTAAGGCCAAGTCTCTGGATAGGCAGAAACCGGACGAACTAAAAAAACAAAAGCCAGATGAAGACAAGAAAAAGCAAAACAGGAACAAAAATAACCGCAGTGGCAATAGCAGCCGCAATAGTGGTAGGGGCTATAGCTATTAGGCGGAAGCAATTGTTCGTTCTATTGATGGTGGGAGCAGTCTGTTTGGGAGCCTCCCAGTCTGTTCAGGCCCAATGTGCTGCAAAGAATGAAGCTTTTCAGTCGGGCGAGCACGTCATGTACGATTTATATTTCAATTGGAAGTTCATTTGGAAGAAGGTGGGGCTGGCAAGCCTCACTACCAATGCCACGACTTACCATTCCGAGCCTGCATTCCGCTTTAACTTGCTTTGTGTAGGCAGTAAAAAGACCGATTTTTTCTTCAAGATGCGCGATACGCTGACTTGTTATGTCAGCGACAAGTTGGAGCCACTCTATTTCCGCAAAGCGGCAGAGGAGGGAAGCCGCCATACGGTGGACGAGGCCTGGTTCTCCTACTCGGACGGACTGGCGAATGTAAAGCAGAGACGCACTTGGCACAATCCCGTGCGTGAGGCTCAGGAGATGGAATACAGTGATAGTCGCTGCATCTTCGATATGTTGAGCATTTTGGCGCAGGCGCGCTCCTATGACCCTAAAGACTACAAGGTGGGGCAGAAGATACTCTTTCCCATGGCCACGGGGCGCAGGGTAGAAGAGCAGACGTTGATTTACCGCGGCAAGGAGGAGGTCAAGGCGAATAACGACACCATTTACCGCTGCTTGGTATTCTCTTTTGTAGAGTACAAGAAAGGTAAGGAGAAGGAGGTCATCACCTTCTTCGTATCCGATGATAAGAACCACCTTCCCATTCGCTTGGACATGTATTTGAATTTCGGTTCGGCCAAGGCATTCTTCAAGAGTGTCCGGGGCAACCGCTATCCGATGACGTCTGTGGTAAGGAAAAAGTGATGTTATCCCCTTTTCTAAATACACTGGATTCGAAAGTGGCAATCAGTTTTCCCTCCTGGTTGGTGACGTCGATCTGGTAATATCCGGTGGTGCGGCCGATGTAGCGTTCGCGCGCTTCGGCATACAGCACATCGCCCGGTCCGCTGCTGCGCAGGAAGGTGATATTGGACGAAAGAGAGAAGGCCAATGTTCCGTGGGAGTTGGCTGCTGCTGCCAGTGCCAGGTCGGCAAGGGTGAAGATGGCACCCCCTTGCGTACGGCCTCCCGCATTGAGATGCTCTGCCGTGATAACCAGGCATGCCTTGCTGTATCCTTCCTTTATTTCTATCAGTTCTACGCCTGCATTCGTGGCGAAGCGGTCGTTCTTAAAAAACTCTTGTGCGGTCATGAGGGGTAATGATTAATGTTTAGTGATTAATGATTAATGGGTGGAAAAATATGTGCTTCCGGACGCAAAAGTAACGATTTTAGCCATTAATTGAATTATTTAGGCGGGTCAAATCTGTACACTTGCCCTACTTTTGCAGCAGGAAAAATCATAAACTCTTAATAAATAAATCCCTTATTATGAAAACAGTCCTCACTACATTGGGAATCTCCCTCCTTGTATTGGCAGGTTGCGCAGGGCAAAAGCAGGCTGAAAGCAACTTTATCCAAGAAAACATTGATAATGCTGTGGCTCAGGAGACAATTCAGACAGACATTATCGAGAAATCCGGTAAAGTCCTTAATCCCCGTACCATTGATAAGGATGGGAACATTGTCTATGTACCTATCGACGATTGGTGTTCCGGTTTCTTTCCCGGTAATATCTGGCATATGTACGAGTTGACCGGTGACCAGAAGTGGCTGCCGCTGGCAGAGAAGTATACCGAGGATTTGGATTCGGTACAATACCTCACCTGGCATCATGATGTGGGCTTTATGATTGGCTGCAGTTACCTGAACGGATACCGTTTTGCGGGTAAGGAAGAGTACAAGCCGGTCATCATACAGACGGCCAAATCGTTGTCTACCCGTTTCCGCCCTGCAGCAGGCGTACTTCAATCATGGGATGCAGATAAGGGATGGCAGGCTGAACGTGGCTGGAAATGTCCCGTTATCATTGATAATATGATGAACCTCGAACTGCTGTTCGAAGCTTCCAAGCTGTCGGGCGACTCCACTTTCTACAACATAGCCCGGAAGCATGCCGATACGACTATGGCTAACCATTTCCGTGAGGACAACAGCTGCTATCATGTGGTGGATTATGACCCCGAAACCGGTGAAGTCCGTAAGAGACAGACTGCACAAGGCTATGCCGACGAGTCTGCTTGGGCACGTGGACAAGCGTGGGCCTTGTACGGCTATACCATGTGCTATCGCTATACACACGATGCCAAATACCTGGAACAGGCTGAAAAGGTCTACAACTTTATCTTCAACAACAAGAATCTTCCGGAAGACTTGGTTCCCTACTGGGATTTCGATGCTCCCAATATCCCGAATGAACCTCGCGATGCTTCGGCAGCTGCCTGCACGGCGTCCGCCCTTTACGAGCTGAGCACTTATCTGCCGGATAAGGGATACAAGGAAACCGCCGACCGGATTATGGAAAGCCTTGCTTCTCCTTCCTACCGTGCCAAGGTGGGTACCAACGGCAACTTCATCCTGATGCACTCTGTGGGCAGTATTCCTCACGGTGCGGAGATTGATGTACCGTTGAACTATGCCGACTATTACTTCCTGGAAGGATTGATGCGTAAAAGAGACTTGGAAAAATGAAAACTCAATTAAATATTTTGTTAGGTGGTTTAGGTTTGTTCGCCTTGCAGGGCTGTAAAGCCCCGCAGGCGGAACAATCCGTCCAGCCGAATGTCATTTACGTTTTTCCCGACCAATACCGTAACCAGGCGATGGAGTTCTGGGGCCAGGAAGGTTTTCGGGAGAAAGTGAACTTTCGGAATGACCCGGTGCATACCCCACGCTTGAATGATTTTGCCCGGGAGTCGGTGGTATTGACATCTGCCATGAGCAACTGCCCGTTGAGCAGTCCCCACCGTGGTTCTCTGTTGACGGGAATGTATCCTAATAAGAGTGGTATTCCATTGAATTGCAATTCGAGCCGTCCCATCAGCTCCCTGCGTGAGGATGCTGTGTGTGTGAGTGATGTTTTCTGCAATGCCGGATATGACTGCGCCTACTTTGGCAAACTGCATGCCGACTTTCCTACCCCCAACGACCCCGAACGTCCCGGACAGTATGTGGAAGACCGCGTACCTGCATGGGATGCCTATACATCGAAAGAACGTCGTCATGGGTTCAATTACTGGTATTCTTATGGTACCTTCGACGAACACAAGAATCCGCATTACTGGGATACGGAAGGCCGTCGCCACGACCCGCGCGAGTGGTCGCCGTTACACGAATCGGGCAAGGTGGTGTCTTATCTGAAGAACGAGGGGAATGTACGCGACCCGAAGAGACCTTTCTTCATTATGGTAGGCATGAATCCTCCCCATAGTCCGTACCGTTCTTTGGACGACTGTATGGAGGAAGATTTCAATCTCTATAAAAACCAGCCTCTGGACAGCCTGCTCGTCCGTCCGAATGCCGACTCCAAGATGCTCAAGGCAGAGAGTGCACGCTACTACTTTGCTTCTGTGACGGGTGTCGACCGTGCTTTTGGTCAGATACTTGATGCCTTGAAGGAACTCGGGCTGGACAAGAATACCATTGTCGTGTTTGCCTCCGACCATGGAGAGACCATGTGTAGCCAGCATACGGAAGACCCGAAGAATTCCCCGTACTCCGAGTCCATGAACATTCCTTTCCTGGTGCGTTTCCCCAATAAGATTAAACCCCGCGTGGACGACTTGATGCTTTCCTCGCCGGACATCATGCCTACCTTGTTGGGCCTTGCCGGCCTTGCCGACTCTATTCCGGCTGAGGTGCAGGGACGCAACTATGCACCGCTTTTCTTCGATGAAAAGGCAGATATTGTACGTCCTACCGGTGCTCTTTACATCCAGAACTTGGATGGTGAGAAGGATGCGGAAGGTATGGTCCGTTCTTATTTCCCTTCATCGCGCGGCTTTAAATCGTCGCGCTACACGCTGGCGCTCTACATTGACCGCGAAAACCATAAGCTGGTCAAAAGCTTGTTGTTTGACGATGAAAAGGATCCGTATCAGATGAATAACCTTTCTTTGGAAGAAAACCAAGAAGTCGTAAAAGACCTTTGCGCAGAGATGGGCAAAGTATTGAAAGAGATTGATGACCCTTGGTATAAGGAAGGCATCTTGAAGGATATGATACCTTATTGATTGGAAATGGGTTATAGATAATCCTCCATAAATTGTTTGAACGTTTTTTGCGACCCGCTTCGACTGATAGTGAACTATTTGTCGGAGCGGGTTGTTTGATTCAGAATAGAATAAATTTACCAATACGTATTTAAGTAAATGATGGAGATGAAGTATAGACTATGGGCTTGTCTGTTGTTTTTGCCGATGGTTCTTTGGGCGTCCGGGCGTCCGAAAGTGGCTGTCGTACTCAGTGGGGGTGGCGCCAAAGGGACGGCGCATATCGGTGCTCTGAAAGTAATTGAAGAAGCGGGTATCCCTATAGATTATGTGGTAGGTACCAGTATGGGGGCCATTGTGGGAGGTTTGTATTCTATCGGATATACCCCGCAGCAATTGGACAGTATGGTGAATGCCCAGAACTGGAAATTCCTACTCTCGGATGCACCCAATCCTAAGGATGTGTTGCTGGACGACCGGTTGAAGTCGGAGCGCTATGTACTCTCTATTCCGTTTTCTTTGAAATCTGCCGCTGTTTCGGATGCGGGTATCATAAAAGGGAAGAACCTGGCACGTTTGTTCTCCACGTTGACAGAAGGTTACCAGGATTCCGTGGATTTTAGCCGTTTTCCTATTCCGTTTGCCTGCGTATCGGAAAATCTGGTGAATGGTAGTGAAGTAGTGTTCCGTGAGGGAATACTGGCTACTGCCATGCGTTCCAGCATGTCCATTCCCGGTGTGTTTGCTCCGGTAGACCTGGATGGAATGGTGTTGGTGGACGGTGGAATGGTGAATAACTATCCGGTAGATGTGGCGCTTGCCATGGGGGCCGACTACGTTATCGGGGTGGATGTGCAGAGCCCGCTGCTTAAGGCTTCCGAGCTGAAATCGGTGAAAGACATCTTCGGGCAAATCATCAATCTGCAAGGAGAGAAGAAATATCGTGAGAATCTGCGTAATACCGACGTACTGATAAAGGTGGATGTCTCCGGCTATTCGGCTGCAAGTTTTACCAAAGAGGCCATCGATACTCTGATGGTGCGGGGAGAACGTGCTGCCATGGACAGTTGGGACGGACTGCTTGCTCTGAAACGGAAGCTGGGGCTTGCAGACGATTATCAGCCTCGCCGTCCGGGACCTTTCCGCTTGCCCGGCGTGGCTGTTGATAGGGAGATTCCCGTTGATTCCCAAATAGCCGTCCCTGCTGTGCGGGAGAACAAGCTGAATGTCGGTTTTCGCTTTGATACGGAAGAACTGGCGGCGTTGCAGGCAAATACGGACTTCTATTTCGGCCGGCAGCGCGAGTCGCTGGTCAGCCTTACTGTCCGTCTGGGCAAGCGTACACTGGCACGACTCGGATATAGTTACCAGTGGGACGGTGGATGGCAGGCGGGACTTGCCTATCAGTTCGACTATAAAGATATGAATATTTACAATGAAGGCAAACGGGCACTGGATTTGACTTTTACACATCAACTGGTCCGTATGGGGGCGGCGAAGGACTGGAACAATATCCAGGTCAGTCTGGGCATTGACTTTGATTACTACCACTATCATGATTTGCTGTCGCTCGACCCGTTGGCTTCGGCACTGTTTGAAAATTCGTCCTTATTCAGTTACTTTGCCGGACTTGTGTTCAACAACTTGAATGAGAGGAGCGCCCCTACAAAAGGCATGTCGTGGGCGGTATCCTATCATCTCTATACGGATAACTTCTTCCAGTATAAGGACAACAATCCTATTTCTGTTTTCGATGCCCGTTGGCAGGGATGTTTCTCTCCCTCGAGTAAGTTCACTGTCACTCCTTCGTTTTATGGACGCGTATTGTCCGGAAGCGGTAATTATCCTTTTGCCATCATTAATATGGTGGGGGGAACCATACCGGGGCGCTATATGCCACAGCAGATACCGTTTACGGGCATCAACCGTGCGGAACTGTCACAAGCCGCACTGCTGGTTGCAGGGCTGAACCTCAGACAGCGTATCTTGAAAAACCAGTATATATCAGTGATGGGCAGTTATGGGCGAAACTCCGGGAAGTTTCATCAGATTCTTGACTCTTCCGAATCGGCTGATATGGCAGGGGTAGGCATCGGCTATATGTACAAGAGTTTTCTGGGACCAGTGGAGATACAGTTGAACTGGTCTAATCAGACGAAGAAACTAGGGTGGTATGCTGGGTTCGGATTCGTATTCTAACGAGGATATATCAAAATATTACATGGATTTTATTTTTCAGACAAAAGAACAGAAGAACAAGAGAAAAATATATTCTTTTGTTCTTCTGCCTAAAACTTACCCCAATCTGTATGATTCTGCGGTGAGTTATGATACTTTCATTATTTATTCAGCTTCCATTCGCTTCCGTCCTTACCGTCTTTAATCTCGAAACCGAGTGCGGTGAGTTCATTACGGATTTTGTCGGATGTGGCCCAATCTTTGTTGGCTTTTGCCTTTGAACGCTCTTCCAATAGCATGTCCACTACTTTGCCGAAGGCGGCTTCACGCTCTTCGTTGGAGGCGTTGTCTTCTTGTAATCCTAAGATGTCGAAGCAGAAGAGGTGGAAGGTTTCCTTCAATTCTTTCAGGTCTTCGGCTGTGATGGAATCGTTTCCAGCCAGGATATTGTTTACCATCTTGGCGCCGTCGAAGAGGTGGGCGATGACAATCGGTGAGTTCAAGTCATCATTCATGGCTTCGTAACACTTGGCACGCAGGGATTTCACATCTATGGTGGAGGTTGCAGCAGGGGTAATCTTGTCCAGTCCATGTACAGCATCCATCAGCCTTGCCAATCCCTTTTCGGCGGCTTGCAGCGCTTCGTTGCTGAAGTCTACCGTACTGCGGTAGTGGGCTTGCAGGGTGAAGAATCGGATGGTCATTGGGCTGTAGGCTTGCTCCAGCATGGGGTGCGTGCCTTTGAAGAGCTCTTCCAATGTGATGAAGTTACCGTAAGACTTACCCATTTTCTGTCCGTTCACGGTCAGCATGTTGTTGTGCATCCAATAATGTACCATATCTTCTCCTTGGGAAGCTACGGATTGTGCAATCTCGCATTCGTGATGCGGGAAGATAAGGTCCATACCGCCACCATGAATGTCGAAGTGCTCGCCCAAGTATTTCTTTCCCATGGCTGTACATTCGGCGTGCCAGCCGGGGAAGCCGTCGCTCCACGGGGAAGGCCAACGCATGATGTGTTCCGGTTGCGCACATTTCCAGAGAGCAAAGTCTGCGGGATTGTGCTTCTCGCTCTGTCCATCCAGTTCGCGGGTGGTGTTGAGAACATCATCCAGGTTGCGTCCGGAGAGCTTGCCGTAGTGATGGTCCTTGTTGTATTTTTCTACATCGAAATAAACGGAACCTTCACTTTCATAGGCATATCCGTTCTTCAATATCTCCTTTACAAGTTCTATCTGTTCGATGATGTGGCCGCTGGCATGTGGCTCGATACTGGGAGACAGCACATTCAATGCATCCATCGCCTTATGATAGCGGTTGATGTAGTACTGTGCCACTTCCATTGGTTCCAGTTGTTCCAGACGGGCTTTTTTCGCAATCTTGTCTTCACCTTCGTCGGCATCGTGCTCCAGATGGCCCACGTCGGTAATGTTGCGGACATAGCGCACCTTGTAGCCGATGTGCGTCAGGTAGCGGAACAGCAGGTCGAAAGTGATGGCAGGGCGTGCATGTCCCAAGTGCGGGTCACCGTACACGGTCGGTCCGCAGACATACATGCCTACATGCGGTGCATGCAGCGGTACGAACAGCTCTTTTTTTCTATTTAAAGTGTTGTAAATGGTCAGTTGATGTTCCATAACAGTTGATTATTAGTTCTTTTAGGAGTACAAAGGTATAATAAATCTGTGAAAATCTATAATGATATTCTGTTTTATAAGAGTAAATGCAACGGATTTCACCTTCGTTTATTACTTTTGTATCCATGAAGTCAAATAAACGTGTATTGCTTGGCATGAGTGGCGGCACGGATAGTTCCGTGGCCGCCATGAGGTTGCAGGAAGCCGGTTATGAGGTGACTGGCGTGACTTTCCGTTTCTATGAGGCAGGAGATGAGACCGGGTATCTGGAAGATGCACGGGCTCTGGCCCTGAAGCTGGGGATGAAACACATTACCTATGATGCACGCGAGCTTTTCCGTTCGCGTATTATCCGCTATTTTGTGGAAGAGTATCTAATGGGGCGCACTCCCGTTCCTTGCACGGTCTGCAATAATGAGCTGAAGTGGGTGCTGTTGGCTAAAATAGCCGATGAAAAGGGAATTTATTGGATTTCTACCGGACATTATGTGCGCAAGGTCTTGTCCGGAGCAAAGTATTATATAGCTCCTGCCGCGGATAAGGACAAAGACCAGACTTTCTTTCTATGGGGATTGAAGCAGGACATCCTGCAGCGTATGTTGCTTCCGATGGGAGATATTACGAAAAATGAGGCGCGCTCGTATGCGGCGGAGCGTGGTTTCGAGCAAGTGGCTGCAAAGAAAGACAGTATGGGGGTGTGCTTTTGCCCTTTGGATTACCGTTCCTTTTTGAAGCGTGAGGTTCCTGAAACACTATTACCCGGTAAAGGTAGATTCGTCGATGAAAAGGGGGATTTCTTGGGATGGCATGAGGGCTATCCGTTTTATACCGTAGGGCAACGTAGGGGCTTAGGTATCCATCTGAACAAGGCTGTTTTTGTGAAAGAGACAAGAGTGGAAAGCAATGAAGTTGTTCTTGCTCCACTATCTTCCCTCTACAAGCAGGAAATGTGGCTGGGAGAGTGGAACCTGGTGGAGAACAGCCGCGTGCTGGGTGCAGACGAGGTTATTGTGAAGATACGCTACCGTAAGCAGGCAAACCACTGCAAGGTAAGTCTTACAGTGGAGGGACTACTGCATGTCCGCTTGATAGAGCCGCTCGAATCTATTGCGCCAGGGCAGGCAGCGGCTTTTTATGATGAAAGCGGTCTGCTGCTGGGCGGTGGAATTATTTTGTGATAAAATCTGCTTTTATATTTTGTTATTTATTAAGCTTCAGCATTTCTTCTATGTATTCCCTTGTGTTGCTGAGTCGGGGTACTTTATGTTGTCCACCGAGTTTCCCCTTGCTATCCAGCCAATCGTGGAAGAGGTTGGGACGGGCGACGATGATTTCCAGTGGTTGCAGTGCCAGGTTATTCTGTCTTTTAGCTTCATAGTCGGAGTTTACCTCTTTCAGGGTGTCGTCCAATACTTTGGCGAACTTCTCCAGGCTGTCCGGCATTTGTGCAAATTCTATCAGCCACTGGTGGCGGCATTTAGCATTCCGGTCCATAAAGACTGGGGCGGCAGAATAATCTATGACCCGTGCATCGGTTTCGGCACATGCTCTGGCAAGTCCTCTTTCCGCATTGTCCACAATCAGCTCCTCGCCGAATGCGTTGATAAAGTGCTTGGTACGTCCGGTGATGACGAACTTATAGGGATTCTTCGATGTAAACTTCACTGTATCCCCAATCATATATCGCCATAAACCGGCAGAAGTGGAGATTACCATGGCGTAGTTCTTGTTCAGTTCCACCTCTTCGAGGCAGAAGGTACGCGGATTCTCCTTGCCTACATCTTCCAGCGGGATGAACTCGTAAAATATACCGTAGTCAATCATCAGTAACATGGCAGGATCGGTAGGGTCGTTCTGAGTTCCGAAGTAGCCTTCGGATGCATTGTAAGTCTCTACATAATGCATCTTGCTGCTGCGGACCACGTCTTTGTATTGCTCGCGGTAAGGAGTGAAGGCAACGCCGCCGTGGAAGAACACCTCCAGATTGGGCCATATCTCCTCAAGGCTCTGCTTTCCTGTCTTTTCCAATATATGTTTGATGAGTACAAGCATCCAGGACGGTACACCGGAAAGGTTGCTGACGTTTGCATGGATGGTTTCGCGGGCAATGGCCTCCATTTTGGGCTCGAAGTGCTCCATCAAGGCTGTCTGCTTGCTGGGTACGCGGACAAAGTTTACCAGTGGGTTGATATTTTCTATGAGGATGGCGGAGAGGTCGCCTACAAGACTGTGGTTGGTGTTCAGGTTGGGAGCGTGGCTGCCTCCAAGGATAAGCCCTTTACCGGAAAAGAAACGACTTTCGGGATTCTGTCCCAGATAGATGGCAACGGCATCCCGGCCTCCCTTGTAATGCGTGTCGTGCAAGGACTCCCGGCTGACGGGCAGGAACTTACTCTTGTCGTTGGTGGTACCCGATGATTTGGCAAACCAACGTATTTCCGAAGGCCAAAGCAGATTCTGCTCACCGGCACGCAGGCGGGTTACATAAGGCTTTACTTCTTCGTAAGTTTGTATGGGAAGGCGCTTCTTGAAATCTTCATAAGTACGGATAGAGGCATAGTCATGCTTCTTTCCCCATTCCGTGTTTGCCGCTGTCCGGACGAGGCGCTGCAGTACAAGCTGTTGCAATTCACCGGCATGGCTGGTGTATTGTTCGATTTCTTTCAGACGGGGAGCAAAATATACCTTATTCAGAAACTTTGTAATATTCATCGTTCTTTGTGAAATCTTATTTTAAACCACAAAAATAATCTTATTTATCGGCATCTCTATCTTTTTTCTCTTTTTTTTCTATCTTTACGGACCTATAGAACAATAATTCAAACAAAAATATCATGAGAATAGGTATTTTGACTTCAGGAGGCGACTGTCCCGGCATCAACGCTACCATTCGCGGTGTATGTAAAACAGCTATCAACCATTATGGAATGGAAGTAATTGGCATTCACAGCGGTTTTCAGGGGCTGCTGACCAAGGATGTGGAGTCGTTTACCGAAAAATCCTTATCCGGTTTGCTGAACTTGGGAGGTACGATGCTCGGTACTTCGCGCGAGAAGCCCTTTAAGAAGAACGGCGTGATGTCCGGCGTGGACAAACCGGCACTGATAGCGCGGAATATCGAAGAGATGGGGCTTGATTGTGTAGTCTGTATCGGCGGGAACGGTACGCAGAAGACAGCCGCCAAACTCTCTGCTATGGGGCTGAACATTGTGTCTGTACCTAAAACCATAGACAACGATATTTGGGGAACTGATTTCTCCTTCGGATTCGATTCTGCCGTCAGCATTGCTACGGATGCCATCGACCGGTTGCACAGCACGGCCAGCTCGCACAAACGGGTGATGGTGATTGAGGTGATGGGGCACAAGGCAGGTTGGATAGCCTTATACTCCGGTATGGCAGGCGGTGGTGACGTGATTCTGATTCCGGAGATTCCCTATAATATCCACCGTATCGGAGAAACGATTCTGAATCGGCTGAAGAAAGGAAAGCCTTACTCCATCGTGGTGGTAGCCGAAGGTATACAGACGGACGGTCGGAAGCGTGCCGCCGAGTATATCGCTCAGGAGATAGAGTATGAGACGGGTATCGAGACCCGTGAGACTGTGTTGGGTTATATTCAGCGGGGCGGCTCACCCACACCTTTTGACCGTAACCTTTCCACACGTATGGGCGGACATGCCACGGAACTGATTGCCAACGGGCAGTTCGGGCGGATGATTACCTTGAAGGGGAATGAAATAGCTTCTGCACCGCTGGAGGAGATTGCGGGCAAGTTGAAGCTGGTGACGGAAGACAATGACTTAGTTGTCCAGGGACGTCGGATGGGAATCTGTTTCGGCTAATTTTTCTTGTGGGGATTCTTCAACAGCTTCTGCCATGGGATTTTCTTCTGTGGAGGTTTCTGTTGCATGGTTTCGCTCCTTGGCTGCCTGGACTTCCTCCTTGAAAGCGGCATCCTTAATTTTTTTCAATGCCATCTGTGCCGCATTTTGTTGCGACTCCTTCTTGGAATAACCGGTGCCGGTACCTGCCGATATCCCTTCGATGCGGACTTCGGTGTGGAACATCGGATTGTATTCTTCGTCGAGAAACTGCTCGATAAGCTCGAATGACACCTCCATTTTGTTCTTCTGGCTCCATTCGATGAGTTTTGACTTGAAGTTGACCTCTTTGCGAGACATCTTGTCGAGGTCGATATAGTTTTTGAAAATCTTCTCTTCCATGAACTGCTTGCAGCGGTCGTAGCCCTGGTCCAGATAAATGGCGCCGATGAAGGCTTCGAATGCATTGCCGTACATGTAGCTGTTGTGGGATGAGGAGCGGGTGGAGTATTTCACCAGTTTGTCCAGTCCGATTTCCACGGCCAGTTTGTTGAGTGTTTCCCGCTGTACAATTTTGGAACGGGTATTGGTAAGGAAACCTTCGCGGCGTCCTTCGAAATGGCGGTAGACAATATCTCCTACAATGGCGTCGAGGATAGCATCGCCCAAGAATTCCAGCCGTTCGTTGTTGATGGGACGTCCTTTTTCGGAGCGCATGGAGATGGATTTATGCAGCAAAGCCTGCTGATAAACCTTGATGTTGCGAGGGAAGAAGCCGAGAATTCTGTAAAAACAAAAATAAGACTCTCTATCCTTGCGGAACAAGAGCCTTATTTTATCTATTTGGTTACGTAACACGACCTTATTATTCTGCGTATTTCTTGAAAATGACACACGCATTATGACCACCGAATCCAAAAGTATTGGACAAAGCTACGTTCACTTCGCGCTTTTGTGCTTTGTTGAACGTGAAGTTCAGGTCATAGTCGATGTTTTCGTCGTTATCACCCTCTTCGTGGTTGATGGTCGGAGGAACAATGCCATTCTTGATGGCGAGGATGCTTGCAATGGATTCTACCGCACCGGCAGCGCCCAGCAAGTGGCCGGTCATGGATTTTGTCGAACTGATGTTCAACTCATACGCATGCTGTCCGAATACCTCTTTGATTGCTTTTGCTTCCGAAATATCACCTACGGGAGTAGATGTACCGTGAACATTGATATAATCTACTTCTTCGGGTTTCATTTCTGCATCTTCCAACGCATTCAGCATCACTAACTTGGCTCCCAAACCTTCGGGGTGAGAGGCTGTCAGGTGATGAGCGTCGGCAGACATTCCTACGCCGGCAACTTCCGCATAGATTTTGGCACCGCGTGCCTTGGCGTGTTCCAGTTCCTCGAGAACGAGACAACCGCCACCTTCACCCATGATGAATCCGTCACGGCTTGCGCTGAACGGACGGGATGCAGTTTCGGGAGAATCATTGCGGGTTGACAATGCATGCATGGCATTGAAACCACCTACACCGCAAGCGGCGATGGCAGCTTCCGAACCACCGGACACGATAACATTTGCCTTACCCAAACGGATGAGGTTAAACGCATCGGCAATGGCATTTGTGGAAGTGGCACATGCAGAACAAGTTGCGTAGTTGGGACCATGGAAACCATACATGATGGAAATTTGTCCGGCAGCAATGTCCGAAATCATCTTGGGGATGAAGAACGGATTGAATTTGGGGCCGTTTTCCTTACCGGTCAGGGCATAGTTGCCCGCCTCTTCTTCGAATGTACGGATGCCACCGATACCGGCGCCGAAGATGACACCGATTCTGTTTAAATCCTCATTTTCGACGTCAAGCCCAGAGTCACTTACCGCTTCTTTGGCTACTGCAATGGCATATTGTGTGTACAAGTCCATCTTGCGGGCCTCTTTGCGGTCTATATATTTGGTAGCATCGAAGCCTTTTACTTCGCATGCAAACTGAGTCTTGAAAAGCGATGCATCGAAATGAGTAATAGGTCCTGCTCCACTAACCCCATTCACAAGATTTTCCCAGAATTCGGGAACACTGTTGCCAATGGGAGTAATGGCGCCGAGACCTGTTACTACAACTCTTTTTAATTCCATGTTATAAACGAATGGATAAGATTACTTAGCGTGTTCTTCGATGTAAGATACAGCATCACCTACAGTACCAATCTTTTCAGCCTGGTCATCGGGAATAGAGATACCGAATTCCTTTTCGAATTCCATGATAAGTTCTACAGTGTCAAGAGAATCAGCTCCCAGGTCGTTAGTGAAGCTAGCTTCGTTAGTAACTTCTGATTCTTCTACGCCTAATTTATCGACGATAATCGCTTTCACTCTTGATGCAATTTCAGACATAACTTTAAGTTTTTAATTAATAATTAGTTTTATTTCTTTAAATTTGCGGTGCAAAGGAATGAATATTTATCATTCCTCGCAAATATTTGATGAATTAAATGCACCTTTTTGCACATTTTTCACGGTTTTGTGCAGTAATTGGAGGGGTTATGGGAAAAAATATCGCAGTTTTAGCGTCGGGAAGTGGTACGAATGCCGAGAATATCATCCGTTATTTCCGGGAAAAAGGTTCGGCACGTGTGGCTCTGGTTTTGACTAACCGGCAGAATGCGTTTGTTTTAGAGCGTGCCAAGGGGCTGGGAGTGCCTTGTGTCTGGTTTGCCAAGAGCGATTGGGAAAGTGGAGAGCTTGTTTTGTCGACGCTTCGAGAGCATGATATTGATTTTGTGGTATTGGCAGGATTCCTGGCACGTGTGCCGGACAATATTCTGCATGCTTATCCCAATAAAATGATAAATATACATCCTTCGTTGCTGCCCAAGTTCGGTGGAAAGGGAATGTACGGCGACCGTGTGCACGAGGCAGTGATTGCTTCCGGCGAAAAGGAAAGCGGTATTACCATCCATTATACGAATGAGCATTATGACGAAGGCGGCATTATCTGCCAGCAGAAATGCCCCGTATTGCCGGGCGATACGCCGGAGGAGCTGGCGCAACGCATCCACCGGCTGGAGTATGAATACTATCCGAAGGTGATAGAGGAGTTGGTGGAAGGCCTCTCTCCCAGTTATTTATAGAATCGGTTAAGGGAGAGGATGGCCTCGTTCAGCTTACGGTTGTCTATCTTGTAGTTTTCCAGGGGATTCAATGCACTGTCGCTGATTTCTATATATCCGGAAGGGTGTTTTTCCAGAATAGTATGATTTTCTACGATAAAGGCATAATTGAGATTGTCGCCCACGATATGCCAGTTCCGTGGACAAGTATCGGTTATTAAATGCCCCATACTGTAATCGGAAGGCGGATTGGTTACACCCAGCACTTTATTCATTAGGGTTGGTGCAAAATCATAGTGCGTGGTACGGTGATGGTAGGTATGTGGCTGTTCTCCCGGTTCATATAATAGGAAGGGGATATGTGTTTGTACCGGTGAATAATTACTGCCGTGGCCCCAATAATTTTTATGATTCTCATTGAATTCTTGTCCATGGTCTCCGGTAATGATGACCAGGGTATTGTCTAGCAGTTTCTTTTCCTCAAGTTTGTGGAGGACGCATCCCACCAGTGAGTCGGCTTCCGCCACGCAGTTGTAGTAGAGGTTCAGGAAAGGAGTAGGGTCTATGTCGTTGTTCAGTTTCATATAGTCGGCGAACTCCCAGGACGGTTGGAAACGATAAAGCTTGTCCTTCGGCACTTCATATCCGTGTGCCAAATCATAGAAGAGAAAGGAAAAGAAAGGTTTTGTACCGCTGCCCAGCGTATCGAGTGCTTGCAGATAATCTGCTGTAATACGGCAGTCGCGGTCATAAACGGTTTTTCCTTCGGTATGGGTACGCAAGTCGGGTACCTTTGAGAAAAGTATTTTGGCAAATGGCGGGTTGACGATTGTAGCACTGGGATAAATACCTATCTGATAATTCTGCTTCAATAGTTCTTCTATGAGCAGGGGCTGTATGCCCGATACCTCAAAATCAGTCCAGTAGATGGATGAGAGACTGAAGAAAAGCCCGAAGATACTTCCACGTGTGCCATTGCTGCTGCTTAGATGGGAGGTGAATCTGCTGCAACTGTCGGCAAAGTGGCTGATATGAGGTGTAATGTCCTGGTTAAAGGCGCGGTAGTTCCATGAGTCTATGGCTATCAGCACTACATTCTTGGGGTTGGAATGGACTTCGTATTTCAAAGAATCTATCGGATAGTTGAGGTCAGCAGACTGCTTTTTGTTGTTGAAGTTCATTTTAATGACATCCTTGGATGAGACCACTCCTAACTTCATCATCAGGCGGGTTGCCGTAAGCGGGAAGTAATAGGGCAGGCAGGGGGCGCTGCGAATCACTGAAGTCTTTTGCGCTACAGCGGCATAGGCATGATAAAAGTTAGAGAATAGTGCAAACAAAATCAGAGTGGCAAGTACAGGACGGAAGCCACAGCGGTGAAAGCGGGTATAACAATGGCCTGCAAGTATTCTTAGCAAAGTATTGGCGGCAAATATACCCACTAATACTCCTGCAATCTTCAGATAAAGCCAGAAGCTGAATGTGAAAATCTCACTGTTGCCCTCTCCAACCAGGAGATTCAGTACAAAACCATTGATATGGAACTTGTAAAGACTGTACACACTGCCGTCTATGTAAGCAAGTATATTGAGTAATGATACAAGAATAATGTGTGTGATGGCGGCGGCTTGATGGCGCCGGACGGTAATGGCTACGATTAAGGATATGATGTAAGGAATAAGTGCCCACAAGGCGGCATGTGAGCAAGCGGCCGTTATATAAAACATCCAGCCTCCCACGTCCATCATGGCGAGCCGGGGACTGTGAATCAGATAAAACAGAAATTGTATGGCAATCGTCAGAGTTGAAATTGCATAAAAAATAAATCCTTCACTGAGTGATTTCTCTAACTGTATTTTTTGCATTGATATTGTAATGTTTTGCCTATAGTTTCCTCTGATTCGGCATTGATAGTAAAGGCGTGAGGAGCTTATATAGTGACGTCTTTTGTATTATCGGGCTGTATTTCTAAATGTATGTGCTACTTTGGGATATAAGTGTAAGCATCTTTTTCTCTTCGTAGCGGGTAGTCTCCCCGCAATTTTTCAAATTGTTCGGGATGTGTTTTCAGTGCTTCGCTGTCCCTTCTCGGGTCATACATTTGCAGATATGCTTCTGCCAGGCTGTCGGCGGTAATAATCGGGTTCCGGGGTTGGGGGGGAGCGATGCGGTAGTCGGCTTTGATGTGAAAGAAACGGCAAAGGGCATCCAGGGACATACGGGTGGCATTGGCTTTTCCGTCGGCTGAATAACCGGCTATATGGGGAGTTCCAAGGAACACTCTATTTAATAAGGTAAGATTGATATCAGGCTCATTCTCCCATACATCAATGATGGCATCGGAAATCAGTCCGTCTTCTAAGGCATTCAGGAGCGCATTGGTTTCAATCACCTCTCCACGTGAGGTATTGATAATGACGGGACAGCGTTTTAATGACCGGAAGAAAGTATGGTCTGCCAAATGGAATGTTTTGTATGGCCCTTCCTTATATAAAGGTACGTGGAAGGTGAGGATATCACATTCTGCTGCGAGTGCTTGCAAGGAACTGAAATCGCTCTCTCCTTCCTTGTCTTGCCGGGGCAGGTCATTCTTCAGGACACGCATGCCTAGTTCTTGCCCTACTTGGGCTATTTTGCTACCCACATTGCCTACGCCGATGATGCCTAATGTCAATTCGGACAGTTGTACTCCTTTGAGTTGTTGCAATAATAGTAAGGCTGATTGCACGTATTGAGCTACGGATGCTGAATTGCATCCGGGGGCATTGGTCCAAGCGATGCCTGCTTCACGGCAATATTCCGTATCTATATGGTCGAAGCCTATGGTGGCGGTAGCAATGAAGCGGACTTTACTGCCTTCCAGCAATTCCTTGTTGCAGCGGGTGCGGGTACGTATAATCAGTGCATCGGCATCTTTTACCAACTCCGGAGTGAAGTCTCTGCCGGGAGTATAAATCACGCTGTCGGCTATTTTTTCGATGGCTTCCTTAATAAAAGGTATCTTGTTGTCAACAATGACTCTCATAATGCTGCTGTTCTTTTCGACGATTCTCCATCGTGCGAAGATACGACTAATCCGTCAAAGTGGCTAAGTAATGCCCGGAAAATAATTCGGCTTTTTCCGTTTTAAGTTTGCATTTCTGCCCTCACCGCTCTCACTCTTTTCTTCAACTTCCCTATTCATCGGCATTGCAGGGGTGGGTGAGAGCAATCGAAAAGGGTGAGGGTAAATTTTGCTCTCACCCGTGTTTTCTTCCGTTCCGCATCCTTCTTTCTTCTGTTGCATCCTTTTCATTCTTTCGTTTTACTTTTGGATTCTTCAGCAGCCCACGTTAGTGAGCCGTGATGTTCACTTGAGTGAACTAAACAGCTCACTAGTGTGGTTGAATTGGTTCATAACAGTGGGCCGATGATGAATAAAGTAGTTTTCGGGAAGGAGATAAGGTGTTTGAAGGATAAAACAATGAGCTAGTATGGATTGGGCAATGGGGATGTGCCCGATTCCGTACTTAGTTTTTGTAACAGACAGCAAGTGATTGCTCATCTTTATTTTATGTTTTATAGGTGAATTTGTGTTTTTGTCAAAAAAGGAAAGCGAAATAGACTGCTATATGAGGATTATCTTGTACATTTGCAGCTGAAACTTTTTAGAGATGAGAATAGGATACGACGGAAAACGGGCTGTGCAGAATTTTACGGGATTGGGCAATTACAGCCGGTATGTGGTGCAGTCATTGTCAGCCTTTGCTCCGGAAAACGAGTATTGGTTGTATGCTCCGGTACACCGTGAAAATCAGCAACTCTCGTCGATGGTGGCTGAAAGCCGGGGAACGGTATCGGTACATTATCCATCTTATTGGCTCTGGAGAGGAATGACTTCGTTGTGGCGCGTGGGAGGTATACGCAGGACTTTGAAACGGGACAACATACGGCTGTTCCACGGATTGAGTAACGAACTTCCCCTGACCATCCATCGGGTACGGGAAGTAAAGAGTGTGGTGACTGTTCACGACCTTATTTTCCTGAGACTTTCACATTGTTTTTCGTTGGTCGACCGCTTGATTTATAACTACAAATGCCGCTATGCATGCAAGCATGCAGACCACATCATTGCTGTGAGTGAGTGTACCAAGCGTGACATCATACATTATTATGGAATTCCTGCGGATAAAATTTCCGTTATTTACCAAGGGTGTAGCTCTCTGTATGCCTGCCGTGTCGGTAAGGATAAGCGCAAGGAGGTGATGCGGAGTTATCGGTTGCCCGAACGCTATATCTTGTCGGTGGGCACCATTGAGGAGCGTAAAAATGCGCTGGCCATTGTGAAGGCTTTGGAGTATCTGCCCGATGAACTGCACTTTGTTCTGGTAGGGAGACCCACAGCCTATATCCATCAGCTGAAAGAGTTTATGACAAAAGCCGGATTGCAAGACAGAGTACATTTTCTGCATGGTATCCCTTCAGACGATTTACCTGCCATTTATCAGTCGGCCGAGACTTTTGTATACCCATCCGTTTACGAAGGTTTTGGCATCCCTATTCTTGAGGCTTTGCATTCCGGCATTCCGGTGGTTGCAGCAACCGGCTCTTGTCTTGAAGAAGCGGGGGGGGAGCATTCATTGTATGTGAGTCCCCACGATGTGGGGGGATTGGCAGCGGCGATTGCCCGTACACAAGAGCCTTCTTTGCGTGCCACCATGATTGCGGAGGGATTGAAGTGGGCACAGCGTTTCACGCAGGAGCAGATGGCGCGTGAAACGATGGAGTGTTATCAGAAAGTATTAACAAAAGAAATCTAAGATATGAATTATTTGGACCGCAATGAGTTTAACTACGCACCTTCGCAAGAGGTGGTGGAGGCTCTAAAGAATTTTGATATAAACAAACTCTGTTTCTATACCCGTATCTACGACGAAGGCAAGAAGAGTATTCTGTCTGTTTATCTGTCTGAATCTTACGGAATTGATGAACCGCAGGTGCTGTTGGGTTATGGTGGAGAAGATATATTGAAACAAGCAGTCCACTATTTCCTGACCCAAGAGGATGGGAACAAGACGATGCTCATTCCTAAATTCTCGTGGTGGTACTATAAATCCATAGCCGACGAGGTGAACGGGCGTACGCTGCAATATCCGTTGTATGAGGATGGCAATACCTTTAAATATGATTTCGCTGCCATGAAAGAGATGGTACAGCGTGAGAATCCCAAGGTCTTATTAATCGCTTCGCCCAATAATCCCACCGGTAACGGGCTGACCCCTGCAGAACTGGACGCTTTGTTGGCTGAGTTGCCCGTAACAACCATCGTTTTGGTGGACGAAGCCTATGCCTCTTTCGTATCTACTGATACGGACTATATTAAGATGCTGGTTGATAAATATCCCAACCTGATTATTTCACGCACGCTTTCCAAGTTCTACGGATTGCCCGGATTGCGCATGGGGTTTGGGTTTATGAGTAAGGAGTTGGCCAGCTTTGGCAAATACAGCAACAAATATCTGGGTTATAACCGTATCTCTGAGGATATTGCTATTGCCGCACTGAAATCGGATGCGCATTACCGGAATATAGCACGGCTGATGAATGAGAGTCGCGCCTGCTTTGAAGCGGAGATAGGGACGTTGCCTGGTTTCAAGGTATATGAGTCGGTGGCGAACTTTGTCCTTATAAAATATCCGATTGTCTTGAAAGAACGTTTACAGAAAGCTTTTGCCGACGAGGATTATAAGGTGAAGTTCATGAATGAACCAGACATCAATACCCATTTGCGTATTACCTTGGGGCGTCCTGAACAGAACCGTATTGTCATTGACACCATTAAAAAAATTGCATTACAATGAAAGCGGTTATATTGGCTGCAGGGATAGCTTCGCGTTTGCGTCCGTTGACTGATACCACTCCAAAATGTCTGTTGAAAGTTGGAGAGCGTTGTTTGCTGCAAAGAGCCTTTGATGCATTGCTGCAGAATGGCTTTCGGGAGTTTGTCATTGTCACCGGTTATAGACAGCAGCAGATTGTGGATTTTCTGGAAGCTCATTATCCGGCATTGGAGGTTACGTTTATCTATAATGAGAAATATGCTTCTACCAATAATATCTACTCTTTATGGCTTACACGGCCTTATGTAGATAAAGAGGATATTCTGTTGCTGGACAGCGATATCCTTTTTGACCCGCAGATTGTAGCCAAGTTGCTTGGATATGGTCAAGCGGATGCGTTGGCTCTGAACCATCATACATTGGGGGAAGAGGAAATCAAGGTAATAGCGGACAATGATGGCAAGGTGTTGGAAATCAGTAAGACGTGCTCCATATCCCGAGCGATTGGCGAGTCTATTGGCATCGAGAAGATGTCTGCCGCTTATACAGAAGCGCTTTTCCGGGAATTGGAGGTTATGATTACCAAAGAAGGTTTGGATAATATCTTCTATGAACGTGCTTTTGAGCGTCTCATACCGCAAGGACACTCTTTCTATGCGCTTGACACTACCGAATATTTTTCTGTGGAGCTTGATACGGTGAATGACTTTGAACAAGCACAGCGGTTGATTCCTTCACAACTTTATTAATTAATGGGCTGATTTTTATGGCAGATTATGATATACGTCCTTTGCAGCTTCGTATTTTGAAGATATTGCTTGCTGTGGATAAAGTTTGTAAAGAACATGGTTTGCGCTATTATATAATGGCCGGTACTATGCTTGGTGCAGTCCGTCATAAGGGATTTATCCCTTGGGACGATGATTTGGATATCGGTATGCCGAGGGCTGATTATGATTTGTTGATGTCTCATTCCAAGGAGTGGCTTCCCCAGCCTTATGAGGCTGTCTGCGCAGAAAATGATCCGAATTATCCATTACCTTTTGCCAAGATACAAGATGCGGATACGACTCTTATCGAGCGTATGCATTTGAAATACTTGGGAGGTATCTACTTGGACGTGTTTCCATTGGACGGTGTACCGCAAAGCAACCTGAAACAGAGGATTCATTTTGCCCGGTATGAATTTTACAAGCGGGTGCTCTATTTTATCTACCGCGACCCTTATAAGCATGGGAAAGGTCCCGGCTCATGGTTGCCGCTGCTGTGCCGGAGATTTTTTACTACTGCCGGCGTACAGAGGAGTATCAGAAATGTGATGACCACCTATGACTTTGACAAGTCTTCTCTAGTCTGTGATTATGATGACGGTATGCGCGGCATCATGCCCAAGGCAGAGCTGGGAACTCCGACTCCCGTTTCGTTTGAGGACGAAACTGTGTGGGGAGTACAAGATTATGATACCTATCTGACCAGAAAATATGGAGACTACATGGTTATACCGAAACAAAGCGGGCAGAGACAGCATAACTTCCACTATCTGGATTTAGATAAGCCTTACAGAGAATATGAGGTCTGATTAAATAATAAAATTTATATTGTAATGAAAAGACTGCTATATGGGGCAATCCCTTATTATCTGACAAAAATATTTAGTTCCCATTCTCCTTCACTAAAATACTATAAGTATATTAAAGACCATAAATATTCACGCCATTTATATGAGTTCAGGGAGGAATATGATGATATGGAAGTCCATATACAGATGGATGAAAGCAGGGGATTGCACTATGTCTTGAAAGATGGCAAACGACTCTATTTCAGACGGAATACTCCTCTTGATAAAATAGCAAGGAATTATAGGGAACTTGTCATGGAACAAGATAAACGTTCCCCTCATCATTATCTGGAAAGTATAAAAGAGGTTACCGGCAAAACATTCGTTGATATAGGATGTGCTGAAGGTTATTCTTCGTTGGAAGTTGTGGAAGAGGTTGGACATGTCTATCTGTTTGAACAAGATGAGTTGTGGATAGAAGCTCTTAAGGCCACTTTTAGTCCTTGGCAGGAGAAGGTTACTATTGTCCGAAAGTATGTGAGTGATCATAATTCTGCTACAGAACAGACATTGGATGATTTCTTTAAAGACAAAGATAAGGAGCATTTGTTCTTGAAGATGGATGTAGAGGGGGCTGAACGTTATGCATTGGCAGGTTGCAAGGGACTGTTTAAAGAGTGTAAACAGCTGGATTTTGCAATCTGTACTTACCATGAAGAAGATGATGAAGCGGTAATAACCACCTTCTTAAAGCAGTTCGGTTGCACTTATCGTAATCAAAAGGGATACTTTAGGCATAAAGTACGTAGTGTTGTTCTGCGTGGCTGTAAAGGATGTGATGTTATAGTATAGTATGTGTTGATGTATCAATGATTGAACTGCCCGGTCATCTTGAAGTATTTTTCCAATACAAGAAGGGATATCAATTGTTCCCGTTTTTTATTCTTGAATTGCTCTATATACTCATGTGCATGTTCGATTATTGCTTGAGCTTCATCAGTATGAGCCATGTAATATTGCAGTCTTTCTTCCAAATCAGAGAAGTCCGGTTTGATTTCAATGTAGTGATAGTTAGGAATTAATGTGCCTTCCATGAACCAAGTTTCACAAGTAGGACGGGGCATTACGGCGATAGAGTTGGAAGACATTACCCATTTTAGATTGCTGGCAACATCATAGCCTTCTATGGCTAGGACAAATTTATATTCAAGCTGCTCCTTAATGGTCAATTTTCCAATGCACCACGTAGGATTGATAGTATCCCGGCTGATATCTCCCAAATCGCACATGGGATGGCCAAAATACATTTTCATGAATTTGATTCGCTGCTCTTTGTCTGTTACTTTTCCGCGAAAGACAGCCATATCTTTTTTTTCTGTAAATTTTTTCTTGTCACGGACAAAAATAAAATGCCTTATCTTGTTGAGTTTCATAATAACCCCGTTGCCGTTGTTTTCAGTTATAAGACGGCTTTTTGAAATGGATGGGATTGGTGGGACGAAATCCACATCACCGGCACATAGGTTCAACCGTAGTTGTTGGGAAAACCAGCGGGTATAGCAGCGGGTATCATAGATGTAGACTTTGTGCCCTTTTAATTTATGTTCTGCAAGTGCAGGTACCGATTCGGGCAATATTGCACCCGGTAAAAGTTTGTTATAGTAGTTTACCCGGTATAAAATGTAGTCTTTATCTTTTCTGTCGGATAAAGATGCCAACTTATGATGAAGCTGCATCTGAAAGAATACATTGGGTATCAGCATACCGAGCATATTCTTTATATAATAGACAAGTTTGATGTTCTTCCCGCTTTTTAGGGCATACAATAGTTTGTAATCCATTGATTTCGTTTTTTATTCAGTAGGTACATTGTATGAAATATGATGCAAACTTATATAAATAAATGAGAACTTCCAATTGAATTTATCCTTTAATTATCATATTCTTTTTATAATAAAGAGTTGCTCTGTTTTCAGATTTTGAGTAGTCTGGTTTGTTTTTTCGTTGTTAACGCTTACTTTTGTGGTGAATCAGCAATTCTAATAAATTTGTTATGACCAAATTCTTAATTATCCGTTTCAGCTCGATAGGGGATATTATCCAGTGTATGGGAATTATCGGTGGAATACGTGAACGGTTTGCAGATGTGGAAATTCATTGGATTACCCGGAAAGATATGGTGGGGACCTTGTCGATGGATGGCAGGATTGATAAAATTTGGGCGTTTGACAAGGAGACCGGACTTGCCGGATTGTTGAAAATGGCGGCTGATTTGAGAAAAGAGCATTTCGACTACATTTATGACGCTCATAGTAATATCCGTTCCAACATATTGAAGCTGATAGTGTCTCCATTGCCTTTTGTGAAACCTTACGTTGCTCTGCGGAGCAAAGAGAGAGGCAAACGCTTTTTGTTGTTTAAACTGGGAATCAATCATTTCGACAAGCCTTTCAGGGGGATGGTGTCTTTTCAGAAACCATTGAAGAAATGGGGAATTACGCATTTTCCAGACAACTATCACGACTGGTGTTTCCCGGATGAAATACGTAGCAAGTATGAGAACTTTGTAACCAAAGATATGGTTACGCTGGTGCCGTCTGCCAACTGGGAAATGAAACGCTGGCCCGTTTCCTATTGGAAAGAATTGGTTGCCCTTCTTCCTGAGTATAGATTTGTTATTCTGGCTGGTCCGAAGGATACTTTCTGTGAGGAAATCAGAAGTGCTGCACCGGAACGGGTAGTTAACCTTGCGGGACAAACCTCATTGATGGAATCTTCTTACATAGTGTTGCGCTCCAATCTGGTAATCAGCGCTGATACGGGTTTTATGCATGCCGCTGATTTGTTCCGTGTTCCTGCTTTTGCCTTGATGGGACCTACAGCCTTCGGTTTTCCTACGGGACCTACGGTGGAAATACTCGAAACAGCCCTGCCTTGCCGTCCGTGCACCAAAGACGGACGGGGTAAATGCAAGCTGGCTGTTTATCAGAAGTGTATGGTGGATATTACCCCCCAACAAGTCGCTGAAAAGATTATTGCTTCTCTTGGTTGATGGCGCCTATCGTCTTTGTAGTGGAATAACCGTCTACGAAAGGGATAGTTACTGTTTCTTGGGCGTACTCCCTGCCTACAATGTTTTCTATGGCATAGTCGCCACCTTTTACCAACACGTCCGGTGCAACTGTCTTGATGAGATTCAGAGGGGTGTCTTCCGTAAAAATCACTACGTAGTCCACTGCTTCCAAGGCTGCCAGGACTGTGGAGCGGGCGTTTTCATTATTGATGGGGCGCGATTCCCCTTTCAGACGTTTTACTGAGCTGTCCGAATTCAATCCTACGATAAGTACGTCCCCCAGTCTTTTGGCCTTTTCCAGATAGCACACGTGTCCTTTGTGCAGAATGTCGAAGCAGCCGTTTGTGAATACGATTTTGCGCTCCTGCGCACGCAGTTGTTTTATAGTATCTGCAAGTTGGGGAATAGGAATAAGTTTGCTGGCCGGTTTCCCGATTTGTAGCTCGTCCTGCAACTCTTTGAACAGAATGGGGCTGGTGCCTATTTTCCCGACTACAATGCCGGCCGCTTTATTGGCAAGATAAATGGCATCTGCAATAGGGATACCGGCTGCCAGCGCAGCTGCTAAAGTTGCCACGACAGTATCGCCTGCACCTGAAACGTCATATACTTCCCTTGCTTCGGTAGGAATGTCTTGTGAGACTTCCGGAGCTATATATGACATCCCTTTTTCGGAACGTGTCACTAATAGAGAAGTAAGGTTATACTCCTTCAGTATCCGGTCTGCCGCGCTATGGATTTCTTTATCCTCATTTCTCACATCCATTCCCGAAACGGCTGAAAGTTCTTTTAGATTGGGGGTGATGATGGTTGCGGAACGGTATTTCTCCCAATTTGTCCCTTTGGGGTCTATAATGACCTTCTTCCCTTGCCCGGCAGAGGCGGATATAACCTGCTGGCATACTGTATCATTGCATACTCCCTTGCCATAATCCGAAATCACGACAATGTCCACTTCGGGGAGTGCACGCTTCACGGCATCCAGCAATTTCTGCTCAGTCTCTTCGTTCAGGCATTCATTTTCTGTTTCAAAGTCCAGCCGTACTACTTGCTGGCTGTTGCCTATTACGCGGGTTTTGGTGATGGTCGGGTGGTCCGTATAAAACAGTTCGTTTCTGATACCCAAATCAGCGAACATCTCCTGCATTGTGTTTCCGTTGTGGTCGTTGCCAAGCAGGCTGACGACATACGGCGAGCAACCCAGTCCCAACAGATTTCTTGCAACATTGGCCGCTCCTCCCAATACATTGTAGGTGCGGGTGACACGGACCACTGGTACGGGGGCTTCGGGAGAAATCCTTTTCACGTCCCCTATATGGTAAGTATCCAGCATCACGTCTCCGATAACGAGTACCTTCTTTCCCTTTATACTGTTTAATTCTGTATTCATAATAGGTTGTTTTTTAATTGGTTGGCCCAATATAGAAGTGAGTGCTCAGAGGTGACCCGGAAGGACTTGACACCACTTCTTTCGCCGCATTCCGTATCCGATTTCTTATCTCCGAACATATAGGATTGGGATGGGTCGATTTCATATTTCTTCATCGCTTCCGTCACCATGAAAGGAGAAGGCTTACGGCATTCGCAATGTTCTTCCGGAGCGTGAGGGCAAGTATAGAAATCGTTCAGTATAACTCCATGTTTTTCCAGCTCTTGGGCGAGTGCCCGGTTGAACTGTTCGGCGTCCTCCAGCGTAAAGTAGCCACGTCCAATGCCGGATTGGTTCGTGATGACAATCAGCAGATAACCCAATTCCTGAAAAATACGGAGTGCTTCGGCTACACCGGGCAATAATTCAAGCTCTTGGGTCTTATAAACGTAGCCGAAATCAACATTGATGGTACCGTCCCGATCAAGGAAAATCGCTTTATTCATGGGAGAACAGTTTATTGTCGACGATGCCGCACAAGATATGTCCGATGGTAATGTGCACTTCTTGAATCCTGGCAGATTCGGCGTGCTGTATAATCAACGGGTAATTGCAAAGTTCCTTGCACCTTCCTCCATCCCTTCCCAGGAGCCCTATGGTGGTGATGCCCATAGATTGTGCCTTCTGCAAGGCATGCTCTACGTTGGGAGAGTTGCCGCTGGTAGAAAGGCCTATCAGAATATCACCTTTCGTTCCCAAAGCTGCAGTCTGCCGTTCGAAGACACGGTCGAAGCCATAATCATTGCTGACTGCGGTCAGGATGGAAGTGTCGGTTGTCATGGCGATGGCGGGCAGGCCTTCCCGTTCGGTCACGAAACGTCCGACGAGTTCGGCAGCGATATGCTGGGCATCGGCTGCACTGCCGCCGTTACCGCAAAGCAAGACTTTGTGCCCTTGTCGAAGGGCTTGTACTATCAGATTGCCGACGGTTTCGATGTCGGTAAGCATTTGCCGGTTGTTCAGGATATTTTCTTTGAGCCTGATACCTTCTTGGATGGACTGGATGATATAATCTTGCATAAATTTCTAATCTCGTTGGTACAAAGATACGACATTTCAGAAATGAAGCTTGCTTTTGACGAAATTTTTAAATTGTCTTTGCTTTCTCCATTTCAGTCTGCTGAAGAGAGTGAAGAATATGCATTCTTCAATATCGAATCCTCTTTGCTCGGCATATAGAGGTATTATTTTCATGAAGTCATCGGCGGGAATACCCAGTTGGCTGAAGGCATTCATGGACATTCTGATACCGGGCACTTTACCGAGCTTCAGGCGGTTGATGTCAATGAGGGCGAAGTGATATTTGCCGTTTGTCTTCCGGTAAAATATATTCTTGGGATTATAGTCCAGTGGCAAGACCTTGTTCAGATGTAATTGGAGAGTGAAGTCTACGAGGTCATGTCTTAGCCGTTTTTTCTCTTCTTCCTCCATTTCCATACCGAACATATCCGTTACAAGCGGGTAGGGGAGGTATTCGGAAATAAAGTATCCGGTGTGGAAGAAACCATTCTTTTTGATTTCTATATAAGCTACCGGAGGGGCGGTCTCTATTCCCCGTTGCAGAAAAAGTTCTGCATATTCAAAGGCGCGCTGCGCTTTGCTTTTGCGAAACCAAGTGTAAATGAGACAGTTTATGAGGGCAGGTCTTTTGTATTTTTTGATTACGAAGTCCTTGTCTCCGAACCGCACTCTTTCGACTGTGTTTCTTCGGTTACAATAAACCTCTTCCCGTTCATATTCTTCCGATGGGATGGCTCGGATATAACTCTCGTAGGCGGCATAATGCGGATGAATATGTACCTTCATTGTTTTTATTTACATTTTACTTCTTTTGAACGGTGCAAAGATAGTGCAAACCGAAAGCAGAACAAAATGAACTTGTTCATTTTTTATTTTGAGGTGCCGCTTATCTTCGCTTTTGAGCAAAGATAATCAAAATGTATCATCTGGTCGGAAATATCGTATGCTTTTTGGGCGAACTCGGCTTCTGCCGGGGTGGGCTCTTCACCTACCACCTCCATTTGGGGGCTGATGGCGAATCCTTTCTTGCATGGGTCGAGGATGCTTTGGCCCAATCCGCTCCAGTAGTAATCATCCAGTTGGAGCAGGTTCAGTAAGGTGGGGTACATATCGATTTGTCCCATCACTTTATCATAACGCATGCCTACCGGAGAGTTTACTATGATGAAAGGGGTGAATGTCTTGTCGGATACGATACCCTTGCCACCGGGGGCGTTGCACAATTCTTCACGGTAGGTAGCCAGTCCTTCGTGGTCACCGGTGATGACGATAAGGGTCTCGTCGTATTGTGGGAGTGTTTTCAGGTACTCTACGAATTTTCCTATCGCCTTGTCCGTATAGCGTGCAGTGGTCATGTAGTCATTCATTTTCTGTGGAATGGCCGGAGAGAAATGAATCTCTTTCAATTCTTCTGGCAATTTGAAGGGAGCATGGCCGGAGTAGGTCACCAGCTGCATGTAAACATTCTCCCCCTTCTTCCAGATTTCCCCCTTCTCTATTTTTTGGCGGCATTGCGCCAGGAAGGAGCCGTCTCCGGTACGTTTGTGCGTGCCAAAGGCTTCTGTCAGTTCAAAGTCATGATAAGCAATGATGGTGTCGGTCCCGAAACTGTAGGCTATGACGCCTTGGTTCCAGGTCGATACTTTATCAATGGTCAGGAGGTAGTTGCGCGAGTTCTTCTGCTGATGCATGGCTTTCTGCAGGGTTCCGTAGGTGTGGTCAGGATATTGGCTGCTGTATGTGCCGCTGTTGATAGGCAGCATACCGGCGCAAAGCAACAGCTGTGCATCAATGGAGCGCCCTCCTTTCACTTGCGTTAGTACGTGGGGAGCGTATAAGGTGGTGGAGTCTTGCAGCAGTTTGTTGAGATATGGAGTAATCTCTTGCCCTTCCACTTCCCTTTCGAGTACCCAGCTTTCCAGAGATTCTGCCAGGATGACGATGCAGTTGTTGCGGATTCCGATACGTCCGGCCAAAGGGTGATGTCCGGGTTTCTGGCTCAGCCACTCCTTTATCTCTTGCTGTATCTGTGGGGTGGCCTCCTGCTTCTGGTTGATGAGGTCATAGCATAGGCTTCCGAAGACGGTATACATGGAAGTGGTGCTTGCACACAGATAGGCTTTCTGGCGGACGGTGTTGTATGCTTCCTTGAATCCTCCTTTGGCCAGGGTGGTGATGGCAAACAGCAGGATACCGATTCCCAAAGCCCCTCCGTAATACTTGTATGATGTTCTTCCGGCGGTATTTCTTTTGTAATGCCAATAAAGGGGGATACTGGCAATGGTAGATAGAGGGAAGAAGATGTCGTACCAGCGGAAAGAGTCATAAACGCTTCCGGTGAAATCGGCTAGGTTTCCAGAAAGTCCATAGCTGTTAAGTGGAATGGCAGTATAGTAGGTGCGGAAATACATCAGGTTGACAATCAGTAGTATATCCAGCAAAAGCATGATGACTATCTCTGTTTTCCAGAACCGGAAGAACTTATAGGGGACGAGAAGTACGAGGGTGGCTATTATTTTGGTCGCATAAAATTCGATGGTAGAGAATGAAGCGAATGTGGTGGGTATGCTCCAGATGAAATCGAATAGCAGGAATTTGAAAAAAATGGTGATTCCGAATAAAAGAGTCACTTTATCTGTTGCTCCTTGTTGGCTGTTGGAGCAATGAAAAAGATTTCTTCTCATAAAATAGTACTTTTAAAATAGTGGGGTGCAAAGATAGATATTTTAGAGAAGAAAAAGCTTCATAAACAGCAACTTTTGGAGAAAAGTTGATAAAAGTCATTTTTTTTTCTGGATTGATGCAGTATATGCAGAATTCTTGTATTTACTTTGCAGACGTTTAAAGCAAAGAAAGCAAAACTGTTACAAACTAAGGGCTGAATTTTATTGTTCTATTGGTAAAATGAGGTGACGATTGTGTCGTTGCCGTGATATTTTGAGTGTATGAAGAAGCATTATTTATTTTTCGTTTCGGTAGCCTATTCCTATCCTATACTTCGCCCGCTTCAGGACGAAATCAGGCGTAGAGGGGATGATGTTGCATGGTTTATCGAGTCAGACTGCCCGGTTCTGTTGGCCCAGGATGAGAGGTGGCTTCAATCCGTCCAGGAAGTGATGGATTATCAGCCTATTGCTGTTTTTGCACCGGGCAATTATATTTATGATTTCTTCCCGGGAGTGAAAGTCTCCCTTTTCCATGGCTACCCCATCAATAAGCGTGGCGATGAAAAGGATGACCATTTTTCTGTTCGCGGATGGTTCGATGTCTATTGCACACAAGGAGAAACGAGCACTCTTCCCTTCAAGGAGCTTGAGAGGAAATACGGCTTCTTTAAGGTATATGAAACTGGCTGGTGCAAGGCGGATACTTTCGTGAAGGAACGTGCACATACTCCTCATAATGCACGTCCGGTAGTCTTGTACTCTTCTACGTTTACCAAAAATATAACTTCTGCTCCTCATCTGTTTGATACCATCAAGAGACTGGTGCGCGAGAAGAACTGGGATTGGATTATTTCGTTCCATCCGAAATTTTCGGATATGGAAGTCCTCAAGAAATACAAGGAACTGGCCGCTTCCTGCCCCAATATTACTTTCCACGAGAGTGGACTTGTTGATGCCAAGCTGCTGAACAGTGCGGATGTATTGTTGTCCGATGCTTCGTCTGTGATTGTTGAGGCGATGATGTTGGACAAACCGGTTGTGACCTATTGTAACACCATGCCAGGGGATCATTTGCTGAATGTCACTGAGACGGATGCTGTAGAAGGAGCGATAGAAAAGGCCATTTCCCGTCCGGCAGAACTGATGGAGCGGATGCGTGCCTACGTGCACAAGCATGAGGCGCATCTGGACGGTGAGTCCTCTTCACGGGTACTGGATGCCGTAAACAACTACATCTGGTATTTTCAAGGTAAGACCAGAACCAAGCCTTGGAATCTGGTACGTAAGTTTAAATTGCGATGGCGGGTGGGCTATCCGTTGATGGCCACTTTGCGGTTGTGGTAATTGTCATAGCTTATGGAGAACACTGAGACACTACCTCTGATAAGTATTATTGTACCGGTCTATAATGTAAAGAATTACTTGGAGAAATGCCTGCAATCCATTTGCGGGCAGACTTATAAGAATCTGGAAATAATATTGATTGACGACGGCTCTTCCGATGGTTCGGGAGAGCTTTGTGATTTATTTGCCCAAAGGGATGGACGGATAAAGGTTATCCATCAGGCAAATGCAGGTCAGAGTGCAGCTAGGAATAGAGGTTTGGCGGTAGCTCAAGGTGAATTTCTTGGTTTCGTGGATAGCGACGACTGGATTGAACCGGATATGTACGAATTCTTGTATCACTTACTGAAAGAGAATGGGGCGGATATATCCATTTGCTCGCATTATATAGAAACTGCCGTAAAGACCAGAGTGAAGCACTCTTCTGGGCAATTCTCCAGCTTTTCTCGTGAAGAAGCTATCCGAACATTGGTAGAAGATAAGCGTATAAGAAATTATATGTGGGATAAGTTGTATAAGCGTCAATTATTTGCTGGAATATATTTTCCGGTAAATAGAGTTTTTGAAGATATTGCAGTTTCTTATCAGATATTTTATAAAACGCAGAAAGTCGTTATGCAAGACTGTCCTAAATATCATTATTTGAAACGTGAAGGAAGTACTACTCAAGGTAAATTGTACAATTACGAAAAGGAATATCTGCTCTTTCAAACTGTCTATGAACAAGTGAAATTTGTGCGAGAAAAAGAAATATGGGATAAAGCTCCTTATTGTGTACATGAACGGGGAATTCATTTGATTGACCATTTGATGATGCTTCCTCAATCTTCTTTGATAGATGATGTTATCAATGATGTATTAGCCAGAATGCAGGAGTTTGATAATGTGTCGTGGCCGCAATTGGGTGTTATGCATATATTTAAGCGCCGTATGATGTATTGTCATCTAAAGGTTTATAGATGTATTTACCGTTTAGTGAGGACATTCTTCAAATCTAAACGGTATAAATTCCAAACATTATAACTTTAATTGAATCTCAATAATGAATAAAGCAAGGGTTATAGCTTTTTATCTACCTCAATTTCATCCAATACCAGAAAACGACAGATGGTGGATGAAAGGTTTTACGGAATGGACTAATGTAGGAAAGGCACGTCCATTGTTTCCTGGACATTATCAACCTAAGGTGCCGGCAGATTTGGGATATTATGATTTGCGAGTGCCGGAAACACGTAAAGCGCAAGCTGATATGGCAAAAGAATATGGTATCGAAGGCTTTTGTTACTGGCATTATTGGTTTGGAAATGGAAAGAGACTCTTAGAGCGTCCGTTTAATGAAGTATTGTCTTCTGATGAACCGGATTTTCCTTTTTGTCTGGCTTGGGCTAATGAGTCATGGAGGGGCTTTTATCACGGCATAAAGAGCAAAGATACTTTGATAAATCAGCTTTATCCGGGAGAACAAGATTATATAGCTCATTTCCACGAGGTATTACCTGCTTTTAAAGACCATCGCTATATTACAGTGGATGAGAAACCGTTGTTTATGGTTTATCATCCTTTGGATCATCCGGAGATGAAAGAGTTCATTGAACTCTGGCGTACTTTAGCTGTGCAGAATGGCTTGAAGGGGGTTTATTTCATAGGACAAACCTATCATTTGAAAGAAGAAAAAGAGAGACTTATGAAAATGGGGTTTGATGCTATTAATGTTGTACGCTTGTTTGACTTTGAGAAGAAAGCTGCTCTGACTTATAAATATGCGAAATGGAAACATAAAATATTTCGTATTCCTAAGGTTGTGGAGTATAAGAAGGCCAGTTCTTTCTTTGTGGGTGATGAAGAATATGAAGAGAATATTATACCTACCATTATTCCTAACTGGGATCATTCTCCACGTTCCCGTGGTAAATCGTTGGTCTTGAATCACGCTGAACCTTCTTATTTTGCCCGACATATGAAAGAAGCAATAAAGCGTATTGAGAATAAGCCTTTAGACCATCGGCTTGCATTTGTAAAATCATGGAATGAGTGGGCTGAAGGGAACTATCTGGAACCGGATTTACATTATGGAAAACGTTATCTGGAAGTGATAAAAAAGAATGTTGTAGAGGGATGATTTCTATGGAAGAAAAGATAGCAATTGTTATTCCGGCATATAAGTGCCGCTTCCTCCGGCAGACTTTGGATTCTATTGTCGTACAGACTTGTCGGAGTTTTACTGTTTACATAGGTGATGATGCAAGTCCTCAGAATCTGAAGGAAATTGTTTCTGATTATGCGGATAAAATGAATATTGTCTATCGACGTTTTGATACTAATCTGGGTGGAGTGGATTTGCCGGGGCATTGGGACCGTTGTATAGCACTTGCAAAAGAACCGGTTATTTGGTTCTTTTCAGATGATGATTTGATGCCGCAGGACGGGGTAGAGCGTATTATAAAAGCATTAGAATGCTATGGTACGAGGCATGGGATGTTCCGTTTTCCCCTTGCTGTGATAGATGAAAATGGCAAGATAATACATAAAAATCCTTCATTGCAGGAATATCCGGTTTCGGGCTATCAGTTTTTGTTGGATAAATTGGAAGGAAGAATTTATTCGGCTGCTTGTGAATATGTTTTTACTCGTGATATATATGAACGGATAGGCGGTTTTGTGAAGTTTCCATTGGCGTGGTGTTCAGACGATGCAACGTGGACAAGCATAGGTGAAAATGCAGGTGGAATGATTCCTTTGCCGGGTAAGCCGGTTTGTTGGCGAAATGTGATGGGCGAGAATATAAGTTGTTCCTTCAATTATGATGAAGAGAAGATAGTAGCTACAAGGCAATTTATAAAATGGGTTTCAGTTTTTTACTCGGACAGACTTCAAGATAGAAAACTACAGCATGCGATAAAGAAATATGCCCATACGATATTGCATTACAGTTTGCAAGATCGTTATAAATTACATGATCTTATGGGTATTTGTCGTAGTTTATGGTATATTTGCCCTTCTGTATCATTAAGTGTGGCATTCCGCATGTGTAAGTTGAAACTTAGAAATCGAAAGAGATAATGAAGAAAATTCTTTTTATACTTCCTTGTGTGCCTTATCCGTTGACTGCTGGAGGTAATCAGGCCTTTTTCAATATGGTGGAATATATCCGGCACAAAATGTCTGTGTCTTTGTTGCTTTCGCCGGGAAATAAGGAGATGAATGATGTCGAAAGTTTAAGGGCTTTATGGACAAATGTTGATTTCTATCTTTTTAGGGAAGAAGATGCAGAACCTAAGACTCGTTGCCCCCGATATTACCGTTGGTTAAAAAAGATGTCTGAATCCATTTCCCGCAAGATGCAACGGCAACTGTATTCTTTTCAGCAAGAGCATCCGTATAAGAATATGACGTTGAAGAATTCTTGTTTTAAACCTTTTCCCAAGGCATACGTAGAGTATGTGTCTGACATCTCACGTCGTGGATTTGATATTATTCAGGTTGAGTTCTATCCATTGATAACCTTGGGGTATCTATTGCCAAAAGATGTACAAACAGTGTTTGTGCATCATGAACTGAGGTATATACGTAATGAAAATGAAATGGAATGCCTTACTCATGTAACAGATGAAGACAAGATGCTCTATGGTATTGCTAAGGATATGGAGAAAGCCGCTTTACGTCAATATAAGCATGTAATTGCATTGACGGATATTGACCGTTTATTGTTGGCAGACTTGGTTGGACAAGAATGCAATATTTATGTTTCTCCGGCAGTGGTACAGATAGAGTCTGTTTATGACAGAATTGTGAAGCCGGCCTCTGTTCGTCTGACATTTGTTGGAAGTGAAAATCATTACCCGAACCAGGATGCAGTAGATTGGTTTTGTCATGAAGTAGCCCCTTGTTTGCGTGCTCAGGGTTTTAAATTTGTTTTTCAAGTGATTGGGACATGGAAGAGCCGTTACGTGAAAAGTCTTCAGGCAGTATGTCCGGAAATGGAGTTAGTGGGTTATGTGGAGGATTTGCAGGAATACTTGAATGGAAGCATCGTTCTGGTGCCAATTCGTATTGGTAGTGGTATGAGGATGAAAATATTGGATGCGGTTTCCTCTATGGCTTCTTTTGTAACTACGACAAAAGGAGTTGAGGGAATTGACCTACGTCACAATGAAGAGTGTTTGATTGCTGATAGCGCAACTGATTTTGCAGCAGCAGTCATTCGTTTGGAGGCGGATAAAAAATTGCAAGTCAGGCTGGCGACGCAAGCATTGAAGCGTTTGCGTGAACTTTATAATCCTCAGGAAATGTTGGAGAGAAGACTGGCTGTTTATGATGAGATATTGCAAAATAATACAAACTAATAGCATCAGATTATGCTTTCAATCATAATTTGTTCGGTATCTCCCGAACGTTTGGAGCAAGTAACCCGGAATATTCATGATACTATTGGTGTTGATTATGAAATCATTGCTATTGATAATCGTGAAAAACAATGGCCGATAGCACGTGCGTATAATGAGGAGCTTCTCGGGCACATTATCCCTTTCTGTTTTTGTTCATGAGGATGTAAAGTTTCATTCGGTAGGCTGGGGAAAGTGCATTGAGAAGAAACTTAAGGAACCGGATTGTGGTATAATTTAAGTATTGTGACATAAATAGACTATATAAAATTTGACTGTTATGAATGGAAATAAGATTACCTTTTGGAGACGTAAATTTTTGTCATTTATATATGAGAAGAAGATTCGTGGAAATGGTATATACACTATTGAAAAATATAGAATACTGAAAGTAACTTTGCTTAAAAAGGTGATTTCTTATGATGAAGTTAATTTTACATATTTAAAATTCCTTCATTTTACTAGGAAAGTTTCAGAAAAAGAACTATTGTTTAAAGTGAATAATCGTTGTTTTGATGTTCTTGATATTCCTTTGGCTCAGGATAGTTTACCTTTAGTTAGTATTATTGTTCCAAATTATAATCATGCTCTATATTTAAGAGAACGTTTGGATTCAATTTATAGCCAAACGTATAAAAAGTTTGAGGTAATTCTATTGGATGATGCATCTTCTGATAATAGTGTTGAAATATTGACTGAATATGCTCAGAAATATCCACAAAAAACCCGTTTAATAGTCAATGAGAAGAATTCGGGAAAAGTTTTTGCTCAATGGAATAAGGGATTGAGTTTGGCCAAAGGAGAGTATATATGGATAGCTGAAAGTGATGATTATTGTGATAAAGGTTTTTTAAAAGAAGTACTTTTAGGGTTGCGCCACCAATCGGTAATGCTTTCCTTTGCAAGGAGTGTATTCATGAAAGATGGTAAAAAAATATGGTCAATAGAGAGATATCTAAAGGATTCGTCAATATCTTGGAATGCTCCTTTTGTTATGTCGGCTCACATGCTTGTGAATAAGGCTTTTGGGATTAAAAATGTAGTCCCAAATGTCAGTAGTGCGGTTTTTAGAAATGTGGGTACTATACCTGATGAGATTACTGCTATCTGGAAAGATATGTCCTTATGTGGTGATTGGTTATTTTATCTATGGTTGATTCGAGGAGGAGCTGTCAGCTATACTAATAAAGTGACCAATTATTATAGAATACATGAGAATAGTACTTCATTGAAAGTTCAAGATACATTGGATTATTATATTGAAACTTTTCGTGTTTCTTGTTTTGTAGCCCAGAACTATGCAGTAGATTTATCGATTTTTGATACTGATAAGAATAACTTAGTACGACATTGTATAGATAGAAAACATGAAAACAAGGTAGAGGAGGTTGAGAGAATATACGATCTTAATCAGATAAAAGAGTGTGCAAAATGTCGGCGTCCGAATGTTGCTATTTGCGGCTATTCTTTAATTCAAGGTGGGGGAGAGGTATTTCCCATTTATTTGGCAAATGAATTGAAAAAGCAGGGGATAGCAGTAACTTTTGTTGATTTTAGAAGAGCAAATTATGACGAAGGAATCAGGAAAAAACTGGATAGAGATATACCATTAATCGAACTTAGTGACGTTAAATTCTTTAATGGTGTAATTTCTGCTCTTGGAACGGAGATCGTTCATACTCATGAAGGGACTGTGGATTACTTTGTAGCTCGCGTTATAAGGAATAAGGAAGGTGCTTGTAAGCATATTATTACACTTCATGGTATGTATGAAGCTATTTCTAAAAAGAACTTGGATGGAATATTGGAGTTTGTGATCCCAAGCTGTTCTTGTTTTGTATATATTGCTGATAAAAACTTGCTTCCGTTTAAGGGGCTATTTCAAAACTTGCAATTTCGGAAAATAGGAAATGGGCTTCCGCAAATACCTATTGTTCCCCACAAAAGACTTGAGTTGGGTATTGAAGAAAATGCTTTTTGTTTGACATTGGTTAGTAGAGCTATTTTTGAGAAAGGCTGGATAGAAGCGATAGAGGCTGTAAAAATAGCAAGGAGGAAGTCAGAGCGACCGATTCATTTGATATTGATTGGGGAAGGAGAATGTTATGACTTTTTAAAAGGTAAAAACCTTCCTTCTTATATTCATTTGCTGGGACGCAAAAGTGATGTCAGGAATTATTTTGCTATGTCTGATGTGGGATTGTTACCTTCTCGGTTCAAGGGTGAGAGTTTCCCTTTAGTTGTGATAGAAAGTTTGATGAGTGGTTCTCCAGTCGTGGCGAGTGATATAGGAGAAGTTCGTAATATGTTGGCTGATGAAGCTGGTAATATGGCTGGTATGTTATTTAAACTTAGGGAGGGTGAAATACCAGTTGATGAATTGGCGCAGATTATTTTGCTTTTGGCTACAGATAATGAAAAGTACATGCAGTTGAAGAGGCGGACTAGTGAGGTTACTAAAAAAATGAATATTACTCATACTGCAGAACGGTATATTGGTGTGTATAATGAAGCCTTGAATACTTTGCCAAAGGAATGAAGTTGTAGTAGTAAGCCTATGATAGAAGCATTTTGACTGCTTTATATGATTAATTGTTATAACTAAAGATGGAGAAAAAACTGGCAATAATTATACCTGCTTATAAAGCTCGTTTTTTGAGAGAAACTCTGGATTCAATACTTAAGCAGAATAGTTCAGAATTTATTGTATATGTGGGTGATGATGCGAGTCCGGAGAATATAGAAGGGCTTGTCCATGATTATGATGAGAAGTTAGATATTGTTTACCATCGGTTTAGTACGAATCTTGGAGGCGTAGATTTGCCTGGGCAGTGGGATAGATGTATTGCTTTATCCAATGAGCCGTTGGTTTGGCTTTTTTCTGATGATGATATAATGCCGTTTGATGGGGTTAAAAGAGTAATGCAGGCTGTTGAGAAATATGGAGATAAGCTGGTGTGTATGCGTTTCCCTTTAATGGTAATAGATGCTTGTGGTAACATGAAATATCAGAATCCTCCTTTTGAAACGGAACGGATTTCTGGATATGAGTTTTTATTGGATAAGTTATCAGGAAAGATTAGTTCGGCTGCTTGTGAGTATGTTTTTAGCCGTGATGTTTGGAAACAAATAAAAGGTTTTGTGAAGTTTCCGTTTGCATGGTGTTCGGATGATGCTACTTGGGCAAGTTTTGCCGATTTAACAGAAGGAATTATTTCTCTACCTGGGAGGGCTGTGTGTTGGCGAAATGTAGAAGGTGAGAATATTAGTAATTCTGTAGGTTTTGATAAGGAAAAGCTTAGAGCAACAGGCCTTTTTTTTAATTGGATAAACAGACATTATCCTTGCAATCTTAGAGATGCTAGATTGAGAAAAGCTTTAGAAGCTTATACTCATACGATTTTGTCTTGCTCAGTTCGTGGTAACTTCAGTTTGTGTGATCTTGTCCGTTTATGTTATGCTCTTGGTAAAATAGATTATGTTGCCGCTTTACACGTGGCGTATCGCCATTTGTTGAAAAAATGAGTTTTTGAGAAAATATGAAAAAGATACTTTTTATAATTCCCTATATTCCATATCCTTTAGATTCAGGAGGTAATCAGGCCTTTTTTAATATGGTTAATTATATCCGTAATCGAATGTCGGTGTCAATTTTGCTTTGCTCAAAATCCGAAGAACATGATAAAAATATAGTGGCCCTGAAAAAATTGTGGGCAAATGTAGATTTTTTTGTATATAAATGGCCTAAAAAGAAATCTGTACATATTGAAGTCCGTAATCCATTATATTACAATGTTTTGAAAAGAGTGAAGGCTTCTGTGGAGCGCAAAATGAGAAGGCAGATTGTGAATATGGGGGTAGATATGGAATCAGGTTTAGATCCAGTTCGCGAGAATTCTGCTCTTTTAAGATCGGTTTTTGAGCCCCTTGAATCTGGATATGCTCAATATATTTGTCAGGTTATAAAGCAAGGATATGATATTATTCAGGTTGAATTTTATGAATTGATTTCTGTAGGATATTTATTGCCGGAAAATGTACAAACGATTTTTGTGCATCATGAATTAAGATATGTCCGTAATGCTAATGAAATGTCTTTGTTTGAAGAGATGACAGATGAAGATCGCATGCTTTTCTCTGTGGCAAAGGACTATGAGCGAGCTGCCTTGCTAAAATATAAGCATGTAATTGCTTTGACTGAAGTAGACAGACAACTGCTGATTGATTTTCTTGGTCGTAAAGAACGTATTTATGCTTCTCCAGCGGTGGTGCAGATGTCAGATACTTCTATTGAAGAATTTACTCCGGCAATTACTCATAGATTAACGTTTGTTGGAAGTGGAGATCATTATCCGAACTTAGATGCGATTACTTGGTTTTGCAAAGAGGTGGCTCCTTATTTGCATAAGCAAGGATTCTCTTTTGATTTTAGGGTTGCAGGACGGTGGGATTGCTCTCATATAGTAAGACTTTCTTCTGTTTGTCCAGAAATAAAATTTGTAGGTTATGTGGAGGATTTGAGTGATTTTCTTAAAGGTGGTATTGCTCTTGTTCCTATACGCATCGGTAGTGGGTTGAGAATGAAAATATTAGATGCTGTATCTTTGGGCATTCCTTTTGTTACTACTTCTAAAGGAGTAGAGGGGATTAGTTTTAATGATAATGAAGAGTGTTTAAAGGCGGATACAGCTATGGATTTTGCAGATGCGATTATTAGGTTGGCTAATGATAGTAACATGCAGTGTAGACTTGTTTTACAAGCTAAACGTAAATTAGAAGATTTATATGATTGGAAAAAGATGTTAGAACAGCGTATAGCTATTTATTCTCATATTCTGAATTTTTAAAATTTTTATTTTGAGTATTTAGGTATTTTCGTGTAATTTAGCAATTTAATTATAATCAAAACTTATGGTAAAACAGTTTTTCTCTTTGATGAAGCGATATATCATGCCGTATCGCAAGTATTTAACGTGGGCATTGATACTGAATTTCCTTTCTCAATGGCTGAACGTTTTTTCTTTTATGGCTATTATTCCTATTTTAAACATATTGTTTAAGATTGACACTAAAGTGTATGAATATATGCCCATGGACTGGGGAAACTTTGACAAAGATGTTCTTATTAATAATGCTTATTATTGGATCAGTAATTTTGTTTTGGAACATGGCGCTTTTCTTACACTTGTTATGATGGGATGTATATTGGTTTTTATGACGTTATTGAAGACTGCAGGTTACTTCGCTTCTTCTGCAATTATGGTCCCTCTTCGTACAGGTATTGTTCGTGATATCCGTATTCAAGTATATAATAAAGTATTGGAGTTGCCTCTTAGTTTCTTTTCTGAGGAGCGTAAAGGGGATATTATTGCTCGTATGAGTGCGGATGTTACTGTTGTTGAGAATTCTTTAACCAGTTCCATTGACATGTTAATTCGTAATCCGATAGCTCTTTTGGTTTGCTTTGTCACTTTGTTTACTGTAAGTTGGGAGATGACTTTGTTTGTCCTTATAATTCTTCCATTGGCTGGATGGCTCATGGGAATAATCAGCCGTAAATTGAAAAGACAATCATCAGCGGCACAAGCCCAATGGGGAGATATAATGTCTCAATTGGACGAAACCTTGGGAGGATTACGTGTGATTAAAGCTTTTCTTGCAGAAAAGAAAATGTCTGCGCGTTTTGCAAAGACCAATAATGAATTTAGAAATGCTGTGAATGAAATGGTAATCCGTCAGAGTTCAGCTCATCCGATGAGTGAATTTTTGGGTACTTGTATCATCGTTATCGTATTGCTGTTTGGTGGTTCATTGATTTTGAGTAATACTTATTCTCCCATGGATGCAGCCACTTTTATTTTCTATTTAGTTATTCTTTATAGTATCATTAATCCCTTAAAAGAGTTCTCTAAGGCTTTTTATAATATACCTTTAGGGCTTGGCAGTATGGAACGTATTGACATGATATTAAAGGCTGAGAGCCATATAAAAGATCCTATGCAGCCCTTATCATTAAATGGCTTTGAGAATAAATTGGAATTTCGTGATGTAAGTTTCAGTTATATAGAGGGAAGACCAGTTTTGAAACATATTAATTTGACGGTTCATAAAGGTAAGACTATTGCTCTGGTAGGACAGTCAGGATCAGGAAAATCCACTTTAGTAGATTTGGTTCCTCGTTATCATGATGTCACAGAAGGAGCCTTATTGATAGATGGTAAGAATGTGAAGGATGTTTCCATAAGCAGTTTAAGGTCATTAATAGGCAATGTGAATCAGGAAGCTATTCTGTTTAATGATACTTTTTTTAATAATATTACATTTGGTGTCGAGAATGCTACGATGGAGCAGGTTGTTGAAGCTGCAAAGATAGCTAATGCACATGATTTTATTATGGAAACTGAGAAAGGATATGATACTATGATTGGTGACCGTGGTGGGCGTTTGTCTGGTGGGCAAAGACAACGTGTCAGTATAGCGCGTGCGATTTTGAAGAATCCTCCTATTTTGATTTTGGATGAGGCCACTTCTGCACTTGATACAGAGAGTGAACGTTTGGTGCAAGAAGCTTTGGAACGTTTGATGAAATCACGTACTACCATTGCCATTGCCCACCGTTTGTCTACAATCAAAAATGCAGATGAGATATGCGTACTTTATGAAGGTGAAATTGTGGAACGTGGAACGCATGATGAGCTTATAGCTCTTAATGGATATTATAAGAAACTGAATGATATGCAGTCACTTTCATAAATATATTTTGTGAGGAATATATGACTATTGATGGTCAGTGATTTTTTATGTAGACAGCGGATTAGTTAATAGTCCGCTGTCGTTTTATATTTAGAGATAAGCATCGAACTTAGATGTTTTTCATTTTATTCTTGTACCTTTGCAACCTTATAATTCACTTAACTACAATCAATGAAGGAATTCCTACAACTGATGCGGCGCTTTGTGTCGCCTTACAAGAGATATATCGGTTGGGCAATCGTGCTCAATGTGCTGTCCGCTATATTCAACGTCTTTTCATTTACATTGTTAATTCCTATCCTTAACATCCTTTTCAAGACTGGGGCGAATACCGAGGTATATCACTTCATGGAGTGGGGAAACGGCAGCTTGAAGGAAGTGGCGGTGAACAACTTCTACTACTACGTCACCCAGATGATTGAGACACACGGGCCGCAGATGACACTGCTGTTCATGGGGCTCTTCCTTGCTTTCATGACCATGCTGAAGACCTCCTGCTACTTCGGTTCTTCTGCTATAATGGTTCCTTTGCGTACGGGAGTAGTACGCGATATCCGTGTGATGGTCTATTCCAAAGTGATGCACTTGCCACTTGGTTTTTTCTCTGAAGAAAGAAAAGGGGACATCATTGCACGTATGAGCGGTGACGTAGGCGAAATTGAAAACTCCATTACCAGTTCACTGGATATGTTGCTCAAGAATCCTATCCTGATTCTGCTTTATTTTTCCACTTTGATTGTAACCAGTTGGCAGCTGACCTTGTTTACTGTCCTGGTATTGCCGGGTATGGGCTGGCTGATGGGAAAGGTCGGCAAGAAGCTGAAACGCAAGTCGCTGGAAGCCCAGGGGAAATGGAGCGACACGATGTCGCAACTGGAAGAGACGTTGGGCGGACTGCGCATCATCAAGGCTTTCATAGCCGAAGACAAGATGGTGGACCGTTTCAAACAATGTAGCAACGAGCTGCGTGATGCCACCAACAAGGTAGCCATCCGTCAGTCGTTGGCACATCCTATGAGCGAATTCCTCGGTACGTTGCTCATTGTATTGGTTCTGTGGTTTGGTGGTCTGCTTATTTTGGGCGATGGTACTTCCATGGAAGCTTCAACGTTCATTTTCTATATGGTGATTCTGTACAGTATCATCAATCCGTTGAAAGACTTTGCAAAGGCAGGATACAACATTCCAAAGGGTCTGGCATCCATGGAACGTGTGGACAAAATACTGAAAGCCGAGAATCCCATTAAGGAACCGGTAAACCCGTTGCCGCTGCACGGGATGAATGACCGGATTGAATTTAAGGACCTCTCCTTCAGTTACGACGGCAAGCGCGAAGTGTTGAAGCACGTCAATCTGATGGTGCCCAAAGGACAGACCATTGCACTTGTCGGCCAGTCCGGTTCCGGCAAGTCGACATTGGTGGATTTGCTGCCGCGCTATCACGATGTGCAGTTGGGTGAGGTTACAATTGACGGTGTGAATATTAAGAATTTTCGCATCCACGACTTGCGTGCGTTGATAGGAAACGTGAACCAGGAGGCCATCCTGTTCAATGACACCTTCTTCAACAACATTGCCTTCGGTGTGGAAAATGCAACTATGGAGCAGGTGATCGAAGCGGCAAAGATTGCCAATGCCCACGACTTCATCATGGAGACCGAACTCGGTTATCAAACCAACATCGGCGACCGTGGCGGCAAGCTTTCCGGCGGACAGCGCCAGCGCATCAGTATTGCCCGTGCCATCCTGAAGAATCCGCCCATCCTGATACTCGATGAGGCTACTTCCGCACTCGATACCGAAAGCGAACGACTGGTGCAGGAGGCTCTGGAACGGCTAATGAAGACCCGTACCACGATTGCCATCGCCCACCGCCTTTCCACCATCAAGAATGCGGATGAGATTTGTGTTCTTTATGAAGGTGAAATCGTGGAACGTGGTAAGCACGAGGAACTCCTTGAGAAGAACGGCTATTATAAGAGGCTGAATGATATGCAGTCTCTCTCATAGAAATAAAATTCTGCGTACTTTGCTTCCACCCGCTTGTGCTATGTTGTTATGACTAAAATAGGAAGTTAATTCATTGTAAGGCAATGTGTTGATTTCGTGTATCCCTTCTTGTTGATACTTTGTAAATAGGAAGTTAATTTCCTGCAAACAGCATATTAATTCTTCTTTCTCTTCTATACTTCTTACGCAGAATCTATGATGTAGGTGGGTGTTGATGGCTGCCGGCAGAGTGTTTCACGGCTTGTTAGGCAATGATGAATAAAGGGCGTTCTTTTGCCTTTTACGCTTTTTTAATATCTGCTTGCTTCCATTCTATCACTAATTATCCTATTTTTGCAAAGAACACATACATAAACATTGCAAATATCATGAAAAAATTATATCCAACGTCTACGACGACAGCTACTATGACTATCAGTCCAAGTACTCTTAATCATGTAATTCAATTGACCCCGATAATACTATAACTGTAAATATTTAATATTCGCCTACCATGAAAATAAAAGTTGGTTTGATAGGGTTCGGTAGAATGGGGCAAATGTATTGGGAGGAAATGCAAAAAAGCGGTCGATGGGACATCGCATATATCTGCGATACCGATCCGGACTCCCGAGAATTGGCAAGAAACCTTTCCCCTTCATCCAGAATCATATCTGATGAACAAGAAATCTTTGACGACCAGAGTGTAGAAGCTGTTGGTCTTTTTGCATTGGCAAATTCCAGAAAAGAACAAATAGAGAAAGCTGTCCGAAGCCATAAGCACATCCTGACGGAGAAACCCATTGCCGATACCATTGACAAGGAATGGGAAATTGTGGATCTGATTGAAAAGTATGACCGTATTGCTGCTGTCAACCTTTATCTGCGCAACTCCTGGTATCACCAGGCTATGAAGCAGTTTATCGATGAAGGCGAAATTGGCGAACTGGCCATCTTGCGCATCTGCCACATGACTCCGGGATTGGCGCCGGGCGAGGGACACGAATATGAGGGTCCCGCCTACCACGACTGCGGCATGCACTACATAGACATTGCCCGCTGGTATGCCGACAGTGAATACAAGACCTGGCATGCGCAAGGCATGCGGATGTGGGACTACAAGGACCCTTGGTGGGTACAGTGCCACGGTACGTTCGAGAACGGCATCGCCTTCGATGTTACACAAGGATTCGTCTACGGACAACTCTCCAGAAACCAGACTCATAATGCATATACGGACATTATCGGTACAAAAGGTATCGTGCGCATGACGCATGATTTCCGGACTGCCGTGGTGGAGCTTCACGGCGTGAACCGTACGCTTCGCCTGGAGAAGCCGTTTGGCGGGAAGAACCTGGATAAGCTATGCAATATTATGGCCGACTCCATCGAGAGCGGGAAACGCGATCCGAGATTGCCGCAGATGCGAGACTCGGCCATTGCTTCCCAATACGGATGGACCTTCCTGGAGGATGCGCGCCGCCACGACCTGCCCGGCATAGGCGACTTGCAGACGCTGGAGGAAATCAGGGAGCGCCGGAGGCATATGAAGGAAGGTTACGGACTGCTCCGTCCGAAGAAGACGGTAGTCTGATGCCTATTGTAATAAGAAGTGTTTTAAAACTTAATTATATTAACCGATTTTAAAATCTAAAGAACCATGTCGAAATTTACAAGAAGAGAGTTTCTTAAGACCGGAGGTTTAGCTTTGGCGGGTCTTACCATTGCTCCAAGCAGCATTTTGGGTAAGAGTCACGGACACGTACCTCCCAGTGACCGTTTGAACATTGCTGCCGTAGGTATCGGTGGTATGGGACACACTAACATTAATCATGTGAAGGCTACGGAAAATATCGTGGCGCTGTGTGACGTAGATTGGCGCTACGCGAAAGGTGTGTTCGATGAGCTTCCCAATGCGAAAAAGTATTGGGATTATCGTAAGATGTACGATGAGATGGGCAAGGACATCGATGCCGTTATCATCGCTACGGCCGACCATACACATGCCATCATCACTGCTGATGCCATGACGATGGGCAAACATGTATATTGCCAGAAACCGTTGACGCACTCCGTATACGAGTCCCGTCTGCTTACTCGCCTGGCCGCTTCTACGGGAGTAGTTACTCAGATGGGTAACCAGGGTTCTTCGGACGAAGGTACCGACTTGGTGTGCGAGTGGATATGGAACGGCGAAATCGGTGACGTGACAAAGGTGGAATGTGCTACCGACCGTCCCATCTGGCCGCAAGGATTGAATGTTCCCGAGAAGGAAGACCGCATTCCCAAAACTCTGAACTGGGATTTGTTCACCGGTCCTGCCAAGATGAATCCGTATAACGAAATCTATCATCCCTGGAACTGGCGCGGATGGTGGGATTATGGTACGGGTGCTTTGGGCGATATGGCTTGTCACATCCTGCACCAGCCGTTCAGAGCTTTGAAGTTGTTGTATCCTACCAAGGTAGAAGGTTCGTCTACATTGTTGCTCAATGCCTGCGCTCCGCAAGCACAGCACGTGAAGCTGACTTTCCCCGCACGTGAAAATATGCCGAAGGTGGCTATGCCCGAAGTGGAAGTTCACTGGTATGATGGCGGCATGATGCCCGACCGTCCGAAAGGCTTCCCCGAAGGAAAGCAACTGATGCAGAGCGGTGGCGGTCTGACTATCTTCCACGGAACGAAGGATACGCTGATTTGCGGTTGCTACGGACAGAACCCGTGGTTACTTTCTGGTCGTGTGCCCAATGCACCGAAGGTTTGCCGCCGTGTGCCGAAGGCTATGAATGGCGGTCATGAGATGGACTGGGTACGTGCTTGTAAGGAAAGTCCTTCCAGCCGCGTAATGCCTAAGTCTGACTTCTCCGAAGCAGGACCGATGAACGAAATGGTGGCAATGGGTGTATTGGCTATCCGTCTGCAGGGCCTGAACAAGACACTGGAATGGGACGGAGCCAACATGCGCTTTACCAATATTGGCGACGACGAGACATTGCGTACAGTCATCAAGGACGGCTTCAAGATACACAACGGCCATCCAAGCTTCGACAAGACATGGACAGATCCGGTAAATGCCAAAGCTTTTGCAGAAGAGCTCATCAAGCATAACTACCGCGAAGGCTGGAAGTTGCCCGATATGCCCAGATAAACATTAAAAGGGGCATCAGAACTTGTTTTCTGATGCTCATAAACGAATACTAATCATTTAATTTTTCAGATTATGAAGAAAATATATTATCCTTTGGCTTGTTGCCTTATCGGAGGTATGCTCGCCTCTTGCGGTGGCGGTGCAAAGAAATCGAACGCTACGGAAGAAGCCGCAGCTCCTACTACTACTGCGGTGTCTTACTCCAAGTCTTTGAAAGCGCCTGAAACGGACAGTCTGAATCTGCCGATTGATGCGGACGGTTATATTACTATTTTTGATGGAAAGAGCCTGGACGGATGGCGTGGATACGGTAAGGATAAAGTGCCTTCCAGGTGGATTATTGAGGATGGTTGCCTCAAATTCTGTGGAACCGGTACCGGTGAAGGACAGACCGGTGAAGGTGGTGACTTGATTTTCGCCCATAAGTTCAAGAATTTTGAGTTGGAACTGGAATGGAAAATTTCGAAAGGTGGTAACTCCGGTATCTTCTATCTGGCTCAGGAAGTTACTTCAAAGGATAAGGACGGCAACGAAGTGCTGGAACCCATCTATATCTCTGCTCCTGAATTCCAGGTGTTGGACAACGCCAATCATCCGGATGCCAAGCTGGGCAAGGACAACAACCGTCAGGCTGCTTCCTTGTATGATATGATTCCTGCTGTTCCGCAGAACGCCAAACCTTTCGGTGAATGGAATAAGGCCAAGATTATGGTATACAAAGGCACTGTAGTTCACGGACAGAACGATGAAAATGTACTGGAGTATCACTTGTGGACCAAGCAGTGGACTGATATGCTCCAAGCCAGCAAGTTCAGCGAAGAAAAATGGCCTTTGGCTTTTGAACTGTTGAACAACTGTGGTGGCGAAAACCATGAAGGCTTTATCGGTGTACAGGATCATGGTGATGATGTTTGGTACCGCAACATCCGTGTAAAGGTTCTCGACTGATTCCTTCTAAAAAGATAGTACTATGAGAATCAAACATATGATGATTTTGTCAGCACTGTGTTTATCCATGATGGCCACAAGCTGTAGCAGCCAGAGTAGGGAAACGACGCCGGAAACGACGAAAAAGGAAGTTGCCATACAGCTCTACTCTGTGAGAGACTTGGTGAAAGACGGTAGTAACCTTGACCAGATTTTGAAGGACTTGGCTGATATGGGATATACCAGTGTGGAGGCCGCCAACTACAATGACGGTAAGTTCTACGGCAAGACTCCCCAGGAGTTCAAGCAGATGGTGGAAAAGAGCGGTATGACCGTGCTTTCTTCGCACACTACCCACGGGTTGTCGGACGAGGAACTGGCTTCGGGCGACTTTACGGAAGCCTTGAAATGGTGGGATCAGTGCATTGCTGCCCATAAGGAGGCCGGTATGGAGTATATCGTGACTCCGTATCTCTCCGTTCCCAAGACATTGAAAGACTTGCAGACCTACTGCGACTATTACAATGAGGTGGGCAAGCGTTGCCAGGCTGCCGGTCTGAAATACGGTTACCACAATCATGCCCATGAATTCCAGAAAGTGGAAGACAAGGAGCTGATGCTGGACTACATGCTGCAACACACCAATCCCGAATATGTATTCTTCCAGATGGACGTTTACTGGGTAGTACGTGGCCAGAACAGCCCGGTGGATTACTTTAACAAGTATCCCGGACGCTTCACCATGCTCCATATCAAGGATCACCGCGAGATTGGGCAGAGTGGTATGGTAGGTTATGATGCTATCTTCAAGAATACGGATACTGCTGGCGTGCGCCACATCGTAGCTGAGATTGAGAAATACAGCTGCCCCGTAGAAGAGAGTGTGAAGCAGAGTCTTGACTACTTGCTTGATGCTCCTTTCGTGAAGGCATCGTATAGCAAATAAAACATGATGGCGGCTATTCATTCATAAGCTCGGCCGCATCATTTTCTTGACGCGGGCACAACCGGATGAAGAATCCGGGGTGCCCGCGTTTTTTTACTTCCTTCCGAAGTCGGCCGGAATTTCCCCCCATTGCTTTGTCTCCCATTTTAGGATGCGGGTGGTGTAGGTGTTTTCGCGCAACCACTTCTCCGCACGTTCTATTAGGTGGAAAAGCTCTTCGGTCTTGGCGTCGCGCGGCAGTTTGGTCTTGCATTTTTTCTGTTTTATCCAGTTGATGGCGTTCACGCTGTCACTGTAGATGGGCATGTCGAAACCTTTCTGTTTCAACAAGGCAAGTCCGTGGACAATGGCGAGGAATTCGCCGATATTGTTGGTTCCATACATCGGCCCGAAGTGAAAGATTTCCTGACGGCTGGCGACGTGTACTCCCCGGTACTCCATGGCACCGGGATTTCCGCTGCAGGCGGCGTCTACGGCAAGGCTGTTTTCTGCGACGGCGGCAGGAAGGGGAGCGTCGGCGCCGGGAATAGTCTTGGCAGGAGAAGGGGCCGACCGCTTGATGTACGCGTACGGCGAAGAGGCAAAGGCTTTTTCCGCTTCCTCGCGTGATTCGAATGACTTGTATTTTGCTCCTTCGTAGCCTTTGGTCTGTAGTTGGCAGTCTGTCCAGGAAGTGTAGATACCCGGGCTGACTCCCGCCCATACGACGTAATATTTTTCTTTCTTCATAACTGCGGACAAAGGTAAAAAAGAAAATCCGAACAACTTAACTCTTTTATTTGTTTCTTTGTATGGCGGATATAAAATAAATAAGAGAAAACTCAATAAAAAAAGAAAGGACAAAAAATGAAGAGAACATTTGCAGAAGCCATGGCGCATCGCCGTAGTTATTACTCTATCGGCAGCGATTCGTCGGTGCTGGATGAAGAAATAGTACACATTATTCGTGAAGCCGTAAAGAATGTGCCGTCAGCTTTCAATTCACAGTCTACGAGAATTGTATTGCTGCTGGGCGACGAACATAAGAAATTGTGGAACATTGTGAAGGAAACCCTGAAAGCGCGCATCTCCGCCGAGGCTTTTGCCAAGACGGAAGCCAAGATTGACGGCTGCTTTGCCAGCGGACACGGTACTGTGCTCTACTTTGAGGACACTTCTGTAGTCAAAAAGCTGCAGGAAGCATTCCCTTCCTATAAGGATAATTTCCCCACTTGGTCGCAGCATACCTCCGCCATGCACCAGTTTGCCATCTGGACTATGCTGGAAGATATGGGGTTGGGAGCCTCCCTGCAACACTATAACCCCTTGATTGACGACGAGGTACGTCGCACCTGGAACCTGCCCGACGACTGGATGATGATTGCACAGATGCCCTTCGGTACACCCACCGGTGAACCGGGAGAAAAGGAATTCGAAGATTTAAGCAAGCGTATCAAAATTTTTCTCTGATACAGAGGCGTTTTCAGCTTGGAATTGCTACCTTTGCAGGAAACCTGTAACTCGTAGCAGATATGATACGTATTTTCTTGACCGGCTACATGGGAGCCGGTAAAACTACTTTAGGAAAGGCTTTTGCCCGCGAAATGAATGTGCCGTTCATTGATTTGGACTGGTACATCGAAGAACGTTTTCACAAATCAATCCGTGAATTGTTCACCGAGCGGGGAGAAGCCTCTTTTCGTGAATTGGAGCGAAACATGCTGCATGAAGTAGGGGAATTTGAGGATGTCGTGGTCTCTACCGGTGGCGGTACTCCTTGTTTTTTTGACAATATGGAGTATATGAACGGTTGCGGGCAGACGGTGTTTCTGGATGTACACCCCGATATTCTGTTCCGCCGGCTCCGGGTGGCGAAGCAGCAACGCCCCATCCTGCAAGGCAAGACGGACGAAGATTTGCGCACCTTCATTGTGGAGGCGCTGGATAAGCGTGAGCCTTTCTACTCGCAGGCCCGTTATCGCTTTGATGCCGGTTATCTGGAAAGCCGCAGCCAGATTAGCGAATCCGTGCAACGGTTACGCCAACTTTTAGGACTTTAATCCCTTGTAAATGTGTATTTTTCAGTCCGAGGAGCTGGATATATTAGATTTATGTGTATTTTTGTCGCCCCCTTTATAAGACACACTATAGTGGGAAAATAGTAAATTGTAAATAGTCTAATAGTAAATGTACTGATGAGAAAATGGCGTATTGAAGATTCAGAAGAGCTGTACAACGTAACTGGTTGGGGCACTTCGTACTTTGGTATCAATGACAAAGGTCATGTTGTGGTGACACCGCGTAAGGATGGGGTTGCCGTCGATTTAAAAGAGTTGGTGGACGAGTTGCAGTTGCGCGATGTAGCGGCTCCGGTATTGGTGCGTTTTCCCGATATTCTGGACAACCGCATCGAGAAGGTGTCCTGCTGCTTCAGACAGGCAGCCGACGAGTACGGGTATAAAGGAGAGAACTTTATTATCTATCCCATTAAAGTGAATCAGATGCGTCCCGTGGTAGAAGAGATGATTAACCATGGGAAGAAGTTCAATCTGGGGCTGGAAGCGGGTTCAAAGCCGGAGTTGCATGCTGTGATAGGGGTCAATACAGACCCGGGTTCCCTCGTGGTTTGTAACGGATATAAGGACGAGAGCTTCATTGAACTGGCACTGTTGGCACAGAAAATGGGCAAACGCATTTTTCTTGTTGTAGAGAAACTTAATGAGTTGAATCTTATTGCCAAGATGGCGAAGCAATTGAAGGTGAAACCTAATATCGGCATTCGCATTAAATTGGCTTCCAGTGGAAGTGGCAAATGGGAAGAAAGTGGAGGAGATGCCAGCAAGTTCGGACTGACATCCAGTGAACTGCTCGAAGCGCTGGACTTCTTGGAGAAAAAAGATATGAAGGACTGTCTGAAGCTGATACATTTCCATATCGGCAGTCAGATAACCAAGATACGCCGCATCAAGAATGCCTTGCGTGAAGCTTCGCAATTCTTTGTGCAGCTGAACAAGATGGGCTTCAACATCGAATTCGTGGATACCGGTGGCGGTATGGGAGTTGATTATGACGGTACACGCTCTTCAAGTAGCGAAAGCTCCGTCAACTATTCCATCCAGGAATATGTCAACGATGTGGTGTCGACTTTCGTCGATGTTGCCGACAAACACGGGTTCCCTCATCCCAATATCATTACCGAGACGGGACGCAGCCTGACTGCCCATCACTCCGTGCTTATCTTCGAAGTGCTGGAAACGGCTTCCCTGCCCGAAATGGACGACGACTGGGAACCGGGAGAGGATGCTCACGAACTGGTGAAGGAACTGTATGACATCTGGGATAATCTGAGCCAGCGCAGTATGCTGGAACCTTGGCACGATGCGCAGCAGATACGCGAAGAGGCACTCGACCTTTTCAGCCATGGCATCGTCGACCTGAATACGCGTGCACAAATAGAGAAACTCTACTGGAGTATCTGCCGCGAAATCAACTCCATTGCCAGCGGCATGAAGCACTGCCCCGAGGAATTCCGCAAGTTGAGCAAGCTGCTTGCCGACAAGTATTTCTGTAACTTCTCGCTGTTCCAGTCATTGCCCGATTCCTGGGCTATCGACCAGATGTTCCCCATCATGCCCATACAACGGCTGGATGAAAGACCCGACCGCGAGGCTACCTTGCAGGATATGACTTGCGACTCGGACGGCAAAATTGCCAATTTCGTCAGCTCGCGTGCCGATACGACCACCCTGCCGCTGCACTCGTTGCGCGACAAGGAACACTACTATCTGGCGGTTTTTCTGGTCGGAGCTTATCAAGAGATTCTGGGAGATATGCACAATCTGTTTGGTGATACGAATGCCGTGCATGTGTCTGTCAATTCCAAAGGCTACACCATCGACCAACTGATTGACGGCGAGACGGTGGCTGAGGTGTTGGACTACGTGCAATATAATCCTAAAAAACTGGTACGTACGCTGGAAACTTGGGTGACGCAGTCCGTCAAGGAAGGGCGTATCTCTGTGGAAGAAGGGAAGGAATTCTTGTCTAATTACCGTTCCGGACTGTACGGATATACTTATTTGGAATAAAATGGAGAAACTGACTGTAATAAAGGTGGGTGGCAAGATTGTAGAAGAGGAAGCCACCCTCTATAAGTTATTGGATGACTTTGCAGCCATCGAAGGCTACAAGGTCTTGGTACACGGAGGCGGACGCTCGGCCACGAAGCTCGCTGCCCAACTGGGTATTGAAAGTAAAATGGTGAATGGCCGCCGCATCACTGATACCGAAACGCTGAAGGTGGTGACCATGGTGTATGGCGGACTGGTGAATAAGAATATCGTTGCCGGCTTGCAGGCGCGTGGTGTCAATGCACTGGGCTTGACGGGAGCCGATATGGATGTAATCCGTTCGGTAAAGCGTCCCGTGAAGGAGGTGGATTATGGGTTTGTGGGCGATGTGAAGCAGGTGAATGATGCTTTCTTGGCAGACCTCATTCATAAGGGTGTGGTTCCCGTGATGGCTCCGTTGACACACGATGGAGACGGGCACATGCTGAATACGAATGCCGACACCATTGCCGGAGAGACCGCCAAGGCTTTGGCGGGCTTGTTCGATGTTACTTTGGTATTCTGCTTTGAGAAGAAAGGGGTGCTGCGTGACGAGAACGACGATGATAGCGTGATTCCACAGATAACGCCGGAGGAATTCAAGCAATATGTGGCAGATGGTGTGATTCAAGGTGGCATGATTCCAAAATTGGAGAACTCTTTCGAGGCGTTGAATGCGGGTGTGTCCGAAGTCGTAATCACTTTAGCATCAGCCATCAACGGGAACAGTGGAACCCGTATCCGAAAATAATTCAAAAAAAACGGCAATAGGCTGTAACTTTCTGAATACTTAACCGTCAATTTATTAGAGATGCAAGAACTCAGCTTTCGCAATGACATTCTCCCGCTGAAGGATAAGCTTTTTCGGTTAGCCTTGAGAATTACGTTTGATAGGGCAGAGGCAGAGGATGTCGTGCAGGAAACGCTGATAAGGGTTTGGAACAAGCGTGACGAGTGGTCGCAGTTTGGTTCTATTGAGGCCTATTGCCTGACAGTGGCAAGAAATCTGGCGATAGACCGTAGCGAGCGAAAAGACTCCCGTACCGTGGAGCTGACCCCCGAAATGGAGCAGGCCTCCGATGCATCGGGTCCTTACGAGAAGCTGGTGAACAAGGAACGGATGGCGTTGATACACCGGCTGATGAACAGACTTCCCGAAAAGCAGCGGCTGATTATGCAGCTTAGGGATGTGGAAGGTAAAAGCTATAAAGAAATAGCAGCAGTCCTGAACTTGACCGAGGAGCAGGTAAAAGTGAACCTCTTCAGGGCGCGGCAAAAAGTGAAACAAACGTTTATTGATATAGAAGGTTATGGACTCTAAATATATAGAACAACTCTTGGAGCGCTACTGGCAGTGCGAAACTTCTTTGGAAGATGAGGCTGAATTGCGTGCTTTCTTTAGCGGAAGCGATGTGCCCAAGCACTTGCTTCGCTACAAGGATTTGTTCGTATATCAGCAGCTTCAGCAGGAAGTGCATCTGGGTGAGGATTTTGATGCCCGGGTGCTTGCCGAAGTGGAAGTTCCGGTGGTCAAGGCAAAGCGCCTGACACTGGCCGCACGCTTCATGCCGCTGTTCAAAGCCGCCGCAGTAGTGGCAGTGGTTCTTTCGCTGGGAAATGTGATGCAGCATTCATTCTTTTCGGATGTAGAGGAAGTAGCCGCAACCGATACTATCGGTAAACAGATTTCCGCACCGTCGGTAGCTCTTTCGGGAGATGTGCCCGTGTCTCATGAGAAGCAGGTGATGGACAGCCTGCGCCGGGTGAACAAGGAGCTGGAAATCAAGGAATAGATATTTTCATTTGCTTTTAAAATAACATTTTCATTTGCTTTAAACATAATAATAGTTAGTGTGCTTTATTAAAACAACTTGAGGCTGTGAAGTTTCAATTCTCTCAAAATCTTATAAAAACTAACTAAAATAGAAGGGACGCCGCGTGATGCAGCGTCCCTTTGTTGTTCTTGCCTGTGGGTTACAAGGCTTTTTATTTAAGGGAGTTATTATTTACAGTATATATAGTTTGGAGTCTGCCGTTTTTTTTCTCAACTTTACTCACTGCAAATATATACAATGGAGAAGATGAGAAACATACTATACATCTGTATTATGCTTTTAGGCATTATGTGCTTTGTAGGCTGTAATGACTGTCATGGCAACAAAAAACTTTTGGCGCAGACCGACTCTTTGTTGCAGAGCCGTCCGGACAGTGCGCTGAAGTTGCTTAATTCCATAGAAAAGGATGTCGGGTTTTCAGAAGCGGAGTGGATGCAGTTCGTTTGGAACTGTGCGCAGGCCCGCTACCGTATGGGTATGTCATTGGCGGAAGATTCGCTGCTTCCTGAAGCGATACACTACTATCGTGAGCGGAAAGACTCTTCCCGTATGCTTGATGGCTACCTGCTTGAAGCCTCCTATTATAAATGGATGAAGCAGGAGGAACGCATGGATGAAGCGATTGAGAATGGCTTGGACTATGCCATAGCCCGGAAAGACACCTTCTGGCTTCTTCTTTTTTATCGGGGAAAGGCAGAGATAGCTTATCTGAGAAATGACCACTCCCAGGCGATAGAGTTGATGGAAAAGATATTGCAATATGCTGATAAGCTATCTGTCCGGGAACATTGCTCCATACTCTATGACCTGGGACTCAATATGGCGCTTGCCAACCACCCTTCTTCTTCGGATTACCTGGAACAGAGTATTGACATGGCATTGGCGGCAGCCGATACAGCTTCGGCCTGTCACTATCTGAGGAATTATGCCGCTTTTCTTGCCAACAGCCATGAATATACCAAGTCCAATGAACTGCTTCACCGGGTTAGACGGCTGATGCCTATGACCGACAACTATCCCATTCTGCAGGTAATCTTTGCTGAAAACTTCCTGAACCTTCATCAGTTGGATTCTGCCCGTTACTATTGGGAGCAGGCGTGGAACAATGAATTGAAGCAGGAAGAAAAGAGAGCCGAGGGCTTTTCTGTACGCAGTGCGCTGGCACAGTTGAAAACAATTCTGGACTATACTTCCGGGGCACCTTTGGACATTGTCACTTTCGGTAGGTTTGCTGATTCTGTCAGGAATGAGATGAGGGACCAGAATAGCGTGATAGAGCAACAGCTGGTGACCAGGAACAAGCTTCAACAGTTGAACTATGAGTTGATAATCAAACGGCAGAAGACACGGATGTATTCGATGCTGGTTGTTGTTGTGTTTGTCGGGGTACTTGTTTCCCTTACCTTTTATATCCGTAACAGACGGAAGCGCCTTGCCGAAGCCGAGGAACGTATTGATGCACTGACCCGCCTGCTGGAAGATGCCCAGAAGGTATCGGACAATCAGGAAGAGAATAGCGGTGCTTTCTTCAAGAAGCTGCTTCTTCAGCAGCTGGGTATCATACGGCTTGTTGCCAATACGCCTACCTCACAGAACCAGGCGTTGCTGAAACTTATTTCGGGCATCGGCAATAAGGAGATTCCGGTGGAAGGACTTCTTGCCTGGGCAGACCTTTATCCGGTAATTGATAAACTATACGATGGCTTTTATTCCCGCATGATGGAAAAGTTCGGACAGGTATTGTCTGATAAGGAAGTGCAGATATGCTGTCTGCTCTGTGCCGGTTTCTCCACGAAAGAAATCGGTGTGGTCACCCAACAGACAAGTGCAACCATCTACGTGCGTAAGACTTCCATCCGAAAGAAGATAAATGCAGGCGAAAAACAGGATATTGTGGAGTGCATAAGAGGCATTTAGACCGGAAGAGGCCGGATTAAGACTTTTATAATATGTCATTGTTGATAATCAGTGCTTTATGTGCTAAGTATTAAGACTTTTAATAGTGCGATTTAGTAGGAGTTAAGAGACTTCTTGCCTTAACTTTGCATCAAATCAAAAAACAGAAAGTCTTATGAAAAGTACATTCAGAACAATGGCAATCGCAGCGTGTTTCGCACTTGTATCTCTTACTTCATGTTACTTCCCCGGAAGCGACCAGTATAAAATAAAGTCGGCAACTAAGGAATATGTTAAGTCGCAGTTAGGCGAAGGTGAGAAATTCCGTTACGGATACCTGGAGCGTAAATGTGGTCGTAACGTAGACGGCAAATTTTGCAAGTATGCCGAAGTGCACTATGAGGTAATAAGCGCGTCGGGCGAAACTTCAGAGAAAATGCTCTTTCTGCTGATGTCGGAACATTGCGATTCCGTATTGGATATCTCGGAGGAGAGAGACAAGGAGTGGACCAATAAAGAAACTCTTTCGTCAGAAGAGATAAAGGCAATCATCGAGTCAGCTTTAAAAGACAAACTCTAAACACCGGCATTTATGAAAAAGATTCTTGTTATAGCTATCGTATGCCTGTTGGGTAGCTTTGCCGCAGCGGCACAAACAGTGAAAGTAAACGGTACAATTGTAGATGAACAGAACCGTCCGGTGGAATTTGTCAATGTAGCCCTGATTTCCTTGCCCGACTCTTCATTCGTTACGGAAAGCACCACTGATGGCAAAGGTAAATTTGCTTTGAGAGCCACTGCCGGTTCGGATTTCCTGTTAAGACTCTCTTATATCGGTTACGTCGGCGAACAGATTGTCATCAGGACTCCCCAAGGCACTGTGCAGATGGGAGACATTATCTTGAAAGAACAGTCGGTAGCACTGGACGAGGTGGTAATATCGGGCAGCAATATCACGCAGAAGGTAGACCGCATGGTTGTAGTACCCACCGCTACTGCCATGAAGAATTCCTATAATCCCTACGACCTGATGCTGAACCTTGCCATTCCGCACTTGAAGGTGGATGCTCTTGGTAAAGGCCTGGAAGCCAATGGCGGCAGCGTACAGACACGTATCAACGGTATTGTGGCTACCTCCACCGAAGTGGCAGCCCTCCTGCCCAAGGAGATTGTAAGAATAGAATTCATCGAAAATCCGGGAGAGCGCTATGGCGACAGCAGCCTGGGCGCTGTGGTGGACATCATTGTCCGCCGCCGCGAAACGGGTGGACTGGTCAATATACAAGCCACTAATGCTCCCCACATGTTGTTTAGCGAGGACAATGTGGTGGCAAAGTTCAATCATAACAAGTCACAATGGGGATTGTTCTATAACTTGTCTGCCCGTAACTTCAAAAAAACATATACGGATATAGACGAGACATATGTGTTGGAAAATAAGACGATACATCGTGTGCAGGAGGGGCTTCACGACCAAAACAAGCACTTTACCCACAATATCGACCTCTCTTACAATCTGACGGAGCAGGATAAGTACGTATTCAACGTCGTGTTCCGCAACAGTGTCTATGATGCCCCTTGCCTGAACCAGTCGAACAAGTTGTATGATGCTGCGGATGCCGATAACTATATCTTCTCCAGACTGAAGAACAAGCAGTCCAGCTACACTCCTTCGCTCGACCTTTATTACCAGCGTACATTACCGAAGAATCAGATGCTTACGATGAGCGTGACCGGTACGCTGATGCACACCGACAATAATAGGCTCTACCACGAATATACGCCTCAAGCCGAAGACCTGGCGATGATTGAAACAGATGTGACGGGGAATAAGCGTTCCATTATCGGTGAAGCCATCTACGACAAGCGTTTCAAGTTCCTCGTATTCAGCGCCGGATTGCGCCACTACCAGATGTATGCCAGGAACGAGTATGCAGGCTCTTCACCCGTCGTATCGGAAATGAACCAGGCAAAGACAGCGGCGTTTGCCGAGGTGCAGGGTAATATCAGGAAAGTGAGCTATGGTGTGAGTGCCGGACTGACCCGCTCTTATTTCAAGGAAGGAGGGGAGGAACATACCTACTATACCTTTACTCCCACTGTCCGTCTGAACTTCTCTCCGCACAAGAACGGCAACATCAACTATCGGTTCAATGTCGAACCCAAGATTCCTTCGCTCAGTGCATTGACCAATGTGGAGCAGGCGATAGATACCATCCAGATAGTACGCGGTAACCCGGCATTGGAGACTTACAGCGTTTTCAACAATACGTTGAACTATTCCTATATGAAGAAGAAGTTCGTCTTCATGCTGAATGTGACACATGGCTATCACAAGAATATCATCATGGAGAGTGTGTTTGCCGAGGGAGACAAGTTGGTTTCGATGAACGAGAACCAGCGTTCTGCACAGTTTCTGCGCTTTGGCCCTTCTTTCACATTCCGCGGACTGAACATTGGTAGTCTGAAGAATTTCCTGACGCTGAGTATAGATGGTGGATTTACACGTTACTGGTCTAACGGCAATACCTATACCCATACGTATAATGATTTCTATTACAACCTGGGTGCCGTGTTCAATTATAAGCAGTTCTCTCTGTTGGGACAATTCAGTAAAAGGGCGAACGAGCTGATGGGCGAAACGATTTATAAGGGTGAAAACCAGGCTGCTGTTTTAGCCACTTATACCCACAAGCGGCTGCAATTAGGAGCAGGGATGATGTTCCCGTTCACCAACAACTACAAGACGGGCAAGGAACGGGTGAGCAAAGTGGCGCCCTATACCTCGTGGAGTCATGCGAAAGAAATAGGACAGATGGCGGTTATCAAGCTGAGTTATAACTTCGAGTTTGGTAAGCGTTACAAATCATCCGGCAGACGCATCAATAACAGCGACAATGAATCGGGCATTCTGAATATAGATAAATGACAACTGTTCCCGTGCTTCGGAGGTGTGGGGTGATAAAAGAACGAAGGGCTTCCTCGCGGGAGTCCTTCGTTCTTTTTGCAGGTAATTATTTGAGAGAGAATTTAGTTTAGGTTTATAGTCATCAATCTGAGAATCTATGTTTTCTATGTTAGAGTTTATACAGTCCTTTCTTGGGATAGTCCAGTTCCGGATTACCCTTGTAGCCTACACTGCCGCTTCCGCTGGTGCGTACTTTCAGGAAATCTGTGGCATGGCACTTGATGTCGCCTGAACCGGCAACACTGGCAGATGCTTTCTTGGCAACGAAATCGGAAGCAAGCAAATCACCCGAACCTGCCACGCTGTATTCAGCTTCTTGGGTACTGCCGCTCAGGATGGCGGTACCCGAACCGGCAACGGATGCTCTGGTGAAGTTGGCGGTTACGTTATTCAGCTTCATGTCACCTGAACCTGCAACGGATACTTGGAGGTCATTGCAAGTGATGTTGCTGCTATTGATGTCTCCCGAGCCTGCGATGGAAATATCGAGGTCTGTGCAGGAGATGTTGTTTCCACTGATGTCACCCGAACCAGCCACAGAGATTTTGATGTCATCCGTCTTCAGTCCGTTTTTCAGTTCCACGTCTCCCGAACCTGCCACGGCAATGCCGTTCAGCTTTTCTGCGGACACACGTACTTCCAGTTTATTATAGGATACGCTGACGTTCTTCTTGAAGCCGATGTAGAGGGTATTGTCCTTGACACGGATATCCAGTAAGTCTACAATGTTGTCCGAGGTGTATACTTCCACTGTCGGTTTGCCGGACTTCTGCGTGTAGGTCACGTCGGGGCTGCCGGCTACACTCAGCTTGGTGAAGTTGTCCACTTTTATGTCTTTGGTTACATAATTCTTGCTTGCCTTGACCGTCTTGCTGCCGAAGCCTCCGGAACGGTATGTGTGTTGTTGTGAACAAGCGGTTGTACTGAATGCCAATAAGGCGATTGCGATAAATGTTGTTAGAGCTTTCATATTCTTTTGTTTTTTGTGATTCAGTATTTATTAGTTAGACGTGATCTACCTTGAAAAAGTTGCATATAAAAATGCTTTTTTCAAAGGACGCTCGGTCATCATACTTTAATCAATTATTGTGCCATAAGTGTAAAATGTTGATTATTAAAGGATAGTCGCTTTTGTGTAGTGTTCATTATCGGACACTCCGTCCGCTTTTGTCAGGTATTTGCTTGCGTTTTTGGACGATTCTTTGTTCATTTGCAAAGCCTCTTCCCGCCCCTTTCCTATGGGAGAGGCTTTGATTTATGACAGTAAACCGCATTATAGAAGATAAAGAGCTTGGTCCTTTGTTTGTCCGGGTCAATGCCCGGGCACGGCGTCTTACTTTCCGTACAAAGGAAGATGGAATTTACGTGACTGTGCCTCCCCGGACTTCTCTTGCCGAGGTAGAGAGTGCCATCGAGCAGCTTCGTCCGCGTCTGAAAGCTGCCAGACAGAAGCTGGTCAGAAAGCTGATTGATTTGGATTACCGCATTGATACGGAGTTCTTTAAACTGACGTTGGTCAGCGGACAACGGGAACGGTTCTTGTCCCGTTCGGAATTGGGGGAAATGCAGATAATCTGTCCTCCTGATGCCGATTTCTCGGATGAGAAGTTGCAGGCTTGGCTGCGCAAGGTAATTGAGGAAGCTTTACGGCGAAATGCGAAGATTATTCTTCCGCCCCGTCTGTATATGCTTTCCATGCAGCACAACCTTCCTTACAAGAGTGTGAAGATAAATTCCAGCAGCGGGCGTTGGGGAAGCTGTTCGGCACAAGGCAATATCAACCTTTCCTATTATCTGGTACTTCTTCCCAAGCATCTGATAGACTACGTGCTACTGCACGAACTGGCACATACCCGCGAGATGAATCACGGGGAGCGTTTCTGGGATTTGCTCGACCGGATGACTGATGGAAAGGCACAAGCATTGAGAGCGGAGCTTCGGAAATATCAAACGAAAATAAATGGTTAGAGATTAGTATGGACGGTAAGTAGTTCCTTGTTTTACAGACAGTGATACTGCAAAACTACTGCATACCTCTTGCACTGTCACTGCACTCCTTTTGCAGTGCTGCTGCAATACCTTTGCAGTGACACTGCAACTGTTTTGCAGTAACGCTGCAAAAGGTATGCAGTATCGCTGCAGTGTCACTGCAGGAGTTGTGTAATGTCTTTGCAGTAGCACTGCAAAAGTTATGTGATGTCTTTGTAGTGGCTGTTGGTAAGCCAGGAAAAAGCTTGTTGACTCCGAAATATGAGAGCAAAATGCTTCACAACTTTTTATCCCTAATTTTTTGCCAGCTGCTTCACCTCTTCCCCTTCCTTCTCGAACCGGTATTCGCCCCCTTTTTCGCTTAGCTCAAATAAGGAAAGCTTTTCAGTTGCATTGTTTACAATCATGAGTGCGTTTTGCTCGGCAAAGCGTTTCACTTCGATGGTGAAAGGTTCTTCTGCAATGGTGCGGTTCACCAGCAGGCTGTCGTTGATGAATATGGAAGTGGAATCTCCGGCAAATCCTTTCGTCAGTGTGATGGTGTATGTCTCGATGAAGTTGCGTTCTCCTTCTTTCCGTTGTTGCAGCCTCATGCTCATGTAGACAAAGATGACAACTACAAAAATCACGGCGAAAGCAAGGATGCCGTTGCCTATCATAAACTGCTTGTTGGTATTCAGTCGGTGTGCCATGGATAAAAAGTTTTTTTAAGAATGGTACAAATGTAATGAATAAATTTGAACCGACTGGTTTTTTACTTGCTGTATTCGCTCGGCGTCGCCCCGAATTGTTTCTTGAAGCTGGTCGAGAAATGGGACAGTGTACTGAATCCCGTCATGTCCGCTATCTCTGAGATGGTATATTTCCCTTCCTTTATCAATTTGGCGGCACGGTTCAGCTTGTAGGTCTTGAAGAATACGCTGGGGTTCTCACCCGTCAGCCCCTTTACCTTGTAATAGAATTTGGTGCGGGAGATTTTCAGCAGCTCGGTCATGCGCGCCACGTCCAGTTCCGGATTGGAGAGTTCGTTTTCCATCAGGTGGTAAAGTTCGGTCATGAAGGTGTTGTCTTGCGGGGAGAGCACGTTCTCCTCAATCTCATCCGTTTGGGTGGAACGGCTCAGGAGACTGCGCACTTTCTCACGGTTCTTCAGCTGGGATTTGATAAGCGCCAGCAGGTAGTTGGGCTCGAAAGGTTTCGTTACGTAGGCATCTGCACCGGTATTCAGACCTTCCACCTGGTTCTCTACAGTAGCTTTGGCTGTTACCAGTATCACGGGGATGTGGCATAGTTGCAAGTCTTCCTTTATCTGTCGGCAGAGGTCGTAACCGTTTCTTCCGGGCATCACTACATCGCTCAGTACGAGGTCGGGAGCTTCTTCGCTCATGGCTTTGAAGGCGCTGTCGGCATCGAAGCGGCAGACAACGTTGTAGACGGGAGAAAGCAGGGCCTTCAGGTAGTGGGCCACTTCCGTATCATCGTCTACCACCAGCAGGGTTTGCTTTTGTTGCCGGATGCTCTCTGTGTTTTCCAGTTGATACTGTTCTTCCGTTTGTATCGGAAACGCCTTGTTCTGTTCTTCTTCGGGGAGGGTACATTCTTCGGGGGTATAGGAGAGGTCATTCACCGGCAGCAGCAGGGTGAAGACGGCTCCGCTTCCTTCGGTACGGTTACCGGCTTTCAGGTAGCCGTGATGCAGCAGCGCCAGGCTGCGGGCGTAGTACAAGCCGATGCCGGTTCCCCAGTTATAGGTGCCTTTGGATTGATTGTCCAGTTGGTAGTAGCGTTCGAATACCTTCTCCAACTGTTCCTCGGGGATTCCGTTCCCGCTGTCGGCCACGGCAACTTTGACGTATTGCGTGTCGATGTCTTTGTCGGTCAGCGTAAAGAGACGCGCAGCCTCTTCGCGGGTAATGACGTCGAAGCACAGTTCCACTTTCCCACCGTTCGGAGTGAACTTCAAGGCGTTTGAAAGCAGGTTTCCTACAATCTTGTCCAGCTTGTCCACGTCCAGCCACATGAGGAAAGTATCCTCCAGGCCATAAGTGTTCAGTGCGATGCCTTTCTCGTTGGCGTTGATGCGGAAAATATCTACAAAGCGTTGCAGTTGCGAGATGATGTCAGTCCGTTTCACTCGCAGCTTCAGGGTGTCATTCTCCAGTTTGTTGAAGTCCATCAGCTGGTTCACCAGACGGAGCATGCGCCCCACACTGCGTTGTACGATGTAAAGCAGTTGTTTGTTTTCTCCCTCTATCTTGGGACTTTCGCAAAGTTGTGTCACCGGGCCCGAAATCATGGTGAGCGGGGTGCGGAACTCGTGCGAGATGTTGGCAAAGAAACTCATGTTCATGCGGTTCACCCGTTGTTCCTGCTCCTTCTCAAGTTTGGCACGCCGGGTGGTTTCTTTTTCCTGCTTGATACGTAGCCAGGCACGGATGAAGATACCGATGATGGCGGCGGCAATAAGCAGATAGATACACCATGCCCACCACGTTTGCCAAGGGGCGGGCTTTACGATGACGCGTATGGAATTCTCCCTTTCTACAATGCTCTTGTCGTTATTGGTTATTTTAACTTTGAAGGTGTAGGTACCGGCAGGCAGATTGGCATAGTAGGCCTCGCGGTTGTTGCGGGCATCAATCCAATATTTGTCGAAACCGTCCATCTTGTAATAATAATGTACGCGTTCATATTCGCAGTAGTCCAGTGCGGCAAAGGAGATGCTGAAACCATTCTGATTGTGGTCCAGGCAGATGTCCGGTCGGTAGGAGAGGTGCTTGTCTATACTTTCGCTGTCTTGTGGGCGTGCCAACCGGTTGTGTATCTTCAAATCCTCGAAGAGCAGTGGAATTTCCCGTTTGGTACTTACGTCCATAGGGTTGAAGAAAGTCAGCCCGTGCGTACCGCCAAAAACAAGTGTCCCGTCGGGCAGGCGGCATGAAGAACGGTCGTAAAACTGATTGCCGCCTATGCCGTCGGCGGCATAGTAGTTGGTAAATTTCCCTACGGTGCGGTCATATTTGCCCAGCCCGTATTGTGTGCCTGCCCATATATTGCCTTGTGCATCTTCCTCAATGCAAGAGATGTCCCGGCAGGGTGTACCCTCTATGGTCTCGATTTTTCCGGTGGCGGCAGAATAGTGCAGCAGTCCGTTGCTGACGGTCCCAATCCATACATCTCCACGACTGTCTTCGAAGATGTCGGTAGGGATGAATACTGAACGTTGGATACAAGCTTGCCAGTCGGTGTTCTCGAATGGTACTTCAGCGCTTTCCCAATTGTCGGGATTGATTTGCATGACTGGGTTCATGAAGGCAGTGGTCCACATCTTTCCGTTGTTGCGTGGAAGGAGTCCGGGTATGAAGGTTCCCGTCCAGGAAAATACTTTTGTTTGGACAAATTCTTTTTCTTTACGCTTTTTGGCATAAAGTTTAGGGCTGTATGTACCCACCCAAATTGTTCCACAACGATCTTGTGCAAACGACAGTGGTAGGAAGATGTCATGAATAGACTCTGTCTTCAGTATGCCGTTTTTATAGCTGCATTTCATCACCCTGCTCGCATAGAGGGCCGCCAGCCAGATGTAGCCCTCATCATCTACGAATACGCGTGTGATGTCCGGTTTGTCGGTAGCGCTTTTTCCCGGAAGTCCAGCCGAGTCCACTTCTTTCACTTCGTGGCTGTCCATGTTGTAAACGTACAGCCCGTCTATCATGGTGGCCATCCAGAGATTTCGCTCCTTGTCCACTGCCACGGACAGCACTGACTTTCGGTTCAGGTATGAGCTGAGATGATTATTGGTGTTGAAACGTTCTTTATAGTTGTAACGCACGACATAGCCTTGGTCTACAGAGCCTATCCACAGGTTTTTCTGTGAGTCGGTAAACATGGTGCTTATCTTGAAGTGAGGCACTTCGAAGGGAAAACCGTTTTCGCTCTGATGTATCACGTATCCTTCCACGTAGTTGTAGAGAAACATTCCTTGTTGGTCGGTATTCAGCAGCAGGCTGTTGCTGCCGTAAGGGTGGATGTAGTTGACGTTGGCATGCAGCAGCAACGGATGGCTCCGAAGGGCTTGGGGTGTTTCCTTGAATTTGTGCGTATGTGTGTCGAACAATGTTATCTGGCGGTTTCCCGCCAGCCATAGGATTCCGTTGGTGTGCATGAAGAAGTGGGTGGGAAAAATGCCCTGCATTGGGATGGAGTCTTCCAGTGCCAGTGTGGAGGAGTTGTAGCGGCGCAGAGACAGTGGGGTCACTGCCCACAGTTTGTTGCTCTGGTCTATGAAGCAGCGGTTGTTGAAGGTATAGTTTGGGTCAAATATCTTGATGGGTACGTCAAATTTGTGTGTTTGTGGATTATATACGGCAAGGTTGTGCATCATGTTCAGAAAAATCTTTCCGTCTTTGTTCTCGAGTATTTGGATGCCGTTTTTATTGGGGAAGTCCAGTGGGATATTTTGGAAATTATCTTTGTCTGTGTATAGGCTGGTTCCATTTACGGTGACTACCCACAACCGGCCTTGTGAATCACGGAAGAGGTCGTTGATTTGATTATCGGGTATATCCAGCGAGTCATCCGTACAGTAATACTGATGATATTCGTGTACATTATATTTGTTTACCCCTCGTGAAGTTCCTATCCAAATGTGTCCTTGTGCATCTTCGGCAAAGGCGGTGACCTTCTGGTTGGAGAGGTCATTGGTGATGACAGGGCTTTCGATGCTGCCTTCCGGTGCGGTCTTTGTGTCCGACGGGTTGCATGCGGTGATTAAACACAATAGAAGTAGGTATTTAATGTATTTCATAATATATAGTGTAGACTAAAAGCATTGGCATGTGCCATCTTTTTGTTTTGGCATTACGATGCGAAAATACTCATAAAAATTGAGAGAGAGACTGCCGGAGAGCATGTTTTGAACAAATCTGCAAACATTTGAACATTGGAGAAAGCTGTTTTGAACATCGGGGAAAGCCGTTTGGATAACGTAGAAAATCATTTTGGGGAGAATGTGCTAATATTGCAATCATAAAAACATAAAACTAATACATAATATGAAAAAGCAATTCTTGTCAGTGTTAGCATTCTCCGCCATCCTACTTTCCTCGTGCGGAGGGACAGCTAAAATGGAGAGAGTACCTGCTTGCGGGCAGAAGGGGGAGATAACGGCTTCCTCTACGGTTGCTGTTGCCGAAACCGAATCGGGCAAAGTAGCCGGATATGTGGAGAACGGTATCTATATATATAAAGGTATTCCGTATGCCAAAGCCGAACGTTTTATGCCGCCCGTGGCAGTTGACAAATGGGAAGGTGCCCGCAGCAGTCGTGCCTACGGCCCTACTTGTCCGCAAGGCAAGCGCATGGGATGGTACAGCGACGAACAGGCGTTTGCCTTCAACTGGGATGACGGTTATCCTGACGAGAATTGTCTGCGGGTGAATATCTGGACACCGGGACTGAAAGACGGGAAGAAACGCCCCGTCATGGTGTGGCTGCATGGTGGAGGTTATTCCGCCGGCAGTGGTCAGGAGCTTCCTTCGTATGACGGAACAAATCTGGCAAAGAAAGGGGATGCAGTGGTTGTGACACTGAATCATCGTCTCAACGTCCTGGGTTTTCTCGACCTTTCCGCCTATGGTGATAAATATGCAAAATCGGGCAATGCCGGACTGCTTGACTTGGTGGCGGCACTGCAATGGGTGAATAAGAATATAGAATCTTTTGGCGGAGATGCCCGGAATGTTACCATTTTCGGTCAGTCCGGTGGGGGAGGCAAGGTCTCTACGTTGCTTGCCACACCGTCGGCGAGAGGCTTGTTCCATAAAGCCATTGTACAAAGCGGATCTATGCTTCGTACGATGGAGCAAAAGTATTCTCGTCGCATTGGCAGTGCGGTTATGGAGGAGCTGGGACTGAATGCTTCGCAGATAGATGAATTACAGAAAGTACCTTACGACAAATTGCTTGCCGCAGGCGAAAAGGCCGTTGCCAAAATGCGTGTAGAGGCTGATAAAGAAGGAGTGGCTTCTTTTATCTTTGGCTGGGCTCCCACGGTAGATGGCGATGTGCTGCCAGCACAGCCTTTCGACCCTCGGGCTCCGGTGCAAAGCAAGGACATTCCGGTGATGATAGGCACTACCCTGCATGAGTTTACCGCAAGCACTTACTTCCCGCCTTTGCGGAGCATGACGAAGGAGCAGGTTGTGGAGCAGATTAAAAAGAAATATGGTGAACGTACGGATGATTTTCTGAAAGCTTTTGAGCAGGCCTACCCCGGTTATCAGCCCAAGGACCTGGTGGATGTGGACTTCATTTTCCGCCCCGGCGCAGTGGAGCAGGCCAAACTGAAGTCGGCACAGCAAGGTGCACCGGTCTATATGTATATGTTTGCTTGGGAATCACCCGTGATGGACGGAATACTCCGCAGCACGCATTGTATGGAGATTCCTTTTGTGTTCAACAATGTCGTGCGCCATGCTTCGATGACCGGAGGCGGAAAGGCGGCGCAAGTGCTGGCGGACAAGATGAGCAGTGCGTGGCTGAACTTTGCCCGTACGGGGAATCCCAATACTGAAGGTTTGCCCGAGTGGGAACCTTATACAGCTGATAAGGGAGCAACGATGATTTTCGATAATGATTGTGGCATGAAGTACAATCATGACAAGGAACTGCTTGAGGTGGTGATGACCTTTCCGGTGCGCGGTTTCTGATGCAGGTATCCGATGAAGAATGAATATAACCCTTTTATTAATAAATCTAATTAACAACTAATGAAAAGCATTATGAGAAACAATGCAGTGAAAAGGCTGGCGATGTCAGCACTTTTCCTTTTGGCTGGGATGCCTTTCCTGCTGGCACAGAACCAGATAAAGGTGTCGGGTAAAGTGACAGATGACCTGAAGGAGTCTATGATTGGTGTAAGTGTATTCGAAAAAGGTACAACGAACGGTGTGATTACCGACTTGGATGGTAACTATATGCTGTCCGTCAAGGAGGGTGCTGTTATCGTTTATTCCTATATCGGCTACGTTACACAAGAGAAGAAAGCCGTGCCTGGAGTGATGAATGTCACATTGAAGGAAGATACCAAGACATTGGACGAAGTGGTGGTAGTGGGCTACGGTGTACAGAAGAAGAGCTCCGTTACGGGTGCCATTTCCCAGGTGAAAACCGAGGATATGCAGAATCGTACCATTAGTAATGCGCCTGCTGCCTTGCAGGGCAAGACTGCTGGTGTGCAGGTTATCCAGACCTCTGCCGCACCGGGCTCCTCGCCTACGGTACGTGTGCGCGGCTACTCGTCCAATGTGTCCTCCAATCCGCTTTATGTGGTGGATGGTGTCCGCCTATCCGACATTAGTGGCATTGATCCTAATGATATTGCCTCCATGGAAGTGCTGAAAGACGCCGCTTCTGCTGCCATCTACGGTGCTGAGGCCGGCAATGGTGTGGTACTTATTACCACGAAAAAAGGTAAGTCCGGCCAAGGTAAAATTACGTACGATTTCCAATTCTCCTCCCAGTCACTGGCACGTGTACCCAAGATGCTGAGTGCTGAACAGTACATAGACTACATGGTAGAGGCGAATACCTTCACGGAAGATTATCTGTTACAGAATTGGGACGGTGTGACCAATACGGCCTGGACTGATGTAGCTTTTGAAAACAGTCGCATGCAGAAGCATAACATTGCGTTTACTAATGGCAGTGACAGAGGGAACTATTATCTCTCCCTGACCTATCTGGACGATAATGGTATCGTGAAAGGTAATGCCGATACTTATAAGCGCTTGACTGCTACTATCAACTCTGAATATGAAATCAAGCCATGGCTGAAAGTGGGAACCACCAACCAGATAGAAAAATACAACGTACGGAGTGTCTCCACCAATAATGAGTATGGCAGCTTGCTGACTTCCATATTGCAGCTCGACCCGCTGACTCCGGATACTTATACATACGAAAACCTGCCCACCCATATGCTGACCGCCCTGAATAGTGGCAAGCACTTGTTGCAGGATGACAATGGAAACTATTATGCTGTTTCCAAATTTTTTGCAGGTGAGCAATATCATCCTATGATTATGCGTGACAATAACATTGGTAAGAACAGTGGTTTTAACGTAAACGGTTCTGTGTATGCGGACTTCAAGCCTTTCAAGGGATTCACTTTTACTTCCCGTTTCGGTTACCGCTTGTCTGGTACCCGTAGCTCTACAACAGACCTTCCTTTCTATGGCAATGCCACGCAAAGCCGTGACTATGTCGGTCAAAGTAATACTTCGTCAACTACTATTTATTATCAGTGGGAGAACTTTGCCAATTATATGAAGACCTTCGGACAGCATACGGTGACGGCCATGGTGGGTATGTCATATCAGGAATCCACTTATGACTACGTAAACGGCAGTCTTTCTCCCAATGAAGAGGATGCACTGAAAAAAAATGATCCGTTGTTCTACTATTTGAATTATGCTTCAGCTTCTGCCATTAAAGGGGTGGGTGGTGAGAAGACGCGTTCAGCCAAGCTCTCTTATTTCGGCCGTGTAGGTTATGAGTTTGCAGGACGTTATTTGTTGCAGGCATCTCTACGTGCAGACGCAGCCGACCTTTCTCTGCTTCCTGCCACGAACCGTTGGGGGTATTTCCCCGCAGTATCCGTAGGGTGGACGGTTTCCGAAGAAAAGTTCTTTGCACCTCTGAAGGATCATGTCAGCAGTCTGAAACTGCGTGCCAGTTGGGGACAGAATGGTAGTTTGGCTGCATTGAGCGGATATGCTTATAGTACTGACATGGCATTGGGAGGCCTTTATCCTTTTGTAATGGGGAATTCGTACATTACCAGTGCTGCTCCTTCCACAATGGGCAACGATGAGTTGAAGTGGGAAACCTCCGAACAAATAAATGTGGGTATCGATGCACGTTTTTTGAATGACCGTCTGACCTTCAGTATGGATTATTTCGATAAAAAAACGAAAGACCTGCTGGTGTCCGGCACTACTCCATCATTGATTATCGGTGGTTCAACCTCTCCGATGAATGCCGGTAATGTAAGCAATAAAGGCTGGGAGTTCGAGTTGGGATGGAGGGACCGTATCGGTAGTTTCAACTATGGTGTGCGTGCTAATCTTGCAACTCTGAAAAACAAAGTAACCTATATAGACCCATCCATCACCCGTCTTTCGGGCGTGAATTTCCACACCAGTACCATTACTTATTTTGAGGAGGGATATCCGGTATACTATTTCCGTGGATACAAGTTCAAAGGCGTTGACCCGGCAACCGGTGATCCCACATTCTATGACTTGGATGAGAGCGGTGACCTGAATGATGGTGACTTGGCATATATCGGTGATGCCATTCCTGACTTTACTTATGGTATTACTTTGACAGCCGGATGGAAAGGCTTTGACTTGACTGTGTTCGGAACGGGCTCGCAAGGTAATGACATTTTTAATTGTATCAGCCGGCCTGACTTTGCCGCTTCCAATAAAATGAAAGAGGTGTTTTATGACAATCGTTGGACAGCTTCCAATCCCAATGGGTCGGTACCCCGTGCCGGTGCCACCAATATGGATAAATATCAGATTTCTGATGCATTGGTCTATGACGGTTCTTTCTTCAAAATCAAGCAGATTCAGCTGGGATACACATTCCCAAAGAATTGGATGAAAAAACTTTGTGTCGGTAATCTTCGCATCTATGGTTCTTTGGATGACTTCTTCACGTTCACCAAGTACCCGGGCTTTGATCCAGAAGCTGCTGCCAATTCTACTTCAGGTATGGGAATCGACAAAGGCTCTTATCCTTGTTCCAAAAAAGTGGTGTTAGGCTTTAACATTGAATTTTAATAAACCTCAAATTGATACTGATAATGAAAACTAAATATGTTTATATACTGATGCTGGGGTTACTCTCCGTATTCAGTACCGGTTGTGAAGATCGCCTTGATATAGCAAAACATGGAAATATGGGTAGTCAGGAAGATTTTTATAAGACTGATGACGATGCCATACAAGCTTTGGCTTCTCTGTATAGTAGTTGGGGAGGCAATTACTATAACTGGTTTTTCACAAAGAATCTGTTGGCCGATGATGTTTGGGCTGGAGGTGGCTCGCGGGGTGACAACTCTCAAATGGAACAGTTGAATGAATATACATTTGACACGGACCATGGCATGGTACAGGGGCTGTATTCGGGTATGTACGGCATAATTTATAAGTCGAATCTGATTATTGATTTGTTGGAGCCGGATACGGAAGTCAAGAAACGTGCTGTTGCCGAAGCCAGGTTTTTCCGTGCATGGTCGAATTTTGAACTGGTCACTCTGTTTGGTACGGCTCCGGTGGTGGACCATTTGTTGACTCCGGGAGAATATCGCCTCGGCAACAGTACGCCGGAGGTTATGTGGGCATTGATAGAGAGCGATTTGACGGAGGCTATAAATTCTAATGCGCTTCCTTCCAAATCGGATGTAAACGACAGTGAGACGGGTATTCGGATTACGAAAGAGGTGGCGCAGGCCATGTTGGGTAAAGCTTATTTGTTTCAAGGGAAGTATGGCGATGCTGCCGGTATTCTGGATGAAGTCATAGAGTCTGGTAAATACGCGCTCTATACGGGTGATTATGATAAACTGCTGCACGTTGCTGCCAATGGCTGTTGCGAGTCTATGTTGGAAGTGCAGAAACGCAATGACTCTGAGCAGGCCTGGAACCAGATGACAATGACCTTCATTATGCAGGGGTGGCGTACGGAAAAACTGACACTGAGTAGCGAGGCCTCTTCCTACATTGCTACGGGTACTTATGGTTTCATGAATCCGACAAAGGATTTATATGAAGCTTTTGTTGCCATGGAAGGTGAAAATGGCTATCGTTTGAACAGCTCCATCCGTACGGCTGCCCAATTGGAGAATCTTGGTATTTCTTTGCAGGCAGGAACGAACCTGGTGGGACACGAGGGGTATTTTATGTGGAAGAACCGTGCTCTGAAAGAGGACTGTGTATATGATGCTTCCTACTTTCAAGCCTTGCAGTACATTAACCTGCGCGTGATGCGTTATGCTGAAGTGTTGTTGCTGGCTGCTGAAGCACATGTGCAGAATGGCAATAGCGGTAAAGCATTGGAATACGTCAACCAGATACGTTCCCGTGCCCAACTGAATGGTCTGACTTCTGTAACATTGGATGATGTGAAGAAAGAAAAACGTCTGGAACTTTGTCTGGAGAGTGTACGCTTTCAGGATTTGGTGCGTTGGGGCGATGCCGAAACAGTAATGGCCAATCAGGGTAAAGAAATACCGAGCTATTCTTCCAAGGGTACGGAATTCCAGTACCGGAATTCCACTTATGGCTTCAAACCGAAGCATAAGTTGTTGCCTATACCGCGCAAGGAGCTTGAACTGAATCCGAATATGGTGCAGAATGAAAATTGGTAGGAAAAGAAACTGATATATATCATGACAAAAGAAATCATAAGTTTTTATTTTTGCATAACCGTTTCTGATACCTTACCCTTGATGTATCATAAATATGAGAAACATTAAAATCTAAAATACCATGAAGAAAGTCTTATTTACTTTTCTGGCTATTTTCACCATGCTGACGGCATATGCACAATTCTCCGGTTGGGGACCGCAGAGCAAAGTGGTGACGGACAGTATCTACAGCAAGATATTGGATGCAAACCGGCAGTTTACAATTTATTTACCTCAAAGTTATGAGGTGGATGCTACGAGAAAATACCCGATTCTCTATCTACTACATGGCATGTCGGGGGTGAATACCAGTTGGTTTACAGACCAACGTGTGAAGGACGTGATGGACCAGTTGGTGGCATCGGGCGAGGCTTGCGAGATGATTATCGTCAGCCCTAATGCCGGAGGTAATCCAGCTACTTGCTGGAACGGCTACTTCAATATGCCGGGCTGGGCTTACGAAGATTTCTTCTATAAGGAGTTCCTTCCTTATATAGAGAAGACCTACCGGGTGAAAGGTGATAAGCAGCATCGTGCCATTGCCGGACTTTCTATGGGCGGAGGCGGAACGGCAAGCTATGCACAGCGCTATCCGGATATGTATTGTGCCGCCTATGCCATGAGTGCTTTGATGAATATCCCCGTCAGTGGTGAGGAGGCGGGAAAAGATCCCGACCCCACAAACAAGATGGCTGTGCTGACGCGTTCTGTGCAAGAACATAGTTGCATCAGGTATGTGGCCGAAGCGGACGATGCGCGTAAGGCACAGCTTCGTACAGTACAGTGGTTTGTGGATTGCGGAGACGATGACTTTCTGCTGGATCGTAATATCGAGTTTTTCCAGGCGATGCGTAATGCCGATATCCCTTGCCAGTTCCGTGTGCGGGATGGCGGACATACCAGCGAATATTGGCATTCGGCGCTTTATATGTGCCTGCCTTTTGTAAGTCGTAACTTTGCTAAATAATAAAAATCTAATTCATTCAATATAAGAAATTATGAAAAGATTATTAAGTTTGGCAGCTATGCTGCTGGTCTGCTGTGTCACCCTTTTTGCACAGCAAGCTCTTTGGGGAGGTGCGGCAGTTGTCTCTCCTGATATTCATGAAGACAACACGGTTACTTTTCGCTTGAAAGCTCCTAAGGCTGTAAGGGTGCAGATTACCGGTGATTTTCTGCCTCCACAAACTATTAAGACCCCTCGTGGCGATTATGATGCACCGGGCATTGCCGATTTGACAGAGGGGAAGGACGGCGTTTGGGAATTTACTACTCCCGAACCGTTGAAGCCGGAACTTTATGGATACTCCTTTATTGTAGACGGATTGAGAATGATGGACCCGAGCAATGTTTACATGATTCGGGATGTGGCTACCGTGACCAATGTATTTATCATCGGTGGGGACCGTGCCGATTTGTATAAAGTGAATAAGGTACCTCATGGAACGGTAAGTCGCATGTGGTACAATAGTCCTTCGCTGGGAATGGACCGCCGTCTGACGATTTACACTCCGGCTGGTTATGAAACCAGCGGCAAGCGTTATCCGGTATTCTATCTGCTTCATGGTGCAGGTGGTGATGAGGAAGCTTGGATTGCTCTTGGCCGTACTTCGCAGATATTGGATAATCTTATCGCACAGGGCAAGGCTCAACCTATGATTGTAGTGATGACCAACGGCAATGCTTGGCAAGATGCTGCTGCAGGTGAGTCTCCCAAGGGGTTTGTTGCCCCATCCATGCGTCCCGACGAAAGAGCGAAAGTGGCAGAAGGTGCTTTTGAACTCTCGTTCCCCGAAATCGTGAAGTTCGTAGAGAAGAATTTCCGCACTCTTGCCAATAAGAAGAACCGTGCCATTGCCGGGCTTTCTATGGGTAGTTTCCACTCTTGCAATATTTCCAAGTATTACCCGGACATGTTCGACTATGTAGGTCTTTTCTCCGGTGCAAGTACCGGAAACGATAAATCAACTTGTCCGGTCTATACCGACTTTGAAGGTAAGCTGAAGACTCAGTTTGCCAAGAAACCGGCCCTTTACTTCATCGCATGCGGCAAGACGGACTTTGTTTATAAAGGTGTGGCCGACTTTCGCAAGTTGCTTGATGATAATGGTTATAAGTACGAGTATCTTGAAACGGGCGAGGGCCATATCTGGAGGAACTGGCGCATCTATCTGACGGAGTTCGTGCCGAAGTTGTTCAAATAAGAGGATTCGGTATAACTAATTTAATAACAAAATAACATACGTATCATGAAAAGAATTTCTATTTTGTCAGCTCTGTTGCTGATGTGTGCGATGACTTTCGCGCAACAAGCTCTCTGGGGAGGCGCTCCTGTGGTCTCACCTGAGATACACGACAACAATACAGTAACTTTCCGCTTGAAGGCGCCGAAAGCCGTAAAGGTGCAAGTAACCGGCGACTTCCTGCCTACGCAGAAAATCAAGACTCCTTTTGGTGAATTTGATGGTCCGGGTGTGGCAGATTTGAAAGAGAACAAGGACGGTGTGTGGGAATTCACTACTCCCGAACCGCTGAAACCGGAACTCTACAGCTACACTTTTCTGGTAGACGGACTGAAGATTAATGACCCTGCCAATGTCTATATGATTCGAGACGTGGCAAGCGTGACGAATGTATTCATCATCGGTGGTGACGAGCGCATCGACCTCTACAAAGTGAATAAGGTTCCTCATGGAACGGTATCTAAGGTATGGTACAACAGCCCTACGTTGGGTATGGACCGCCGCCTGACTGTCTATACGCCTGCCGGATATGAGACAAGCGGCAAGCGCTACCCCGTCTTCTACCTGCTACACGGCATGGGTGGCGACGAGAACGCATGGAGCGAACTGGGACGTACGGCACAGATTCTGGATAACCTCATTGCCCAAGGCAAGGCCAAGCCGATGATTGTAGTAATGACCAACGGTAACGCTGCGTTGGAGGCTGCTCCGGGTGAATCGTCACTGGGTTTTGCCGCTCCCAGCATGAATCTGCCCAAGACAATGGAAGGTTCTTTCGAAACGGCTTTCCCCGACGTGGTGAAATTCATTGATAAGACTTACCGTACACAGGCCAACAAGAAGGGGCGTGCCATTGCTGGTCTCTCTATGGGAGGTTTCCACTCCATGCACATCTCCAAGCAATATCCGGACATGTTCGACTATGTAGGGCTGTTCTCGGCTGCCATCATGCCCAACAAAGATGTGAAGTCTCCGATTTATGACAACCTTGAAGCCAAACTGAAAACCCAGTTTGCCAAGAAACCGGCACTCTATTACATCGCTATCGGTAATAAAGACTTCTTGTTCCAGGCCAATAACGACTACCGCAAGATGTTGGACGAGAAGGGTTACAAATATGAATATTATGAAACCGGAGAAGGTCATATCTGGAAGAACTGGCGTATTTACCTGACTGAATTCGCACCGAAGATATTTAAATAAGATTATGAAGAAGAATATCATATCCATGGCAGCAGCAATGGCTGTTTTGTCAGCTTGCGGACCGGGTGTGCCGCAGCTTGGAAAGTCCTCTCTGGATGAGGTGATTGGCGCCATGACCTTGGAAGAAAAGGCGCATCTGGTAGTGGGTACCGGTATGGCAGGTTTCTCGGGTGACAGTGCCGTAATCGGTGCAACGAGAAAGCTGGTGCCGGGTGCGGCAGGAACCACATATCCGATTGAGCGCCTCGGCATTCCCGCTGTGGTGCTGGCTGATGGTCCCGCTGGACTGCGTATCGACCCCAAGCGTGAGGGAGATTCTGCTACGTACTATTGTACTCATTTCCCTATCGGAACTTTGCTCGCCTCTACCTGGGACCAGGAACTGGTGGAAAGTGTAGGTCAGTCTATCGGTAACGAAGTGCTGGAATACGGTGCGGACGTGCTGTTGGCTCCGGCGCTGAACATTCACCGTAACCCGCTTTGCGGACGTAACTTCGAGTATTATTCCGAAGACCCGTTGGTGTCGGGTAAGATTGCCGCTGCCTACGTACGTGGTGTGCAGAGCAACGGTGTGGGTACCAGTATCAAGCACTTTGCTGTGAACAACCAGGAAACCAACCGTATGGCTACGGATGCGCATGTATCTCCACGCGCCTTGCGCGAAATCTACTTGAAAGGATTCGAGATTGCCGTGAAGGAATCCGCTCCTTGGACCGTGATGTCCTCATACAACTACCTGAACGGTGTCTATACTTCGGAAAACAAGGAGTTGCAGACAACGATGCTGCGTGACGAATGGGGCTTCAAGGGTATGGTGATGACCGACTGGTTCGGTGGTAAAGATGCTGTGGCACAGATGGTGGCGGGCAACGACATGTTGCAGCCCGGTCTGCCCAAGCAGTACGAAGCCATCGTGAAGGGTGTGCAGGACGGAGCGTTGGACGAAGCCATTCTCAATCAGAATGTGAAGCGCATTTTGGAAATGATTCTCCAGACTCCCCATTTCAAGGGATATAAATATTCCAACAAGCCTGATTTGAAAGCACATGCTGCCGTTACCCGCCAGTCGGCGACAGAAGGTATGGTATTGCTGAAGAACGATAACGGTGCTCTGCCACTGGCAGCCGACGTGAAGAACGTGGCACTCTTTGGTTGTACTTCCTATGACTTCATTGCCGGAGGTACGGGCTCGGGCAACGTGAACCGCGCTTATACCGTTTCGCTATTGGACGGCTTGAAGAATGCCGGCTATGTGGTGGATGAAGCGCTGAAGAATAGCTATGAAGCTTACCTGAAAGCAGAGAAAGAACGTCTGGCCAAAGATAAGAAAGAGTGGTTTATGCCCGACGAGCGTCCTGCTGAGATGGCTGTGTCCGCACAAGTTATCCGCGAGCAGGTTGCCAAGGCCGATGTGGCACTGGTGACGCTGGGACGTACCTCCGGTGAGTTTCTCGACCGTATGGTAGCCGACTTCAACCTCACCAAAGAGGAGCAGAGCATGTTGAAAGCAGTGTCCGATGCTTTCCACGCTGCCGGAAAGAAGGTAGTGGTGGTACTTAATATCGGTGGTGTGATTGAAACTGCTTCTTGGAAGTCTGTTCCCGATGCCATCCTTTGTGCATGGCAGGCAGGCCAGGAGGGAGGAAACAGTGTGGCTGACGTGCTGAGTGGCAAGGCTTCTCCTTCGGGCAAGCTGACAATGACTTTCCCGGTGAAGTTTGAAGATGCCGCTTCTTCCGCCAACTTCCCGATAGACATGCGCGTAAGCACCGACCTCGTGAACAAGGGCGGGAAGAAGAACGACGTGAAGGATGTGGATTATACCAATTATGAGGAGGATATCTACGTAGGTTACCGTTACTTTGACACCTTTGGCAAGCAGGTTTCCTATCCTTTCGGTTACGGTCTTTCCTATACCACTTTTGCTTATGACAAGGCTGCTGTCAAGGCAGACAACGGCGTCTATACCGTATCTGTGGAAGTGAAGAACACCGGTAAGGTAGCAGGTAAGGAAGTGGTTCAGCTTTATGTATCCGCTCCCGATGCTGCAGACGCCAACAAACCCGAAAAGGAACTGAAAGCTTTTGCCAAGACTAAGGAACTGAAACCGGGCGAAACTACTGTGGTGACGCTGAAAGTGAATGCTGCCGACCTGGCTTCCTATGATGAGGCTGCATCGGCATGGGTGGTAACTCCCGGAAACTACAAGTTCCTCGTCGGGGCTTCCTCACGCGACATCAAGGCTACGCTGGAGGCTGAAGTAGCTGCCGCAACGCAGAAGACGAACGACATCCTGAAACTTCAGGAACCGATGAACCTCTTGAAGAGATGAGAGTAGGATTGTCTGAAAAGATAACAAATCATACCCTAAAAAACATCCTGTTGTATCCTTTGGTATGGCAGGATGTTCTTATCTTTGTGCCTCGTATAAACAGATAGTGCAACTATTATAAACCAATATCACAACCATGAGTAAAAAGTTAATCTTATCTTTAGCCCTATCAGGGTTAGTACTTACTGCTACGGCGCAGACCACTGTTGCGCCTGCCATTCCAAGAGACGAGAAAATAGAACAGCAGATTGAGACTTTGCTGAAGAAGATGACGCTTGACGAGAAAGTCGGTCAGATGTGCGAACTCACTATCGACCTCCTGCAGAAACGCGCCAATCCCTTTGCCGGTCTCGACCCGAAGAACATCACGGTGAAGGACCTGCAAAAAATCATCAAGAGATACAAGCTTGAAAAGGAATTCAAGCTGGGCAAGGAGATGCCTTCGCAGGATGTGATGATGAAGCTCTATATGCGTATCCAAGGCATTGAGAATGCCAAGGGCTTCCAGTTGGACGAGGCGATGCTCGACTCTGTCATCGGAAAATACAAAGTAGGCTCCATCTTGAACGTGCCCAACGGTGTGGCACAGAGCGTGGAGAAGTGGCAGGAAATCATCAAACGCATTCAGGAGAAATCCATGGAGGTGATGGGTATTCCTTGTGTGTACGGTGTAGACCAGATACACGGAACTACCTATACGCTGGGCGGTACTTTCTTTCCGCAAGGCGTCAATATGGGAGCTACCTTCAATCGTGAACTGACACGTGAGGGTGCACGTATCTCTGCCTACGAAACAAAGGCGGGAAGCATCCCCTGGACGTATGCCCCGGTGACCGACCTCGGACGTGACCCGCGCTGGCCGCGTATGTGGGAAAACTATGGTGAAGACGCCTACGTCAATGCCGAAATGGGACGTGAAGCCATTATCGGTTTCCAGGGAGAGAACCCCAACCTGATTGGCGGGAACAACGTTGCCGCTTGTATGAAGCATTATATGGGTTATGGTGTCCCCGTTTCCGGTAAGGACCGTACGCCGTCTTCCATCACCGAGCAGGATATGCGTGAGAAGCATTTTGCTCCTTATCTGGAAATGGTGAAGGCAGGTGCCCTCTCCGTGATGGTGAACTCCGCCATGAACAACGGCCTGCCTTTCCATGCCAACTATGAGCTGCTGACCAAGTGGCTGAAAAAAGACCTCAACTGGGACGGTATGATCGTGACCGACTGGGCGGACATTAACAACCTTTATAGCCGCGACCACATTGCCAAGGACAAGAAGGAAGCCATCAAGCTCGCCATCAATGCCGGTATCGACATGTCTATGGACCCGTACGACTGGAAGTTCTGTACACTCTTGAAAGAACTGGTGGAAGAAGGTGAAGTTCCCATGAGCCGTATAGACGATGCTGTGCGTCGTGTGCTGCGTTTGAAATGCCGTCTCAACCTATTTGAAAAGCCCTATTATGACTTGAAAGACTTCCCGTTGTTCGGTAGTGCGGAACATGCCGCTGCTGCATTGCAGGCTGCCGAAGAGTCTTTGGTACTCCTGAAGAATACAGACGGTATATTGCCGTTGGCAAAAGGCAAGAAACTGCTGGTTACCGGTCCGAATGCCAACTCCATGCGTTGCCTCAATGGCGGCTGGTCTTATTCATGGCAGGGCGACAAGGCCGACGAGCATGCAGGTCAATATAATACCATTCTCGAGGCTTTCACCAATAAATTCGGTGCGGACAATATCATCTACGAAGCCGGTGTCACTTATAAGCAAGGTGGCAACTGGTGGGAAGAAAACACTCCGGAGATAGAGAAAGCTGTAGCAGCCGCTGCCGGTGCCGACTACATCGTTGCCTGCATCGGTGAGAACTCTTACTGCGAGACTCCGGGTAACCTGACGAACCTCTTCCTCTCCCAGAACCAGCTCGATTTGGTGAAGGCTCTTGCCAAAACCGGGAAGCCCATCATTCTGGTGTTGAATGAAGGCCGTCCTCGCCTGATTGCTGACATCGAGCCTTTGGCTAAGGCTGTTGTCAATACTATGCTTCCGGGCAATTACGGCGGTGATGCGTTGGCAAACCTCATTGCCGGCGACGCCAACTTCAGCGGAAAGATGCCTTTCACTTATCCGAAGGAAATCAACTCTCTGATTACGTACGACTACAAACCGTGCGAACACATCGGAAAGCAGATGGAAGGCGCTTATAACTACGATGCGCAAGTATCTGTACAGTGGGCGTTCGGTTATGGATTGAGTTATACTACTTTTGCATACAGTAACCTCAAGGTGGATAAGTCGGACTTTACCGCTGATGATGTGCTTACTTTCACTGTAGATGTGAAGAATACCGGTGACCGTGTCGGCAAGGAGAGCGTGTTGCTCTTCAGCAGTGACCTCGTTGCCTCCCTTACTCCCGATACCCGCCGTCTTCGCGCTTTCGAGAAAGTGGAACTGAAACCGGGCGAGACAAAGACCGTGACTCTGAAACTGAAAGGCTCCGACCTTGCTTTCGTAGGCTATGATGGCAAGTGGATTCTGGAGAAAGGTGACTTCCGCATCCAGACGGGTGACCAGACTGTGAACGTGGTTTGTACGGATACCAAGAAGTGGGAGACTCCGAATAAGTGATACGACAAGGTCTTTTAGACCTTTAGAACCATAGTAAAAGGGCCGATAGCATGAAACAAGCTATCGGCCTTTTATTTTTCCGCGTTGTCTTTCAACAGTATCTTTTTTCCGCTTGTACCTCCTTACTTCTTTTCCTGAAACAATAGAGATTGTACGCATGAGATGTACATCTCATGTTGTTCGAGATGTATATCTCGTTGTGCTTGACATGTGCATCTCATGCAGTATGGAACGTGATAATTCATTTCATAAAGTATAAGCTTCTGTCTCATAAGATTATATGTTTTACCCCTTATCTTGAAGTGTTGAAAGGGCGTGTCTGTAATATAATTCCCGTTTGAACCGTTAAATCAATCTTTTTTTCTCTAATATTTTGTAGTCGAACAGATTATTTATATCTTTGCAAGCGAAAACGGATGAAAGGTGGAGGGGCGATTAAGCTCCTCTTTTTTGTTCCTAATGGTTAATCTATGATAGAAAAGAAAACTGTTTGTCAGATTGTTGACGAGTGGCTGGCAGGAAAGGACTACTTCCTTGTGGAGGTGACAATCAGCCCGGATGACAAGATTTTGGTGGAAATAGACCACAAAGAAGGTGTTTGGATTGAGGACTGCGTAGAGCTGAGCCGCTACATCGAGTCCAAGTTGAACCGTGAGGATGAGGATTATGAGTTGGAAGTCGGTTCGGCCGGCATCGGACAGCCCTTCAAGGTACTGCAGCAGTACATTAACCACATCGGCAAGGAAGTGGAAGTGCTGACAAAGGACGGCCGCAAGCTCAGCGGCGTGTTGAAGGAAGCCGACGAACAGCATTTCGTCGTGACCATTCAGAAGAAAGTGAAAGAGGAAGGTGCCAAGCGTCCCAAGCTGGTGGACGAGGACTTGACCTTTACGTATGAAGAGATAAAATACACTAAATACTTAATCAGTTTTAAATAAGACTATGGCCAAAAAAGTAGAAACTGTCAGCTTGATAGATACATTTTCGGAATTTAAGGAACTGAAGAATATCGACAGAACCACGATGGTAAGCGTACTCGAGGAGTCGTTCCGTAGTGTGATTGCGAAAATGTTCGGTACCGATGAGAATTACGACGTAATTGTAAACCCGGACAAGGGTGATTTCGAAATATGGCGTAACCGTGAGGTAGTGGCAGACGAGGATTTGGAAAACCCGAACCTGCAGATTGCATTGTCCGAAGCACAAAAGATTGATGCTTCTTATGAGGTGGGCGAGGAAGTGACGGATGAAGTTATTTTCGCGAACTTTGGTCGCCGTGCCATCTTGAACTTGCGCCAGACGTTGGCCTCCAAGATATTGGAACTGGAGAAAGATAGTATTTACAACAAATACATTGATAAGGTGGGTACCATCATCAATGCGGAAGTCTACCAGATTTGGAAGAAGGAGATGCTGCTGCTCGATGATGAAGGCAACGAACTGTTGCTGCCCAAGACCGAACAGATACCGAGTGACTTCTACCGCAAGGGCGAGACTGCCCGCGCCGTAGTGGCACGTGTGGACAACAAGAATAATAATCCGAAGATTATCCTGAGCCGTACGTCGCCCGTCTTCCTGCAACGTCTGTTCGAGATGGAAGTACCCGAAATCAATGACGGACTGATTACCATCAAGAAGATTGCCCGCATCCCTGGCGAGCGTGCCAAGATTGCCGTTGAGAGCTACGATGACCGTATCGACCCGGTAGGTGCCTGCGTGGGCGTGAAGGGTAGCCGTATTCATGGTATCGTCCGCGAGCTTCGCAACGAGAATATCGACGTTATCAACTATACGTCGAATATCCAGTTGTTTATACAGCGTGCCTTGAGCCCTGCCAAGATTTCTTCTATCCGCTTGAACGAGGAAGAACGCAAGGCGGAAGTGTTCCTGAAACCCGAAGAGGTGTCGCTGGCTATCGGTAAAGGCGGTTTGAATATCAAGCTTGCCAGTATGTTGACTGAGTACACCATCGACGTGTTCCGTGAGTTGGATGAGGCCATAGAGGATGAAGACATCTACTTGGACGAATTCCGTGATGAGATAGACGGTTGGGTTATCGATGCCATCAAGGCTATCGGTATCGATACGGCAAAGGCTGTGTTGAATGCTCCCCGTGAGATGTTGATTGAGAAGACGGACCTCGAAGAAGAGACGGTGGACGAGGTATTGCGCATTTTGAAACAAGAGTTTGAAGAGGAGGAGCAGTAATGTGGTAATGTGGGTAGTATGCTAATGTGCCAATGCAGATAGCATATCGGATGAAGTGCACACTCCTTTTTTCTCAGCCAATTAGCACATTAGCATATTGGCACATTAATTCATTAAATTAGTATGACGATAAGGTTAAACAAAGTAACAAGAGATTTAAATGTAGGAATTACGACGGCTGTCGAGTTCCTGCAAAAGAAGGGATTTACCGTTGAGGCAAATCCGAACACAAAAATTACGGATGAACAGTTCGAACTGCTCAAAAAGGAGTTTAGTACAGATAAGGACCTTAAGATAAAGTCGGAGCGTTTCAGCCAGGAACGTCAGAGCAAGGATCGCAACAAGGCGTCCGTGTCTATTGACGGCTATAAGGAAACGCAAGAGAAAGCGAAGCCCGAGGAGATTAAGACGGTTGTTCCGGAAGACGTACGTCCGAAGTTCAAGCCGGTAGGCAAGATTGATTTGGACAAACTGAATCGTAGACCTGCTCCTGCTCAAGAAAAAGAGAAAGAAACGGAAAAAGCAATAGAAGAGAAAAAGGTGGAGGAACCGGCAGTTGTAGAAACACCGAAACCGGAACCAGCTCCTCAACCGGAGATACAGCCGGCATCTGAACCCGAACTGCAATCCGTTTCGGAACCGCAGCCCCAACCCGTTGTCAAGGAAGAGCCTGCTCCGGTGTCAGAGGCTCAACAAGAATCTAAAAAGGAAGAAATGATAGAAGCGCCTGCTCCCACACCGGCGGCTGAAGAAGCACCGGTTGAAAAAGAGGGGAAAGAAGAAGGGGAAGAAATCTTCAAGATACATCAGCCTGAGTTTGTTTCGAAGATTAATGTCATCGGACAGATAGACCTGGCTGCCTTGAACCAGTCCACACGTCCGAAGAAGAAATCGAAAGAGGAGAAACGCAAGGAGCGTGAAGAGAAGGAAAAGATTCGCCAGGATCAGAAGAAGCAGATGAAGGAAGCTATCATCAAGGAAATCCGCCGTGATGATAGCAAGCTGAAGGATACCGCTGCCGGCGATGCCAATGGCAAAAAGAAACGTGTCCGTATCAATAAGGAGAAAGTGGACATCAACAATGCTTCCAACTTCCAACGTGGTGGTAACGATCGTGGACACGCAGGTGCCCAGCAAGGTCAGGGGGGCCGCCCGCAAGGTGGAAACCAGCCTGGTGGAAACAATGCCAATAATAACCGCAACCGCAATAAGGACCGCTTCAAGAAGCCGGTCATCAAGCAGGAGGTTAGCGAGGAAGATGTAGCAAAGCAGGTAAAGGAAACTTTGGCACGCCTCACTTCCAAAGGAAAGAACAAAGGTGCCAAGTATCGTAAGGAGAAACGTGACATGGCTTCCAGCCGTATGCAGGAATTGGAAGACATGGAGATGGCAGAAAGCAAGGTACTGAAGATTACGGAATTCGTGACGGCCAATGAGTTGGCAAGCATGATGGATGTTTCAGTTACTCAGGTCATTGCCACTTGTATGAGTATTGGTATGATGGTATCCATCAACCAGCGTCTGGATGCCGAGACCATCAACCTGGTGGCTGAGGAATTCGGTTTCAAGACAGAATATGTAAGTGCAGAAGTGGCGCAGGCCATCGTAGAGGAAGAGGATGATGAGGAAGATTTGGAACCTCGCGCTCCGATTGTAACGGTGATGGGGCACGTAGACCACGGTAAGACTTCATTGCTCGACTATATCCGTAAGGCGAATGTGATTGCCGGTGAAGCGGGTGGTATCACACAGCACATCGGTGCCTACCACGTGTCACTGGATGACGGACGTAAGATTACATTCCTCGATACTCCGGGTCACGAAGCGTTTACTGCCATGCGTGCCCGTGGTGCCAAAGCTACGGATATTGCCATTATCATTGTGGCTGCTGACGACAACGTGATGCCGCAGACAAAGGAAGCCATCAACCATGCCATGGCTGCGGGTGTTCCCATCGTATTTGCAATCAATAAGATTGATAAACCGACTGCCAACCCCGACAAGATTAAGGAAGAGCTGGCTGCCATGAACTTCCTGGTGGAAGAGTGGGGCGGTAAGTATCAGTCGCAAGATATCTCTGCCAAAAAGGGTATCGGTGTACCCGAGCTGATGGAGAAAGTGTTGCTCGAAGCGGAAATGCTGGAGCTGAAAGCAAACCCGAACCGCCGTGCTACCGGTTCCATCATTGAGTCCTCATTGGATAAGGGGCGTGGCTATGTGGCTACGGTGCTTGTTTCCAACGGTACTTTGAAGATGGGCGACATCGTGTTGGCAGGTACTAACTACGGTAAGGTAAAGGCTATGTTCAACGAGCGTAACCAGCGCATGAAGGAAGCCGGTCCTTCTACACCTGCCCTGATATTGGGCTTGAATGGTGCGCCTGCTGCTGGCGATACGTTCCACGTAATCGAGACGGAGCAGGAAGCACGCGAGATTGCCAACAAGCGCGAACAATTGCAGCGTGAACAAGGTCTGCGTACGCAGAAGATGCTGACGCTCGACGAAGTGGGCCGCCGTCTGGCACTGGGTGACTTCCATGAGCTGAACGTGATTGTGAAGGGTGACGTGGACGGTTCTGTGGAAGCGTTGAGCGACTCTTTAATCAAGTTGTCTACGGAGCAGGTGCAGGTAAACGTAATTCACAAGGGTGTCGGTCAGATTTCCGAATCGGATGTCTCGCTGGCTGCCGCTTCGGATGCGATTATCGTCGGCTTCCAGGTACGTCCTTCGGGTGCTGCCGCCAAGATGGCAGAGCAGGAGGGGGTGGATATCCGCAAGTACTCCGTCATCTACGATGCCATCGAAGAGGTGAAGGCTGCCATGGAAGGTATGCTGGCACCAACATTGAAGGAGCAGGTTACAGCAACCATCGAGGTGCGCGAGGTGTTCAACATCACGAAGGTGGGACTGGTGGCAGGTGCCATGGTCAAGACCGGAAAGGTGAAACGCAGCGACAAGGCCCGCTTGATACGCGACGGTATCGTAATCTTTACGGGTGCCATCAATGCCTTGAAGCGCTTCAAGGACGACGTGAAGGAGGTAGGTACCAACTTCGAGTGCGGTATCAGCCTGACAAATTGCAACGACATCAAGGTGGGCGATATTATCGAATCTTACGAAGAAATAGAAGTGAAGCAAACATTATAATTGAATAATGTGCAAATATGCTAATGTGCCAATTGGCTGCGCGTAAAGAAAATGCCGCAGGGCAATTGGCACATTTTGCATATCAGCCATTTGCTCATTAGCATATTGGCACATTACCACATTATCACATTAATCTATGGCAATTATAGATATCATCATATTGGTAGCTTTTGGCTTGGGCGCAATCATTGGCTTCATGAAAGGTTTTGTGAAGCAATTGGCCTCTCTGCTGGGGCTGATTGTCGGTCTGCTGGCAGCAAAGGCTTTGTATGCCTCGTTGGCAGCGAAGCTGTGCCCCACATTGACAGACTCTATGACAGTGGCGCAAGTACTGGCATTTGTCCTCATCTGGCTGGCTGTTCCCTTGCTCTTCTCCCTGGTGGCTTCTCTGCTGACCCGGGCAATGGAGGCCGTCTCGCTGGGCTGGCTCAATCATTGGTTGGGAGCCGGTCTGGGGGCTTTGAAGTACCTCCTGTTGACGAGCCTGCTGATTGGTGTCATCGAATTTATAGACGGAGACAATACGCTGATTGGCAAAACAAAAAAGAAAGAATCAGTGTTATATTATCCTATGGAAGAGTTTGCCGGGATATTCTTTCCCGCGGCAAAGGCGGTTACGGAGCAGATTGTAAACGGAGACTTTGACTGATACCGTGAGCCGTGATTTTGTAATTCATAATTTGTAATTATAGAAGTGATGCAACAAGAAGAACCCAATAAATATGTAAAGGAACTCACTCAGGAAAAGTATAAGTATGGTTTCACGACCGACGTGCATACGGACATCATTGAGCGTGGGCTGAATGAAGATGTTGTGCGGCTTATCTCTGAGAAGAAGGGAGAACCGGAATGGTTGCTGGAGTTCCGCCTGAAGGCATATCGCCACTGGCTGACGTTGGAGATGCCTACATGGGCACATCTCCGCATTCCCGAAATAGATTATCAGGCCATATCCTACTATGCTGACCCTACGAAGAAGAAGGAGGGCCCGAAGAGCATGGATGAGGTGGACCCTGAGTTGATAAAGACTTTCAATAAACTGGGCATTCCGCTGGAAGAGCAGATGGCATTGAGCGGTATGGCTGTGGATGCCGTTATGGACTCGGTGTCTGTAAAGACTACCTTCAAGGAGACGCTGATGGAGAAAGGAATCATCTTCTGCTCATTCAGTGAGGCTGTACGCGAGCATCCCGATTTAGTACAGAAATATCTCGGTTCGGTGGTGCCTTATCGCGACAACTTCTTTGCGGCACTGAACTCGGCGGTGTTCTCCGACGGCTCTTTTGTCTATATCCCGAAGGGGGTACGTTGTCCGATGGAGTTGTCCACCTATTTCCGCATCAATGCCCGCAATACGGGGCAGTTCGAAAGAACCTTGATTGTGGCGGATGATGATTCGTACGTTTCCTATCTGGAAGGGTGTACGGCTCCGATGCGTGACGAGAACCAGTTGCACGCGGCCATTGTGGAAATTGTGGTGCACGACCGTGCAGAAGTGAAATACAGCACCGTGCAGAACTGGTATCCCGGTGATGCCGAGGGCCGGGGTGGTGTCTATAACTTTGTGACGAAGCGTGGCCATTGTAAAGGGGTGGACAGTAAACTGTCTTGGACACAAGTGGAAACAGGCTCAGCCATTACCTGGAAGTATCCGTCTTGCATCCTTTCCGGCGACAATTCGACAGCGGAGTTCTATAGTGTGGCAGTAACCAATAACCATCAGCAGGCAGACACGGGAACAAAGATGATTCATCTGGGCAAGAATACCCGTAGCACTATTGTGAGCAAAGGTATCTCTGCCGGTAAGAGTGAGAACTCTTACCGTGGTCTGGTACGCGTGGCACAGAAAGCGGATAATGCCCGTAATTACAGCCAGTGCGACTCCTTGCTGCTTGGCGACAAATGCGGTGCGCACACTTTCCCTTACATGGACATCCGAAACGAAACGGCCATCGTGGAGCATGAAGCCACCACCAGTAAGATTAGTGAGGACCAGATATTCTACTGCAACCAACGCGGTATCTCTACGGAAGATGCCGTGGGGCTGATTGTGAATGGTTATGCCAAGGAAGTGCTGAACAAGTTGCCGATGGAGTTTGCCGTAGAAGCGCAGAAATTGCTTGCCATTTCGCTGGAAGGAAGCGTGGGGTGATTAAATTGTAAATTGTAAATAGTCAAATAGTAAATATAAAGATGTTAGAGATAAAAGACCTACATGCCAGCATCAATGGCAAAGAAATATTGAAAGGCATCAACTTGACCATACGTGATGGAGAAGTACATGCACTGATGGGACAGAACGGTGCCGGTAAAAGTACGTTGAGTAATGTGTTGGTAGGCCATCCGGCTTACGAAGTGACACGCGGCTCCATCACCTTTAATGGCAAGGACTTGCTTGCCATGAGCCCTGAAGACCGTGCGCATGAAGGAATTTTCCTTTCTTTCCAGACTCCGGTAGAGATTCCGGGTGTTTCGATGGTAAACTTCATGCGTGCGGCCGTGAATGAGCAACGCAAGTACCGCCATCTGCCGGCTTTGTCGGCCAGTGAGTTCCTGAAGCTGATGCGCGAGAAGCGTGCCATTGTGGAACTGGACAATAAGCTGGCCAACCGTAGCGTGAACGAAGGTTTCAGTGGCGGTGAAAAGAAGCGCAACGAGATATTCCAGATGGCTATGCTGGAACCGACTTTCGCCATTCTGGACGAAACGGACTCCGGTCTGGATGTAGATGCTCTGCGCATTGTGGCCGATGGTTTCAATAAACTCAAGACTGCGGAAACCAGTGCTATGGTCATTACCCACTACCAGCGCTTGTTGGACTATATCAAACCCGATACGGTACATGTATTGCTGGGCGGACGTATCGTAAAGACCGGTGGACCGGAATTGGCGAAGGAGATTGAGACACGTGGCTTCGATTGGATAAAGAAAGAAGCAAGTGAATTATAAACTCATAATCTGAAAACATGAGTGTAGAGCAACAATATATAGACCTTTTCTCCCAAACGGAGGCGATGATATGCCGGCATAGTGCCGAGGTGCTGAATGCGCCGCGTGCAGCTGCTTTTGCCGACTTTGAGCGCTTGGGCTTTCCTACCCGTAAGGAGGAGAAATATAAATATACGGATATCAGTAAGTTCTTTGAGCCGGATTATGGCTTGAACTTGAACCGGTTGGAAATCCCGGTGAATCCTTATGAAGTGTTCAAGTGCGATGTTCCCAATATGAGCACTGCTCTTTATTTTGTGGTGAACGATGCTTTCTATGGCAGAGCTTTGCCCAAATCCCATCTGCCTGAGGGGGTTATCTTCGGTAGCCTGAAGGAAGTGGCCGAACAGAATCCTGAATTGGTGAGGAAATACTACGGTAAGCTGGCTGATACGGCAGAGGATGGTGTGACGGCGTTCAACACTGCTTTTGTACAAGACGGCGTTCTGTTTTATGTTCCTAAGAATGTGGTGGTAGAGAAACCTATTCAGTTGGTGAATATCCTGCGTGGTGACGTCAATTTTATGATAAATCGTCGTGTGCTGGTTATCCTGGAGGAGGGGGCGCAAGCCCGCTTGCTAGTATGTGACCATGCAATGGACAGTGTGAACTTCCTGGCAACGCAGGTAATAGAAATTTTTGCCGGTGAAAATGCTGTTTTCGATTTTTATGAACTGGAGGAGACCCACACCAGTACGGTGCGTATCAGCAATATGTATGTAAAGCAGGAAGCCAATAGCAATGTACTGCTGAATGGTATGACCCTGCACAACGGAACTACGCGGAATACAACCCGTGTGACGCTCGCCGGTGAACATGCGGAACTGAATCTGTGCGGTATGGCCATTGCAGACAAGAACCAACATGTGGACAATCATACGACTATCGACCATGCTGTGCCCAACTGTACCAGCAATGAGCTTTATAAGTATGTCCTTGACGAGCAGGCTGTAGGTGCCTTTGCCGGTCTTGTTTTAGTGCGCCCTGACGCACAGCACACCAGTTCGCAACAGACCAACCGCAATCTTTGTGCTACCCGCGATGCGCATATGTACACCCAACCTCAGCTGGAGATTTATGCAGATGACGTGAAGTGCAGTCATGGTGCTACGGTGGGGCAGCTCGATGAAAGCGCTCTCTTCTATATGCGGCAGCGTGGTATCCCGGTGCGTGAGGCGCGCCTGCTGCTGATGTTCGCTTTTGTCAACGAAGTCATCGACACCATCCGTTTGGATGCTTTGAAGGACCGTCTGCATCTGCTGGTAGAGAAGCGTTTCCGGGGAGAACTGAACAAATGCCAGGGATGTGCCATCTGCAAGTGATAGCTTATAATTTCGATTCATTATGAACAACGATATAAATAAGAGTAGTATCTTGGCTCCCCTCCCTACGGGGGAGGGGCTGGGGGAGAGGCTTCGAGCTGATTTCCCCATCCTTTCCCGTGAGGTATATGGCAAGCCGTTGGTCTATCTGGACAACGGCGCGACTACGCAGAAACCCCGCCAGGTAGTAGATGCCATTACGGACGAATACTATTCGGTGAATGCCAATGTGCATCGCGGGGTGCACTTCCTTTCGCAGCAGGCTACAGAGCTGCACGAGGCCTCGCGTGAGACGGTGCGACGTTTCATCAATGCCCGTAGTACGAATGAGATTGTCTTTACCCGTGGTACGACGGAGAGTATCAATCTGCTTGTCTCCAGCTTTGGTGAGGAATTTATGCAGGAGGGGGATGAGGTGATTCTTTCTGTGATGGAGCACCATAGTAACATTGTTCCCTGGCAGCTGCTTGCCGCCAAGCGTGGAATAGCCATCAAAGTGATTCCGATGAATGACAAGGGCGAACTCTTATTGGACGAATATAGGCAGTTGTTCTCCGAACGTACCAGGATTGTCAGTGTGGCACATGTTTCCAATGTGCTGGGCACGGTCAATCCCGTCAAGGAGATGATTGCTTTTGCCCATGAGCAGGGTGTTCCGGTGCTTGTGGACGGTGCCCAGTCCATTCCCCACATGCCGGTGGATGTGCAGGACTTGGATGCCGACTTCTTCGTTTTCTCCGCTCACAAGGTGTATGGTCCTACGGGAGTAGGCGTACTTTATGGTAAAGAGGAGTGGCTGGATAGGATACCTCCCTATCAGGGTGGTGGAGAGATGATTCAGCATGTCTCTTTTGAAAAGACTACCTTCAATGAATTGCCGTTCAAGTTTGAAGCCGGTACGCCGGATTATATCGGTACTACCGGACTTGCCAAAGCTTTGGACTACGTTTCGCTGGTTGGGATGGACAAGATTGCCGCCTATGAACACGAATTGACCCAGTATGCCATGCAACGGCTGAAAGAGATTCCCGGTATGCGTATCTTCGGCGAGGCAGAAGACAAGGGTAGTGTCATATCGTTTCTGGTAGGTGATATCCATCATTTTGATATGGGTACATTGCTCGACCGTCTTGGCATTGCCGTACGCACGGGACATCATTGTGCCCAACCATTGATGCAGCGTCTTGGTATCGAAGGAACGGTGCGTGCATCTTTCGGACTTTACAATACCCGGGAGGAGATAGATGCGCTGGTGGCAGGTATAGTTCGTGTCAGCCGGATGTTCTGACCCAAGCAAAGCTTTGCAACCTTTCTTCCATTCCTTGCGTCTAATATATCAACAACTAAAAAAAATGAATTATGTTAGTAACAACAACCCCGACTATTGAGGGTGGACGTATCACCCGCTATTATGGCATCGTTTCCGGTGAGACGATTATCGGTGCCAATGTATTCCGCGATTTTTTTGCCAGCATCCGTGACGTGGTAGGTGGGAGAAGCGGCTCTTATGAAGAAGTGCTACGCGAAGCTAAGGAGACAGCTTTGCGTGAGATGCAGGAAAATGCCCGTGCTATGGGTGCCAATGCCGTGATTGGTGTAGACCTGGATTATGAAACGGTAGGAGGTAGTGGCAGCATGCTGATGGTTACAGCCTGCGGTACGGCTGTAACGGTGGAATAATAAAATACATCATCTATTTTAATCGAACAGATGATGTATTTGACCTGAACAGATGATGTGTTTCCCAAGAATAAACGATACATTTTAGGGGGATACATCATCTATTTTTTTATAGATAGAGGTCTTTATTATTTATAGAAATGGAACTAGTGCATAAAATAGCCTAATTGTTTGCATATTTCGCTTCAAATCAATAATTTTAGGCTTTCGTTCAACCTTTTAATATGAATAAATGCTATGGACCAAATCCTATTTTGGCTGGTTCCAGCCGCTTCCGTTCTGGCACTTTACTTTGCCTGGTATTTCCATTGTCAGATGATGAAAGAAAGTGAGGGTACCCCTCAGATGATTAAGATTGCCGCTGCTGTGCGCAAAGGTGCTATGTCTTACCTCCGCCAACAATACAAGATTGTGGGCTGGGTATTTCTGGGGCTGGTTATCCTTTTCTCCATTATGGCATACGGTTTCGGAGTGCAGAACTCCTGGGTACCGGTTGCTTTCCTTACCGGAGGATTCTTTTCCGGACTTTCCGGTTTTCTGGGTATGAAGACGGCCACCTACGCATCGGCTCGCACTGCCAATGCGGCACGCACATCGCTGAATGCCGGACTACGCGTGGCTTTCCGTAGCGGTGCGGTGATGGGACTGGTAGTGGTTGGCCTTGGCTTGCTTGATATATCTTTCTGGTATCTGTTGCTGAATGCTGTAATTCCGGAAGATGTAATGACTCCCACCCATAAACTCTGCATCATTACCACTACCATGCTGACTTTCGGCATGGGCGCTTCCACGCAGGCATTGTTTGCACGCGTAGGTGGCGGTATCTATACAAAAGCTGCCGATGTAGGTGCCGACCTTGTGGGAAAGGTGGAAGCCGGTATCCCCGAAGACGACCCGCGTAATCCTGCCACGATTGCGGATAATGTAGGCGACAATGTAGGCGACGTGGCAGGTATGGGGGCTGATTTGTACGAAAGTTATTGCGGTTCTATCCTTGCTACGGCTGCCCTCGGTGCTGCGGCTTTTATCCACTCGGGTGATACGCTGATGCAGTTTAAGGCCGTAATCGCTCCGATGCTGATTGCAGCCGTTGGTATATTGCTTTCCATTATCGGTATCTTCTCCGTGCGTACCAAAGAGAATGCGAAGATGAAGGACTTGCTGAACTCACTGGCTTTCGGTACTAATCTCAGCTCTATTCTGATAGTCATTGCCACTTTCTTTATCTTATGGTTGCTGAAACTGGACAATTGGCTGTGGATTTCCTGCTCCGTGATAGTAGGTTTGATAGTAGGCATTATTATTGGGCGTTCTACGGAATACTATACTTCCCAATCCTACCGTCCTACCCAAAAGCTGAGTGAAAGCGGAAAGACTGGTCCGGCAACAGTTATAATTTCCGGTATAGGCTTGGGAATGCTATCTACGGCTATTCCGGTGATTGCCGTGGTGATGGGTATTATTGCTTCTTATCTCTTTGCTTCGGGCTTCGACTTCTCTAATGTGGGTCTGGGGCTCTATGGTATTGGCATTGCTGCGGTAGGTATGCTTTCTACATTGGGCATCACGCTTGCTACAGATGCTTACGGACCGATAGCCGACAACGCGGGTGGCAATGCGGAAATGTCCGGTCTGGGTGAGGAGGTGCGTAAGCGTACCGATGCGCTCGACTCTTTGGGTAATACTACAGCTGCTACGGGCAAAGGCTTTGCCATCGGTTCCGCCGCTTTGACGGGATTGGCTTTGCTGGCCTCTTATGTCGAGGAAATCCGTATTGGGCTGACCCGCCTCGGGGCTACCGAATTGTCGCTTCCTCATGGCGATGCCGTGGCTCTTCAAGATGCCACTTTCTTCGACTTTATGCATCACTATGATGTGACGTTGATGAATCCAAAAGTTCTTTCCGGTATGTTCCTGGGTTCGATGATGGCATTTCTTTTCTGTGGATTGACGATGAATGCGGTAGGTCGTGCGGCGGCCCATATGGTAGACGAAGTGCGCCGCCAGTTTCGCGAAATTAAGGGAATCCTTACGGGAGAGACGGAGCCTGATTATGAGCGTTGTGTGGCAATCTCGACGAAAGGGGCGCAACGCGAGATGGTGGTTCCGTCACTGATAGCTATCATTACTCCGATTGCGACGGGACTTATTTTCGGTGTTCCCGGTGTGCTCGGCCTGCTGATTGGCGGATTGAGTAGCGGTTTCGTGCTTGCTATCTTCATGGCAAATGCCGGTGGTGCATGGGATAATGCCAAAAAATATGTGGAAGAAGGCAACTTTGGCGGCAAAGGCAGTGAAGTCCACAAAGCTACAGTCGTGGGTGACACCGTAGGAGACCCGTTCAAGGACACATCCGGTCCGAGTTTGAATATCCTGATCAAGCTGATGAGCATGGTAGCCATTGTGATGGCAGGGCTTACGGTTGCGTGGAGTCTGTTCTAAAAAGAGTTTTTCCCCGTATCCCACCAAAGGCGGGTGGCGCCATTGTCTGCGCCACCCAGTTTTTCCGTGAGGGTAGCGTATTGTGCCGGGTCGGCAGTGGCGGCATCCGTCGAGAACGGAAGGCGGCGGATCATGATATCCGTATCAATCACTTTTCCGGTGTTGCTTTGGACCTTGAAAAGTTTGGGGTATCCGGTACGGCGTTGCTCGGCCCATGCCTCATAACTTTCGGGCCAGCATGCCAGCCACTTCTGGGTAATAATCTTTTCGAGTTTTGTCTCTATGTCTGCATCTTCTTCCCATTTTGGGGAGATGGTAATCAAGGCTTTCATGTCCTTGCCCACCTTGCCGCCTGAGACTACATCTTTATAATCGGCAGGGGTTTTATTGCTTTCCAGATATTCGGAAGCACCGGCACAGTCCCACTGTGTAAATGAAGTACTTACACCGTATTCATAGCATGTGCGGGGATTTTCTTTGGTATAGCCGCGGAGGGCTGCTTCGGCCCTGAGTAGCCAGACTTCTGCCGCACTCATCAATACGGCTCCGGTCTTTTCGCCGATGGTGCTTGTGTTGAGGGAAGAGCAGGAACTGTAAATGTTGGCGTCACCGTCTTTCATGGGTAAGCCGATGGGAATGCCTAACAATTGCTCTCTACAACCTTCGAGCAGGGCGGTGTTATACCATTTCTTGCCACGCGGGTCCTCATAACCGTTGACAATGGATTCCATCGAGGCATTCATGTAGACTTCACCCCAACCGGCAACGGCACACAAAGGATTGATATAGTTCTTGCCCATTACAGCGATGGTTTCCCTTGCACCTTCCAGTACACCTTGATTGTCATTCAGTGCTTTGGTTGCTTGGTCTTTGGCAAGTGTTGCATCCACATTGGAGATGCGCATGGCAAGGCGCAAACGCAGTGAGTTGGCAAACTTCAACCAGTCCTTCAAGGTCTTGCCGTTGGTCAGCATATCATACTCTTTGAATTTGTTGTTGTCACCTCCTTCGTCCAGGTATTCCCTTATCAATTGCTGCCCTTCGTCCAGGTCTGCAAAGAAACGTGTATAGGCTTCCTGCAGTCCGTAAACCCGGGGTACCTCACCCAATTGGTGGTAGACCAGCGGACCATATGTATCGGCAATGCGGTGCATCAGTTCTACTTTCAAGATTTCAGTAATGCCGAGATAGCCTTTCAGGTTGTCATTGCCATAAAAGTTCTTTTCTGCCTTCTGCACTTCCGTGTAGACATATCCGTAAGTACATTGCCATGCAGCATTGGTCCAGCCGGAGTTCAGGTTGTAGCAGGCGTTGGATTTCATGAATTTAGGAATAGGGTCCATGAAGTAGCCGGAGAACATGTCGTGGTTTAGGGATTGTGTCATCTGCCATACCCAGTTCAAGCCTACAGAACCTATATTGAAGTAGATACCCGACTGTATGGGTTCGAATGGAGCAGTCAAGTTCTGGAAGTCTATTTCCTTTTTGTCATCCGAGAAACCTCCTTTGATTTCGTTGTCATTCTCAAAACCACCGGTACAAGCTGTAAGCAGCAGCATGCTATGGCAGAAAAGGAATATGATGCACTTGTTTTTCATAAGGTATTCATTTTAAAAGGTAAATCTTAGGTTAAAGCCGATATTCCGGGTAGTAGGCATGCCAAACACGTCTACTCCTTGATTGTTGTTGCCTACGGACATCACTGCATCGGGGTCGAACGGTGCTTCCTTCTTGAAAAAGCACAAGTTGCGCGCTGCCAATGATACGTCGATTCCTTTTATGAATCTGCTATTTTCCAGTATCGTTTTCGGGAAAGAATAGCTCAGTGATACTTCACGGAGTCTGATGCAGGTTGCGTCGTACATATAATATTCGGAGATGGCATTTCTGCCGCCTACTGCACTGTAGAATGCTCTCGGGTCGTTGAACTTCTGTCCTTGGTATTCTACATATCCCCGGGTTCGGGCCTCTTCGGTGACTTTGGTCACGCCGTTGGCATCCAGTTCGGACTGTGTCAGTGACATGACTTCGCCGCCGAAGCGGAAATCTATCAGGAAATAGAGCTCCAGGTCTTTGTAGGTAAGTGTATTGCTCCATCCCATAGTGAAGTCAGGATTGGCATTCCCAAGCAAATCCTTGTTTCCGGTATTTCCCAAAGGCCTTTTGCTGGTTTCATCAACCATGATGCTGCCATCCTCATTACGGCGGAAAGCATTTCCATAAATATCCCCCAGGCTACCTCCTTCTTTGACGCGCATCTGATAGCCAGCATTGAAACCTTCTTCGTAGTAGGAAAATTCCGGATAGTCAGGATGCAGGGTCACTACTTTGTTTTTGTTGGCGGACATGTTGATGAGACTCTTCCACGAAAAGTTTCTGTATAGTAGCGGAGTGGCGTCTACCGTCAGCTCAAAGCCTTGGTTGCGTATTTTTCCGGCATTGACATACCGGTATTTGTAGGTGGAGCCCGTGGGGTTGTCCATTCTCAATAACTGATTCTTGGTATTGGTCTGATACCAAGTGAAGTCCATCCCGAATCGGTGGTGGAAGAAACGCCATTCTGTACCGAATTCGATGGAGCTGCTGATTTCCGGTTTTAGGTCACCACGCTGTTCTACGGTATTTACATTGATACTGCCGCCTACCATGATGATGTCTACCGGATTGGTGATTCCTATCGGAAGGTCATTACCGACTTCCGCCCACGAAGCGCGCACTTTGGCAAAACTTATCCATTGGGGTAGGGAGCAGGCTTTGTTAAGAATCCAGGTAGCCCCTATGGAGGGATAGAAGAATCCGGTATTCTTGCTGTCTGTGTAGGCCAGTGTGGATGACCAGTCGTTACGTGCGGTAATGTCCAGGTATAGTAATCCTTTCCAGCCCCACTGCATGGTGGCAAATACTGATTGGAGCGTGCGTTTGCTGTCGATGCTCTGGTTTACGGCTGCTTTGGAGTCCATCACTACATTGGGGACGGTAAATACATTCGGTTTGTAGAGGGAAGCAAGCCTTGAGTCTATTGTCAGGGAGTTGACTTTACTCATGTTGATGCTGGCACCCAGTGCCGTGTTGAGGGAGAAGTCATCAAATTCCTTGTTGAACAAGGCCATTACGTCACCGTAGACTTGGATTTCTTGGCTGTCCGACCAGATGTAACGTCCGTTTTCCTTGTCCTCGTATTTGCCGGCGATGTTGGGAGCTGTAGTGGCATACATCTTATTGTCGAATTTATCACTGATATAATCCACATTACCCCGTGCCTGCAGGCTGAAATAATCCGTAATGTGCAGATTGGCGCTGGCCGATGCGATAGCGCGATATCGCTTGTTGCTACTGAGCACGCGGTTTTTCAACCAGTAGGGATTCTGTCCCCATTCACTGACGGTACCATCTCCATTCTTTTCAATCCAGTTTTGTGTCATCATATTGCGGTCGGCATTCCACGTTTCAAAGTTTTCTCTGTAAGTGCTCATATCTACGCCACGTGGGAAACTGTACAAGCTGACCAGCGGATTCAGATAATAGCCGCCGGTAGCAGGGGAGTTCTTGACGGTTTGGGTCATTAGTGTTGCAATGCCGTCCAGTTTCAGCTTGTTGTTGAAGAGGCTGGCCGTTTCGTGTAGGTTCAGGTTATTTTTCTGTAGCTTGTTGTTGTCTACAATTCCTTTAGCCGTGGTGTTGGCGTATGAGAAATAAGTTTGTACTTTTTCATTTCCGGTAGTGATGGCCAGCGAATTGAAAGTCGTGATGCCATTGCTGAAGAACTCGCCTATGTTGTCATAGTCGGTTACATTGCTTTTTGTACCCCAGCTTGCCGTACCGCCATCTTCGTTGCGACCGTATGTATTTTGGAATTCGGGGGTACTGATGGCGTGACTCACGGTCAGGTTGGAGGAGAATGTAACGCGCTGCAGTCCGGCTTTTCCCTTTTTAGTGGTGATCAGAATGACACCATTAGCTGCCTGCGAGCCATAAAGTGCGGCGGCAGAAGAACCTTTCAGGATGTTTATGCTTTCTATATCGTCCGGATTCAGGTTGGAAATCCCATCACCGGCATCACGGTTCAATCCATCGTTGTTACCGCCGATTACGGTGGAGGTGGATTCTGTTGAGCTGTTCAGCATAGGAACACCGTCAATTACGTACAAGGGCTGGTTGTTGCCGCTGGCAAATGCAGAGCGTGCACCGCGGATGGCGACTTTGGCAGAACCTCCTAAATTGGCGGTTTTGTTGATTTGTACTCCGGCCGTCTTTCCTGCCAGTGTATTAATCATGTTCGGTTCTTTGGCACGGGTCAGCTCACTGCTGCTTATCTGTTGGGTAGAATAGGTCAATGAGGACATTTTCTTCTGGATACCCATGGCGGTTACCACTACCTGCTCCAGGGTGAGGTTCTTTTCTTCCATCCGGATGTGGAGATTGTTTCTACCGTTCAGGGCAATGGTTTGCGGTTCATAACTGATGTAGGATACGACAATAGTGGCATAAGGAGGGATATTCATGCTAAATTCTCCTTCGGTATTGGTGATAACACCATTGGCGGTCCCTTTTTCAAGAATGTTGGCACCGATAATCGGTTCACCTCTGGAGTCCGTCACCTTTCCTCTTACAGTAGCCATTTCCTGCAGAGTGTCTGTCTTATCCTCAGCACTCCTGCTGTTTTTGGTTAAAACGATGTTTTTGCCTTCCATCACATACTTGATGTCTGTCCCTTTGAACATTTGGTCAAGTACTTTGGAAACAGTTTGGTTACTTGCATGGATGTCGACGGTACGGTGTACATCGACGTTCTGTTTGTTATATACAAATAAGTATTCTGTTTGCGACTCAATTTGCTCGAGAACTTGCCCTACCCTCAGCCGGGCATTTTGAATGCTGACCCTGGCATTCTGAGAGTAGCAGTTCCCGCTGTATACCTGAAATATAACAAGCAGGAGAAGGAATAATGTGATTTTCATAGGTTTGCAATAATTGCTTAAAATCTAATTTTTTTAGATAAAAAAGCCTCATCAACAAAATTTTTCTCATATCTTTGTCACTGTGTTAAGTTAATAAATTGATTAAGGTCGATTTTTGACTGTTTCGGATCGGAAAGTATGGGGGTACTTTCCGATCTTTTTTCTTACTCATATATAACAATTGAGTCCTTTTCTTCGTTGATGCGGAACTTGAAAGGATGGTCTTTCGAGATGGTCCGCAGTATGTGTTCGATACCGTCCTGCTCTCTGAACTTGCCGGTAAAGCTGCTGTAGTTCAGCAGTTGGGGACTGGCAACGGTTATTTTTACGTTATAGTATTTCTCCAGTCTACTGAGGATGCCGCTGAATGGGGCGTCGTCAAAACAGTATAGTCCCTCTTTCCAGCGTAGATATTCATAGGAAGGAAGGACGGTCTTTCTGCATTTTCCATTTTCATTGAGAAATACCTCGTCTTTCTGCAACCTGGTGATTATCTGGCTGCTGTTGGCCGGATAGATATCGACGACACCTTCTACCAATGTGGTTCCGAACTCATGGCTCCCACTATAGGCACAAACATTGAAACTCGTTCCTACAACTTTTACCTTGTTCGTTTCTGTATGTACATAGAATGGGATACTCTTGTTTTTGGCTACTTCAAAGTAGGCCTCTCCGTCCAGCTCCACATTCCGTTCGTTGCGTCCGAAGTTGGCGGCATATTTCATGGTAGACTTGGAGTTCAGCCATACGCGCGTTCCATCGGCAAGGGTAATCTGCGCCCGTTGTCCGGCAGGCACGGTGACTGTTTGCAATTGTACCTCCTTGTTATATAGAAAGTCGGAGGTGATGAAATAACCGGCTATGGCGACAATGGTGACGGCGGCTATGCGGGCCGTCCAGCGGAGCATCGGCATGATGCGCACCGTTTTCTTTTCATTGTTGTCCTGTTTGTCCGAGAACAAGGAAATGTCATATATCATGCGCTCTTTCAGGAAGGTGTCCCGGTTTTCATCCGAGGCGTCTACCCAGTCGAGTATCATCTTTTCTTCTTCAATGGAAGTAATACCTTTGAAATATTTATATAATAGCTCTTGGTTCATTGTCAATAATTTGTTTCTTTTCTAAAATGTGCTCTTTTTACCTTTTGTATATATAACCGGAAAGTGGGCGGTAACCCTATTCCGTAGAGGCATCTTTTTAGGATATTAATATAATGAGTATAGTTATAAGATAATCTTTCAGTCTCAGCCGGAGAATTCGCAGCACTTTGGTGATGTGTGCCTCTACGGTCTTAAGTGATATGTTCAGGCTATCGGCAATCTGCTTGTTTGCCAGGTTCTGGTATCGGCTCAACATGAATATCCTCCGGCTTTGTTCGGGCATTTCCTGCAAGGTCTTATTTACGATATGTTGTATTTCCGTATTGAATATCTTGTCTGGTTCGCAGGCTTTCAGGGTGGAGATACGTAAGTCCAATTCGCGCAGGTTGTGGCTACTGATGGTTTCTTCCGCCCGTAGACGCACCTGCTTGTGCTCGAGTACGTGCAGGGCTTTGTTCTTTATGATGGTCAGCAGCAGGGCATGCAGGTTACTATTTTCTTCCCAGCGGTCTCGATTTTCCCATAGGGCAATCATGGATTCCATCACAACGTCTTCCGCTTCCGCTTTATCCCTGAGATAAGAATAAGCAAAGGCCAAAAACTTTTCTTGGTTTTCCTGGAAAAAACGTGAGAAAAGATTCATAGTATGTAGGCTCCTTAAACCGGACATTAATTGAGGTTCTTTATGGAATATAAGGCTTTATATAGCAAAAAAACATAATCTTTTTGGAATATGCAAGCATTGTGCCTTGTTTTTTCGGAGCCATTTTGGCTGTATGGACAAAAAGAAAGCCTGATGGAGCTCCACCAGGCTTTATATGCTTAAAGAATAAGAGATTTCTTATTTCTTTTCCGGTCTTTCTTGTCTTTCCGGTCTTGGAAGCAATACTTTACGTGACAGCTTGAATTTTCCGGTCTTCGGGTCGATGTCGAGAAGTTTTACGTCGATTTCGTCACCTTCCTTGATACCGGCTTCTTCCACTGTTTCCAGACGTTTCCAGTCGATTTCGGAGATATGGAGCAAACCGTCCTTACCCGGCAGGAATTCAACGAATGCGCCGTAAGGCATAATGGAGCGTACCTTGCCTTTGTAGACTTCGCCTACTTCAGGGACAGCCACAATGCCTTTGATGATACGCATAGCATCATCGATGCTCTTCTTGTTGGTACCGGCGATTTCGATTCTACCGATGTTGTCCACTTCTTCAATTGTGATGGTGGCACCGGTTTCTTCCTGCATACCTTGGATAATCTTTCCACCAGGACCGATGACAGCACCGATGAATTCTTTAGGAATGGTCATTGTCTCGATACGCGGAGCGTGAGGTTTCAGGTCTTCGCGAGGCTCGGCGATGCACTCGGTAATTTTTCCCAAGATATATTCGCGGCCTTCTTTAGCCTGCAGCAAAGCCTTTTCAAGGATTTCGTATGACAGACCATCCACTTTGATATCCATCTGAGTGGCGGTGATACCGTCTTTTGTTCCGGTCACTTTGAAGTCCATGTCGCCCAAGTGGTCCTCATCACCGAGGATGTCGGACAATACGGCATATTTGTCTTCGCCTGCATTCTTAATCAATCCCATGGCGATACCTGATACCGGTTTCTTAATTTTCACACCTGCATCCATCAATGCCAGAGTTCCGGCACATACGGTAGCCATGGAAGAAGAACCGTTTGATTCGAGGATGTCGGATACTACGCGTACTACGTACGGATAGTCTGCGGGAATCTGCCCCTTCAAGGCACGCCATGCTAAGTGCCCATGACCGATTTCACGGCGGCCTACACCGCGTTGTGCCTTAGCTTCGCCTGTAGAGAACGGAGGGAAGTTATAGTGCAGAAGGAAACGTTCTTTTCCGTGTTCCAATACGTCGTCGATAATCTTCTCGTCCAACTTGGTACCTAAAGTTACTGTAGACAAAGACTGTGTCTCGCCACGTGTGAAAATAGCGGAGCCGTGAGGACCGGGCAGGTAGCTGGTCTCACACCAGATAGGACGGATTTCGGTGGTCTTACGTCCGTCAAGGCGCTTGCCTTCGTCCAGAATGGAACGGCGCATCGCCTCTTTTTCCACATCATGATAGTAACGGTCGATGAGGGCTGCCTTTTCTTCCAATTCTTCTTCGGAGAACTGTGCCTTGAATTCTTCGCGGATGGCATCGAAAGCATCCATGCGTTCGTGCTTGTTCTTGTTTCCGGAAGCGGCGATGGCATAAGCCTTGTCGTAGCAAGCGTCGTGAACGGCTTTACGAAGTTCTTCGTCGTTCACTTCGTGGCAATATTCGCGTTTCACGGTAGAGCCTACTTCCTCTGCCAGTTCCATCTGTGCCTTACACTGAATCTTAATGGCTTCGTGTGCGGCCTTCATAGCTTCCAGCAAGTCCTGCTCGGAAACTTCGTCCATTTCGCCTTCCACCATCATGATGTTTTCATAAGTGGCGCCCACCATCAAATCCATATCGGCTTGCTCCAGTTGCTCAAAGGTAGGGTTGATGACAAATTGTCCGTTGATGCGTGCTACGCGTACTTCGGAAATAGGTCCGTTGAAGGGGATATCTGAAACTGCAAGTGCGGCAGAAGCAGCGAGTCCGGCCAGAGCATCGGGCATATCTACGCCGTCTGCCGAGAAAAGAATGATGTTTACGTATACCTCTGCATGGAAATTATCAGGGAATAATGGGCGGAGAGCACGGTCAACGAGGCGGCAAGTGAGGATTTCGTAGTCAGAAGCGCGTCCTTCACGTTTTGTGAAACCGCCGGGGAAACGTCCGAATGCGGAGAATTTTTCTTTGTACTCTACTTGTAATGGCATGAAATCTGTTCCGGGAACTGCGTCCTTGGCGGCACAAACAGTAGCTAAAAGCATGGTGTTGCCCATACGAAGCATTACAGAACCGTCTGCCTGTTTTGCCAGCTTTCCCGTTTCGAGCGTGATGGTTCTGCCATCAGGAAGCTCGATCGTCTTAACAATTGGGTTAATCATAAAAAATGTTTTATATCTAATTTTCTTTCAAAATTCGTGCAAAGATACATAATTTATTCATGTAAAATGGTGGGAATGAGATAAAAAGTTTGTATTTAGTTGTTTTTTGCTGTTTTCTATATGTAAGAACGTGGGAAAATGCTTTGACTGAACTTGAAAAGAAGTATATTTGCAGGCACGTTTGCAAAACAAAACTGAAGATACGATATGAAGAAAATCTTTTTTATGGCACTTGCTGCAATAGCATTGGGTGCATGTAATTCCGAACCTAAATTCAAAGTAGAGGGTGAAGTGTCTGGTGCCGACGGCAAGATGCTTTATTTGGAAGCCTCGGCATTGGAAGGTATTGTTCCTTTGGATTCTGTAAAACTAAAAGGGGATGGTTCTTTCCACTTCAAGCAGGTACGTCCGGTGTCTCCGGAATTCTACCGTTTGCGGGTAGACGACAAGGTTATTAATTTCTCGGTAGATTCGACGGAAACGGTTTTGGTAAGGGCACCTTATACCGATTTTGCCACTGCCTATACGGTCGAAGGTTCTCCGAACAGCTCGAAGATAAAGGACTTGACGTTGAAGCAGATGAAGCTTCAGGACAATGTGAATGCATTGCTGCAGTCGGTGCAGGCACATAAGATAGGCGCTGATGTTTTTGAGGATAGTCTCGCCTCTTTATTGAAGAACTATAAGGATGAAGTGAAAATCAGCTATATTTTTGCCGCTCCCAATACGGCTGCCGCCTATTTCGCCTTGTTTCAGAAGTTGAATAATTATTTGATTTTCGACCCTCTGAACAATAAGGAAGACGTTAAGTGTTTTGCAGCCGTGGCAACCAGCCTGAACAATTATTATCCGGATGCAGACCGTTCCAAGAACCTCTACAACATTGTAATAAAGGGAATGAAGAATACCCGTACTCCGCAACAGAAGGTGGTGGAAATCCCTGAAGAGGCAATTTCCGAAACCGGCATCATCGACATTAACCTACGTGACATGAAGGGCAATACACGTAAGTTGAGCGAATTGAAGGGCAAGGCTGTTATTGTGGACTTCACTGTTTATCAGAGTGCCGTTTCTGCTACACATAATTATATGTTGCGTGACTTGTACGACAAGTATGCTGCCCAGGGATTGGAAATTTATCAGGTTTCTCTGGATGCAGACGAGCACTATTGGAAAACAACTGCCGACAATCTACCTTGGATTTGTGTGCGCGACGGCAATGGAATTTATTCGTCTATAGCGGCTTCTTATAATGTGAAGAATGTGCCTTCTGTGTTCCTGGTTAACAAGAACAATGAGTTGAGTGCCCGTGGAGAGAGTGTTAAAGACTTGGAGGCGGCAGTGAAAGCATTGCTGTAACATGTTATAAATAAGAAGTTTTCGTTTAAATATGTTACAAAGCAGCCTTTTATGCTTGACACGCATTGCATAAAAGGCTATCTTTGCAAAGGAAAATCGGAAAGAGGGTTCCAGCATGCTGACCATGTTGGAATTCTTTTTTGTTTATAGTACCATTAAAAACTAACATAACATTTAAGGAGGAAAAAGTATGGCTTATATGTCAGAAGACGGCTACAAGAAATTAATGGCCGAATTGAAACACCTGGAGACGGTGGAACGTCCCAAAATATCGGCTGCCATTGCCGAAGCGCGTGACAAAGGTGATTTGTCGGAAAATGCAGAGTATGACGCTGCCAAGGAAGCTCAAGGTATGCTTGAGATGAAAATTAACAATTTGAAGCTGACCATTGCCGACGCCAAGATTATTGATGAGTCGAAGTTGAAAACCGATTCTGTACAGATTCTTAATAAAGTAGAGCTTAAGAACGTGAAGAATGGCATGAAGATGGTTTATACCATCGTTTCCGAAAGTGAAGCCAATCTGAAGGAAGGAAAGATTTCCGTGAATACTCCGATTGCACAAGGTCTGCTTGGCAAGAAAGTAGGTGACATCGCAGAAATCAAAGTTCCGCAGGGCATGATTAACCTGGAAGTAGTGAACATATCATTTTAAAGGAAGGCAGGTCCGCATACGGGCTTGCCTTATTTTATAATTTATAGCTATGGCAACAATATTCAGTAGAATTATCGCAGGTGAAATACCTTGCTACAAGGTGGCGGAGGATGACAGATTCTTTGCGTTCCTTGACATCAATCCGTTGGTAAAAGGTCATACATTGGTCATTCCCAAGCAGGAAGTAGATTATATCTTCGATTTGAACGATGAGGATTTGGCGGCGATGCATGTTTTCGCCAAGAGAGTGGCGCTTGCCATTGGCAAGGCCTTCCCGTGTAGAAAGGTAGGAGAAGCGGTATTGGGGCTGGAAGTGCCTCATGCGCACATACATCTGATTCCTATGCAGAACGAAAAAGATATGCTTTTTTCCAATCCCAAACTGAAACTGACGGACGAAGAATTCAAAGCTGTGGCGGAAGCCATCCGTGCAGCGCTTTAACCGGTTTATTTTCCTCCCCTAAATAAACGGAAGCGGGAGTTGGAATTCATCCAACTCCCGCTATTGTTACCTTCGGCACCTATCCTTTAATTCTTAATTTAAATGTATTTTTCTCCCAATTTTATCTGGGCGTCATTCACATATTTGCGGATGGTATGTTCTTCATCCTTCTTGCAAATCAGTAATACATTGTCCGACTCGGCTATGAGATAACCTTCCAAACCGTCGATAACTGCAAGTTTGTTGTCGGGCAGCACCACGATATTGTCCTTGCTGTTATAGATGAGTGATTTACATTTTAGAGCTACATTGCCTGCTTCATCTTTAGGAGACAAATCATACAAAGACCCCCAGGTTCCTAAATCAGACCAACCGAAATCGCCTAATGATACATATACATTGTCAGCCTTTTCCATGATGCCGAAGTCTATGGATACATTGGGGCAAGCCGGGAAGTTCTCATCAATGAATTGTTTCTCCTGGGCTGTTCCGTACACATCTTTGCCAGGGGCCAGTTTGGATGTCAGCTCGGGCAGCAGGGCTTCGTTTGCCTTAATGATGGTATTTACGTTCCACATGAACAGACCGGAGTTCCAATAGAATTCTCCGCTTTCCACGAATACTTTTGCCAGTTCCAGTTCGGGCTTTTCAGTGAAGGTTTTTACCTTGTAGAAGTTATCACCAGCGGTTTCGGCTATTTGTATATAACCATATCCAGTTTCTGGACGGTTGGGCTTGATACCGAGTGTCAGCAGATTATCGGATTGGGAAACGAAGTCCAGTCCTTTTTCGATAGCGGCCAGAAATTCGCCTTCCTTCAGAATTAAGTGGTCCGAAGGAGCTACCACTATATTGGCGTCCGGATTCAAGGCGCGGATATGATAGGAAGCCCACGCGATGCAGGGAGCTGTATTCCTGCGTGTCGGCTCCAGTAGAATCTGTTCGGGTTTAAGTTCGGGAAGCTGTTCTTTTACAAGGTCGGCATATAAGTCATTTGTTACGATAAGTATATTTTCCATGGGGATTACCTGCTTGAAGCGATCGAAGGTTTGCTGCAGCAAGGAACGTCCCGTACCAAAGAAATCCAGAAACTGTTTTGGAAGTGTCTTGCGGCTGAATGGCCAGAAACGGCTGCCGATTCCTCCGCCCATAATTACACAGAAATTATCCTTATTGGTTACCATGCTATTGATTTTAAAAGTTTCTGCTAATGTACTGCATATTTTACAAACAAGGAATGATTCAAGTCGGTTTTATCGTTTTTTTCGCCTTTTTTTAGGAAAAGTATTGCAGGTTTAGAAAAAAGCTGTATCTTTGCACCGCATTTGAGAAATCAAACATGCCCAGATGGCGGAATCGGTAGACGCGCTGGTCTCAAACACCAGTGGATTCACTTCCATCCCGGTTCGACCCCGGGTCTGGGTACTGAAACGGAGAAAGTTGAAAAACTCTCTCCGTTTTTCTTTTCTACTCCTCGTAACTCGTTGGTTTGCTGATGGGGGGGCAAGGGTCAACGTAACAATCTGAGGGATTTTATATTTAAGCCTATAATTTAGCAAGTCTATATAAAAAAAAACTCTATCTTTTACTCCTCTGAACTGTGCTCTAAATGCTTTGATTTTAGCATTGAATGACTCTGCTGCAGCATTGGTTGCCCTCCTTTCAAAAAAATTGATTATATTCAGATAATGTGTTTGTATAGAACGTGCGACCCTTCCAAAGGTGAGGAACCCTGATTTATCTACCTCATCATACCACCTTGCCAGCCTTGTCAAAGCAATATCCTTAAACTTACACTGATGATAGATTAAGCCTAACCGCATAGACAGATAATATCCTTTCTTTATATCGGGATATTCCTTGAAAAGAATTTCAGCTCGTATTCTTTGAGACTGAGTCCATAAGGATTCCTTCTTGTAAAGCAGATAAATACTTCTCGCTAACAACTGCTTTCTTGTATCTCCATTAGCGAAAACAGGTGCATGATACATCTTTCCACAGGCCTTTGCATAAGCAATCTGAGTGGACTCTTCATCCAAAGCCTCCCAGCGAGCTTTTACACGCGTCTCCTGCACCGCTTCATAAGCTAACTTCTGTACGTGAAAGCGATCGGTAACACGTTTGGCCGCAGGAAAGCAGATGCGGGCAATCTGCTCCATGTTAGGAGCCATATCCAAAGTAATCTCGCGCACTTGGTAACGGCGGCGACGGGATAGCTTAAGCAGGACAGAAGTGACCGTATGAACGTCCGTACCTTTAATGATAGCAATCATACTACCTTTACCACCGTGAGCTTCTTTATTGATCAGTACAGTATAGAGTTCTCCACGCGAGAGGGCTACCTCATCAATACAGATATAAGCACCGATATTCTTTTCGAATAGTAGCCAATCCTCTGCATGAACAAGTTGGTCCCAATGGAGATAACCACTTAGATGGTTACGGTATTGACGCTCCAATAAATCTCCGTCAACTCCATATAAAACACCTAAGAGCTTGCAACTGATCGGATAGCTATCAATATAGTTCTTTTAAAAAAGACGCAAAATCTTGCGTCATACGAGTACCTTCAGCCACCATACGCCAGTTACGAGAGATATACTCATTATGCTTCTTTAAGAGCCAGCGACGACGACGAATGTTAAGGAAGACCTTCTTGCCACGAAGAGGGAAATCCTGAACAATAACAGGATCATAAAAGCCTTTACTCTCAGTATCCTGATCTGTATACTTCTCAGGAACGATATTTTTTTCCTCAAGGTAGATCACAACTTCATTTACGCTTTCCTTCACATCAACAAGATCAAAGTACTCTAAAGTGCCTTCAGGAAGAAGAAGGCGATAACCGTTTAACTCCATAAGCTATGAATTTGGAGACAAAGATAATAACTTATAAATTTACCCCTCAGGTTTTTACATTGACCCATCTTATTGTTGTTGTACACTCCCATATTGGTATAAGTGCGCTGTATGCGTACTATTTCGGAAGCTTCCTGTTCAAGCAATCCATTGGTGTATATAATAACTTAACTCAAGTTTCGGATTTAGACTTAGGCTGTCATAGCGTAGGCTTTAAGAGCAGCCAACCTCTTGTCGTTTTCAATGACCTGCATATTCAAATCTTCAGATTCAGCCCCAGCCTCAGTGATTTCAGCCACAACCGTCACGACTTCTAAATACTCAAATAGAACTTTGTTTCGTATGGTGTACATGTGAGAAAATTTTTCTAATGTCTTCCATGTGAAAGCCTGCCTTAGGAAGGTCTGTGTCATCTGCTATCAGTACTGTCGGCAATTTGCTTTTCTTGTGATCGTTCCGCATTGTCACTTTCATTAGAAGCCAATTGGTTATGCGGTATATCACCTTTCGCCAGTTGATGTCGTCTTGTGACAAATAGGAATACAGTGCATCCTTTTTTCGACCAAACATCCGGCTTAGGACAGAACCATCGTAATGTGAGAGCCCTTTTATTGCAAAGAATGGAAGCAACACTAATATTGGGAACACCTGGTGGTTTGTGAGCTGACAGTTGTCACGCTTCATTCCACCAAGACTACGACAGTCCAAGTTGACATTTTCAAGTAGGTGTGTAAATGAGTCCATAACGGCACTGCGACGTTTCTCACTGAAAAAATTGCGGATTTCTAACGGAATTTTTGTAATTTTGCTCATGGCTTTGAGTAATGTTTTTTATCACATCTAATTTGCTCATTTCCCATGATATACGGAAATACTCAAAGCCTTTTTTATGCGATATACTCAACCTCAAAGTCTAAATCATTAAATAAATAAGACGATTATGGATTTATATGCAGACGATTTGGCGGATTACATCTATCAAGAAAATGATGTGGACAAGAAACGGGCATTGTTATTGGAAGTGGAAGCGGAAATCAAAAAGCTCATGGGCGAACAGGAAAAGGGTAGCCTTGATTTAAGGCACATTGGTGCAGTACAGATAGAAAAGATACAAGATCTGATAGGTACAAGAAGTTTGCTTCTCAACCAGATGTTTCAAGCCACTTCGCAGGAAATCAAACGCTTTGAAGCGGTAAACGAATTGCTGAATAGTTTGACCAAGAAGATGTATCATCGCATGGCAAATCTCTATCGTACATTGATTAATAGCCCCAAAGATGAATCTTTTGATGACGATTATGTCATTTGTGGTACACTGAGGTATGTGTTCTGTGGGGTGGAGTCTATATTGAAATTGCCGGAAGACAGCTATTATGGCTCCGATTTTGCTTACATGATAGAACTAATTTGTTGTTGTTTACTTGAAGAATACAATGGGGGACTTCCCGAAATCGAAGAATGTTCTTGTAATTATTCACCCAAAAACACATCGGATATGACAGATGAGCAGTTACAATGTGTGGATGTATGGGATGATGGAGTGACATGGGCAGAAGGACATTTACGCCGTCCGGAACTGAAGCATATTATCGTGTGTCATGCCATACATGACATTTGCACTCACAAACCTTACTCCATTCCGGACTTATTGCGGTTAAATGATTTTTGGGTAGAAGCCCATCTGGTATGTCAACATATTATAGACCAAAACGGGAAACGCTATAACTCGGATTAATCATTTGTTTTGCAAAGTGCCTGAAAGGTGGAGACATTGCCAAACTTTGTGCTCCACTTTTCTTCCCATAGTCCTCCTGTATAATGCACATGGCCGAAAAGATGATATTTCGGTTGGCGCTCTAAAATTATTTGTTTCAATATCTCGCTACCCGTATCTTCATCCAATATACCTTTCGGGGGAATGTGGGTAATCAAAAAATCCGTTTTATAAGACAATCCACATTCTTCTCCCAACCATTGCATTTGCTGAATCATCCTACAGGAAATAGCGTAGAAGGTAATGCCGTCATATTCTATGCCGCAATCTTCAAGCAAAGTTATATTTGCAGGTATCAACCGGCGGGCTTCTTCCGGACAAAGGTCATATGAGAATCTTTCTCTTTGGATTTCAATTTCAGGATAATCTTCACGAGATTTTCTGCGCTTTTTGTAGAACACGTTTATTTCCAATACAAATAATGCTTCTATAATTGATAGTTTTAGTAAAAAAATATCCCGATGCAAATGAATGAACCGGGAGTTTGACAAATAAAATAGATTACAAAATCAGTAGGGAGGTGCCCAATCTTTTTCGGATAATCCAATGTACTTGGGCAAAATTGTCTTGCTTCAAAAGTAAAGTCAAGCGTCTTTTACCTATGCGTTTATCGCACGCTATCAGTATGGGTACTAAGTGCCATCGGTCTTCAAATGAATGAGTGAGTAATTCCCAATCAGGACAATCAATATATTCTCTAATTAAGCAAGAAATATCGGATGTATCTCCCATCCAAGGATAAAACTGTTCTCTCAGTTCTTCTTTGGTGAATATTTGGGGATAGTCCCATATGATTTTTTTTCCTATGGTAATCCAATAACGTGGCATGTCGTCGTTAGCATATCCAGTCTTGCTACGCATTGGGTATGTTATGCAATGTATCTGAAATCCTACATTTGGGTCAATTATGCGGTATAGAGCTGTTTGGAGTTTGCTCCAGGGACGGTATCGTATTCTCATTTTCTTGTTGTTTTGATATAAAAAACGGTTTAATCTGTTTCAATCGTACAATTATTTCTTTTTTGAAACGCGATTCGGAGTACTCATCTTCTGTCCAGATAAGCCACGAAAAGTAGTCCCACGAATTGTTAGGATTGAGCGTAAATCCTTCTATATCCAGTTGGCTTACATCGCGTCCATATATATACGTACAAACAGCATATATATTATTGCGGAAATAGAACCCAGCTCCTACGATGTACCCGTTCTTTCGGGCTTCAATGGTGTATTTGCGGCTGTAATCCCAATTGGGTTCACTGAACTCAAACTGAGGAAGCTCTGATTTTATGTCAAGCAGGCAATGTTTCATGCTTTCCCAGTCCAGTTTCTCTAAGTCTTCAGGGGGAAACCGCTTCAGGGCTTTTTCTCTACAGGAGCTCTTTATTGCAGATGGTATATAGACCAAAAAGGCAATGCCCATGATTATTATAACTAAAAGCATCGGTAAATAAGGGATTAATATAAACTTCCACGGCATGACAATCAGATTGTTATAGCGTAGAAACATTAAGGGAAATGTAAGAAAATACGGCAAGGAAGATATATAACTTTCACCATCAAATATTTCATCTACAGAAGTATCTCTTGAAGTTAATACATTACGTATAAATATAAAAAGACTGGTAATTATAAAATATGCAGGTATTGCACACCATATAGGGATAAATACCTCCCACCATTCCCTTTGTATTGCACCATCCAGTTTTTGAGTTACCAGAAAAGCGCTTAAATATCCTGCGCTGGCTACAATAAATTTATAAGATCTTTTCATGCTATTCTTTTAATATCATGTTTATATTTTCAATAATATCTTTGCTTATGCTTTCTATCGTTTCCTTCATCCTACTTAAATGTCGTTGGCTATCTCCGTCATTCAGATTTCGGAAATTGATAGTCGGATGGGTATATTCCCATAAAAGCCAAGAATCACTCGAATGATATCTGTTGTCATTATGAAAATCTTCTATAATCTTATTAATTTCATTTATAACTTTCTGTATTTCTTCGTTTTGTATTTCTTTGGCGATTGAGAGTCTGACTGTTTTCCCCTCTTTATCTCTCAGTATAACACCGCTATATGTACGCCAGTCAACTTGAACGGCATACATCAATTGGTAATCATCACCGATTGTCTTTAGCTTAAATTCAAGAGACTGGTATTTATTGTTACTTTCATAATATCTGCGTATGTAGTCTTCATGATTGTCGAGAGCATATTTGTAGTCACTAAAAGATTCTTTAATTACTTCATAACCTTTTTCTTCAATGACCGCTTCCAGTTGACTCCAAAAATCGATTTGCAGACTAATTTCTACTTCTCGTATGGCATCCTTGTATTGAGATATACAACTGATATACTTCGGGTTACTTTTAATCAAATTGATTAATTCATTCTTTTCTTTATCCATTTGGTGTGTCAATATTTTGATTAAGTTCAAATAGTGTGCTATTCCTTCCCGTATCAGAGACTTGTCTATTGCTTTGTGGCGACAATCAGTCAGCCAGTTTAATATAAAATCGGCATAGGATATGGTAAAGAAAGTTATTTCTTCGCCACCTGTGGTTTTATCAATATCGTGTACTTCACCGTCTAAAGACAAGTATAGCAACAGTGTATCATTCTTATTTTTTGAACATCGTTTCAGAAAATTATGATACCGAAGAAGTTGATTCTCTTGGTCAGTCGCATAAATCTTGTTTTCAATGACAATATGGTTTATCCCGTCCGTGAGGTAAATGTCGAGTCTTCCTCCATCTGTATCTGTTTTAGGACCGATATATTTTTCACATTCCACTTTGGCATTATCGCAAGTGAAAGAAACAATATGGTCTGTTTGCCCATTCAGACGCTCAATGAATAATTTGAGAAACACATCTTTCATTTGGTGCTGTCCATTCGGATTCAGCAAATCCGCTATCATGGCTGAATGTACTCTTGTTTCGTCACTGGTCATATTGATTACTTTGAAAAGATTATAATTGTCTCCTTTCTCTTTCCGTATATATTCATGTTTTTCAATGATTAGATGTATTTCATTGAATAGTTGTATCAATTTCTTCATTTTCTCCTGTAGTTTTATACTTATAAAATTCAGATGTTTGTCTTTTGTACATTCTTAATTGGCTGATAAGAGGATAACTTATTCTTGCTTCTCTGAAAAATCAGCAAATGCAATTACATCTCCCTCGATGTCTATAATTGATTGTGTATAATTCTCACATAAGCAATAAGAGTCTATTTTTAATATCATGCAGATGTCTTTCATGATAGAAGTAACTTCTAAGTGTTTTCTATTTTTGAAAGTTATATATATTCCATGAAACCATTTTCTTCCTGTAAGTGTGGCGTAAAATTTCCATTCAACCTTTTGAGAAAAAAGATAATCCAGTAATTTATCAAGATCCTTTTTGTCTGAAGGCATTTCTACACAATATCCATTTCCAAAATCCAAAAAGAAATAGTTGATGTTAAAGCAGTTCAAAATCATATTGTGGCTCATAGCTTTTAATGAATATGTGGTTGATAAATGTTTTGTTTACCTCTTTAATTTATTTCAGGAGTTTGTCGGATATGAATAATACATGGTTAAAATGTTTGTGTTTGTTTTATTTTTATGTTTTAACATAATTAACATTGAAATACAAATAGGAGTCCTCAATGAAAGATTAAAAATTTACTCCTAATATAAACCTCTTGATTTCTTCCTCGCTCGGCAATTCTATCATATATTTCTGTACGAAGATATTCGGGTCTAATCCGGCAGTGGCATATTTTACTAATGTATCTCCCTTTTCCGTACAAAGCAGAATACCGATAGGTGGATTGTCGTCCGGCTGCATTATCTCTGCCTTGAAATAATTAAGGTACATATTCAGTTGTGAAGCGTATTCATGGCAGAACTTGTCTATCTTTAATTCCACAATGACATGGCATTTCAAGATGCGATGATAGAATACAAGGTCGGCAAAGAAGTAATCTTCATCAATCAAGATACGTTTTTGTCGGGCTTCAAAGCAGAATCCATGCCCCATTTCCAGCAGGAAGTGTTGTAAGTTATCAAGAATAGATTGCTCCAGATCGTTTTCTGTTACTAAGGCACGTTCATTCAATTCTAAGAACTCTAAGGTAACAGGGGTGTTGATAACATCTTTAGGCTGTAATAAGGTCGCTTGTTGCTGTACTAAAGCGGAGAGGGCTTCTTTATTTTTGGATAGTCCGCTACGCTCATAGTATAAAGACGCTATTTGTTGTTCCAATTCTTTGACAGACCAGCAGCTACGAATTGTTTCCATTTCATAGAAAGCATGTTTTACCGGGTTGTCTATTTTTGCGATATGTTTTAAGTGGGTATAAGGTATTTTATTGAATATCTTTGTTGCTGGATTTATCCATTTATTATACTATTTATCAGATTGTTGTAATTCGGCACTTGCCGAGTGCCGAATTTCATTTCCTGCCATGATGTAGTGTAATACTTGTTCTTTCAGATGTGGATAAACAAGGTATAACCGTCTAAATTCACGGAATCTACGTTCATTCAGACCTTTTGTTTTCAGCCGTTGTTCCTGCTTTTTCAACAGTTGTTCACCGTATGTGGCACGGTCTTCTCCGTTCTGTTCGAATTCCACGATATAGCAACCCATAAACCAGTTACGGGAAGTAAGGGCAAGGTTTACAACGTGTGCGGCTTGTGCCTGCAACGTGTTCTGTATCGTGCTGATATGTTTTACTAATGCTTCAAAGTTCATAGTCGCAAAGATAATCTTTTGTGGTTAAAACTTTAGTTCAGGCAAGCTGTTTATTGCTTCCTCTTTCAATTTATCCACCACACGGGTGTATTTCTCTGTATGCTTCAATCCGCTGTGTCCTAAAAGATTGGCTAAGATCTTGATATTTGCCCCATTGTTCAGAATGTTCACGGCAAAAGAATGCCGGAAGCAATGCCAGCTTATATGCTTGTCTATTCCGGCTCTTTTTACCCAACGCTTAACCGATTTGCAGCAGCTTTCGTATGTAGGCAAATCGAATATCAAACAGTTCTTATCTGCCGGAGCTTCACCAATGATAGACAATAGAACGTCATTCAAAGAAATAACCACACCTACTGGCAGAATGTCCCTTGGCCTTGCTTTGCTCGAACTTCAATAATCAGTTAGCATAATCCACATTTTTAAAAGTAAGGTCTTTTACATCGCAGAAGCGCAGACCGCAATACAGGCAAAAGATAAACGCTCGTCTGGCTGTAGGGTTTTCGTTGTTATAATGAAAAGCCACCAACTTTTGTATTTCTTCGGGCGAAAGCACATCTTTCCGAAGCATCTGACTATCCACTTTGCAGGTAACATCTTTGCAAGGGTCTTCCAGCATTACATCATGCTCTATTGCATAGCGAATAACTTTCTTGAAACGCTGGTAAATGCTTTTAGCACCTTCACCAATGCTTCGGGATTGCAGATAAGCTACAAACTGTTCCATCATTTCTTTGGTGATGAGTTCCGGTTTAATGCTACACTCATTCATGGGGTATTTCTCTTTCAAGAAGTCTTTGAAACGGCTAAGTGCAATTTGCACCATGCGAATGTCTTTCTTTGTATAACTGTTTATGTATGCTTGATAATAATCCAAGAAATTAACCGTCCTGTCTTTCTTTAAGCGGTAGCCAAGCATACTCTCCTTAAACTCCTGCTCACGCTCTGCGCGTATTTTTGAAGCGAGTTCCAAAGTTTCCTTGTTCTGTTGTCATTCAGCTGGAGTATGTGGCTTGTCTATCAGATACAGGCTAAGGTTTTCTTTTCGCCTGTGATGCTTGACTGCGAACTTTGGCTTTCCTTGCATCTTGCCACTTTCGTAATATACCTGATTGCCGTTTTCATCTAATACGGGCTTTTCCTCTCTACCTAAATAATACTCCAACTAAAGGCTGATTCTGCCATCCGAAAGTTTATTTTGCTCCAATTTCGGATTTTCTTTCGTTTTCCTATGATTTCTATGGTTTGTACCTGGTCTGGGCATGAAAGGATGTAGACAAATCTATTATAAATCAAAATTTTACAAGGGTTTTGTCTTTTTCTACTGAAACATAGCTGAAACATTTTTGTTTTGGGTTTCAATCCCAGTAGATGGGACCAACGTAAAAAGAGGCGGATGAAAAAAATGAGGGAAAGGAACCGGGAGAGGGGTATCCGCAATATTGGAAGGCATTCTTGATAATCTTCTCATTACAACAAAAGTGAAGAATGTAAATGATGAGATGCGCTATACTTTTGGGAATAAAAAGGCAGAGGAACTCTTTGAATATTCGGCCAAAGAGGCTATAGACTAGACGGATTTTGAAACAATGCCAGAGGCTGTAGCTTTAATTAGGAAAGAGGATGAAGAGCAGCTGGTCAAGGCGGGGATTCCGCAAGAGGGTATACGACGTTTTTTTACCAAGAAGAGCAAGGAGTGGTTTTCCTTCCAGAACAATAATTTTGATGGTCGCAAGTGGATTGTTTATACTGCTTAGGACATTACTGATTTGAAAATCATGGAGTGCAAGCTGTGTCTGGCCGAAGAGGAGGCTGAGGAATCCAACCAGATAAAATCGACTTTCCTAGCCAATATAAGTCATGAGATGCGTACTCCGTTTAATGCAATAGTCGGTTTTTTGAGTATTCTGGCCACGGGAGTGTCCGAGGAAGAACGGGTGGAGTATCTCAATATTATAGAACGGAATAATGAACTGCTGTTGCAGCTCATCAATGACATTCTGGATTTGTCGAAGATAGAAGCCAGCACATTGGAATATGTCTATGCCAATGTGGATATCAATAAAATGGTGTTCGAGATAGAGCAGGCCACAAGTATTAGGCTGACCAATAAAGACGTGCGTATGGCCACGGTTACGCTATTGCCCGGTTTGCTGCTGTATACCAACCTGCGCAGAATTATGTAGGTATTTAATGACTTCATCAGCAATGCGTTGAAGTTTACTGCTGCCGGTAGCATTACTGTTGCTTACGGGATGCCCGAAAATGGGTATATCCTTTTTTATGTTACCGATACCGGGACGGGGATATCATCTTATAATGCGCAGGGGATTTTTAATCGCTTTGTAAACAGGCTTCCTTTAAGCAGGGTATCGGACTGGGAGTGGCCATTTCGCAAAACATTGCGAGGGAACTGAAAGAGGAGATAGGGGGACGCAGTTAGGCACGGGCTCCACTTTCTGGTTCACGTTGCCTTTTTATAAGATGGGCGCACACCGTTCTATCTTTCCTTGATGCGGTAAGCTCAATCCAATGAAGGGACATCGATTGTCTGGCTTTCCTCGTTCCAGTTGTCAATGGTGAATTCTCCGGATGATTCTTCGGAAAAGATGTCTCCCAGAGTAAGGGTCAGAGTCAGTTTGGAGTTTGCTTTCAAAGGTTCGTTCAATGTTTGTTTGAAACTTTTTACGTTTCCGTTTTTCAGTATGATGTTCATCTGGAATTCTGATTTCCCGAAAGAAGGGAAAAGCATGACGGTGGCATTGCTCATTTGCGTACCGTCGATGGAACGGACTAGAGGGAAGGCTACTGTGCGCGGGCTTCCCTGAGGAACGGCAGTGTAGAAATTTAGTTCTCCGGCAATATTAGTGATACGCACTACCATGCTGTCGATGCTCGAACTGAGGATGCCGTTATTCTTGTTCTTGATGATTACCTTCAGTCCGGTCACTACCCGTTTAAGGGATGCTTTCAGGTTTTCACTTCCGACGTTGGCAGGTTGGACGGTATGTACCAAGTCGAATACCGGATAATAGGTTGTGTCCGCTTCCATTTTGAATAAGGAAAAGTGTTGCTGGGACATGTCTTCGCCTAAGATGTAGGCCGGGTCCCTCATAAGAGGATGTGCATAAATCGGCTCCTCGTATTTAGGGGTTCCCCAGTAAATCATGTTATAGGGACCTGCGGGTAAGGATAATTCCCGATTGACGCCATCGTTATAGAAAGTTCCGTCTTTAACTTGGTAGTAACCGTAAAAAGGTGTCAGCTTTCGGTTTACATAGTTCCCATAATAAATAGAGGTGCCCGCCTTACAGGGCATGATGGTCAGTATGCCGGTCAGCGGGCTTTGTCCGCTTTCTGTGGACACGTCCATCAAGAGTCGTGGTGATACCAACTCACTACTTTTTTCTATCTGGGGCGGATTGTCATTGGTGCAGCTTGCCACGATTGCGGCAAGTACTGCAAATACTACTAATTTTTTCATTATCTGTTAAGTTTTAGGTTGTACTTTCCTGAGAACGTTTTTAGAAAGAAATGGTTCTTTGTATTCCGGAGAAAGTATATTGGGGATGGAAAAGTGAGATGAAATCAATTCCAGCATTGAGGGGGATGGGAAGAATCTCCCCCCCCCCCTCTTTAAAAGGTTTAGAGAAGGGATGGAAAACAAATTATACCTTTTTTAGTAACATTTTAGAAGCCTTGATTAACGAAATCATATACTTTTCGTAACAATTTCTCGACACTCTTTCCTTGTTCCTCCATACTTTTGTATCCAGGTTCTTTGCATTGACAAAGAGCGTTATAAAATCTTTGATATTAACTATTAAACAATGTACAATGAGAAAAACATTCTTGGAAAAGTGCATAAATTTGCATTTGTGCCGCATTGCATGGGTACTGTTGCTATTGGTACCTGCAATCAGTAGCCTTCAGGCTAATCCTTCTCAAAACAAGGCCGTTACAGGAGTTGTGACATCGGCTACGGACAATGAACCGTTGATCGGTGTCAGTGTGCAGGTGAAAGAAACTGCTACAGGTGGTATTACCGATATTGACGGTAAATTCTCTGTGAATGCAGAACAAGGGCAGACGCTGATTTTTTCGTATATCGGTTATCAAACCCAGGAAATTCAGGTTGGTGCTTCATCCGTTATCAACGTGGTTCTGAAAGAAGATACGGAAATGCTAGATGAAGTAGTAGTAGTAGGTTACGGTGTCCAAAAGAAGAAACTGGTAACTGGTGCTACGGTTCAGGTAAAAGGTGATAACATCGCCAAACTAAATACAAACAACCCGTTGCAGGCTATGCAGGGACAAACTCCGGGTGTGAATATCACTTCAACTTCAGGACAACCAGGTGCTGATATGAAGGTGACCATTCGTGGTTTGGGAACTGTAGGTAATTCTTCTCCTCTTTATTTGATTGATGGTGTAGGTGGCGATATCTCCACGCTAAATCCTGCCGATATCGAGAGTATTGACATCCTGAAAGATGCTGCCTCTGCAGCTATTTATGGTGCGCAGGCGGCCAATGGTGTAGTGTTGATTACTACAAAATCGGGTAAGGAAGGTAAGGCTGTAGTTTCATTGGATGCTTATTATGGTATTCAGAATGTGGCACGTAAAGCAAATATGCTGAATGCGGAACAGTATATGGCCATCATGGATGAACAAGCATTGAATAGTGGCAATGCCGCTTATGATTGGAACAGCTTCAAGTCAATTCGCGATGCTAATGGTAACATATATGACACGGATTGGATTGATGCTATGCTCAAGGATGATGCCAAGACGCAAAGTTATACATTAGGTGTGACAGGGGGAACTGCCACTTCTACGTATGCACTTTCTTTAGGTTATATGCAGCAAGAAGGTATTGTTGGTGGTGCTGACGTATCCAATTACGAACGTTATAACTTCCGTATCAACTCCGACCACCAGGTCATCAAAAACCTTTTGAAGGTGGGTGAACAAGTGAGTTTCGTATATAAGAAAAATAATGGTACAAATGTAGGTGACTTGTATAACAATACGTTGCGCAGCGCATTTGCCACTTCCCCGCTGAGTCCTATATATAGTGATAATAATCTGTATGATAGTCCTTACAATGACACTAGTAGTAGCGATTGGCACAATTCTGATGGTAACCCTTATGGTTCCATGATGACCAACACTAATAATGAGAACAAGGCTGCCACTTTCGCCGGTAATGTATATGCGGAGTTGACTCCGATTAAGAATTTGAAGATACGTACTGTATTCGGTGCTACTTATGGTTCCAGTGAGTATCGCAGTTATACTCCCCTTTATCAGTTTGACATCTATACTAAGAATACGGAGAATACAAAAGTAAACCAGAACATGACTCATGGTTTGACGATGGTTTGGACAAATACTGCACAGTATGATTGGACCTTGGGTGAACATTCCTTCAATGCCTTGATTGGTATGGAATCCAGCCGCTATGAAGGCACTTATGTAGGGGCGAGAAATGGTATCCTGAAAGAAGGATTTGATGATTGGGACCACGCTTTTGTCAGCAACGGGTCAGCCACTACTCCCGAGCAGGGATTGGGTGCAGATGGTAAACCGAATGATGAAACACGTACCGTTTCCTACTTTGCCCGTTTGGGATGGAATTGGAAAGAGACTTATATGATTAATGCTACTGTGCGTGCCGATGGTTCTTCCAAATTTGCCAGTGGTCATCGCTTTGGCTACTTCCCTTCTGTATCGGCAGGTTGGACACTGACGAACGAGGCATTTATGGAAAGTACCCGCGAGTGGCTCGACTTCCTGAAACTCCGTGTCAGCTGGGGACAAGTAGGTAATCAGAATATTGATAACTACCAATATACAGCTCCTATCAAGAGCTCTACTACCAATTACTTGTTTGGTACGGGCCTTGGCTCTGCCAATCATGTCTGGGGTGCTTATCCTAGCCGTCTAGCCAACGAGAATGTGAAATGGGAAACTTCCGAGCAATATAATATCGGTATCGATGCCCGTTTCCTCAATGGATGCTTGGGTATGAATGCAGATTTTTATATAAAGACAACCAAAGATTGGCTGGTACAGGCTCCTATCCTTGCCACTGCCGGTACAGGTGCTCCTTACATCAACGGTGGTGATGTAAAGAATACCGGTATTGAACTGGCGCTGACTTGGAATGATGAAATAGGTAAGGATTTCCACTACAACATTGGTGTCAATGGTACTTACAATAAAAATAAGGTAGGAAATATTCCTACTGAAGATGGCATTATTCATGGTAATACAAACCAGCTGTATGACAACTCTCCTGAGTTCTATCGCGCTTCCAACGGCCATGCCATCGGTTACTTTTGGGGGTATAAAACTGCCGGTATCTTCCAGAACCAGCAAGAGATTGACGACTGGATTGCTGCCAAGAACGGTGTGTTGCAAAGTGATGTGAAGCCGGGTGATGTGAAGTTTGTAGATGTAGACCATAACGGAATTATCGATGACAACGACAAGGTGGACTTAGGTAATGGTATGCCGGACTTTACTTATGGTTTCAATTTGGGCTTCGACTATAAAGGTTTTGACTTCTCGCTGAATGCTAATGGTTCTGTAGGTAATAAGATTGTGCAGAGCTATCGTAACCACACTAATAAGAAATCAAATTATACAACTGCTATCCTCAACCGTTGGACCGGAGAAGGTACAAGTAACCGTATACCGCGTGTGACTGATACTAACGTCAACTGGCAATTCTCTGACCTTTATATTCAGGATGGTGACTTCCTGCGTATTAGTGCCATTACGCTGGGTTATGATTTCTCCCGTCTTTGGAAGGGCAAAGTTATTTCGCAGTGTCGTGCCTATATACAAGTACAGAATGCACTTACTTTCACCAAATATGATGGTATGGATCCTGAAATAGGTTTTGGTCCGGAAGACAGCAATAAAAAGAGTTGGGTATCGGGTATTGACTACGGTTATTATCCTCGTCCGCGTACTGTGCTTTTCGGCGTTAATCTTAAGTTTTAATAGAAAAGAGTTCTTATGACTCATAAACCCAAAAACAAGAAAGAAATGATGAAATTCAAATTAAATATACTGGCTTTGGCATTGTTCGGCTTTGGGCTGGCATCCTGCACAAACAGCTTCTTGGATGTGGAATCGAAGACGGAATCTTCCACCGGAAACTATTACAAGACAGAAAGTGACGCTTATCGCGCTTTGGTAGGCTGTTATGACGGATGGCAATGTACTACATCTAATAAGGGAGTAGGTTTTTATCTGGCTTCAGAGATGATGTCGGATGAGTGTTTTGGTGCTACCGGTGTTGCTGATGGACGTAATTATCAAGTAATCGATCGTTTTGATCAGGCACAGTCTACATCTGATTTGAACATATACGAAACAGATTGGAAAAATTATTATGCCGCTGTTTATCGTTGTAACGAGTTGATTTCCCGTGCAGATGACATTAACTGGACGAGTGAAGCAACAAGAGGCACTTATATAGGAGAGGCACGTGCTATCCGTGCACTTTGTTATTTTGATATGGTTCGTCTATGGGAAAATATCCCTTTGTTGGATATTCCTACTACTGATAATATTTCGCAAGCAAATCCGGATGACGTTTACCAGCTCATTATCAGTGATTTGAAATATGCTGCCGAGAATATTCCGGCCAATGCCTATCCGAAAGCACAAGCTGCATCTAACGACGGACATATTACGAAGTATGCTGCTGAGGCTCTTCTGGCACGTGTTTATCTGTTTTATTCCGGTTATTATGGTAAAGAACCTGCTGGGCTTACTAGAGCTGAAGCTTTAGCAGGAGTGGAAGATGTGATTGCTTCCGGGGAATTTGGTTTGATAGATGAGTTCAAGAATCTTTGGCCTGCTGCTTCCGTGACTTGGACAACTAATAATGATGGTAGCCATACCAAGACAAATACGTATGCAGGGCGTGGCAATGTAGAGACAGTACTGGCTCAAAAATTCAACTATACATCAGACTATAATGGTAATGCTGATGGTAATGCTTGGCAGGTGATGATTGCACTCCGTAATTTGATTGCGGTGCCTTATGGACAAGGCTGGGGAGGCTGTACAGTCAATCCGAAATTGGTGAATAGTTTTCAATCTGGTGACACTCGCAGTACGGCGTCCATTATTGACTGCGAGGCTGAGGGCCTTGTAGATCACGATAATTTCTCGTTGCTCTATAATGACCAACGTGAGTATACGGGTTATGCTATCAAAAAGTATTCGCCACTTGCTATTTGGCAACAAGCTGAAGATGGTACTTGGAGTGAAATAAATGAAGTAATGGGAAAGGACATAGGTGCAGGCGAGTATCAACTTAGTCCATATCAGGATTTCATTGTAGTTCGTTATTCGGATGTATTACTGATGGCTGCAGAGCTCGGTAGTCCTAATGCCCAGAGTTATTTGGATGCAGTGCGTGATCGCGCTTTTGGTGGTGATACCAGCAAGCGCGTGACAGCAACAAAGGAGAACATCCTGAAAGAACGCATGTACGAGTTTGCTTTTGAAGGGTTGCGTTACTGGGATCTGCTTCGTCAGGGTGTGGAAGTTGCTGCTTCCGAAATTGCCGAAACTCGTACTGTGCTCAGTGGTGGCGTGGAAGACGTAGTGACTATACAGAGTAGTAAGGTTGTATCAACAAGAGGTTTGTGCCAAATACCTTATAACCAGATAAACCTTTCAAACGGTGTGCTGAAACAGAATGCCGGTTGGTAAATGGATGTATAACAAATAAAAAAATCTAAGGTATGAAATTAAACTATTATATCTATTCGCTTATAGCAAGTGTGATGCTAATATTCAGCGCTTGTTCCCCCGATGAATATGATCTGGGTGACAAAGGAGTGACATCTGATGATCTTGTGGAGGGTATTGCCTATACGATTACTCATGACTCGAAGAATCCGAACATTGTTTATTTGGAAAGTAAGTTAGGTGTCAATTACACTGCTTTGTGGGAGCATCCCCAAGGACGCAGCCAAGAACAGAAAGTGACACTAAAGATGCCTTTTGAAGGTACTTATACTGTGAAATTTGGTGTAGAGACACGGGGTGGTGTTATTTACGGTGAACCTACAACTTTTGATATCAGTACTTTTTGTGCGGACTTTGTAAACGATGAATTGTGGTCATTCCTTACCGGAGGTGTAGACAGTGAGAAAGTTTGGATATTTGACGATGGTTCCTATGGCTATGCGGCAGGTGAGATGACTTATGCTGACCCTTCAAAAACTACTGAATGGAATAATTGGGAAGCTAACTGGGATCCGGGCAAGGGACATACTGGTGATGATGCTATTTGGGCAAGTACAATGACCTTTGACTTGAAAGGTGGAGCTAATGTAAATGTACATTCCGAGTCGGTTTCAGGTACTACGGACAGTAAAGGAACCTTTATGCTGAACACAGAGAACCATACCATCACTTTCACAGATTGTGATTTACTACACACTCCTGGCTGGACTGATAGAAGTACAAACTGGAGAAAAGACCTGAAGATACTGGAACTGGATGAAAACCATCTGCGTGTGGCTGTCATGCGTGATAATAGTGAGGGTGCTTGGTGGTTGATATGGAACTTTGTCTCTAAAGAGTTTGCTGACAACTATGTACCCGAGGATCAGCCTGATCCGGAGCCCACATTGCCCGACGGATGGAAAGATGCTGTATCTCAAACAGTAAGTACCACTATTCAGTGGAATATGTCTGCTGATGTTCCTTTTGACTGGGCAAATCTGGATGGTAGTTTGATGAATAACTTTACAGCAGGCAATTATCCTGACTGGGCAACTCCAGTAGCAGACCTTGATAAACTCTCTCTGACTATGGATTCAAAGGCTATGACCTATGAATTCTCCATGCCCGACGGAACAACCGTAAGTGGTACATATACACTGGATGAAAAAGGTATTTATTCTTTTGAAAGCGGTGTGCCTTCTTATCATATCGGTGGTGGAGACATCATGTTCTTTGCCAATTCTGATAACCAGCTCCGTATTCTTCGCCTGGAGACTATGGCAGGAAATGTGACAAGTATGTGGTTGGGAGTACGTAATGGTGATAAGGAGGAATATGTTGCCTATCATTTTATTCCCAATGCAGCAGGAGGCTCTTCTACTCCCGAACCCAAAGCGGTGGTAGTAGATAACAGTAAGCTGGTGTTCGGACATCTCGAAGGAGAGAAGAATAACTTCCGTATTGAAATCTACAATGATTTTGGTAGTACTAAAAATGATAGTCCGGTAGACCTTTCTGCTCTGACGTTTGATTATTCTATGAAGCTGACTTTCAGTATCAGCGGATTGAGTGGAGATGCACTGACAAAAGAGTATAATGCAGGGTTGATGTACACTGCTCCTGGATGGTGGCCTTCTTACAGTGGTGAGTCCGATGTTAAAATTAAAGGAGACGGTACTTATACTATTACTTATAAGCCGGAAGCAGCCATTAATGGTGCAATCGTATTTGTGATTGATATCTTTGATATCTTCAGTGATATTACCGAACCGGATGCTGTAAAGGTAACAATAGATAACTTGGAGATTTTGTAATCTCCTATGGTGGACGATGCTTTCGTGGCGTCTGTTGTAATAGGTATAAAAGGAAAGGCTACCCGTGAAGGGTAGCCTTTCCTTTTAAATGGAGGATTATTGATCAGTTCAATTTCTGAAGAACGGGTATATGCTTATTTCTCGTAGTCGAAATATTCAAAATCTGCGTACGCCTCTGATCCAGTCGAGCCGGAAGCTGCATATAGGCCCAGCGTGATTTCCGTAAAGCCACCTGGGGTTTCGGTACTGATATAGCAGGCATTCATGCGTCCCATCTCCTTGAAATTCTTTCCGTCCGTAGCATATTCAAAGGAATATATGTCTTTGTCGCCTTTTACACGGAGTTGCACTTTACCTTGAGGCAAAATCACCTCCTTTTCTATATGGGTCATTGCTCCGAGACGGTAGCGTAATACTACAGCTTGTTTCCCGTCTTCCTGCTGTTTGACGAAAAGGTCATAGTGTGCAGGTTTAAACATATAGACCGTCAATCCGGTTTCATCTCCTGCAGAGGCTTTCTGTAGCCGCATGGAAGTAGTAGCGGTAAAATCGATATGTTCTTGTCGGCGGCCGACGAAGATGGGGCTTTCCTTGCTGTTATCCAAATTGACGGGAGTCGCTTTCAGCCGTAACTTGCCGGATGAGAAAGTGTAGTGTTCCGGATGTGCACCCATTCGGCTCCTAATTTACCATCTTTGAATTCTGTGCGGGTAGGTTTTTCTGCAAACGTTTGTTGCGGCAGGGTGGGAACATACATTTGCAGGGCAATGGTCCCGTCTCCATTCACTACAGGCCAGGCGTTGGTGGCCCAGCGCACGGGAGCGAGGAAGGTTTCGCGTCCTAATAGATGGTGGGAACCCGTTTGCGGGCGGAATGCCAAGTAGACCATCCACCAGCTTCCGTCGGGAGCCTGAACAAGGTCAGCATGCCCGGTGCCTTGAATGGGGCTGTTCTAGGCGTTTTTGTTAATGTGTGTCAGAATCGGGTTGGTGGGGGGCTTTCGTATGGGCCGTCTATCGTGCGGCTGCGGGCAATCGTCACCTTATGTCCATATTCCGTACCGCCTTCAGAAATCAGCAGATAGTACCAGCCGTCTTTCTTATAGATATGCGGACCCTCCGGATGGCGTCCTCCCGTACCGTTCCAGATGTGCTTGGATTTACTGAGCTGTTCGCCGGTCATCGGGTTGATTTCGCATAGAAAGATACCTATGTCGGGGTTGCTGACCAGATAACATTTACCGTCTTCGAAATAGAGGGAGGGGTCAATGCCACCTTGTTTCAGCCAGATAGGATCAGACCATTCACCAAGCGGGGCGGTGGTATGGACGATGAAGTTGCCTTTGTCCGATACATTGGTGGTAATCATGTAGCATGTTCCGTTGTTGTAGCGGATGGTTGGCGCATAGATACCTCCCTACTGTTGACCAAGTAGAAGTCATCGCCTACGCGGCAAACGCTTGAGTCGGGATGGTAGCCCGGAATAACCGGATTTTGATATCCCTGCTTGTCTTGTGAATTCCAGGATGGACAAACAGGCTACGCCTGATGTCAGCTATTGATTACTTTCTGACCCTATTCGGTAACAAATCATACTGTTTGGCATAACATGCTGTTTGGCTATTTCTCACTTTTTCCGCTACTTTTGCTATTACTTTTAACCATTATTTAATACCTAAAAACAACATGAAGAATATTATTAAAAGATTCCAGATTAGCTTGGTGCTATTGGCACTTTTCCTCTCTTCTTTTGTGAGTGCGTGCTCCAGTGATGACGAAACAGTGACTCCGGAAATTACTATTCCTGAAAAAATTCTGATGAATGGAATGACTTTCTCCAAGGTCGGAGGAACAAGTACATTGAACATCAAATCGAATGTTGCGCTGGAAGTAACCAGCAGTGCGCCGGATTGGTGTAAAGTCACTGCCGAGAACTCCACATCGAGCACTATCCTTAAATATGCGGTTACAACTGAAGCCAATACGGAACCAAGTGACCGGGAAGCAAATGTGATGGTGAAGTCCGGAGGTAGTGAGGTTGGCCATTTTATTGTGAAACAGACGGCTGCGGATGGACTGGTAGTTGAGTCGACTACTTTCCCGGAAAAGGTACCGGCTGAAGGAGGCAATTATATTGTGACACTGATAACAAACGGTGATGTACAAGTGGCGGTCGATAGTGATTGGATAAAAGAGGTCAGTACACGTGCTGCAATGTCAGAAGCTGTTAAGAGTTTTATCGTTTCAGTTAATTATGGAACTGCTCGTTCGGGACTTATCACTTTGACTTTAGGAACTTTGACAGAGACGGTTGTTGTCAGTCAAATGGCCGGTCAACTGCCTGATGAGGGTATGGAAAGTGATGCAATGACATTGGCGGCAAAGATGTATGCAGGCTGGAATCTCGGAAATACGCTGGAAGCTATTGGAGGTGAAACTGCATGGGGAAACCCGAAGGTTACGGCGGAACTTATCAAGAGTGTGAAAGAGCTTGGTTTCAATGCGGTACGCATACCTTGTTCCTGGGATCAGTATATAGAAGACGGAGGGACATACAAGGTAAAAGATGAATGGCTGAACCGTGTTTATGAAGTGGTAGGCTATTGTGTATCCAATGATATGTATGCCATTGTAAATATCCACTGGGATGGCGGTTGGCTTGAAAACAATTGTACTGCCGACAAGCAGGAAGCTAATAACAAGAAGCAAAAAGCTTTATGGACTCAGATAGCGAATAAATTAAATGTCTATGATGAGCATTTGCTTTTTGCCGGATGTAACGAACCCAATGTGGAAAATACTGCCCAAATGGCTGTATTGAAATCTTATGAGCAGACTTTTATTGATGCTGTGCGTACTACGGGAGGTAACAATGCTGTGCGCAATCTTATTGTACAAGGACCGTCTAATGGTCGAGGTACATTACTATACCCCTTGGACATTCTGTGGTTTGGAGAAGGATGAAGATTGGGGGAGGATGGCCTACTTTTGGGGAGACTATAAAGTCGAAGGTTCCAACCGTAATGCTACTTCTGGTGATATGACTGAGATGAGTGAATTATTTGCTAAAATGAAATCTCAGTTTGTGGACAAAGGAATTCCCGTTATCCTTGGCGAGTATGGTGCAATGGTGCGTACCGGACTTGGAGAAAATCAAGAGGCTCATAATAAATCTCGCGAACAATTTAATGAGGTAGTAACTCGTGAAGCGAAAAATCATGGTATGGTTCCGTTTTTTTGGGATGGTGGTACGTTTGCTATGATTAAGCGTGCTGATGGAACGATAGGTGATAAATATACCTATGATGGCATTATGAGAGGTGCTAAAGAGGGTAAGTATCCATTTTGATAGAATATAGAACAGTTTTCTAAGTTTCATATAGATAGTTTTTATTAGGTTACAAAATTGTTAATATAGTTTTTTTTGATTGGTTATGGAGAAGTCTGTCCGTGAGGAATGTACTTCTCCTTCTTTTTTCTGCCCATGAAACAAATGAGGGGGATAAAATGATAAAAAAAGACGGGCTTTTCTTGTTTTTTTTTAGGCTTTTTGCTTCATTTGCAATAAAATATGTGTTCCTTATCTCCGATAGAATGAAAAGATTGCTATTACTTGTCTTATGGGTTTGGGTAGCTTGCTTCACTGCCGCTTCGCACAACTACATGTTTAAACATTTGGAAGTAAAAGACGGGCTTTCCAATAACCAGGTTAATGCCATTTATAAAGATTCACATGGATTCATGTGGTTTGGCACAGCTTCCGGGCTGAACCGTTATGACGGCTATGATACCAGGATATACCGCAGCCTGAAGGATGACGGCAATTCGCTGCCGGATAGTTATATTGAGGACATTCAGGAAGATGCTACTGGAAATTTGTGGGTACGTACAGGAGCGGGATATGCCATTTATAACTCTGTATCCGATATTTTCGACCGCAATGTGGAGGGCTGGATGTGGCATATTGGGATAAGTGGGAATCCTTCCACTGTGTATATTGATAGCGAAAAGATTTTCTGGATTTATGTGGCGGGTAAAGGTATTTACTGTTATAAGCCGGGACAAGAGAATGCGGTGATGGTGGCTGGTACTGATACCTTGTTGACAGAGATGAACATAACAGACATGACGGAATGTAGTGAGGGAATCTTGTTGGCTTTCGGCAATGGAGTTCTGGCTTGTCTGGATAGGGAGAAGTTGAATGTAAAATGGACTTTCGACGGTATTGCCAGTCAATGGGGGAAAAATCAATCAGAAACTTTCACTTTGTTCGTTGACAGTCATGAACGTGTCTGGATGTATAGCGTTGAAGGAATGTGGGTTTACCATCTGCCGAAGAAAAGCTGGGAGGTGCGTTCTGTCAGGAGCGATCGCTCTAACATGGTACGGGCCATTTCGCAGGATAAGTATGGAAACATTTGGATTGGTAGAGACCAGGATGGAATTGAAGTGATAGGTCTGGATGGAGAGAGCGTGCGATTGATGAATGACCCTAATAATGAGCGTACGATTTCCAACAATACGGTGACTGTTCTCTATGAAGATAATGTTGGTACCATGTGGGTGGGCACTTATAAGAAAGGTGTTTCATTTTACAATGAAAGTAGCTTCAAGTTTGGCATTGTCGATTTGGGTGACATTAATTGTGTGGAGGACGGACAAGGGGATATTGTGTGGTTGGGGACCAATGACCGTGGACTGGTGCGCTGGAATATGGTGACGGATGAACGGAAAACCTTTTCGCATACGGCAGATCCCCGTTCCATTTCAAGCGATGTGATTGTCTGTCTTCTTCAGGGTCGTGACGGCCGGTTGTGGGCAGGAACTTTTTGGGGCGGACTGAATTGTTATGACGGTAATCGCTTTATCCATTACCGTGCCAACAAGGATGACAAGAACTCACTGGCTTATGACAATGTATGGGCACTGGCCGAAGACGCTGACCGGAATATCTGGGTGGGGACTTTGGGGCAGGGATTGCAATGCCTGGACCCTAAAACGGGAATTTTTACAACCTATTCTACTGGGAATTCCAATCTGGTGTCGGATTATATCTCATCCCTTTGTGTAGGGCGCAACAATACATTATATATTGGAACTGCAGCAGGCATAGCTGTCATGGATTTGTCCACCAGGAAAATTGCGAACTTTACCGGTACAAAGTCCGGTAAGACCACTCTCTCAAATTTGGTCATCAATCAGGTGTATGAAGACAGTAGAGGACTGCTTTGGCTGGCTACACGCGAGGGACTTAATGTATACGATCCGCAACGGGATGAAATACATGAAGTCCCCATAAAATCCGATTTCTCGAAACTACTGATATTAGGTATCACGGAAGATGATAATAAAGGAATGTGGGTCAGTACGGGAGGGGAGCTGATAAATGTGGTTCTGCTGTCGGACAATAAGACGGGACAGATTTCTTTTCGTTGTTATACTTATAACGATAAGGACGGGTTGCAGACTTGTGATTTTAATCAGCGTTCTCTTAAACGCCTGCATACGGGTGAAATCGTAGTAGGAGGACTGTATGGACTGAACCGTTTCAGACCTGATAACATAAAGTACAACCGTACACTACCTAAAGTAATGTTTACCGGATTTCAACTGTTCAATGAGGATGTAAAGGTGAACGAAGAGTATGCAGGCCATGTGATATTGAAGGAGGCGCTGAATGAAACGAAGGAAGTGGTGCTGACTTATAAGCAGAACGTATTTACGGTGTTTTTCGCTTCGGACAATTATGTGTTACCGGAAAAGACGAGGTATCTTTATAAGTTGGAGGGATTCAATGAGGACTGGTTGACGAGCATGTCCGATATGCACCGTGTGACCTATACGAATCTGGCTCCCGGTACGTATGAGCTGAAAGTAAAGGCTACGAATAGCGACGGATATGCAGGTACTGAAGAGGCTTGCTTGAAGATAGTGATTCTTCCGCCTTTTTGGATGACTCCATGGGCATACACTTGTTATGTGCTGTTATTGCTCGGTAGTTTGTTTCTGGCTTTCTATACGGTGCAGCGTAGGGAGCGTAACAAATTCAAGATACGCCAGATGGAGCGGGATGCCAAAAAGAACGAGGAAGTTAACCAGATGAAATTCCGTTTCTTCACGAATGTCAGCCATGAATTGCGCACTCCGTTGACGCTGATTATCTCGCCGTTGGAGAGTATGATGAAGGAGACGGCAGATGAAAAATGGCAAGACAAACTGGGTATGATTCACCGCAATGCATTGCGTCTGCTGAATTTGGTGAACCAGCTGCTTGATTTCCGTAAGAATGAGATGGCGGGTTTGCACCTTACTCTTTCCGAAGGAGACATTGTGGCGTATGTACGTAATATCTGTAGCTCTTTTCTGATGCTTTCGGAAAAAAAACATGTGCACCTTACTTTCTTTTCGGCGGTGGAATGGCTGAATATGTCCTTTGACGAAGACAAGGTGGGCAAGATTGTGATGAACCTTCTGTCCAATGCCTTTAAGTTTACTCCTAATGGCGGGAGGGTGGATGTTTCGTTGGAAGTGCTGAAGGGCTCTCCGGAAACTCTGGAAATCAAAGTATCCGATACGGGGATAGGAGTCAAGGATGAAGACAAGGAAAGGATATTCGAACGGTTCTATCAAGCGGAGCACGAAGGGGAGGATAATCATTCCACCGGAAGCGGTATCGGGCTAAGCTTGGTGCGTGACTTTGTGACGCTCCATGGTGGTGCTGTGCGTGTGTTCGACAATGTGGGTTCGGGCAGCGTATTTGTAGTGGATATTCCTATCAAGCATTCGGTGGTGAATGTTGCTACGCCTTTGTCGGAAGAAGCGGCCGAAGAAGATGCGGTTGCGCTGGAAGTGATTGGGGGGACAAATCGGGAAAAGGAAGAATCGGCCGGAGAAAAGAAGAAGCCCTTGGTGCTTATTGTGGATGATAACGAAGATTTTGTTGCCTTCATGAAAGACAGCTTGAGTCTTTATTTCTCCATTCAAGTAGCTGCCAACGGACAAGAAGCATGGAATGTCATCCCGGAGCTGAAGCCCGACCTTATTGTCAGTGACTTGATGATGCCCGTAATGGATGGCAACGAACTTTGCCGCAGGGTAAAGACGGACAAGCATACGGAGAATATACCTTTTGTGTTGCTGACTGCCAAACAGTCGGTAGAGAATAAAGTAGAGGGCTTGACTATCGGTGCGGATGATTATGTGACGAAGCCGTTTAATATGGAAGTGCTGATATTGCGTATGCGAAAGCTGATAGACCTTAGCGGTAAGAATAGGCTGCGTACAAAGATTGACCCCGAACCAAGTGAAATAGCCATTACTTCGTTGGATGAAAAGCTGGTGGAAAATGCTATCAAATATGTGGAAGCGAATATTGCACGTAGTGATTTGTCCGTAGAGGAGCTGAGCCATGAGTTGGGTATGAGCCGGGTACATCTTTACAAGAAACTCTTGCAGATAACCGGTAAGACACCCATTGAATTTATCCGTGTCATCCGTCTGAAAAGAGCGGCGCAGATGCTGCGCGAGAGTCAGCAAAATGTATCGGAGATAGCGTATCAGTTGGGCTTTAACAACCCCAAGTATTTCAGCAAATATTTCAAGGATGAATTCGGTGTTTTGCCCTCTGTTTATCAGGAAAGAGAGGGTAAATAACAAAAGATACCCCTTACGGAAACATATTGTCTTTTAGGGTAATCAAAAGCGCCCTTGTGTTTCAACATCGGGGGGACCCGTTTTTGAAGGAAACTTTCTATTTTTACATCGGAGAAAATTCACTTTAAAAACAGTAATATGAAATTGAAAAACACTTCAGTTTATTTGCTTGCCGGATGGATGCTCGCCGCATGTTCCGGAGGCGGATTCCAAAAGACCGAGAACGGTGTTGTTGTGGAAGTCAAGCAGCAGCAACCGACGGATGTGCGTAAAGTAAGATTAGAAGTAATGGGCGAGAAGCTCATTCATGTATCGGCTACTCCTGAGAAGGAATTTTCAAAGGAGCAGAGTCTCATTGTGATCCCTCAACAGAATAAGACCGACTTTAAGGTCGAAGAGCAGGGCGATGAAGTGACTGTCAAGACATCGGAATTATGTGCCATTGTGTCCAAGACAACGGGTGAGGTACGCTTCACGGATGCTGACGGCAAGCAGATTCTGGCTGAAGACTCTGACGGGCGGACCTTTACTCCGGTGGAAGTGGAAGGTACGAAAGGATATACAGTACGTCAAGTATTCCAGTCGGCAGGCAATGATGAGGCTTTCTATGGCTTGGGCCAGCACCAGGCGGATGAGTTCAACTATAAAGGTAAGAATGAGGAACTGTTCCAGTATAATACAAAGGTGTCTGTACCCTTCATTGTGTCTAATAAGAACTACGGTGTGCTTTGGGACAGCTATTCGCTCTGCCGTTTCGGTGACCCGCGCGATTACTCACAGCTGGGTGATGTCTTCAAACTTTATGATAAAGAGGGCAAGGAAGGTGCTTTGACCGGTACATATATTCCGGGCAAGAAAGACGTGGAAACCCTTGTACGTCGTGAGGATTCTCTTTATTTTGAACATCTGGACCGTGCCGCACATCTGAGTAAGGTGATTAATTTGCCTGAGGAGTTCCCGTTCGGAGGGTCCGACGTAGTTTATGAGGGAGAAATAGAACCGGCAGAAAGCGGCTTGTTCCGCTTCATCCTTTACTATGCAGGCTACATGAAAGTATATATTGATAATGAGTTGGTGGTTCCCGAACGTTGGCGTACGGCTTGGAATCCTAATAGCTATAAGTTTGCTGTCAATCTGGAAGCGGGCAAGCGCGTTCCGTTGAAGATAGAATGGAAGCCTGACGCCGGAATTTCTTACTGCGGTCTGCGGGCATTGAGTCCGGTGGCTGATGAAGAACAGAACAAACTCTCCTGGTGGGGTGAAATGCAGAATGAAATAGACTACTATTTCGTTTATGGTGATGATATGGACGATGTGATTAGCGGCTACCGTACATTGACAGGTAAATCCCAGATTATGCCGAAATGGGCGATGGGTTACTGGCAGAGCCGTGAGAAGTACAATACGCGTGAGGAGGTTCTCTCCACCTTGAAGGAATTCCGTGAACGTCAGATTCCTATCGACAATATCGTAATCGACTGGCTGCACTGGAAGCAGGATTCTTGGGGAAGCCATGAGTTCGACCCCGAACGTTTCCCCGATCCGAAAGGAATGGTCGACTCCATCCACGCCATGAATGGACGTTTGATGATTTCCGTATGGCCCAAGTTCTATGCTACGACCGAACACTTCAAGGAATTTGACGAAAAAGGCTGGATATACCAGCAGGCTATTAAAGACAGTATTAAAGACTGGGTAGGTCCCGGCTATCTGGGCTCTTTCTATGACGCATACGATGCCGATGCACGCAAGCTCTTCTGGAAGCAGATGCAAGACCATTACTATCCTCTCGGCATAGATGCCTGGTGGATGGATGCCAGCGAACCGAACATACGCGACTGTACGGATTTGCAATACCGCAAGGACCTTTGCGGTCCGACAGCACTCGGCCCCTCTGCCAAGTTCTTCAATGCATACGCGCTGATGAATGCCGAAGCTATCTATGACGGACAGCGCGGCGTGGAACCGGATAAACGCGTCTTCTTGTTAACACGTTCCGGCTTTGCAGGATTGCAACGCTATTCTACTGCCACCTGGAGTGGTGACATCGCTACCCGTTGGGAAGATATGAAAGCACAAATCTCTGCCGGCCTGAACTTTGCTGTCAGCGGTATCCCTTATTGGACTATGGACATCGGCGGATTCTGTGTAGAGAACCGTTATGTGGCTGGTCAGATGGAATTCAACAAGACTGGACGTGAAAATGCTGATTATAAGGAATGGAGAGAGTTGAATACCCGTTGGTATCAGTTCGGCGCTTTCTGCCCGTTGTTCCGTGCACACGGCCAGTATCCGTACCGTGAGGTTTGGAATATCGCTCCGGCAGGACATCCGTGCTACAACTCCATCGTTTATTATACGAAGTTGCGTTACAACATGATGCCGTATATCTATTCTTTGGCAGGTATGACTTATTTCAATGATTATACCATCATGCGTCCGCTCGTAATGGACTTCACAGCTGATGCAAACGTCAACAATATAGGTGACCAGTTCATGTTCGGTTCTGCCCTGATGGTGGCTCCGGTTTACGAATACGGTGCACGCAACCGCGAGGTTTATTTCCCGGCAAGCTGCGGTTGGTATGACTTCTACTCCGGCAAGTATGTGGACGGTGGCCAGAAGCTGACAGTGGATGCTCCTTATGAACGTATTCCGCTCTACGTTTGCGAAGGTGCCATTGTACCTTATGGTCCGGATATGCAATACAGTGATGAAAAACCGGCTTCGGAAATCACACTCTATGTCTATACGGGTAAGGACGGTGCATTTACACTCTATGAAGATGAAGGTGTGAACTATAATTACGAGAAGGGACAATATGCCACTATACCTTTTGCTTATAACGATGCTGAAGGTACACTGGTTATCGGTGACCGTACGGGTGACTTCCCTGGTATGCTGAAGGAACGTACTTTCAATGTAGTGAAGGTAAGCAAAGATCAGCCGCAACCGTTCGATTTAAAGGCGAAAGGCACAACAGTGAAGTATGCCGGAAAAGCGCAAACTATAAAATTATAATCAGAATGATAGACGACGGTGCCAGGGAGAGAAATCTTCCGGGTGCCGGTCTCGTTGTTCCCCGGTGCCAGAAACTTCCCTGCTTCTGAATAGCTGTAAGAGAGGAATAGGCACTCGATAATCTTTTAGATATTTATTACCATGAATAAAATCATATTGTCTTTGGCCATCGGGCTGTCCCTGCTGGTTGGTTGCAATGCTCCTAAAGAGGTAGCTGGCGATGACCGTAGCTTGGATTTTACTGCCGACTGGGCCTTTCGCTTGGGAGACGATACAGCGGCATCCCGTTCAGATTATAATGACGCAGACTGGCGGAAACTGAACTTGCCCCACGATTGGGCTGTTGAAGGAGAGTTCAGTCGGGACAATCCGTCAGGAACAGGGGGAGGTGCTCTGCCTGGTGGTATAGGTTGGTATCGTAAGACTTTTATTGCCGATAAGGTCGATGAGGGCAAGCGCTATCGCATAGATTTCGATGGTGTCTATATGAACTCCACCGTTTATATTAATGGGCATGAACTGGGAACACGCCCCTATGGATACATCTCGTTTAGTTATGATTTGACTCCTTATATCAAATGGGGGGAGAAGAATGTGATTGCTGTAAGAGTGGACAATGCCGAACAACCCAATTCACGTTGGTATTCCGGTTGCGGTATCTACCGTAATGTGTGGTTGACGAAACTGAATCCGGTGCATGTGGCACAGTGGGGTACCTACGTGACGGCAGAAGAAGTGTCGAAGAACAGTGCCCGGTTGAAGATACGTACCAGTTTACAGTACGATGTAGAGACGCAGACGGAAGATTCCGTGCAGCAGGCCGACGGTACATATGTTGTGTTCGATTCGGAAATTATTCCTCTGATTGATGTCGTCCTGCAATCCCGGTTAGTGGATGCCGACGGTCATGTGGTGGGTGAGGCTGTGTCGGAAGCTCAGCTGATGCCTGTCGCTCCGGCAGAAATGGAGCAGGAAATAGAATTGAAGAATCCTAATCTCTGGAGTATTGATGCACCTTATATGTATAAGGTAGAAAGCATCCTCAAGAATAAAGAGACCGGCGAGGTACTCGACCGTTATTATACTCCTACCGGCATCCGTACTTTCCGCTTCGATGCACAAAAAGGATTTATCCTGAATGGTGAACAAGTGAAGATAAACGGTGTCTGCATGCATCATGACCTGGGTTGCCTGGGAGCTGCGGTGAATACGCGCGCCATCGAGCGCCAGTTGGAGATTCTGAAAGAAATGGGTTGCAACGGAATCCGTTGTTCCCATAACCCTCCTGCACCGGAGTTGCTCGACCTTTGCGACCGTATGGGCTTCATCGTGATGGACGAGACCTTTGATATGTGGCGCAAGAAAAAGACCCGCCACGATTATTCACGCTATTTCAACGAATGGCACGAACGCGATTTGACTGACCTTATCGTGCGTGACCGCAATCATCCTTCCATCTTCATGTGGAGCATCGGCAACGAAGTGCTGGAGCAGTGGACGGATGCCAAAGCCGACACCTTGAGTCTGGAAGAGGCCAATCTGGTCTTGAACTTCGGTCACAGTGCGGATATGCTGGCAAAGGACGGAGAAATGTCCGTCAACTCACTGCTGACAAAGAAACTGGCGGATATGGTGAGAAAGCTCGATGTCACGCGCCCCGTGACGGCAGGCTGCAACGAGCCGAATCCGAACAATCATTTGTTCCGTTCCGGTGCGCTTGATATTATCGGCTTCAATTACCATGACGACTGGTTTGCAGGTGTTCCCGTGAACTTCCCCGGTAAGCCGTTCATCGTAACGGAAAGTGTTTCCGGCCTGATGACACGCGGTTACTACCGGATGCCGAGTGATTCGATGTTCATCTGGCCCGAACGTTGGGACAAGCCTTTCTATGATGCCTCGTTCTCTTGCTCCTCCTACGACAACTGTCATGTTCCTTGGGGCAACCGTCACGAAGGTACTATGCGCCATGTAAAGAACAACGACTTTATCAGTGGACAATACGTCTGGACGGGCTTCGATTATATCGGTGAGCCTACTCCTTACGGTTGGCCGGCACGTAGCTCTTACTTTGGCATTATCGACTTGGCTGGCTTCCCGAAGGACGTCTACTATATGTATCAGTCCGAGTGGCGTCCGGACAAGGCGGTGTTGCATCTTTTCCCACATTGGAATTGGACGGAGGGACAAGACATAGATTTGTGGGCATATTATAACAATGCCGACGAAGTGGAGCTTTTCGTGAATGGAAAGTCGCAGGGTGTGCGCAACAAGGGAAAAGACGATTTCCACGTCATGTGGCGCGTGAAGTATGAGCCGGGTACGGTAAAGGCTGTTTCCCGCAAGGAAGGAAAGACTGTGGCCGAGCAGGAAATCCGGACAGCGGGTGAACCTGCACAGATTCGTCTCAGCCCTGACCGCAGTACCATTCAGGCAGATGGCAAAGACTTGAGTTTCATTACGGTTGAGATTCTGGACAAAGATGGAAATTTGTGTCCGAATGCCGAAAACGATGTGACCTTTGCCGTAGAAGGTGCCGGCTTCATAGCCGGAGTGGACAACGGAAGCCCTATTTCTATGGAGAAGTTCAAGGACAACCACCGCAAGGCTTTCTACGGGAAGTGCCTGGTGGTACTGCAGAACAACGGTGAACCGGGTGGTGTCAAGGTGACGGCTACGGCTGATGGACTGGAGAAGGCGACGACAACGATTAAAATTAAATGATAATTTAATGTGCCAATTAAGATATGAAGAATAAATTTTTAGCAACCTTATTTCTTGCATGCTCCATCAGTACCGTGTCTGCACAGACACCGGTCTATATGGACGATGCACAACCTATTGAAGCACGTGTAAAGGATGCTCTCAGCCGGATGACACTGGAAGAGAAGGTAGCCCTTTGCCATGCGCAGAGTAAATTCAGCAGTGCAGGTGTTCCGCGGCTCGGCATTCCCGAGCTTTGGATGAGCGACGGCCCTCACGGTGTCCGTGCCGAAATCAACTGGAATGACTGGGGATATGCCAACTGGACCAATGACAGCATTACCGCTTTCCCGGCTTTGACTTGTCTGGCCGCTACCTGGAATCCGGACATGTCTGCAAAGTATGGCAAGGCCATCGGTGAGGAAGCGCGCTATCGTGAAAAGGATGTGTTGCTGGGCCCCGGCGTCAACATCTACCGTACTCCGATGAACGGTCGTAATTTTGAATATATGGGCGAGGACCCTTATCTGGCCAGTGTGATGTGCGTACCTTACATCCAGGAGTTGCAGAAGAACGGAGTGGCAGCTTGTGTCAAACACTATGCGCTGAACAACCAGGAACTGTGGCGCGGACATATTGATGTGAATCTTAGCGACCGTGCTCTGTATGAAATCTATCTGCCGGCATTCAAGGCTGCAGTAGAAGAGGGAGGTGCCTGGAGCATTATGGGCGCTTACAATAAGATTCGCGGCCAGCACGCCTGCCATAACGATTTCACACTGAACAAGATTCTGAAAGATGACTGGAAGTTCGACGGCTGTGTCATTACCGACTGGGGCGGTGCCCACGACACCTATGAAGCTGCCGTCAACGGTCTGGATATTGAAATGGGTTCTTACACCAACGGTCTGACGTCCGAGAGTGTATTTACCTATAACGATTATTACCTTGCCAACCCTTACCTCCAGATGTTGAAAGATGGTAAAGTGCCTATGTCTACAATAGACGACAAGGCTTCCCGCATTCTCCGCTTGATATTCCGTACGGCGATGAACCGTCAGAAACCCTATGGTTCGGTAGCTACGGAAGAGCATTATGCCGCTGCCCGCGAGATAGGCAATGAGGGCATTGTGCTGTTGAAAAATGCTCCGGTGATAAAGAAAGGTGCCCCGTTGCTGCCGATTGATGCAGCCAAGTATCAGAATATCCTGGTGGTGGGCGATAATGCCGTACGCTTGCTGAATCAGGGAGGAGGCTCTTCCGAACTGAAAGTGAAGGATATGGTATCTCCGCTGGATGGCTTGCGTGCCGTTTATGGCGATAAGGTAGCCTATGCGAAAGGTTATGCCGCCGGTCGTCCGATGTACGGCCGTGCAGATGAAATTCCGCAGAATGTGGTAGACTCACTCCGTGCAGAAGCCGTGGAAATGGCGAAAAAGGCAGACTTGGTGGTACTGGTAGGCGGATTGAACAAGAACCACTTCCAGGATTGTGAAGGCGGCGATCGTCTGGAATACGGCTTGCCTTTCGGGCAGGATGAACTGATTGAAGCTTTGCTGGGGGTAAACAAGAACCTGGTTCTGGTGCTTCTCAGTGGTAATGCGGTGGAAATGCCGTGGGTATCCCGGGTTCCTGCCATTGTGCAAGGCTGGTATTTAGGCTCCATGGGTGGCAAGTCTCTGGCTGACATCCTGAGTGGTGCGGTGAATCCAAGCGGAAAGTTGCCCTTTTCTTTCCCTGCCAAGTTGACGGATTGCGGTGCACATGCTTTTGATGAACTCAGTTATCCGGGCGACAGCATTAAGCAGGAGTATAAGGAAGATATTCTGGTGGGCTATCGTTGGCACGACACCAAGGAGATTCCGGCTCTCTTCCCCTTCGGTCATGGCTTGAGCTATACTACCTTTACATATGGCAAACCGGTGGCTTCTGCCAAGGCCATGGCTGCCGACGGTACGCTGACGGTGACAGTTGCCGTGAAGAATACGGGTAGCATTGCCGGAAAAGAGATTGTACAGCTTTATGTAGGCGATGATAAATGCAGTGTGCTTCGTCCTGTAAAGGAACTGAAACATTTTGCAAAAGTCGGTTTGGCGCCGGGCGAGGAGAAGAGCGTGACTTTCACCCTTACTCCGGATGATTTGAAGTTCTACGATGAGGCTTCCGCAGCTTGGAAGTACGAACCGGGTAAGTTCAAGGCATACGTTTGCGCTTCGTCTGCCGACGTCCGTGGTGTAGTTTCGTTCGAAATGCAATAATCTTATAATCAGTGCGTAACCACTGCAAAATCAGTGCAACTGTTTTGCAGTGGTACTGCATACCTTTTGCAGCGCTACTGCAATTGCTTTGCAGCGTCACTGCAAAAGGTATGCAGCAATGCTGCAAAGTGTATGCAGTAATGTTGCAAAATGTATGCGGTAAGTTTGTAGCCTGAAATCAGAATCAAAAAACAATATGAAGACACTTGCCACTCTATTTCTGCTTGCAGCCTCGTTGCTGCTTCGTGCTGCCGATACCCCTGCCGACAGTTGTAATCATCAGCTATACTATACATCGCCCGCCGCTATCTGGGAGGAGACTCTTCCTTTGGGCAACGGACGCTTGGGCATGATGCCCGACGGGGGCATTCTCCGTGAGCACATTGTGCTGAATGAAATATCATTATGGAGCGGAATGGAGGCGGATTATAGTAATCCGGATGCCTCGAAGAGTCTGCCTGCCATCCGGCAACTGCTGTTTGAGGGAAAGAACCGCGAAGCACAGGAGCTGATGTACAGCAGTTTCGTTCCGAAGAAGCAGGAGACTGACGGGAGATATGGAACCTATCAGGTATTGGGTGATTTGGATATAGATTTTACCTACAATTCTTCATTATCCATTCTCAATTCTCCATTAAACAACTATCGCCGTTGGCTCAACTTACGCGATGCGGTGGCATACACGGCTTTCAGGCTGGAAGATGTCGATTATCGCCGTGAGTATTTTGTTTCCCGTGACCGTGATGTCATGCTGATTCATCTGGTTGCCGGACATGAAGGGGCTCTGAACTTCTCTGCCCGTTTGAGCCGTGCGGAACATAGCTCGGTGACTGTCCAAGGGAACACCCTTTTGATGGACGGCATGTTGGAAAGCGGTAAACCCGGTTTGGACGGTATGAAATACTGTGTAGCCATGCAACTCGTACAGAACGGTGGTGAATCATCTGTCAGCCCGGAAAACGGTATCCGCTTGAAGAACGGGCAGGAAGCCTGGCTGATACTTTCTGCCGCTACCTCCTATGCCGCTGCCGGTACCGACTTCCCGGGCGAACGCTATGCGGAAGTCTGCGACAGCTTGCTCCGTCCTTTCACCGCCCCCGCTAATTCTCCATGTTCCATTCTCCATTCTTCATTATCCAACCATGTCACTGCCCACCGTTTCCTCTACGACCGTGTTTCCTTGACGCTTCCTGCCACGCCGGATGATACGCTCCCGACGAACGAGCGCATCCTCCGCTTCACACAGCAGGAGTCGCCGGCATTGGCTGCTCTGTACTATAACTACGGACGCTATCTGCTTATCAGCAGTACCCGTCCCGGCAGTCTGCCGCCCAATCTGCAAGGACTCTGGACAAATGGAGTATCGACTCCCTGGAACGGGGACTACCATACGAACATCAATATCCAGATGAACCACTGGCCCTTGGAGCAAGCCGGACTTTCCGAACTCTATCAGCCGTTGACAACGTTGATGGAGCGCCTTGTCCCTTCGGGAGAAGCAAGTGCGCGTACTTTCTATGGCGATGAGGCAGATGGCTGGGTGCTCCACATGATGACCAATGTATGGAATTACACCGCTCCCGGTGAACATCCTTCCTGGGGAGCGACCAATACCGGTGGTGCGTGGCTGTGTGCCCATCTGTGGGAACACTATCTGTATACGCAAGACAGGGATTATCTGCGTCGTATTTATCCCGTCTTGAAAGGTGCCGCCCGGTTCTTTAGTTCCACCACCGTGCAGGAGCCTTCTCATGGCTGGCTGGTAACTGCCCCCACTTCTTCTCCGGAAAATAGTTTCTATGTGCCGGGTGACAGCGTGACTCCCGTCAGCATCTGTATGGGTCCCACTATGGATGTGCAACTGCTCACCGAGCTTTATACCAATGTCATTGCCGCCGCCCGCCTGCTGGATTGTGATGCGGACTATGTGGCGAAGCTTGAGGCAGACCTGAAGAAGTTTCCGCCCATGCAAATCAGTAAGGAAGGATACTTGCAAGAATGGCTGGAAGATTATAAGGAAGTGGATGTGCACCACCGCCACGTTTCCCATCTCTACGGCCTGCATCCGGGAAACTTGATTTCGCCGGAGTCCACCCCCGAGCTTGCCGAAGCCTGCCGGATGACCTTGAACCGTCGTGGAGATGAGGGTACCGGTTGGAGCCGTGCTTGGAAGATAAACTTCTGGGCTCGTTTGGGTGACGGAAACCGTGCTTGGAAACTTTTCAAGAGTTTGCTGCATCCTGCTGTCGATGCTGCGACGGGAGGTCATGGTAGCGGCACTTTCCCTAATTTGTTCTGTTCGCATCCTCCTTTCCAGATTGATGGCAACTACGGTGGCGCGGCGGGAGTCGGCGAAATGCTGCTGCAAAGTCATGAAGGCTTTATCCATCTGCTTCCTGCCCTGCCGGATAGCTGGACTACCGGTAACTTCCGTGGAATGCGCGTACGCGGCGGTGCTTCCATAGACCTGGACTGGAAGGATGGACGGGCAACGAGGGCTGTTGTTACCGCTCTTGTTCCGGGTAAATTCATCCTAAAGATGCCCGCAGGCGCCGTTCGTGCCCAAGTGAAGATAGGAGGACGTACGCATACTTACAAAGAACCGGCATTTCCGTTGGATTTGAACAAGGGAGAGGCGGTGACCATACATTTCTTATAGGAACGTTCCTCTCCGACAAAATTATCAAGTTATTTGTCTTTCGCGTCCGAATGCTGTACATTTGCAGTGCATGTAGAACAAATATCTTAGATAATTATGAAAAATAGAGTACGTTTTTTCTTCTTGTTTCTCGGCTTGCTGGGAGCGTTGGCAGTTCATGCACAAATCAATGAGTTGCCACGTTCCACACCCGAGGCAGAAGGAGTCCCTTCCAAGGCTGTCACTGCCTTGTTTGATTCACTGATGGCATTGCCGAAAACAGACATCCACAGCGTGGTGGTGGTGCGTCACGGCAAGGTCATCGGAGAAATCTATCCGGCTCCGTTCGCGCCGGAATATCGCCATACCATGTATTCCTGCTCCAAAACCTTTGTCGGGGCTGCCGTAGGACTTGCCATTGCGGACAACCGCTTGCGTTTGACAGACCGCGTCGGTGCTTTCTTCCCGGAGCTTCTTCCGGATTCGGTTTCCACTAATCTGGCAGACATGACTGTCCGTGACCTGCTTACCATGACATCGGGTGTCACTCCCGACTGGAATATGCGCAACCTCACTCCCGACTGGATACGTACCTTCCTTGCCAAACCGGTGAAAACTCCGGGCAAGAAGTTTGAATATGATTCGATTAGTACCTATATGCTTTCTGCCATTGTGCAGAAGGTGACGGGCATGACCTTGCTGGATTATCTGAAGCAGAAGCTTTTCATCCCGATGCATATCACGGACGTTGCGTGGGAGATAAGCCCTGAAGGCATCAATACCGGTGGCTGGGGACTGCATATCCAGAGCGAGTCATTGGCAAAATTCGGATTGCTGCTGCTGAACCGGGGTGTTTGGGAAGGCAGGCAGTTGCTTCCGGCTTCCTGGGTGGAGCAGATGATGACCAGACAGATAGGAGATTATGGCTATCAGATGTGGCTTTGCGAATATCCGGGTGCTGTACGTGCTGACGGGGCTTTGGGACAATACATTCTGATTGTTCCGGATAAGGATATGGTAGTGGTCATTACCGAATGTACATTGATAGACGGTCGTCGGCAGCGTCGTCTGGTCTGGAACCGCTTGTTGCCGGAGACAGGTGACCAGGCATTAGTGCCCGGTAAGGACTACAAGCGCCTGCAGAAGAAACAGCGTTCTTATCAACTGCCGTTGGTGCAAGGAAAGGCTGCTTCCTCCCTTTCACAGAAATACGCAGGCAAGCGCATCCTGCTCGGAGAGAACAAATACGGATGGCAATCCATCGAACTGCAATTCAAGCAGCAAGAAGTAGTGATGACTGTGGTGGAGAAAGACGGAAAGACATACAGTCTTCCGTTTGGCTATAAGCAATGGTCGAAAGCGGCAATTGATGGCTATCCTCCGTATTCGGTTGCTGCAAAGGGGCGTTTTAAGGGTATAGAAGGCCCTTTCCAGGTGGCAGGCAGTTATGCGTGGGCGTCACCTGATGCTTTGCAACTGAAAGTACATTATGTCAACTGGATAAGCGCTCTTGGGCTTACGCTCTGCTTTGAGGATAACAAGGTACTCCTGACTGTTACGGAGAATTATTCTTCGGGTGAAGGGGTGACTTTCGAAGGTACATTAGCGCATTAAAATAATGAATCGTATTTTGCTTACTCTAAAACGGCCTTTTATCTGGCTGTACCGTTTCCGGCACCGTTGCGGCTACGGTGTACATTCTCCTTTTGCCTTTAACCTGATTACGCATGTAATTTACGAAAGTACGGCTTATTATAAATATGAAGAGCTGGCCAAGGCACAGAAGCAACTGGAGCTGGAGAAAGATAAACGTTGGAAGTACGAATCGAAGAAAGTAAAACGCCTTCTGTTCCGTCTGGTAAACTATACCCAGCCGGAGACCATTGTAGATGCCGGTACGCTTGCCGCTTCTGCCCTCTATCTGAAAGCGGGGAAGGAGGGGGCGGATTATACTTCGGCTTCCGACCTTTCCGAGCTCTTTCTGGAGAGTGGCGTTCCCGTTGATTTCCTTTATTTGCACGATTATCGTCATCCCGATTTTGTAGAGGAGGTCTTCCGCATCTGTTCTGCCCGTACCAGGGGAAAGTCTGTTTTTGTGATTGAGGGTATCCGTTACACTCCGCAGATGTCTGCCCTCTGGAAACGTATGAAGCAGGACGGGCGGGCGGGTATTACGTTCGACCTTTATGACCTTGGTATCATATTCTTCGATAAAACAAAGATAAAACAAGACTATATTGTCAACTTTTGATTATCTTTAGGCGTTTCAATAGTGATTAGCGGTTAGTGATTAGTGCTTAGCTCCACTTACTGGCTGCTAAACATTAATCCCTAACCCCTAAACATTAATTCCTTATGAAGATATACACCAAAACCGGAGATAAAGGAACCACCTCTCTTGTAGGCGGAACCCGTGTACCTAAAACGCATATCCGCCTTGAGGCGTATGGTACGGTGGATGAACTGAATTCCAATCTGGGTCTTCTCATCACGTACCTGCTTGACGGGAAGGATAAAGATTTTCTGCAGCAAGTGCAAGACAGACTTTTTGCCGTAGGCTCTCATCTGGCCACAGACCGGGAGAAAATGGAGCTGAAAGAAGCCAGTATCATCAGCCCGGAGCAGGTGGAAATGGTGGAGCGGGAGATAGACCGTTTGGATACTCTTTTGCCTCCTCTTTCAGCCTTTATTCTTCCCGGCGGAAGTCGCGGTGCGGCAGTCTGCCACGTTTGCCGTACGGTTTGCCGTCGTGCAGAGCGTCGGATTCTTGCTCTGGCCGAACAAGTGGAAATCGCTTCGGAATTACTGGCTTACGTGAACCGCTTGTCTGATTATTTGTTCGTTCTTTCCCGTAAAATGAATCAAGACGACAAAAAAGGTGAAATATTTTGGAATAATAGTTGCAAGTGAAATAAATTGTTATACTTTTGCCGAAAAATAGAAATAGGACTTAATATTCACAATTTTAATACTAGAGACTATGTATTGGACATTGGAATTAGCATCTAAACTGGAAGATGCTCCTTGGCCGGCAACTAAGGATGAATTGATAGATTATGCCATGCGTTCGGGTGCTCCGCTTGAAGTGATTGAGAATCTGCAGGAAATGGAAGATGAAGGCGAGATTTATGAAAGCATAGAAGATATTTGGCCCGATTATCCCAGCAAAGAGGACTTTTTCTTCAACGAGGAGGAATATTGATACGCTTTAAAAGAAAAAACTTACCGGTATGTCTGGTAATATTTTGAAACATAGGGAGAAGTAATTCCAAAACCGATAACTATGGTTGAAGAATTGCTTCTTTTCTTTTTAATACCCCCACACTACAATAATAATGAATGTACAAGAAGCAACAACACGCCGGTTACCGGATTTGAAGGAAAGGCATCTGCCTGAAAACTGCCGCGAAACCATAAACACGATTTTAAAGGAGACTTACGGCTACGAACAGTTTCGTAATCTTGAGATTTACGATGACTTGTCCAAGGGAAAAGAGAAACTCTGCATTTCGCAGGGACAGCTGATAGAGAACGTTATACTGGAGGCTGAAAAGGCTTGGAAAGGTGAAACGCAGGTAGACAATATCTTGCTGACTGCCCCTACCGGCTCCGGAAAATCCTTGTTGTTCCAGCTTCCTGCCATCTATCTGGGGAAGGAGTATAATCTGCTTACCATTGTGGTTTCCCCTTTGAAGGCGTTGATTGTAGACCAGGTGGAAAGTCTGCAAGAGCTGGGGTATATGCGTGTGGCATACGCCTCGTCCGATTTATCGCCGGAACAGAAGATGGAGGTTTACCGGCAGGTGCGTGAGGGGGAGATTGATTTGTTCTATCTCTCGCCGGAATTGCTTCTCTCTTACGACATTAAGCATTTTGTAGGCGAGCGCCGCATCGGTCTGGTGGTGGTCGATGAGGCGCATACGGTCACTACGTGGGGCAAGGAGTTCCGCGTGGACTATTGGTTCTTGGGGCGCTACCTGACTGCTTTGAAACAGACTCTCGGCTATAATTTCCCGTTGTTTGCATTGACTGCTACGGCTGTCTGGAACCCGAAAGGAGGTAATGACATGATATTCGAGACTATTCGTTCCTTGCAGATGGAGCCTTGCGTGCTTTATGTAGGTACAGTGAAGCGCCGGAATATTGGCTTTGACATCCGTCAGATGGAGATGGAGGACGGGGAGACATACGACAAGGCAAAGCAGCGCGTGGTGGCTGCGCGGGTGGAGGACTTCCTGGACGGGCACAAGACATTGCTCTATTATCCTTTTGCGGGTGGCATCGACATGCGCTTGAAGACGTGGGTGAAGCCGGCGGACTGGCGTCTGGTTGCCTCCTATTATGGCAAGAAGGACAAGGAACAGAAAGCTGCCATTGTACAAGAGTTCAAGGAAGGAACCAAGAAACTGATTGTGGCTACGAAAGCCTTTGGTATGGGAGTGGACATCAGTGATATAGACCGTGTATACCATGTGGCGCCATCCAGTACGTTTGTCGACTATATTCAGGAGATAGGGCGTGCCGCGCGTGATACGGAGATACAGGGTATTGCCGCTACCGACTACCATGAACGGGATTTCTATTATATGAAGCGTCTGCATCAGACAGGGAACATTGCCCAGGAACAGCTGGTGCTTATTCTGAGAAAACTCATGGAAGTGTACCGCATGAAAGGGGAAAAACCGGAAATCATGGTATCTTTGTCCGATTTCGAGTTTGTGGTGAAACTGCCGCGTACAAAGAACAAGCTGGAGTATGAAGCGGAGTTGGGACAGCTCATCAAGACCGCCTTGCTTTGGCTGGAAGACGATTTGATGCAGCGTTATGGAAGGCATCTGCTTGAAATCAGCCCCAAGAATCTGTTGACTGAAGGATATGTCCAGGACAAGACGGGTGATGTCTTTGCCCGTGAATTCCAAAGCTATCTGACAAAGGTAGAAGGGGAGGACGGGGTTTACGTCGCACGTCTGGAAGCGCTTTGGGAAGAGCGTTTCCCGGAGCTTGGCTACAAGGAGTTCAAACAGAAACTGAATAATGGAACGTTGTGGGAGGGAGCCCGTGCCGTGTCTGTAGGCAAGCATGAGGTGCTGTTGAAGGAAGATGCCTCCGTCATCCGTGAACGGATGGATGCCTTGTTCAAGAGCTTGACAACGATGCTGAAAACGGCATTGATAAAGTCGAAAGGACGTTTTGATGAAGAAGAACTGCGGGCTGTCTTTGCCGAGCATGGCATGGACGTGCGCTCTGCCAAACGCTTTATCGGTTCCCTGCTGGAGAGTCGCACGGAGGAAGGCCGCAGTGTAAGCTATATCAGCAGCGTGAAAAAGAAGGATTCCAATGAACTCTCTTTTACGGTGACCAAAGGCTTTGATTTGCTTTTGTCGCGCTATCAAAAACTGTTCAGCCAACGCATAGTGGGCAGTAAGGGAGACCGCCTGGTGTTTTATTGCACTCCTTTCTCGGACTTGAATATGCTGCTTAATCTGCTTTCTATGCTCGACTGCCTTTCGTTCAGTGTGGAGGGTGGCGGTACGCCTTGCGTATTTGTCCGTTTCAATGACCCCGAAACTCTGCAGGAACTTGCGCTTGGCGATGATTACCGCAATCTGATTCTGGACACCAACGAGCAGGTATTCCAGGAACAGATAGCTTTATTCTCCTTCTTCTTTGGAACGGATAAACTGACGGATGAACAGCGTTGGGACTTTATCGAGGATTATTTTACGGGAATGGGAGTGGACGACTTGAAGGTGAAGTTTGCGTAAGCTATCGTTCTGTTTTCTGGAATGCCAGCCGTTCGTCCCCATTGGCCAGAAAAATGATGCCGCAATACTGGAAACCATGTTTCTTCAGTATGTATTGCAGGATGCGGTTGTCCCGGTGGGTATCTGCACGTAGGTTGGGGATTTGTTCGTAGCACCATTGCAGGCAGGCATTGGCCACTCCTTTGCTGTGCTCTGTGCTTGCCAGCCGGTGGATGACTCCGTAAGGCTGTGTGTTTTCCAGCCATTCTCCTTCGTGGATATGTGCATATGTAGGGTCGTTTCCACGGATAAAGGCGAAAGTCCCGATGATTTCTCCGGTATCGTCGGTGCATACGTAACTGTTGCCTTGTTCGATGTCTGCCATGACGAGTTCGCGGGAGGGATAGTTGCCCGTCCATTGGTGCATGTTGCCATCTTTCCGCATGATGCGCTTGGCCTGCTCAAAGATGTCCATAAGGACTTCCAGTTCTGTGGGTAGTGTCTTTCTGATTTCTATCATAGTTTTTATTTTGTCAGCGTGACATTTTCCTTGATTTATGTTGCAAAGGTAATGTGTTTTGTGATTCATTGTTCTCGTAAATGAACAAATGCTGACATATGTTGTTTCTTTAGGAAGAATTTGCATATATTTGTCCCGTAATATTAAACACAATTGATTATGAAAAAGATTTTTAGTGCTTTCATGATAGCTGTATGCTGTATGCTTATGGCTATGCCTGTTCAGGCCCAACTATTGAAGTGGGGTGTTAAGGGTGGTGTGAATATGACGAAAATAGATTGGGATGGCGGATATAAGGGAAACAAGGATAATTCTACCGGTTTCTTTATTGGTCCGATGGCTGAGTTTACCATTCCCATTGTAGGTTTGGGTATCGATGGGGCTTTGCTGTTCTCTCAGCGCGGCAAGGACGAGGTGAAGCAGACAGGACTGGAAGTACCCGTAAATCTGAAATATACCATTGGCTTGGGTAGTTTGTTGGGTATTTATGTGGCAGCCGGTCCCGATTTCTTCTTCGATTTTAAGAAGAAAGACTACGTAGACCGTAAGAAGGCTCAAGTGGCACTTAATTTGGGTGCCGGTGTGAAGCTGCTGAAGCATCTCCAGGTTGGAGTGACCTATCAGCTCCCGATGGGCGACTCATTTACGTGGAAGAATGCGGGTGATGCCATCGGTGCCAAGAATAAGACTTGGCAGGTGTCTGCGGCGTATCTTTTCTAAATGTAGTAAAACGATTTGTGGAATATAATATAAGAAAGGCTCTCCTACAAAAGGAGGGCCTTTCTTGCGTTTTTGATTACTTTTCTATAATTACATCTACTGGGGCAGGTGCATCATCGTGGAGTGGGGTAGCGGCTTCGCGACTAGGCTGTCTGCCGTCTTTGATGGGAATTGAAAAGTTTATCAGATGGCTTTATCACCCATTCCTGAATCTTTCATGCATAATTTCCAATTCCCTAGATAGCGTACTGGTTTAAAGTACCAATTGGTCTTTCTAGTTTCGGTAAAGTAAACGGTGCATCTTACTTCATTATCTTCAGCTTCTTTAAATTGTATATTATCAATTTTATATCTATAGATAGGAAAGAGTTCAAATAATGTTTTAATATGTTGCATGTCTTCATTATCTAAAGGTTCTGGTGCTTGATTAGGAATTTTAGCATCCATTTTGTATAGCATGGCTACAGCTTCGGCATACTCTTTATTTTGGGCTAAAGTCATGAATCGGTTTACAAGCTCAGTCACAGTTGTTGTATCTCGCTGTGAGAGTACCATGATAGAGGATGTTTTGGGGGCAATACTTCCTACTCTTTTCTTTTCTTGTTTACAAGCTGTCATCAAAACAAGTACATACAACAGTATACTTAAAGACTTTATCGTTTTCATTCTTTTATCTACTTTTGTTAGGTGATTTTGGAGGCATATTATTATGATTGGTATCAATAGGCTGGAGCTATATTAAAATATATAGCGAAAAAATGAAAGAGAAATAGCTTCTTCACTTCACTCCAAGTGAACTGACCACATAATTTCAATATGTAGACGTCTTTATAGATTAAAAAGAGTGCCCTCTTTTGAAGGCACTCTTTCTATTGGAGATTTCTATTTAATCTAATGATTAGACAGTTCCGTGAACATCAATAACAATATTAACTTCAATAACACCCCATTTATAAGTTACTTTTACAGGAACTTGAATTTGGTAGCTACCAACTTCATTACCATTGTTCTTATAGTTCAGGATACCCATATGTGTACCATCAATAGGCTCTGTAGACGGAGTATATGTTATTTTAATCTTATTACTCTTAGAGCTCAATAACGTTTCACCCAATGTTCCACCATTCAAATTAGTTGTGATATTAGCTTCATCTACTTCAATCTTCTCAACTCCATAGTAAATATAGTAGTTATATCCTTCCGGACTGAACTCATTTTGTTCCTTGTTATTACGCCAGTCCGTAAATGCTAATACCTTGCTGAAGTCAAGCTTGTCACCGTCATTAATAGCATCTTTCAAGCCTTCATTATCCTTAGAAGTTACATTAATAGGGCGTATAAATTTCACATCAAATTCATAATTGCTCAATTTCAAGTCCTTTTTGCATTCGTTTGTTGCAACAACTTTAACACGACCGCAAAGAGTTTCACCATCTTTCATTTCAGTGCGACCAGCATAGTTCAAGATATCTTTTGCGTAATCAGTTTCTTGATATGTCACAGCAGTATTGCTAATTACTGCTATCTTTTGAGAAGCTCCGGTTGGTTGATTGTTCTCCAACTTAGTTGCAGATAAAGTTAATCCATCCGTAGAAACAGATAATCTGTACTTGTTATGTTTAGAAACGCCATAAACATCCTTTATGCGCGGAGTAACGAACTGGAATGTTTTAGTTAATTTATTATCTTGGAAATCTGCATAAACTGCATCTACTCCACTGATAGTAACCTTATTGCCTTCAAATACATTCAAAAGGTCATTTACATAAGTACACTTATCTGCGCCTTCACCCTTATTGGGTACTTTTACGTTCTGATGGATTTCATCATAACCGCTCTTAGCTTCTGTACTACCACTTGCAAACCAAGCATAGTCAAGTTTTGTAGTATTGGCAATAGTACCAGCTGGAGTAACATTGCGTGGACTCGGTGTCCAGTTGAATGTTACATACACATAGTGTGCAGTTTTATTGCTATTCTCCTTAACAAAACGAACGACAGCATTTATACTTGCTTTTTCTGTGAAAAGTTCATAAGCGTCATTAGCTCCTATTGTCCACTGCAATACTTCTGTCATATGGCCTTCCGTATCAGCAGTTGTTTTAGAAACTACCCCAATCTTCTTCGCAACTTCTACTGCATCTGCACTTGCCCCAGTGAATTGCTTTGCATCGCTATCCGTAGCGTCAAGTTTGTAAGTATTTTCAAACTCTTCCTTAGAAATATCAAGTTTAGCTAAAATTTGTTCTTCCACTTGATCCCAAGTTAATTTCTTAATCAAATTATCTTCAGAGCAATTAACGGTATATCCTTCAGTAAAGTTGAACGGATCAATAACAGTAATTTCATTCTCTTCCGGAGTTGTTGTAATTTCAGCTTTAATATAACCAACGGCTACATTTTGGTTCTGTACAGTATCTTTCAAGATGACACGAATCAACGGCATACGACCTATGGTTGCTTTGCTTTGTTCAGCACCAAATGCCTGTTGCTTACCACCTTTGGTTATTTGAGGTCTCAATATAGCACCCTTCCAATTTGCATGGGCACTTTCTGAAGTCTCATTTTGTCCGGCAAAATAACCTACCAATTCATAAATATACTTGAAACCATCTTTCTCAACAAGACCTTCATTTGCATTTTTATCCCAAGCGATATCTTTATTGGTAGTTGTTGTATAGTGTGTTTGAATATATTCAGCAACATCTACACCTTCGCTGTTCCATGCAACTTGAATTTGAGGTTCATTCTGAATAGCTTCAGCAGCAGTCGTATACAAGTGACCTTCTCCGTCAGCATGATTAGGTTGTACTTTTGCGTTTGCCAATACTAAATCTTTGATTTCTTGCGCTTTTACAGCAGCGTAATCAGAAGTAATTATAGTATCTACTTTGGCATCTTTATAATGAGCTTGCAAAGCCAATACTGTTACGAGTCCATCTTTGTCAATGTCTTTAATGCTACCGTCAGTCAATTTTGCTTTTACTCTCAAAACACCTGGTTGGTTTGGAGCTAAGCTTTTACCAATAACTTCAGCTTTCACTACTGCACCTGCAGCTTTAGTGTATTTCTTATCATCGGAGATAAATGTCAGTTCTGCGATATTATTTATATCTACAGTAGACGGATTCATGTGATAATCTGCAGTCAATCCTGGAGTCAAATAAGACAGCGTAGCTGCAATTGTTGCCGCATCTTTAGAAAAATCCGCATCAGCATTAACAACTTTCAATGTCAAAGCATTATATGCAAATGTAGACGCAGACATAGCTTCAATACCTTGATAGTAGAAATCAGGCTTAAACACTAAACTAGTCAATTGACGGCCGATCAGATTTAATGCCTCATTTTGTAATTTAGCCACCTTTTCTGCAAGAGCCTTCAATTCTTCTTGACTTGCTTTACCTGCAATAGCATTGGTCAGTTCAGATTTAAGGTTGGCAATTTGTTCCTCAACATCTTTTAAAGCTGCTAACTTAGCTATTTTAGCTTCTAAATCAGTTTTTAGAGCTTCCAAGTCAGCATCTGTAACAGTACCAGCTCCTGTAGCTTTATCTAAAGCTTCTTGAGCTTTTTTCGCTGCATCTTCTGCACTTGACTTAGCAGCAGCAATTTCACTTTCCAATGCGCTTACTTTGCTATTCAAGTCTTCAGCTGTAGCTTTTTTGTCCAATTGCTCCTGCAAATTATCGATGTCATCATCATAGTCCTTGCAAGACGTGAACGTACTTGTAGTAGCCGTCATCAAGGCCCCAAACAAGATTACACTTAAAAACTTTTTGTTCATAATGAAAACTTTAAATTTATAAATTTAAAAAATGAAAAATAATAAAATCTACGATTACAGTATTTTTCCTCACATTTTTATATATGATTTTTTCCGTTACTTCGCAGGTAATGAAATCTTGTTAATTTCGTTAATAATCAGGGAATAAGGAGAAAACAGGTGGGGCTTGTCCAGAATAGTAAAAATCTGTTCGTTGGGATATTGGAAAGAGGATTGGAAGTCCAGAAAAGTGACAATGGGAAAGTAATGAAATGAGGTCTTCAAAAAATGGAAGTGTGTATTTTTTAGCTCAAAAGGTTGAATAACAATATATTGATAGAACCGATGTGAGCTCCATAAAGGCAACACCATTCCGTTCCTCAAAACTCTGTTTGAAGATTCCGGAAAATGTGCGACAAATCTATTCTATCCTATCAAAAGCAGTAACGTCTTTTACACCATACACGCTCCACTTCTTACAAAAGAAATTACCCTCTGATTTGCCTCGTCAATCTTTCTGTTGCTGAAAGGCTTCAGATAGGTTTCCGTCACCGTGATGGAGGAGTGCCCCATGGCTTCCGATATGATTCCGGGGTGTATCTCGCAATGGTAAGCCATTGTGGCCCAGGTATGTCTCGCCGCATAGGTGCTGAGTGCCGACTGCATTCCCAGACACTGTCTGAGTACTGCCAAACGCTGGTTGAATGCCCTGAGTGCCGACTGGTATTCCCGGTATGCGGCTTCCGTGCCTTCCTCGCTCTGCAGGATGGGAAACAGATAGGGGGAGTCGGGGTTCCTGTCCGCCACCATCCTGACCATCTGCATGGCTTCGGGTGTGAGTGACACGGTCAGTGCCCGTCCCGTCTTCCGCCTTCTGTAAGACAGTACATTCCCTTGCAGGTCCCTTTTGTGCAGGTACGCCAGGTCCACAAAGGGTATGCCCCTGAGCATGAACATGAGTACGAAGAAAATCCTTGTTCTCTGCTGTGCGTTTGGGAGCGTCCCTCCTTGCAGGCTCCTTTCCGTCTCCCTTACCAGGCTGCTGATGTCGGATGCCTTGAGCGCCTTCTTCTTGTCTGCCCGTGTGCCGGTATACACATGCTCGAACAGTCTGGGTACATACCGTATGTACTTTCTGTCCACCGCCCGATGATACACCGAGCGTACCGTCTTGATGTAGGTGGACACGGTGTTCCAACTGCAGTTCCTCTGCCTGAGGTAGTTTTCGAACCTCTTCAGTACGGTCGGGCTCAGCTTGCGCATGGGCATTGGTTGCCATTTGGTGAATCCCGAGAATGCATTCATCGCTGATTGGTAGATGTGTGCTGTCCCCCATCTGCCGCCTTCCCGGAGTTCCCCGATGACTGAGGAGAACATCTCTTGTAAGGTAATTTCATTTCTGCTCATTTCCAATTTATTTATAAAGAGTTTATCTTACAAGTATATACAATAAAATGAAGAAAAACAGAAGCTTATAATGTATTTTTCATTTTAGCCAGTCTTTCAGAATGCCCCCAAATATATTCACTATATTTGCGAAAAAAGTCGCATTGAAAAAAAATCGCAATATGAATAATCCATTTAAATTCAGTACCATTGTAGACGGTGAATACTTTACGGATAGAGTAGCGGAATAGGGAAGAGTAAGAGAGATACTTGCAAGTGAAAATCGCCTGATATTTATTAGTCCACGACGTTTCAGCAAGACCAGCCTCGTCCAAAAAGTAACGAAAGGATTGTCACGTCCCGTTTTCCAGTTGAACCTGCAGTTGGTAACAGGCACTGCCGACTTTGCCGCACGATTATTGTGGATTATGCTTCAGCAATATCCTATGGAACGTCTGGAGTATCTCATCACTCACTTTCATTTTATTCCCACCATTTCAACCAATCCATGACGGATGGCATAGAAGTTTCATTTCAGCCGTCAATGGATGAAACAGACAAGAAGGTATTGATAGGCTTAGCTGTAGAGATGAGGGTTCCAGTCTTCCTTTTCTACAAGGTGTCGGCATTGATTCTCCAAGTACTGCCTTTAGCAGTTTAAAGCTGCTTGGGCAACAAGATATGTGATACGCAACGAAGAGTATGAACTGGATGCTCCTTTCTTTCTTGTCGATATATACAAAGATGGCTATTTCCGTTTTCCTAAGAAGGAAAATGGAAATAGCCGTTTCTAGTATGGAATATCTAGCTTATATCATTTTGGGTAATTGATTCTTCTGCCCAATACGTCATTGCGCATTTCCCGTTCACTACGATAGAGCTTTCCGTCTTTCAGGAAATAGTAAGCAGGATATCCGGCAAACTCAATTGTAGCATATTCCAAATTATCTGCACTTTTACAGACTTGCCAAGTACCTTCATAAGTCAGCGAGTCGTTAAACTGGATAAGTGTGGTTGAATCCGCTTTAAGTTCAAAGCGTACTCCTTCTTCCGTAAAAAAAGTGCCGCCAAAGGGATGGCTACTGCTTTTTCCGGTACAGGCTACTAACACACAGATACCCATCAAGAGCATTGAAGAATAAATAAATCTTTTCATCTTCATCTGTTTTTATTTAATCAATAAAGGGTATCCCATTAAGGAATACCCTTTAATATATCAGTATCTAACGATCTTTACTTATCGTGTACCAGGAGTTCCAGAGTTAGGAGCTACAGTAATCTCATAAACATTGATGAGAGTTTTCCACTTATAACCGTATTCAACCGGGATAAACAGCTTATAAGCTTTGTTAACCGGAGTACCGCTATAGTTGTAATAAGTCAAGACTTTTTCTTTGTCACCGTCACCATCGATATCTTTTTCTTCATATCTGATTTCAATGTTTGCAGGCAACTTACCATTTGTATAACCTTCTTCTGGTTCCAAGTTACCGTCAGTCAGTTTCAAGTTAGTCTTGATCTTAGTAACATCCAGAATATTGTCAGAACCAGCCTTCAACGGCCAAACAGCTTCTCTTACTTGATAGAAGTCATACAATGCTTTTGGCAGACCAGTTGTGTTTTCCACAATCTGCTTGTTGTCATTCCAAGAGTAGTAAGTGAATGCACCAGTTACATCAATTGAGCTACCTTCGTTCTTGGCGTCAACGAAGTTGTCGATTTCGCCCTTCTTAACTTGCAACGGCTCAATAATATTTGCTTCGTATTGCTTAACAATGCCTACATTCTTTGCATTATTGCAGAGATCAGCAACCAAGTTGATGGGAACCATCTTACCAACCAATGCCTTAGCAGCTTCTGTCGGTTGATTAGTGAAATCTGTAACAGCATGATCAGGAACAGCTTCTTGCAACTTGATGTTGTACGTCAGCTCGTCTGCGTTCAAAAGGTTAGCCTTGTGATTTACGATTGTTGCTGCTAATTCTCCCTTAATCCACAATTCTGTATCATTGTTTCTCAACTCAGCCTTCACTTCAGTACCATCGTTCCAAATATAAGTATAGTTGGCGATTCTTGCCTTATCGAATACGAATCTTACGCCTTCTTCTGCATAGTAAATGCCGTTAGCATTTTCAGGCATAGTGTGGTCAGGTTGCATCGGACCAAAAGCAGGATAATAGAACTTCGTATTAGCTACATTCTTATCTGTATAATAGATAGCGCCAGCAGCACCTTCAGTAGGTTTCACACCTCTGTCATCCAAGAAACCGTTCAACAAGTCAGTATAGATGTTACATGTCGGGTTAGTACCGTCAACAACATTCCATGCCGGATTAGATTCTTTGGTTCCATAAACGATCGGGTTGATGTTGAATATCTTATATTCCTTTTCACCTTTCCAGTATGTACCCATGTGGCCCCATACATTCAAAGCAGGCATATAGACAGTTCTTGTCATTACAACGGTAATATCAGCATTGATACCCTTAGGATCTTTGTAGATAACAGTCTTCGTGAACGTCTTCTCTTGCTGACCAGGCCAGAACACACCAAGATCTTCTTCGTTTAATGTCCACAAAATATTGTGAGACTCAACGCCTTCTTCCGGATCTTTCAAATCTTCAGCTGTACCAGCTCCCTCACCTACAATGAATTCAGTATAGATAGCATGGAATTCGTTCTTTGTCATACCACCTTCTTTAGCCTTGTCGTAAATCATGGTATTCATCATTTCTGTATCGACAAGGTTCTTAACTGTACAAGAGAACAATACCGGGTTGAACGGAACTGCCAGTTCTTTTCCTTCCATTGTCCATTTAACCTTCAAGTAACGTTGAGCAACCAATGCATTGCCATTTACAGAGTCGATCAATTCTACGCAAACAATAGGCTCACGACCTACGGCTGTTGCAGATCCAGAGATGTCATATACTTTAGCAGACATTTTACCATTCATCGGAGAATCGATTTCTGCAAATTTTTGTTGGTCAGTCTTGTTGTCATTGTCGTTTTCAGGAATATAAGCGGCTTCTGCCAGACGGAAACGGAATGTCAGACCATAGTCCTTGTAGTCTACCAAATCCTCATGTGCGGCATGATCATTGGCTTTGTCACTAACACAAACTTTTACCAATTTCTTTAAATCAAGAGGTTGGTCATAAGCTTGGTAATAGTCAACTAAAGCATTTGCATTTGATTCATACAGACATACTGAGTCATGATAGTGAACATAGAAATCACCGTTTCCATCATTCTGTATTTCGTCTGCGAATTCACCTGTTATGGTTTTTCCAAAATCAGTTCTGCTGTTAGCCAAATACGGCAATTTGATAAGCTCTTCAATACGAGCATATTCAGAGTTTACATAAACGCCATCAATAGTACCAGCTTCAACATCCTTAGCTTCGTCTTCTGTATAGTTTTCTGCAGAAATAGGAGCTTTCAAAGAAGCCATATAGAATTTCTCTTTATTGCCTTCCTTAGTGGTAGAGAGCTGTTGACCTAAGAAATCAGAATGTTTTTTGAATGTAACTTCCAGTACACCTTCCTTGTCAATATTGTGACCTGTAACTTCGATCGGGCTATTGTTTGTAATTGTTGTACCGTCAGCATTCTTTGTCATTATATTTTCAGACTTGATGCAGTCAAATGACGGAGTCAGGATATCTTGAGTACGAACACCTACACTCGGGCTTACATGGAAATAAGCCTTATTCTTCTCAGTAGCGATGTAACGGGCTGTACCGGCATCTTTGTGGTCTAACACAGGACGGTTAGTGTGGCCCGAAGGATCAGACGTATGTGTAGGCATTGCCTCATACTTCTGAGGAGTATACTGCAAAGTGGTAAAAGTCATAGCAGCAATACCGTTGATATGCTGAGTCGGGATCAGAGCTAGACTAGTCAGACGGTGTCCAATCAATTTAACCACCTCAGCGGTCAGGGCATCAACCTTTGCAGCCAAAGCTTGTAATTTTTCGTCTGTAACGAAGCCTCCTTCAAGCTCTTTCTTTAAATCTGCAATTTTCTTGTCCACAGTCTCCAATGAGGCCATTTTGTCAATTTGCTTCTGCAAGTCTGCCTGCGCTTTCTCCAGAGCGGCTTTTAAGGCTGCAATTTCTTCAGAAGAAGATCCACCTTGTCCTGCTTTGTCCAATGCTTCTTTAGCTTTGTCCAGTGCTTCTTGTGCTGCTGTTTTAGCATTAGAAGCTTCAGTTTTGGCTTCAGCGATAGAAGTCTCCAAAGCACTTACTTTAGAGTTCAATTCATCAAGTGAAGCTTTCTTGTCCAGTTGTCCCTGCAAGTCCTTGATGTCATCATCATAGTCCTTACAAGACGTGAACGTTCCTGCAGTACCAGCCATTAAGGCACTGAACAGGATCACACTTAGAAACTTTTTGTTCATAATTGAAAACTTTAAATTTATAAATTTAAAAAAATAAAAAGTGAATAATCTCGCATATTT